>Ga0102924_1007102_pt1 | contig 10350 bp, 8 predicted proteins | sample PaiPotPPM11metaG_FD_80116 | JGI IMG/M metagenome (GOLD analysis project Ga0102924, IMG submission 80116) | Iron sulfur acid spring bacterial and archeal communities from Banff, Canada, to study Microbial Dark Matter (Phase II) - Paint Pots PPM... ...
CCGGGAAGCTGGCCGAGATGTCCGCCGAGCTGCTGCGCCGGCCGGTCATGCCCGGCCGGCGCAGCAGCTCGGCGGACATCTCGGCCAGCTTCCCGGCCCGGAAGTAGAAGCGCTTGTAGAACGTGTCTACCGAGCTGAGGATCTCGGTATGCCCAAGGTGCGGGTAAGACAGCGCCGCTAGCTGGGTGCCGCGGTCGCTGACCAGCGCGGCGTCCTCGCTGTCCTCGGGCAGCCAGCCGTTCTCGACCGCGCTGCGGTACAGCTCGGTGCCGGGGTAGGGGGCGGCGACCGAGACCTGGATGGTGTGCGGGTTGACCTCCCTGGCGAAGCGGATCGTCTCCTGGATGGTCTCGCGCGTCTCGCCCGGCAGGCCCAGGATGAACGTGCCGTGCACGGTGATCCCGAGGTCGTGGCAGTCGCGGGCGAACCGCCTGGCCCTTTCGACCCGCAGGCCCTTCTTGATGTTGATGAGGACGTCCTGACTGCCGGACTCGTAGCCCACCAGCAGCAGGCGCAGGCCGTTGTCGCGCAGCACCTTGAGCGTCTCGCGAGGCACGTTGGCCTTGGCGTTGCAGGACCAGGTGATGCCCAGGCGGGCCAGCCCCCGCGCGATCTCCTCGGCCCGCGGCCGGTCGTCTGTGAACGTGTCGTCGTCAAAGAAGAGCTCTTTGACCTGGGGAAACAATTCTCTTGTCTGGGCCGCCTCGTCCAGGACGCTGCCCACGCTGCGGGTGCGGTACCGGTGTCCTCCGACGGTCTGGGGCCACAGGCAGAACGTGCACCGGGACCGGCAGCCCCGCCCGGTATACAGCGACAGGTACGGGTGCAGCAGGTAGCCGATGTAGTAGTCCTCGGCCCGCAGGTCGCGGTGGTAGACCGGGGTCACGAACGGGAGCCGGTCCATGTCGGTCAGGATCTCCCGGTCGGCGTTGTGCACCAGCTGGCCGCGGCCGTCCCGGTAGCTGAGCCCGTCGATCGACGCCAGCGGCCGGCCCTGGGCCACCTCCGCGATGGTGAAGTCGAACTCCTCGCGGGCCACGAAGTCGATGGCCGCCGACGCCCGCAGCGACCGCTCGGGCTCCACCGCCACCTTGGGCCCCACAAAGCCGACCCGCAGGTCCGGGTTCTCGGCCTTCATGGCCTCGGCCGCCTGCACGTCCCCGGCGAAGGTCGGCGAGCTAGTGTGCACGATGACCAGGTCGTGGCGCCGGGCCATAGGAATCACGTCGCCCGGGGCCAGCCCGGCGGGCGGGGCGTCCACCAGCCGGCTGTCCGGCACCAGGGCCGCGGGCTGGGCCAGCCAGGTCGGGTACCAGTAGGAGCGGATCTCCCGCCGGGCCTGATACCTGGCGCCGGCCCCGCCGTCGAACCCGGCGTAGGACGGGGGGTTGAGGAAGAGCGTGCGCATCAAGCCTCCTGTCAGCGGCCCGCCGCGACTTCGCGCGGGATGATGTCCAGGTCCAGCCGCCGCAGCGCGGCCGCGAAGGCCGGCTCCCAGCGCGGCGCCGGCTCGGCGCGGCGCAGCGAGCGGCGGGGCCCGCCCAGCATGGCCAGTGCGCTGCCGGCCACCCCGGCGCCGGTCGGCCCGCACACCTGGGCCGAGCCCAGCTCCAGCTCATGCAGCAGGTTGTCCCGGCCGTGGCCGGGCATCACGTCCAGCAGCAGCAGCGGCCGGCCCACCACGCGGGCCTCGCTGCAGGTGGTCGCGCCGGGCAGGGCCACCACCAGGTCGGCCGCGGCCATCAGCTCCGGGACGCGGTCGGTGAAGCCGAACGGCCGGACCCGGCGCGAGGTCCGGGCCAGCTCGCGCAGCCGCCGCTCGACGGCCGGATGCCGCCCGGCCACGGCCAGCACCTGCACGCCGGCGTCGGCCAGCGCGGACACGCTCTCGACCAGGGGGCCGAAGCCCCAGCCGCTGTCGATCAGCAGCACGCAGGGGTCCTCCAGCGGCACCCCTAGCGCGATCCTGGCCTCCTCCTGGCCCGGTGCCCGGTAGAACGCGTCCCGGACGGGAGGCGGCACGATCGACACCGCCGCCCGCGGCAGGTAGCGCCGCACCGAGGCGGCCGCGGCGGGCGAGGTGACCAGGAAAAGATCGGTCCCCTCGCGCACCCACAGCCGGTGCAGGGTGACGTCGGTGCACAGCACCACGGTCCGCCGGGCCGGGTCCTCGAACTTGAGCCGGGCCGCCGCCGAGGCGCCGGTGGCGAACACGCTGAGGATCAGGTCGGCGGGCTGGCGGTCCAGGTCGGCCCGCAGCGAGGGCACCAGGCGGGCCCGCGCGCCGCGGTCCATGAGGGCGGCCAGGCGGCTCCCGGTGCGCAGATGCGAGAAGTGCAGTCCGTCGTACAGGCCGGGCCAGCCGACCAGGCCGCCGAACAGGCGCTCGCCGGCGGTCCCGCTCAGCGGCCCGAGCAGCGACATGCTGTTGAGGCAGCGGGTCCGCCAGCCGGACCGTTCCAGGAGGTCAGCGCAGCTACGGGCGAGCATTTCGTGGCCCAGCCCGAGCGATCCGGCCAGCAGCACTGCGTTCTGCGTCACGCTACCCCGCCCCCGGTTAGAAACGCGGAGTAATGACGCTATCACGGGCCGTTGATGCGGCCCGGCGGGCGGGGGCGGCGGAGCGCGCTCAGGCCACGGCGAAGCGGACCTTCAGCCCCACGCGGCGCAGCACGGACCGGAGCCAGATCACCGACACCCCGGCTCCGGCCACGATGAGCCCGATGGTGGCCACGGTGGAGAGGGTCAGGAACGCGGGCAGCGGCTCAGTCAGCATCAGCCCGGCCAGGACGGCCGCCAGGGCCATGAAGATGCCCGCCCACAGCCAGGTTCCGCCCTGGAAGAAGCGGTGCAGGCCGGGGTAGTGGGTGGCCGGCTGCCGGAGCCCGACCACCTCGGCGGCCAGCCGGGCCAGCAGCGGGTCCGGGCCGCGGGCCGTCCGGGCGAACAGCACGCACAGGCACAGGTTGGCCAGCGGGAAGTGCAGCAGGAAGATCCAGAGCTGCCCGGTGGCGATGACCACCACCGTCTGCAGCGTCAGCACGATGGCCGAGATGGTCAGCAGGCTGGGGACCGACCCGGTCGCGATCTTGCGCACGAGGGCGGTGATCCAGGTCGCGCCGACCCCGGCCAGCAGCCCCGCGTCGCGCCCGCCCAGCCAGGCGGCGATGGCGAACGCCGCGATGGGCAGCCCGGCCGACTCGGTCAGGCTCCACGCCGTGGTGCGCAGGAGCCGAAAGGGGCGGGGGAGTTCCAGGTGGTCGGCCATAAGGCGAGACTACGTGACTGTACCCGGGCGCCACCGCAGAGATACCGCATGGATGCTGCAAAGGAATCGAACTAACCGCTGGTCCTCGGGCCGCTGGGCGTCGGGGCGCTGGGCGTCGGTGGGCTGGGCGTCGGGTGCCGCGGCGGCCTGCGCGGCCTTCTGCTGGGATTCGGCCGCTATCTGCCGTATGACCATCGGCGAGTGCCGGGCCACCACGACGATGCCGGTGACCATGATCAGCAGGAACAGGATCTCGCCCGCCGCGGCCAGCGCGCCACTGGTGGACGTCTCGTCCAGCCAGAAGTGGGCCAGCGCTATCGAGATCAGCGGGTCGGACACCGTGATGATGGCCAGCACCGGGGCCAGCAGGATGCCCTGCTGGAAGGCGTTCTGGTTGAGCAGGAAGCCCAGCGGCCCGACGATGGCCAGGGCGTAGACGGGCCAGTGGGTGAACACCTGGCCCAGGCCGCCGCCGAAGTCGCCGGTCAGCAGCTTGACCACGAAGGCCGCCACCCCGTAGTCAACGCCGCAGGCCAGGGCCAGGGCCAGCGGCCGCGCGCTCTCGTTGCGCTGGGCCACGGCCAGGCAGCCGACCAGCACCGCGATCAGCAGCACCGCGATCGGCAGCACGGCCGGGAAGCTCAGGTGGGTCTTGCCGCCCGACGGCCGGGCGACGGCCAGGAACCCGGCCACCCCGGCCGCGCAGGCGAACACCCCGCCCAGCATGACCGGGTCCCACCGCTTGCGGATGGCCGCGCTGATCAGCACCGCGATCAGCAGGTCCGAGATCAGGATCGGCTCGACCAGGGCCAGCGGCCCGAAGCTGAGCGCCACCACCTGCAGGGTGAAGCCAACCAGCACCGCGCCGATCCCGGTCACCCACAGCGGATCGCGGACCAGGTCAAGCAGCAGCCGGGGGGACAGCGGAGGCCGCTTCTTGACGTGCTGGGTGCCGCTCTGCTCGGCGACTGAAGACACTCCGAACACCAGCGAGCCCGTCAGGGCGGCCCCGATGGCGATCAGATCGTTCACGGGCGAGTTGTACCCAGTCAGTAATCGGGTATTGCGGTGGGTACACGCGGGGAGGACTTCGGGGGGAGTTCGCTCATGCTTTCTGCCGGCTCGGTTTTTGACGAGATCTTCCGAAATGATCAGGCGTTCGCGCTGTTCTGCTCGATCGCGGCCAGCGGCGAGGCCCAGGACGGCTGGGAGAACGGCCGGATCGCGGCGCTGGTGCCGGAATCCTGCCGGTACCTGGCCCCGAAGATCACGCGGCACGGCGCTGACGAGGACAAGCACGGGCGGATCTTCAGCGCGCTGCTGCGCAAGCGGGGCCTGGAGCCGGTCCCTGTCCCGGCCGACACCAACTACACGATGCGGCTTGAGCGGCGGGGCATCGGCCTGGCCCACAGCCGGCTGGGCCGGGACGAGCCGCTGACCGAGCGTGACATCGTCACCTACCTGGCCCACAGCCGGGTGACCGAGCAGCGGGCCGCCGAGCAGATGCGCATGCTGAGCAAGTGCACCCGGAGCAACCCGGACCTGGCCCCGGCGGTCCGGATGATCTCCGCCGACGAGGCTAATCACCTGGACTACTGCCACGAGGAACTGATGAGGCTGGCCGCGGCCGGGCACGGCGCCACCATCTCGCGCCTGCTGCGCACCACGGCCCTGGCCGAGATCGCGGTCTACCGCGACGTCAGCGCGGCGGTCATCGCCCGCCTGGGCCGCATCCTCGGCTGGCCGGCGCCCAAGTCGGCCGTGCTGGCGGCGGGCATCCAGGCACTGTACGGCTACGAGCGGCTGGGCGGCTGGCACCGCATGGCGACCCTGCGCATGCCGGCCCGCCGCGACGCCCTCGGCGGCCCCGCCCCCCGCGCCTACTCCGCCGCCACCCGCTCCTAGCCCATGATCATTTAGATGAGCCTCATGATCATGGTCACTTGTCAGGGATATTGACGGAGAAGTGACCGTGATCATGACGTCGACCAGGGGAACGGGAGGGACCAGCGGGACTGGATCGAGCCCGGCGTCGGCTGCCTCTACTGCGAGCACGCCGCCTGAGGGGCCTACCAGCCGACGGCCACGATCAGGTACCTGGGGTGGCTGACCGAGATGTCCGAGGACTGCCCCGCGTCGTCGTCATAAGGGAAGCCGTACTGCTTGCCGTTGATGGCGTTGCGGTGCCAGAACGCCGCGTAGTAGTTGGCCGGCCCGGCCTGGTAGAAGTTCTTCGGATCGGACTGCTGCGACACCGAAAGCTGGGCCACGTGGCGGTTCAGCGCCGCGCACAGCGCAGGGTTGCCGGACAGCGTGCCGCCGCACCCGAAGACGTCGGCCGTGGTGTCGCCGCCCGCCCCGTGGGCCGCCGCGTACCTGGTGAAGTAGTTCGCGTTCCGCCCGCCGGGCTGGAAGGCGGGGTCGTTGCCCGGCGACGGGATGCCGTACGGCGCGTTGACGGTGGCCAGCTGCTTGAACGGCCGGGGCACGAAGGACTGGAAGCGCCGGAAGGTGGCGGCGCGGGTCTCGCGGAACGTGGCGTAGTTGTCGCCCGCCTCCTGGGTGGACCCGTCGTGGCCGTGCACCAGCAGGGCCAGCTTGAGGCCGAACCGGTCGACCCGCGTGGTGTCCACGTTGATGGAGTCCGGCCCCACCGTGAACTCGATGAAGTCGAAGAACTTGCTGGTACGAGAGCCCAGGTAGAAGTACATGCGGCCGGCCGAGTTGGCGGGCATGTCGATGAACTGCTGCCGGGCGACCGACCGCTCGGTGCCGTCGAAGCTCCAGTAGACGTTCCGGTTCCCGAAGTGCCCGTTGGTCCGGTTGATGATCTTGACCTCGAGCACGTCCCTGGCGGCGGGGATCCGGCTGGTGTTGCCCCAGAACGAGCGGGGCGGGGCGCCCGATCCAGGGCCCGCTGCGCTGTGTTTGGCTGCACGGTCCTCGGCGGCTGACAGGCGGGCCGAGGTGCGCGCGCCCGCGGACAGCATGGTCAACGTCAGCGCTACGGTCACCACGACCGAGATGAGGGCCAGCCACAGGCTCACCGACACCAGCCGCCGTCGCCTTGACCACTGTTCCATCTGTCCCGCCTTCCGCCGGTTGCGTGCCCCCACGCAACTGGAGACCGGCGGCGCGCGGGTCAGATAACACAAAGACCTCCAGCCAGCGGCCTGCTGCTGGTCAGCGGCCGGTCAGGTTGGGCGCGCAGGCTGACGCCATGAGAACTGCCGAGCTCGATCCGGCGCGGCTGCTGGTCGTGGACGACGAGGCGACGATCCTCGAGCTGCTGGCCGGGTCGCTGCGCTTCGCCGGGTTCCAGGTGGCCACGGCGGCCAGTGGCACCGAGGCGGTGCGGGCCGCGGCGTCCTCGCGGCCGGACCTGGTCCTGCTGGACGTGATGATGCCGGACGGCGACGGGTTCGAGGCGGCGCGGCGGATCCGCGCGGCCGCGGGCGGCGCCGGCCCCGGCATCCCGGTCATCTTCCTGACCGCCCGCGACCAGGTGACCGACCGCGTCACCGGGTTTGACCTGGGCGCCGACGACTATGTGACCAAGCCGTTCAGCCTCGACGAGGTGCTGGCCAGGGTCCGCGCGGTGCTGCGGCGCACCCAGCCAGACAGGCTGGAGCCCCGGCTGCGCGTCGGCGACCTGGAACTGGACGACGAGGCGCACGAGGTACGGCGGGCCGGGGTGCCGGTGGCGCTGACGCCCACCGAGTACCGGCTGCTCCGGTTCCTGATGGTGAACGCCGGACGGGTGGTGAGCAAGGGCCAGATCATGGACCACGTCTGGGAGTACAACCCGGCCGGTGACGGCACCGTGGTCGAGCCGTGCGTGAGCTACCTGCGGCGCAAGGTGGACCAGGCCGAGCCGCGGCTGATCCACACCGTGCGCGGGTTCGGCTACGTGCTGCGGATCCCGCCGCCCTGACGGTTTCCATGACCGCCCGCCTGCGAGCCGCCTCGCTGCGCACCCGGATCATGGCCGCCGCGGCGTTCCTGGTCATCGTCACGTCGCTGGTCACCGGCGTGCTGGGGGTCACCCTGCTGCGGGGTTACCTGCTCAAGCGGTCCGACGCCCAGCTTCATGACTTCGCCCGGATCTCCGAGCACATCGTGAACCGGCCGCGGCGTGTCCGGCCACCAGCCGTCGGCCAGCCCCAGCAGTTTCCGGCCCAGTTCCTGGTCGAGCTGGTCAGCGCCAGCGGCCAGACCAAGGTGGTCGGCAGGCCGGTGCACGCGGCCAGCGACCCCCGGCTGAGCCCGGCCCAGCTGCGCGACCTCGGCTCGCCGTTCACCGTGCCGGCCAGCAGCACGAGCGGCCAGTCCTGGCGGGTCCTGGTCCAGCGGCTGCCCGGCGGGCGCCGCGTGGTGATCGGCTACACCCTGGGTGACCTGGACAGCACCGTGACCCAGCTGGAGACCGACGACGCGCTGGCCGTGGCCGTCGCGGTCGGGCTGCTGGCCGGGCTGGGGCTGCCGCTGGTGCGCACCAGCCTGCGGCCGCTGGCCCGGATCCAGGACACGGCCGCGGCCATCGCCGGCGGCGACCTGTCGCAGCGCATCGACCACCCGCCGGCCAACACCGAGGTCGGACGGCTGGCCGGGGCGCTGGACACCATGCTGGCCACCATCGAGGCCGCCTACCGGGCCCGGGCCGACGGCGAGTCCCGCGCCGTGCGGTCCGAGGACCGGATGCGGCGATTCGTGGCCGACGCCAGCCATGAGCTGCGCACCCCGCTGACCGCCGTCCGCGGGCTGGCCGAGTACGGCCTCCAGCAGGGCCAGGCGGCCAGCCAGGCCGACCTGCTGCGGCTGCTGACGCTGATCCAGCAGGAGTCCGCCCGGATGAGCCGGCTGGTCGAGGACCTGCTGCTGCTGGCCCGGTTCGACGCCGGGCCGCCGCTGGACCGGGCCCCGGTGGACCTGGCCAGCATCGCCGCCCAGGCCGTCAGCCAGGCCCGGTTCACCCATCCCGGCCGGCCAGTCAATCTCGCCGCTACGGCGCCGGTGATCGTCTGGGCCGACGCCGTGCGGGTCCGTCAGGTCATCGACAACCTGGTCGGCAACGCCGTCCAGCACACCCCGGCCGGCACCGCCGTGACCGTGACCGTGACCAGCACAGCTGAGTTCGGCGACCTCACCGTGGCCGACCGGGGGCCGGGCCTGACCCCCGAGCAGGCCGCGCGGGTGTTCGAGCGGTTCTACCGGACCGACCGGGCCCGGAGCCGGGCCAGCGGCGGCACCGGGCTCGGGCTGTCCATCGCCGCCGCCCTGACCGCCGCCCATGACGGGCAGCTCAGCGTGGACAGCGAGCCCGGCCAGGGCGCTGTCTTCCGCGTGCGGCTCCCCGCAGTCCGGCAGGTGACCGCAACCAGATCGCAAGGCCAGCTTCCTTGACTGTGGGCAGGCGGGCAGAGGGCCCGCCTGCCCACAGTAAGGAGGCAGTACGTGATCCGTTTGCTCGGCGCGGCCGCCCTGGCTTCCGCGCTGGCCCTGGCCGGGTGCTCCGCTAGCTCTTCCACCGCCCCGCGCTCCACCGCCAGCTCAGGGACCGGCACCTCGCAGACCTCGTTCCGCAAGTGCCTCGAGCGGCACGGCCTGACGCTGCCGGCCGGCGGCCCGGGCTTCGGCCGCGGTGCGCCCGGCGGTGTGCCAAAGAGCGGCGGCAGCACCCCGCGGGCCCGCCCGTCTGGGTTCGCTTCCTCGTCGTTCCGCAAGGCCATCCAGGCCTGCGGGGGCTTTCGCGGCGGCGGTTTCCCTGGCGGCGGGGGCATCCCTGGCGGCACGGCTCCGGCTGGCTGACTCGCTTCTACCGAGAGGAACAGGACTGATGTTCGTCACCTACCTGCTGCGCGAGCTGCGCCGCCGGATGCGGCAGGCCATCTTCATCGCGCTCGGCCTGGCCCTCGGAGTGGGCCTGGTCATTACCGTCATGGCCACCTCCAGCGGCGTGTCCGCCACCCAGGCCACCGTGCTCAGATCGCTGTACGGAGTGGGCACCGACATCACCGTCACCAGGTCGCCCACCGCGGGCTCCGGCGGCGCGCCGCACTTCCGCTTCGGCGGTGGCTCGGGCCAGAAGAGCTCTGGCCTCAGCCGCAACATCCTGATCGGCGGCGGGCTGGGCACGCTCAAGTCCTCGTCGGTGACCAAGGTGGCGGCCCAGAAGAACGTCCGCGCGGCCGTCGGCGCCCTCGTCCTCAACGACCTCAAGCTGTCGGGCAGGTTCGGCGGGAGCCCCGGGGCCGCGGGATCGATCAACACGAGCACGTTCAGCGTCACCGGAGTCGACCCGGCCAATGATTCCCTGGGTCCCCTTTCCTCGGGCACTATCACGTCCGGCCACTCGATCACCAGCGCCGAGGCGCACCAGAACGTCGCCGTCGTCGACGCCAATTACGCCAGGCAGCAGAGCCTCAAGACCGGCTCGAAGATCACTATCGCCGGGAAAAGCTTCACCGTGGTCGGCGTCGTCCGGGCCGGCCAGGGCGTCACCGATGCCGACGTCTACATCCCGCTGGCCCGCGCGCAGTCGCTGGCCGGCCTGAGCGGCGAGGTGAACACCATCTACGTGTCCGCGGCCAGCGCCACCGACATCAGCAAGGTCAGCGGCGAGGTGTCCCGCGCGCTGCCCGGCGCCACCGTCACCACCTCCAGCGACCTGGCCAGCCAGGTCACCGGCTCGCTGTCCAGCGCATCCACGCTGGCCAACAGCCTGGGCCGGTGGCTGGCCGTGGCCGTGCTGGCCGCCGCGTTCGGCCTGGCCAGCATCCTGACCGTGTCGGCCGTCTCGCGCCGGGTCCGGGAGTTCGGCACCCTCAAGGCCATCGGCTGGACCAGCCGCCGGATCATCGGGCAGGTCATTGGTGAGGCGCTGGTCACCGGGGTGATCGGCGGCGCGGCCGGGGTGGCCATCGGCTACGGCACCGCGGCCATCGTGCAGGCCGTCGCCCCGCCCCTGACCGCCACCAGCGGTTCCGCCCCGCGCGGCGGCGGCTTGGCCCGCCCCGCCTCAACCGCGGCTCACACGATCTCGGTCCATCTGACCGCCCCGGTCACGCTCGGCGCCATCGCGC
>Ga0102924_1007108_pt1 | contig 10344 bp, 15 predicted proteins | sample PaiPotPPM11metaG_FD_80116 | JGI IMG/M metagenome (GOLD analysis project Ga0102924, IMG submission 80116) | Iron sulfur acid spring bacterial and archeal communities from Banff, Canada, to study Microbial Dark Matter (Phase II) - Paint Pots PPM... ...
GATCAGTACCGGCGCCTGGGCACAGGACGCGCCATCCAGCGAGAGAGGCCCGAATTATCCGACCCCGCAACATGGGCCGGCATATCCAAAGACGCTTCCGGGTCAACAAACGGGCGCGCCTCCATCAGCCGCCGGGCCGCCGGCGCCTCAAACGCGGGATATACCGTTACGGGTGCAGCCAGCCGAACCGAGTTATGGATCTAGTCGCGGGCAACCCGCTCAGCCGGATCGATAACTAGTTTGCAATTGGGCGGCTCAGAGCTGCCGCGTCACAATTTCTACAGGCGTGTTTGCCAGGCGGATAGGCGTCTGCCTTCGATGAACAAATGTCATCTCGTATGAGGCGAATGGCGCTTGCATGTGGTCGCTATTCTTGTTCTTACTGATCTCATTCGTAAGCTTGCAGCAGCTGGCCGGACCTGCTTGTGCCGCTAGTCTGAGCATCGATCGTTCGGACACAAAGACAGCCATACTCGAAGGGACAATCGATCTCGGCGACTTCGCGAAGTTGCAGATTTTCTTGGGCAGCAACAAAGATATTGTTCAGATCTACTTAGCCTCTCCGGGTGGTAATCTCGCTGAGGCGTTACGGATAGGCTTGTTAGTGCGCCGGTTAAATCTTTCGACGACCGTACCAAATAAAGTCTTGACCCGTCAGGCGCTCGAACAGGTTTCAATGCGACATGGTCTGGAGCATCCTGAGACGGATTATCTTTGTGCCAGTGCATGTTTCTTCATTTTTATCGCAGGTGTTCACAGGGACTCTGATAGTAACGGCAGTCCCCTTCTTGGAATTCATAGTCCATTTATTTTGCGCCAGAAGTTGCGCGGGGTCAGTACGTATCAGGCATCGGAAATAAAGGATGCAGGCAGAGCTGAAATAGAGGCCTATTTTAAAATTATGAACGTCTCATCGAGGTACGTACTTTACATGTATTCGGCGTCGAAGAAACTAAGATGGATTAGGGACGACGAGTTCAACTCGGATTTTAGGGACTAGCGACGCTTGGCCAACGTCAACTCGATGGAATTGTGAGGAGGGAGAGTCAATCAGGAGCGTAGCAAAAAAAAATCGCCGGAAGCTCGCCGAACGACAATAAAGCACGACCTAATTCGGATGCATAGCAGCCAACGTCAGAAGAATGATGGCTATCGCGAAAAGACCGAAAATACAAAACACTGTCGACTCAATCATTCTACGCATCACTAACTCCGAGCCAACGAGAAGACTGAGCATTCAAGCATATCGGGAGCGTGACAGCATTTCACCTCATGCAGGTTTGTGAGATTAACGTTACGGACAAAGCAGGGCCCTCATAGCTGCCCCCGCGATCTACTTATGATTTGTGCTGGGGATAATGGGAGTCAGTCGCGCTTGATGCGATTCAAGGCGAGCAACAGCGAATATCTGGATTGAACGCCAAGCTTCTGAAAGACCTTATGCAGATGGCATTTGACAGTGCCTTCGCTCACCTTCAGCTTTTGAGCGATCGCTTTATTCGAAAGACCTTCACATACTAACGCGACGACTTGTTGCTCGCGTCAAGTAAGCTCGGCCAACCGGTCAGTAATGTCCGCTCGCGTTTGCGACATCTAGAAATCACCGCACTTCCTCCCAACACGTGCACTGCAAAAACGCGTTTTCGCGATTGCGGTTCCGAACTCTGGAGGGAGTTGGGACATTCCGCGAACCTGGGAGGTATAATACTAGGGGCAGCAGCGAACGGAGGGCGAACCGTGCACGGCTTTCCGCAGTCAGCGCGCCTTGTGGCGTCCGCCGCGACGCAAAAGGCGACGATCCGTGACTATATTCGTAGTCATCCAATGATGGTCGCTAATCCAGTCAATGGCTGTTCTCTCTGACGAGAAATTGCCGAAGTGGCTGATCGAGCCATTTGGCCACGCGATCTTCACCGACCAGTGGTCCTTTCTTTCGACGGCCGTCAACTCGGTCTTATAGTCCATGATCGATTGCTCGGATCATCGCACGATCATTGCGGCCGCCATGCCCGCCACGGCGAGAAGGCAAAGCGCGGCAAACACTATCGATCTATCCACCGAAACCCTCACCCTGCTTCCCTAGAAGGTCCTGTGGTCTCGTTCAGTGGACTAGTTAGAGATACATACTGCGAACCTGAACACAAGGTGAACTGATAAAGAACTGCCGGAGAATCAGATATAAACGGAGGAAGTCTTGGGAGGCCGCGATGCGCGCGTTCCTAGCCTTCTTCGTGCCGGTGCTGTGTGCCCTCTATCTCATGGATAAATATGAGTTCGATGGGCACTACGCTGATTTGATTTGGACCCGCGGCACCTACGCTGGTCAACAGTATCAGCAGCAACTGAACAACTGGTGGCACCGCTAGGGCGTGCGAGCCATCCGCAAGCAGTTCGCTTGTTGGTCTAGTTGAAAAAAGCCCCGATCTCCCGACCGGGGCAGGTAACAGATATGAACCCCGGTCTCGCGACCGAAGCCGCTCCTAATAACATATTTTAGTTGTGATTAGACGGCGTGAGCCTGCTCAATCAGCAGAGCTGTCGTCCCTCAAGGACGAAGCATTGTTGTTTGTTTGCTCGGGCTGGGGTGAGCCCTGTCGCATTTTGGTTCGGGGGGCTTAAACCGATGAACGGAACAGGGCATGTTCAGCGGAAGGCGACAGGACTCGACGCGAAGTATACGCGAGTCGTCAAAAAAGCCCTGAGGAGGGTCGGAAAATCCCCAGGGCTTTTTCTCGTCAGCCTTGGGACGGCCGTCCCCAGGTGCGCTGATAGTGGACTGAGCCGGTTTCGAAACTGTAAAGCGGCACGGAGTTCACGCTCGCAAATACCCTCGGTCAGTGCGTCATGGTCTCGGTGTTACCACGCGACGTCGTATGCCTTTTGCATGCTGCCGAGGGTTTCAGCGAATGCCTGATTCACGGCCTTTGGTGCGATGCTAATATTGGCTTTCCAATTTGGCGTACCCTCTTTCGGCCGAATTTCGAGTCCGGCTTCAACGAAACGCTCATTGGCGCCGACCGCTTTGGCGGTTTCCTCGATGATCCGTTTGCGCATCTCGGTGTATGGGATTTTGCGTCGAGCCATGGATCAACCTTTTGGGGGCAGTTTAGTGCGGTGACAGAAGGCTACTGGGCGGCCCATTCCAGCGCCTGGATTTTGTATCTCCTCAGATGCCGAATCGGGGCATATTGCCGGGATGAGCCACACCCGACTAATGCCAGTCGAGAGAAACAGGTATTGGACTGTTAGGGCAACTTGGCCAAACGGCATAAGGCTCTATTTCGGTGAGTTTCTTTCTGTGCGCGAAGCGCGCCAATTGATCAAACAGCACAGGCGGCTGAATGTTGAGAGTATCCAGAGCGTCCAAACGAGCCGCCGCACACGCGATCGACGATTTAGCAGCGCCGGCCGCGAGCTTTATTGTCGCTATCGAGCAGACTGAGCGGCCCACGCCAGCGCTTTGATTTTTTCTTCTTCCGTCACTTGGAATAGTTCGTCGCTCGACTGAAGCTGAACGGTGGTGAGCCAACTTTCGGCGAGTGCGAGCCAACTCTGCTTATCTTCTGGGTTTTGAGTGCTCTTTGCCATCCGCAGGCATTTGGCGGCGTCGCGGCGTGCTCTTTCATTTTGGGTCATGTCGCACTACACCTAAAACGCGCACCTCTTCGATCGGCTTCTTGCCGTTTCGATCAGCGGTTAGTTCAATTCCAAATTTTTTTCAGCTCCGGCCGCAGCCACAGCCAAAACGTCGTCCCAAGCGCGCTGATGGCCGTCATCGTGACAATAATCGTTTGCATCTTTTTGATCTTTTTGCGTCTGTGTCTCGTGCAGCGAATTTCAACGAGAAAAGCCCCGTGGGGGACCAAGTCCGCAGGGCTTTTCCGATCAGCCGGCCCTTTGGGGAGGGCCGTCCCCGGATGTCAGCGATGGTGTGCTGAGTCGGTTTCCAAATCGTAAATCGCAAATACCCGCACTCAGCGCGCCTGTTGCTCAATCGCGCTTTAGTGGCGGCCGAGGCCGACTTTACGCGACGAGAAAAATAAGGGTGACGACAACGAGAGTCACGACGCAGAGTAGAGCGAAGCTTAATTGTTCGTCGGAAGACATGTCTTTGAGCCTGTGTTCAGCCGAGACACGCTTTGCAAACTGGACCCCGGTCACGAGAGCCGGGGTCCAGCCGACACCGCCGTTGCCTGGTGAGGAAGCAAACGGCAGTGCGAACTCTATGCGGCTGGAACTGATCGAAGGGCTTTAATAGTTCCTAAATTGCTAGATTGTTGCGCTACAGGATTTAGTCAAAACAGCACGGAAGTGCGCAACCTGCGAACCCATCCGCGCTGACTCATTCCCCGCAGGAGTACCCGGTACAATTACCGGAATTAGTCAGGGATTTAGTCGGGCGATTAGCCAATTGTGCTATCTTTCCGGGCGCGTCGATCCTCTCATCGTCGAATCAGAAAAGCGGCGTTCCGGCCAAGACCCATCAAGCGAAAGGCACGCGGCGGGCAGGCGCTTGCCCACTTCGGCTGAAAACTTGAGAGCCAGTAGATGAGCGCGGCACGCAAACAATATGTCACCGAACCGTCATACTGCATGCTGTACGGTCGCCCAGTGAACCTGGACTAGCCTTCTCCAAAAGTGCCCAAGCCCCGGCGCGGAAAAGCCGGGGCTTTTTCTTGCGGGTGCTTTAGGCAAAAAAACCCGCTGCGCCGGGAGGGCAAAGCGGGGGTAAAGGTGGATGATGGCAGAGGGGCGACCCTTTCTGCCGACGTAAAGTGTACTTCAGTCTCAGAACGCCTTCAATGTCGTGGACCGTTCCACCGCAAGCCGAGCTCTGCGGCGCGCTTCATAACTTCATCGGCCGATCGGCACGGGAATGTCGCCACGGTGTCAAGCGTCTCGCCGCTGTCGACCGCACCCGCAGATCCTCGTCATCCGTTTCGGACCATGGCTTACCTTCATTAAGGTTTCGCGAGCGATCGCTCATCGGTATTCGATGCGCTTCAATTGAAGTGCGACGTCCGGTGGCCATCACTTGTCCCGCACGATGGCGCCGGCTGACGGTCAGTTTACATCGTCTAGTGTGAAGGCTTTCCTAGGGCCGCCAAGCGCTCGTTCCCGGCCGCGTAATCTTCTTCTACTTGGGCCATGGTCCCATATTGTTTGGCGAGCAACCTGTAGCAATCTTTGAATTTGCGGCTTGTCGTTTTACCCGCCTTGTTTTCGCATGCTGCCGCGCGCCGGCGGAGAGCCTCAACTCGGACAAGATGATCCATAGCCCACTCCAACCCTATGCCTAATCTAGCTGGCTTCCTCGAAAGCAACGACTTCCGTTATCTCGTGTTCGCAGCTTCGACATTCGTAGCTGCGCTCGTCCTTATTGACGTCGTACGGCACGATTTGTACGAGAACCATCTGCGATCCGCATTTGGGACAGGACGGAAGCGCCAGCACATACGACGCAGCCGCAAAACGGGACACGGGCATTTCTGCCTCCCACTCTACGCTTGCTAAATTTTGAAAGCGCCCGCATTTCCGCGGCGCGCCCGGAGAGCATCTGCTTAGTTTTTCATTGTGACAAGAAAAATAATTGCTGCAGTGCGACTATCGGTATTCGATCCGCTCCAATTGAAACGCGATCTGCAACGCGGTCAACAAGTCGTCGACATTGCTGCCGACCGCCGCGGCCTCTAGCCGCCGCACCGCGACGTGCCAAGTGTAACTCTGTCGTCGTTCCCGCGGCAGGTGCTTGAGGAAGCCGCGCACATCGGCGAGCGTCGTCAACCGCAGGAATTCTTTGCCGTCGTCGAGGATGCAGATCGGCTCGGGCAGGGCGCGGGACCAGTTTGGTTTGGGCATCGCGTTAGGATAGCACAACACCTAGCGGCTGAATTCGGCCGGTGCATACCGCCATGTAAATCACATGAGCGGCGAACCGCATTATCTGAGCCTTCGGGATCTGGCCTACCGGCAATGGCGGCCGCAGCACCAATCGCCGCCAGGCCCGCGACCGACGCTCGGCGAGCTGCAGCGCTCGAGCTCGTGGTTTGGTCCACTGTCAGCGCACACCGACCGACACAGGAACCTTCAAACGGCTTCACCCACACTTCGCTCATCACCTCGCTAATCTTGTGAGGCGCCAGGCCACACTGTAGTTGATCTCGTCAACCTCACACAGAGAACGGCGCTGACAACCACCCCGCTGCCTGCTGGTTCGATAGAAGGGCGATGTCGCCCCTTGATGCTGTGGACGGCTCCTCCACCGGCACGCGAGTGCCAAAGATGTGGGCGCTGTTAAGGCTCCCACGATTCGGAGGAGCTACCCAATGCAAACGGTTTCGACAATCGGTCTCGATATCGCGAAGTCTGTCTTTCAAGTTCATTGCGTTGATGAGGCCGGTGAAGTGGTCATCCGCCGTCAGCTGAAGTGGCGCTCCATGCTGGCATTCTTTTAGAAGTTGCCACCATGCCTGGTCGGCATTGAGGCTTGTGCCTCATCGCACCATTGGTCACGTGAGATCAGAGCGCTTGGCCATCGGTGCGGCTGATGCCACCGGCCTACGTGAAGCCTTACGTCAAGCGACAGAAGAATGATGCCGCGGATGCGGAGGCGATCTGCGAGGCGGTGAGGCGGCCGACGATGCAGTTCGTCGAGACCAAGACGCCGGAACAGCAGAGTTGCTTGATGCTCCATCGCACGCGGCATCTCATCATTCGTCAGCTGAATGCGGTAACGAATGCAATTCGTGCCCATCTTGCCGAGTTTGGGATTGTTGCACCGGTCGGGCGCCGCGGGGTTGAAGACCTTCGTAAAGTCGTCACCGATGTGAATGACGCACGTGTGCCCGAGGTAGCGCGCGCATGTCTTATTGCTCTCGGCGATCAAATGCGCGGCTTAAAGGCATATGTCTTGAAGTTCGATCGCCTGACCACGGCCTGGCATCGGTCCAACGAGATGAGTATGCGGCTTGATGCGCTTCCCGGCGTCGGGCCGGCGTTGGCTACGGCCTTGGTCGCCAGTGTTCCTGATCCGAAGACTTTTCGATCAGGTCGGAACTTCTCGGCCTGGGTGGGCTTGGTGCCGAAGCAGAACTCGAGCGGCGGCAAACAGAGGCTGAGCAGTATCAGCAAGCAAGGTGATCGATATCTGCGCAGCCTGTTCACCGTGGGGGCGCTAGCCGTCATTCGTTATGCCAAGATCCATGGCACCGGACATCGGCCCTGGCTCACAGCATTGTTGGCACGGCGATCCACGAAGGTCGCCGCCGTCGCGCTCGCCAACAAGATCGCCAGGATGGCATGGGCCATCATGACCAGGGCGAGTGCTACAGAGAACCCGCTGCACTGGCAGCGTAAACGAGATCGCGCCACTTCGGTGCGATGTGAAGGTTGGGAGGGCGAACAGCACGTAATGCAGAGCCGATCTATCCGGCGATAAGGACAACCCACAAGTGCCATTGCATCATCGAATGCGGCCTTTTGACCGGGACCTGATCCGCGGAGGGCATTATGGCCAGCGGTCATGCGAGCCGCATAAACAGGCCGAACACATGGCCGCACCGACCAGCCTGCGACGTGAAGATTCTCCCTGCCAACTCGGAGCCGTCCACACATGGCACTTCGCGGACGTGGCCCAACGACAGCTCGATGTCTGCTTTCAACAGGGAGTCAGACTTGTTTCCCACCTAGGCCGAGTCGGCGAATGACGCGGGGCGGACGGGCGGACATTCAACATGTACTCACTCGAAAACAACGCCTGCCAAACCGACTTCCCTCAACCGAGAGACGTTTCTTTCTCCGCGGTCTGCTGCGTGGGCAATACGGCGTAATACTACCTCGTAAACGGTCGGTGGCAGATCGCCGGGCAGTTCGTTACATGCGGCGCCGTAGGCCTTCGCCAATACTCCGCTGGTATCGTTGTTAGAAACCGGCTCGTCCGAGGGCGCGCGAGAATTATGGGATTTCCGCGAATCTTGCGCTTCCCTCTGCTGCTCAACTTCGAGGTCGAATGCACTTGCTAAGCATTCGGCTGCTCTAATAGCTAGGCCTTCGGCGATGTCGGCCTGGCCACTTAGACATGCTTTCACGGCTCGCGCAAGCAACCAAGCAGACTGTGTTCGCAACGATGCTCGTGCCATTTTGAAGCCTCAACGCGCGGTCCGCGCTGTATCGGTTAGACCCTTCTTTTCAGCGCGTTCAGAACAGCGTCAACAGCAAACCGAACACAGCTAATCCTGTGGCAACGATTGACCAGTCGCCGAAGTCAAGCCCAAGCAATCGGTCGCTTGCGAACATTGCGCTCTCATTCCTTCAGCCATCGAACGGGTCTTTGAATAGCACGTATGTCCCGGTTTTGATGTTGCCCCAGAGCAACGGGCGTCAGAAAGATTGTGTCGAGACCGGAGGAATTTTCGCGGTTTTTGGCGTGGTTGCGATGCGTCTCGGGTTCTAAAAGACCCGAGGGGCCGACAGCCCTCGCCGCGGCCATCGACATGGATGGCGGAGCAGTCAAAGGTAGAAGGTGACGCGATTCGCTCGGACCAACATGGCAAGAGCTACTGGGTCGCCGAAAAGACCCAGTAGCCGCGTTGCTCGTCCGCTACTGGATGGAATCTGTTGCAAAAGCGGATCGCTCTGCGCCGATGGCTTGTCTGGTGAGTTCTGATCGTGGGCGATTTGGGTTGTGGCCTGATCCCTATGCTGGACAAGCAGCTGGTGGGTGACAGAGGAGCTTAGCGAGCCGCCTCAGGTTCTGTGCCGTTGCGGTGAGCAGTACCTCATCTCTAACGCCGCTCAAGCCTCTTAGCCGAAGTCGATCGAGTTTGAGGATGCGCTTCATGTGCGCAAACCGCATCTCAATCTTCTTTCGCTCCCGGCATGACCGCTGGAAGGCTTCGGTGTTGGCCAAGGCGCGGACGCGCTCACGCACTTCTTCGTGGAGATCGCGGGTCACCTTGCGCACGACAGCCGTTGTGCACTTCGGCTTCAATGCGCAGGTGGAACAATCGCTCTTGTTGGCTCTGTAATAGACGATGTGACCCTGATCGACGTTGCCGGTGCTGGTGAGCTTTGCACCGCCCGGGCAGATATAGATGTTGCGCTCGTGGTCGAAGACAAAATCGGCTCTGCTGAAGGTCCCATCAGACCGCGCCGACTTGTCCCACACCGGAACGTGCGGCGTAATCTTGCGATCCACTAGCCACTTCAGCAGCCTGACCGCACCATAAGCGCGGTCGCCCGCGAGCCGTTGCGGCTGCAGACCGAAGCGATGCCTGACCCGCTCCAGCATAGTCTGGGCGACCGCAATCTCCGCGATGCGATTGGCGCGTGTGCCCTCGGCGTCAACGATGATCCCGGCTTTGTTGTCGATCAGATAGTTCGCGTCATAAGCAAACAATGGATCAAGGCCCTTCCTGGCAACCCAGGCTGCCTGCGGATCGGTCAGTGAGACTTCTTTAGGAGGCTTGCGTCGGCGGCCACCGCCGGAGCCGCTATCGTCTCCATCCTTGCCGTCGTTCTCTTCATCGGTGCAGGCATTATCGAGAGCAGCGAGGTACTCGCGAACGGCACGGGATGCTTCCTCAGCCTTCGGCCAAGCAATCGGCTGATCGCCAGGCATCCGCTTCTTCTTGTCCACGTCGGCTTTGATCAGGCTCGCGTCGACTGAGACTGCTTCCCCGCCAACCAAGCCGGCAGCGATACACCTTGCCACCACGCCTTCGAATACCCGGCGCAAGGCTTCGCTCTCACGAAAGCGCTCATGCCGCGCACGGCAAAACACTGAGTGATCCGGGATGCTGTCCTCAATGCTGAGCTTGCAAAACCACCGGTAGGCCAGGTTGACCCGCACCTCAGAGCACAGCCGTCGCTCCGAGGGGATCGCAAACACGTAGCCCAAAAGCAGCATCCGGATCATCAGCACCGGATCAATCGAGGGCCGTCCAGTATGCGAGTAGTACGGCGCAAGCTCCTCATGCACCCAACTCAGGTCCAAAATGCCGTCGATCTGCCGAACCAGGTGATCGGGCGGCACTACCCTGTCCAGATCAAACGAATAAAAAAACTGACCCTGTCCGCGTTCCCGTCGTCCCATCATGACCCGCTCCTGCGAATCATCGCTCATTCGACGGAATCACGAGTCATCGGTCGCTTCAATCAGAGTTTTGCAACACAATCGGATGCAAAGCAGACGTGGCCCAACGGTCTGGGAATGTCGTCTTTTGATGCTGTGGACGGCGCCCACTCTACGGCATCGATGTGCCAAAGGGTGGTTGCGTTGAAGCGAGCCACATTGAGGGGAGCCGTGCATGGGCGAGGTTAGCACGATTGGTCTCGATATTGCGA
>Ga0102924_1007111_pt1 | contig 10339 bp, 9 predicted proteins | sample PaiPotPPM11metaG_FD_80116 | JGI IMG/M metagenome (GOLD analysis project Ga0102924, IMG submission 80116) | Iron sulfur acid spring bacterial and archeal communities from Banff, Canada, to study Microbial Dark Matter (Phase II) - Paint Pots PPM... ...
GCCCTGCGCCAGACGCCCGACGTGCTGCTGGTCGGCGAGATGCGCGACCTCGAAACCATCTCGGCGGCGATCACAATCGCGGAAACCGGTCACCTGGTGCTCGCCACGCTGCACACGAACGACACGACCCAGGCCGTCGACCGGATGGTGGACGTCTTCCCGGGCGATCAGCAGCAACAGGTCCGCGTGCAGCTTTCCAATACGCTCGCGGCGGTGATCTATCAGCAATTGTTGCCGCGCCAGGATGGCCCGGGCCGGGTCGGCGCCCAGCCGGCGCGTGACCGAGCGGGGGAAGTTGTCCGACCGGCCCAGCGGCGCACGGGCGCGCGGGTGGGAGATCTCAAACTGGCGGACGCCGGCGACGGTGTCGATCGCGGCCAGGATCTGGCCCGGGCTGGCACCGGTGTCGGTCACCGCCGCCGAGGCGGCGGCGCTGGCTAGCTCGGCCGCCGACCGGCGCTGATAGCCGGGGGTGTCGAGGCGCTCCGACACCTGGCCGACGCCCACCATGACCGGAGTGCGCGGATCGGGTACGCCGCCGCGCGATGCGTTCATCAAGTGCCCTCCCGGCGGGCCGGCCAGCCTCCGGCCCGACGGTCACGCTACTGCCAGCCCTTATCTAGGCCGCACTGCCTAGGCAGCGACTGCCTAGGCAGCGACCTGGGGGAAGGCTACCGGGCTGCGATTGCCGTCCTGGTCCACGGCCCGCAGGCCGAACTGGACGTTGTCCTTGGAGATGTCGAGCGTGACGCTGGTGACGTTGCCCACCGGGATGGCCTCGGTCCAGTCCGGCGTCGTCGTCTCCCGTGACACCACCTCGTAGCCCGCTATGTTGGACTCCGGATTAGCATTCCAGCTCAGCGAGGTGAGGTTGGTGCCGGGCAGGCCCGGTGGCGGCGTGGTGTGGATCTGCAGGCCCTTGGGCGTGCTCGGGCTGGAGGCCAGGGCCCACAGCGCGGCCGCGTTGATCCCGGCCACCCGCGCGACGTAGTCGAAGTCCACGTACTGGATCAGGTCTCCGAACTGCACGCCGTTCTGGACCACCACGTTCTGGTGCTCGTGGTCGAAGTTCTCCCGCGGCTCGGTGAACCGGGCCGCCGGATAGCCCTGGCCCTGGAACGACACGTGGTCGCTGCCGCGCAGGTAACGGTCGCGCCGCCAGATCGCCCGGACGTTCATCCCGGTCAGCTCGAACGGCGCCACCTCCTGCACGAACCGGCCCAGCTGCCGGGACGCGCTGTCGTTCTCGCCACCCACGGACTGCATAATGGCGATGTCGTTGGCGGTCGCGGCGGTCGGGATGCCCTCCAGGAACAGTCGCACCGTGAACGGGTCCGGCCTGGTTCCGTCGTGGCCCGAGCTGGCGCCGATGATGTCGTTGCTGAACATGCCCTGCACGTCGGCGCCCGCCGCCGCCATCTGCTTGGCCATGAACGTCGAGCCGTACAGGCCCTGCTCCTCGCCGTCCACGGCGGCGAAGATGATGGTGCCGGGGAACTGGCGGGTGGCGAACAGCCGGGCCAGCTCCATCATGGCCGCGACGCCGGACGCGTCGTCGTCGGCGCCCGGCGCGTCGCTGGTGAAGTCCTCCACGTTGGTGCACCGGGAGTCCAGGTGGCCGGTCATGACGTAGTACCGCTGCGGGCTCGCGGTCCCCTGCAGGGTCGCGATGACGTTGGTGATGACGGTGGGCACGGGGATGTTGCTGGCGACCGGCTGGGTGAACGTCTGCTGCCGCACGGTCATGTTGCCGTTCGAGGTGGCCGCGATGGCCTGCATCTGCTCGGTGACCCAGTTGACGGCGGCGCCGATGCCGCGCACCGGGTCGGTCTGGCTGGACGCCGTGTGCCGGGTGCCGAACTGGGTCAGCCGCAGGATGGTGGCCTGGATGCGGTCGGGGTCGATCTGGCGTATCAAAGACCGCAGCTCGTGGTCGAAGTGCTGCCGGGCCAGCGGCTTACGGCCGGCCGCCTGCGCGGCGCTCTTGGTAGCCGCGCTGGCCGGGCCGGCCAGCGTGACCAGTGGCGCCGCTACCGCCCCGGCCGCCGAGGCGGACAGGAAGACGCGGCGGGTGGTGCCCTTGCGGGCTGGAACCTCGTTGTTATCCATGCCCGAATCATCGACGAATCGCAAGGAACGTCAAGACATTCGACAGAAGCTCAGCGAAGCAGCGCCGGAATGTGGTGCGGCGCGGTGTTACGAGGTCCAGGTGCGGTGTTCTGCGTGAACCGCAACAGCTCGCTTTACCAATCATCCTGTTGCGCAACAAGGTTGTTGTGGATAGTGTCGGGCGGCAGACAGCATCCGCCACGGGGAAGGATCCACGATGGAACTGTTCGACGCCCTCGATCTCGCCGTCGTCTCCACCGCCGAGATCGTCAAGGGGACCTCGGCCAGCCAGCTGAGCGCGCCGACCCCGTGCTCCGAGTGGGACGTCCGCGCGCTGCTCAACCACGTGATCGGCACCCTGTGGCTGGCCGACGCCCTGTTCGCCGACCACGAGCCCCGCTATCCGATGGCGCCCGGCAGCCTGCCGGCCGCCGACCTGACCGGCGCGGACCCGGCCGCCGCCTACGCCGAGGCCGCCGCCGCGGCACTGGCCGCCGCCGGCCAGGATGACGCCCTGACCCGCCTGCACGTGACCCCGCTGGGCGAGATGCCCGGCCCCGCGCTGGCCGGCTTTACCACCCTGGACATCGTCGTGCACGGCTGGGACCTGGCCAGGGCCACCGGTCAGCCCGCCGACCTGGACGGCCGCGTCGCCGCGCACGTGCTGGGCTTCGCCGAGCAGGCCATCACGCCGCAGACCCGTGCCCCGCGCATCGGCCCGGCCCGCACGGCGCCCGCCGGCGCGCCGCTCACCGACCGGCTGGCCGCCTTCATGGGCCGCCAGGCGTGAACCCAGACGCCGCGCTCAAGGCGCTCGCCGAGCCGCACCGCCGCGCGATCCTCACCCTGGTCGCCGACGAGCCGCGCCCCGTCGGCGACATCGCCGGCCACCTCGACATCACGCCGCAGGCCGTGTCCCGTCACCTCAAGGTGCTGCACGAGGCCGGCCTGGTCGACGAGCGCCGCGAGGGCACCCGCCACCTGTTCGTGGTCAACCCGGACGGCTTCACCGCCGTGCAGGAGTTCCTGGCCGGGTTCTGGGCCGAGCACCTCGGCCGCCTCAAGACCGCCCTGGCCCCCGGCGACCCCGCCCCGTGAGCGAGCCGTTCACTACCGAGGTCGATCTCCCCGCGCCGGTCGAGGAGGTCTTCCGCCACCTGACCGACCCCGCCGCCATGGTCCGCTGGATGGGCCAGCACGCCACCCTCCGCCCCGTCCCCGGCGGCGCCTTCGAGGTCGACATCAACGGCGTCCCGGTCCGCGGCCGCTACCTGGAGGTGGACCCGCCCCGCCGGGTCCTGGTCAGCTGGGGCGTGGCCGGCAACCCGGCCATGCCGCCCGGTGCCACCGAGGTCGAGTTCACCCTGACCCCGACACAAGGCGGCACCCACCTGCGCCTGGTCCACCGCAACCTCCCGCCCGGCGAGGCCGCCATCCACGGCGTCGGCTGGGCTCACTTCCTCGACCGCCTGGCCAGCGCCGCGGCCGGCGCCGACCCCACCCCCGATCCGTGGAACCAGGGCTGAATCATCCGGCATCATCCAGCAGGTGCCGCAGGCGGCCAGCCTGGCGGGTGAGGGTGCCGGGCGGGTTGCGGCCGCTGGCCCGGCTGCCCGGCCGCAGCAAGTACAGCCAGTACAAGGCCGCGACCCGGCGGTAGTCCGGCAGCCGGCGCCGCTCGGCGGCGGTCAGGTCGAACCGGGCCAGGAAGTCGTCCGCGTCCAGCCCGGCGACGGCCCAGAAGGACAGGTGCTCGACGAGCGCGGCCAGTTCGAACGAGCGGCTACTGGGACGGCAGTCCTCGAAGTCCACCAGGCGCACCCGGCCGTCGGCGTAGAGGAAGTTGGCCAGGTTGGGGTCGGCCTGGCCGAGCACCAGCTCGCGGCCGTCCGGGCGCGGCCAGTGCGCCGCACAGCCGAGCCAGGTAACGGCCGCGCCCGCCGCATCGAGCACGACCGGGTCATCGCCGAGATCCGGCCCCGCGGCCATCCGCTCGCGCACCAGGCGGACGAACGCCGCCGGCGCAGGCTCAGTGACCGGCAGGCCGCTCAGCTCGCCTGGCGCAGCGCTGGTCCACAGCCGGTCCAGCGCTAAGGCCAGGGCGTCCAGCATCACGGGCGAGATCGCGCTCCCGGCCAGCGGGCGGCCGGGCAGCCGGGACATCGTGATGACCGGCGGGTCGGCGTCCAGGTCCGCGCTCAGCGGTCTCGGCGCCAGGCCGTCGGCTCGCCTGGCCAGCAGCCGGAGGGCCGCCCACTCGCGGGCCGGCTCGTTTCGCGACCAGGAGCGGAACCGCTTGATGACCACGTCGCCGTTAATGGTGATGTCGTGGGTCATCATCAGCCCGTTCTACCAGGCGACCGGGCCGAAACGGTCGATGAACCGGCCGGTGCCTGCCGAGGGGTCCTCGGTGGCCAGGGTCACGATCGCGTCGGTGCCCTCGGTGACCGTCTGGTGGCCCCTGTGCCCGTTGAGGTCGGTGGCCGTGTAGCCGGGGTCGGCGACATTGAAGCGGATGCCCGGCAGCGCCTTCGCGTACTGCGTCGTGAGCATCGTCACCGCGGCCTTGGACGCCGTGTACAGCGGCGCGGCGATTGTCGACTCGACCCGCTGCGGGTCGTGGGTCAGGGCCTGCGACCCCATGCCGCTGCTGACGTTGATCACCAGCGGCGCCTGCGACTTGGCCAGGAGGGGAAGGAACGCGCTGGTCACACGAACGATGCCGGCGACGTTGGTGGCGAAGATATCCTCGGCGTCCCGGCCGGTGAGCTGGTCAGCGGGGGCGTGGCTGCCGATGATCCCGGCGTTGTTGATCAGCGTGTCGACGCGGCCCTCGTGGGCCTCGATGTCGGCCGCGGCCTTCTTGACCGAGACATCGTCGGTCACGTCGATCGGCACGAAGCGCACGCCGAGGCGGTCGGCGGCAGCCTGGCCGCGCTCGGGATCGCGGGCACCGATGATCACGTGGCCGCCCAGGTCGGCCAGCCGGCGTGCGGTCTCGTAGCCCAGGCCCTTGTTGGCCCCGGTGATGAAGGTAATGGTGGTCATGGATCCAGCGTCGGCCCGCTGGCCGCCGGCCGCCAGGGAGGCCTCGACGGTAGGAAAACCTGTACCACCCAGATCCCGGCCCGCCGCTGGATAATTGAGGCATGAGTGCTGGTGAGGCGAGTCTGGGGGCCACGATCCGGGCCTGGCGCGACCGGCTGACGCCCGCCGCGGCCGGCCTGCCCCCCGGCCGGTCGCGGCGGGCGGCCGGCCTTCGCCGGGAGGACCTGGCCGAGCTCGCGGGCGTCTCCGTGGACTACATCGTCCGCCTGGAGCAGGGCCGCGCGACGACCCCCTCCGCGCAGATCGTCAGCGCGCTGGCTCGCGCCCTGCAGCTGTCCCGCCAGGAACGCGATCACCTGTACCGGCTGGTCGGCCTGCAGCCGCCCCCGGACGGCGCCATCACCGACCACATCCCGCCGGGCATGCAGCGCGTGCTCAACCGCCTGGGTGACACCCCGGTCTCGGTGTTCGCGGCCGACTGGCGGCTGGTCTGGTGGAACCGCTCCTGGGCGGCGCTGCTCGGCGACCCGTCCGGCGTGGCGCCCGAGGACCGCAACCTGGTCAAGGCGCGCTTCCCGGTCGGCCCCGGCCCCAGTCAGTTCACCGGCTGGCCGGTGGTGTCGGAGAACCGCGAGGCCACCGACCGCGCCGTCATCGCCGACCTGCGCCGCGCGTCGGCCCGCTATCCGGGCGACGCGCGGCTGGCCGGGCTGATCCGCCGCACGCTGGACGGGAACCAGCATTTCGCGCAGCTATGGCGCGACGGCGCGGTCAGCAGGCACACCGAGGACCGCAAGGTCATCCGGCACCCCGAGGTCGGCGACATCACCGTGGACTGCGACGTGCTCAGCGACGACGACACCGACCTGAAGATCATTATCTACACCGCCATCCCCGGCAGCGAGGACGAGACCAAGCTCGACCTCACCCGCGTGGTCGGCGTCCGCCCCGCCCGCTAGCTCCATGATCGTGGTCACTTTTCCGTCGATATAGCGGAAAAGTGACCACGATCATGACGCCGCCGTCGCGCGACGGCGGCCGGTGTGCGCGGTGGGTGGGTAAGTCCAAGGCGGGGGCGTCGAGAGAAACGAGGGGCACGATGCCGTACGTCGCGGTCGGCCTGGAGAACGGCGCCGATATCAGCCTGTACTACGAGGACCACGGGGACCGGGCCGGGCAGCCGGTCGTGCTGATTCACGGCTACCCGCTCGACGGGCACTCCTGGGAGCGCCAGCAGCGGGTGCTGCTGGCCGCCGGGTACCGGGTCATCGCCTACGACCGGCGCGGGTTCGGCCGCTCCAGCCAGCCCGCGATCGGCTACGACTACGACACCTTCGCCGCCGACCTGGACGCGCTGCTTGAGCACCTCAACCTCAGCGACGCCGACCTGGTCGGGTTCTCCATGGGCACCGGCGAGGTCACCCGCTACCTGGGCAGGTACGGCTCCGGCCGGGTCCGCAGGGCGGCGCTGCTCGGCGCCATCCCGCCGTTCCTGCTCAAGACCGACGACAACCCCGAGGGCGTGGACCGCCAGGTCTTCGAGGACATCAAGTCGGCCATCGTGGCCGACCGGTACGCGTACTTCGAGAGCTTCCTGAACAACTTCTACAACGTGGACAAGCTGGGCGGCACCCGGATCAGCGACCGGGCCTGGCAGGCCAGCTTCATCGTCGCGTGCGGCGCGTCGCCGTTCGCCACCTACGCCTGCGTGGACACCTGGCTCACCGACTTCCGGGCCGACCTGCCCCGGATCGACGTGCCGCTGCTGATCGTGCACGGCACCGAGGACCGCATCCTGCCGTTCGCCAGCACCGCGAAGCGGCTGCCCGCCCTGGTCCCCGGCGCCCGGCTGGTCCCGGTTGAGGGCGGTCCGCACAACATCGGCTGGACCTTCCCCGACGAGGTGAACGAGGCTCTGCTGAGCTTCCTGTCCGAATGATCCATTTAACAAGGGGGCGTGACTCGTGTCCCATCACCTGGACACCCCGCTGGCCCGGCAGAACGGCCGGCTCTACATCGATGACCTGTACGTGTTTCCGGCCCAGGACCGCACCGTGCTGGTCATGGACGTCAACTCCACCATCACCGGGCCCGATGTGACGCCGGGCTTCCACCCGGAGGCCCGCTACGAGTTCAAGGTCCACCTGGACAACGCCGACTACGAAACCCTGACCTACCGCGTGTCGTTCGCCGAAGCGGGCCCCGGCGGGCGCCAGGACCTCCGCCTGCACCTGCTGACCGGCGACGAGGCCCGCGAGGACGGCGCCGACGGCACGCTGGTGCTGGACGGCCGGACCGGCGAGGCGGCCAGCCAGGGCGACATCCGGATCTGGGCCGGCCGGATCGCTGACTCCTTCTACATCGACCTGTCCCTGCTGACTATCATCAACGGCGCGGTGAAGAGCGGGACCGCGCCCGACCTGCCGGGGTGGCGGCCGGCGGCGGCGCAGAACAGCTTCGCCGGCACCACCGTCGAGTCGATCGTGCTCGAGATCTCCCACCCGCTGCTGCGGACCGGCACCCGGGCCGGGATCTGGTGCGCGACCAAGCTGGCCACCGACGCGGGCGGGTGGCAGCAGGTCAACCGGGCCGGGCACCCGATGATGTGGCCGATCTTCTGGCCCGATGACACCCGGTTCACCTACCCGGCCAACACCCGGCACCCGTCGGCCGACTTCGCCCAGGACGGCAAGCACGTGGCCGGCCTGATCACCGCGGTGGTGGCGGCCGCCGGGACCACCGGGGACCCGGAGGGCTACGGCCAGATCGTGGCCAGCGCGCTGTTCCCCGACGTGCTGTCCTACGTGATCGGCACGCCGGCGTCCTACGGCTTTGCCACCCGCAACGGCCGCACGCTGGCCGACAACGCTCCCGAGGCGATGCTGTCGCTGGTCCTGAACACCGCCGTGCCGTCCGGGCTGACACCCGCCACCGCCAGGGGGCAGCGGGCCGCGGGCTTCCCGTACGTCGTGCCCGCCTGACCGCCCGCCGGGCCGGGGCCAGGGGCCGGGCCAGGGCCGGCCCGGGCCCCCCGGCCGCGTCACACTACGTGGCCAGCTGGGTATGTTGCCAGTTATGCACCGCGAGGGCAGCCTCCAGGAGGCCTATGCCGCCACGCAGGTCGGCGCCTATGTCTGGGACCTGGGCGCCGGGCGGCTGAGCCTGGACGCGTCCGCTATGACGCTACTCGGCGTGAATCGCGACACCTACGACGAGCGCATCGAGACCTGGCTCGCCATGATCCACCCCGACGACATCTCCTGGGTGACCAGCGAGGTCGACAAGGCGGTGGCGTCCCTGGAGCCCTACGACGCCGAGTACCGGATCTGCCGGCCGGACGGCAGCGTCCGCTGGCTGCAGATCCGCGGCCACGTCGAGGCCGGCGCCGACGGCAAGCCGGCCCGGATGCTGGGCACGGGGTGGGACACCACCGACTCGCGCGTGGTGCGCGACGGCGTGCAGAATGCCCTGCGCTACATGAGCGACGGCTTCCTGTCCCTGGACCGGGACTGGCGGATCACGTTCGCCAATGTCGAGGCCGAGCGGCTGCTGGGGTCGCTGCAGAAGCTGACCGGCCGGGTCCTGTGGGACCTGCTGGTCATCCGGCGCGTGCCGGGCCTGCAGGCCCGGTGCCGCAAGGCCGCCGCCGGGACCATCCCGACCGGCTTCGACGCCCCGTGGCCCGACACCGACCGCTGGTACCGGTTCCGGTTCGTCCCCGTACCTGACGGCCTGGCCTGGTACATCACCGACATCACCGAGTCGCGCAAGCGGCTGGCCGACCAGGCCGCGGTCGAGCAGGGCGCGGCCGAGCGGGCGACCCGGATCCAGGACCTGACCGCCGCCCTGGCCGAGGCCGTGACCTCACAGGACGTGGTCAACGCCGTGGCCGAGCGGGTGCTCCCGCCGTTCGGCGCGTCCGGGCTGGTCATGCAGGTCATCGAGAACGACGGGCTGCGGGTGATCGGCGCGGTCGGCTACGAGAAGGAGTACCTCGAGCTGATCGACGGCCCGCTCAAGGACATCGCGCCCGCCGCCGAGGCGCTGACCGATCACCGGCCGTGGTTCATTCCCTCGCCCCGCGAGTACGCCCGTCGCTACCCCGAGTGGGTCCGGCTGCCGGTCCGCAGCAGGGCCCAGGCCTGGGCGTTCATGCCGCTGGTCGTCTCGGGCCGGCTGGTCGGCCTGTGCGTGGTCACCTTCGACCAGCCGCGCCGGCTGGCCGCCGGGGAGCGCACCCTGCTGACCACGCTCAGCGCCCTGATCGCCCAGGCCCTGGAGCGGGCCCGGCTGTTCGACGTCGAGCACGCCAGGGCCCAGGCGCTGCAGCGCGCCCTGCTCCCCCGGCAGCTGCCCACGCTGCCCGCGGTGACCACCGCCGCCACGTACCTGCCGGCGGGCCGCGGCATGGACGTGGGCGGCGACTGGTATGACGTCATCCCGCTGTCCGCCGACCGCGTTGCCCTGGTCATCGGCGACGTCATGGGACACGGCCTGCCCGAGGCGGTCATCATGGGGCGGCTGCGCACCGCCGTGCAGACCCTGTCCAACCTCGAGCTGCCCCCCGACGAGATCCTCGGCCACCTGAATGACCTGGTCAGCGGCCTGGACGACGACTCGTTCGCCACCTGCCTGTACGCCATCTACGACCCGATCACCCGGCTGTGCACCATGGCCAGGGCCGGACACCCGCCGCCCGCCATCGTCTCCCCGGATGGCACCGTGATGTTCGCGCACGGGGCCACCGATCCCCCGCTGGGCGTGGCCGAGCCGCCGTTCGAGGCGGTGGAGGTGCCGGTGCCCGAGGGCGGCCTGCTGGTCCTGTACACCGACGGCCTGATCGAGTCGGCCCGGCGGGATACCGACGCCGGCATGAGCCTCCTGGCCCAGCACCTGCGCGTCCACCACGACGAGGACCTCGACGTGCTGTGCGACAACCTCACCGACGCGCTCTTGCCAGCCGACCAGCAGAGCTCCGACGACGCCGCGCTGCTCCTGGTCCGGGTCCGGGCCACCGCACCGGACGCCATCGCCTCCTGGTCGCTGCCCGAGGACCCGCAGGCGGCCAGGGCGGCCCGCCAGCACGTGCACGACCAGCTGGCCGCCTGGGACCTGGAGGAGCTGGCCCCCGGCACCGAGCTGCTGGCCAGCGAGCTGGTCGCCAACGTCATCCGGCACGCCA
>Ga0102924_1007113_pt1 | contig 10335 bp, 8 predicted proteins | sample PaiPotPPM11metaG_FD_80116 | JGI IMG/M metagenome (GOLD analysis project Ga0102924, IMG submission 80116) | Iron sulfur acid spring bacterial and archeal communities from Banff, Canada, to study Microbial Dark Matter (Phase II) - Paint Pots PPM... ...
ACCCGGAGACGCGGCGCCGCGCCGTCTCAATCGTCCGCCGTCAGATCGAGCTGGCACAACTTCTGGCCGCCAATGAGGTGCTCGTGGTCGCCGGGTTGGTTACTCCGGAGGTTACACCCGCCGAGTGTTACCAGCGCTGTCTGGAGACCTTGGCGCCGCTGGGCGGCGAGGCGCGCAGGACAGGAGTGGTCATTGGTCTGGAGAACTGCAATGCCGAGCAGCGCTTCTTAATGGGGCCGCTTGAGTTTGTCCGCTTTTTGGAAGCGCTGGGTCCGGGCTTTGGCGCGCATCTCGACGTGGGCAATATCCACGACACCGGGTTTCCAGAGCACTGGGTGGAGGCGCTGGGCACACGCATCGCGCGGGTTCACGTCAAGGACACGTTGCGGGGCCGCGGACGGGGCGGGGGATCGGTCTATACCAACATCTTTCTCGGCGACAACAATTGGCTGGCCATCATGCAGGCGCTGCACAAGGTGGGCTACGACGGCTGGCTGGTAGCGGAGATGGAAACGAGGTATCAGTACTGCCCGGACCAGCAGTTTTATGACACCTCGGCGGCCCTGCAGCGCCTGATCGGGCTGGTCTAGCGCTATGTGGATGAATCGGCGCGGCTTCAATCGCGCGTGTGCCGGGGCGCTGGGGGGCCTTGCCGCATTTGGGCTGCCGGCTACTTGCAAGGGCTTGCGGTCACCGCAGCTCATCGGGCACCCCCTAGACTCCGACCCGCGGGAGAATGTGCGCGGTTACTGCGCCGCTTTTGGTCCGCCGAGCGGGCTTGAGGGTGGGGGCGCCAACCACTGGATCGTTCCGGCCGAGCACACCCTGACGCCGCTTGAGCGCCGCACCTTGTGGAGCGCCTTGGACGCCGGCGCCAAGGTCGTGTACGAGCTTCCCGCCGCATGGTATCGCGGCGAAGCGGGCGACGGCTTTCTGGGAGAACGACTGGGCCCGCCGGTGCCGCTCGCACTGGGCGGTGAGGATGGACGGACCCCCTACCTCCGCTGTTGCCTCGGTGCACAGGCCTGGTATATCCGGCATGACAGCGCCGGATTGGCGCTCCGGCCCCCTGATACGGTCCGCATCTTGGCCCGCCAGTCCGACGATGTGCTGGCGGCGGAAATGACTTGCGGCGCGGGACGGGTCATGGTTCTCGGAACGCGCCTCGGCGCTCCGATCGGACGAGGCGACCGGACAGCCGAGGTGTTCCTGCGAGCGTGGTTTGCGGCGGCTTGAAACTCTTTATCGGGAGGCGACACTATGCGGCGAAACGGAGGCATGGTTCTGGTTTGCGGACTGTTGTGCATTGCAGGATGGGCTCAATCGACACTCCCGGTGAAGTGGGAGGAAATGACGGCGCCGGACTTCGTCCGGGCCATCCACCAGGCCCGCGGCACCTGCCTGCTGCCCATCGGCATTGTGGAAAAGCACGGGCCGCATCTGCCTCTGGGCACGGATCTGTTTAATGTGCGTTACGCTGCCGTGCATGCCGCGAACAAGGAATACGCGGTGGTGTTTCCGTCCTACTTCTTCGGACAAATTTTCGAGGCGCGACACGAGCCGGGGACCCTCGCCTACAGTGCGGCCCTGCAACTGGAACTCTTGCAGGCCACCAGCGATGAGATGGCCCGCAATGGCTGCAAGAAGATCGTGATCGTCAACGGGCACGGCGGGAACGAAAGCCTGCTGCCGTATTTTGCCCAAACACAAATGGCCGCACCGCACGACTACGTAGTGTATATCTACGGCATTCCGCATCTTAAGCCGGCCGGGCGACCAGCCATGCAATCGTCGTTTGATTACCATGCCGGCGAGGCCGAGACCGCACACACCATGATCAGCCGGCCCGACCTGGTCCATCTCGATCGGGCCGGCGAGGAGTCGGGCGCCAATCAGCAGCACCAGCGTCTGCCGGCAAGTCTCTACACCGGGATCTGGTGGTACGCGAAGTTTCCCAACCATTACGCCGGCGATGCCCGCGCCGCCAATACCACGCTGGGGGCCTTCGACATGGCGGCCTGGGTTGAAGATCTTGCCTCGGCGGTCAAAGCGGTCAAGGCGGATCAGGACAGCCTGCGCTTGCAGAACGAGTTTTATGAGAAGGCCGGGCATCCCTTGCTGACCGCGCAATAGGGATCGCGCGTCGACCCGGTGCGCGATCCGCGACGCCGGTCTAGGGTTGGGTCGCGTCCACCGGGTCAGGTGCGTGACGGATGCGTCCCCAGAGGGCCTCGCGCCCCAAATTCTGATGGGCGGAGTAGGGCAGGGGATCGATCTCGAATGCCCGCCGTAGCCGGGTTATCGCCTGGACCCGCTGGTTCCCCGACATCCGGTCACATTTGGTGGCGACCAGGCAGACGGTGCGGTCATGGTGACGGAGAAAGCGGAAAAGTTCGAGGTCCTTTTCCTGCACCGGAACATTGGGGTCGACGAGCAACAGGCAGAGACGAAGCTCGGTGCGCAGCTGCAAATAGGGTTCCACCATGCCGCGGAAACTCTGCGCCACCGCGTGCGGCACCTTGGCATAGCCATAACCCGGCACGTCAACCAAGAAGAGACGCTCGGGACCCGGGGTGCGCTTGTCGAACTCAGCGCGAAAAAAGTTGAGCAGCTGGGTCCGCCCGGGCGTCTTGCTGGTGTGGGCCAACTCCTGTCCGACCAGGGAATTCAGCAGGCTGGATTTGCCGACGTTGGAGCGGCCCAGGACCGCGACCTCCGGCAACCCCTCGGACGGGCACTGGCTCAAGTTCGCGGCGCTGGTCACGAAGGCGATGGTGCGGGGAATTGACACTGGTTTCGAAGACCGATCGTTGCGCGGCCTGCGGGATCCGGCTACTGGTGAAGGCGCTCGCCGTCGGCGGGCTCAAGGGTGGCGACCGGGTCGGCGGTTTCGGCGCCCACCAGGGGACTGATGGGCCGCTCCAGCGCCGCCTGCAGCACCTCGTCCATGGTCGAAACCAAGTTGATGGTCAACAATGAACGGATGTTCTCCGGCAGTTCTGCCAAATCCTTCTCGTTGTCCTTGGGCAGGATGAGGTTGACGATGCCGTAGCGATGGGCGGCCAGCAGCTTTTCCTTCACCCCACCGATGGGCAGGACCTTGCCCCGCAGGGTGATTTCGCCGGTCATGGCGATGTCGCGTCGCACGGGAATCCGCAACAGGCTGCTCAGCATGGCCGTGGCGATGGTGATTCCCGCCGACGGTCCATCCTTGGGGATGGCGCCCTCGGGCACGTGGACGTGGATGTCGAGATTGCGGTAAAAATCGCGCGGCAAGCCCAGCAAATGCGCGCGGGAGCGGATGTAGCTCATGGCGGCCTGGGCGGACTCCTGCATCACGTCGCCCAATTTGCCGGTGAGCGTCAACTTGCCCTTGCCGTCCATCAGGGTGACTTCGGCGGAGAGAATCTGCCCACCCACCTCGGTCCAGGCCAGCCCGGTGGCCAAGCCGATCTCGTTGCGGTCCTCGCCGCGCGAGTCGCGAAACTTGAGTACGCCCAGGTAGTCGGCGATGTTGTCCGGGGTGAGAGAGACCGCGATGGCCTTGCCGTCCTTGCCCTCCTTGACCACTTGGCGGGCCACCTTGCGGCACACGTTGCCGATTTCGCGCTCCAGGTTGCGCACCCCGGCTTCCCGCGTGTAGCCGTTGATAATGGCCCCCACGCCGGCGTCGGTGAACTCAAGTTGGGCGGCGGTGATGCCGCAACCGCTGAGTTGCTTGCGCACCAGGAAGCGTTTGGCGATCTCGTTCTTCTCCTGCTCGGTGTAGCCCGACAGCCGGATGACTTCCATGCGATCCTGCAGCGCTTGCGGGATGGTATGCATCACGTTGGCCGTAGTCACAAACATGACCTGCGAAAGGTCATAGTCCACGTCCAGGTAGTGATCCATGAAGGCGTTGTTCTGTTCCGGGTCGAGGACTTCCAGCAGGGCAGCCGAGGGGTCGCCCCGGAAGTCGGCGCTCATCTTGTCGACTTCGTCGAGCAGAAAGACGGGATTGACCGTCCCCGCTTTTTTCATCATCTGCAGGATCTGGCCGGGCAGGGCGCCGATGTAGGTGCGGCGATGGCCGCGAATCTCCGCTTCGTCGCGCACCCCGCCCAACGACAGTCGGACGAACTTGCGGCCCGTCGCCTTGGCAATCGACATGCCCAGCGAGGTCTTTCCCACGCCCGGCGGCCCGACGAAGCAGAGGATCGAGCCGCGGGGGTTCTTGACCAGTTGGCGGACGGCAAGGAACTCCAGGATCCGGTCCTTGATGCGTTCCAAGCCGTAGTGGTCGGCGTGCAGGATTTCCTCCGCCTTGGCAATGTCGCGGATCTCCTTGGAGCGTTTCTTCCACGGCACGGCCAACATCCAGTCGATGTAATTGCGCGAGACGGTGGACTCGGCCGACATGGGCGGCATGGCTTCCAGGCGCTTCAGCTCCTGCATGGCCTTTTCCTGGACCGCCTTGGGCATGCCGGCCGACTCGATGCGCGTTTTCAGCTCGTCCAATTCGCTCTTCTCGCCCCGACCCAGCTCCTTCTGGATGGCCTTGATCTTTTCGTTGAGGTAGTACTCTTTTTGCGCCTTTTCCATCTGGCGTTTGACCCGGCCCTGGATGGCACGGTCCACATTCAGCTTCTCGATCTCGATCTCCAACATCTCGGTCAGCCGCACCAGGCGGTCCACCGGGTCAAAGATTTCCAGCAGCTCCTGCTTTTCCTCGATGGTCAGCGCCAGGTTGGCGGCCATGATGTCGCTCAATCGCCCCGGCTCCTCCACCCGTACCGCATTGAGCATGGTTTCGTAGTTGAGCGACTGGCTCAGCTTGACGTACTGCTCAAATAGGCCGGTCACCTTCTGCATCAATTGCTCAACTTGCGGGGTGACGATGTCGGTGCGGGTGCTGACCGTCTTGACGGTGGCACGCAAGAAGCCCTCTTCGTCGGCGATGGAGACGGTGCGGGCGCGCTCGATGCCTTCCACCAGGACCTTGATGTTGCCGTCCGGGAGCCGCACGCTCTGCACGATGTTGACGATGGTGCCGACCGTGTAGATCTCGTCCGGTTTGGGTTCGTCGATCGAGGCGTCATGCTGCGTGGCGAGGAAGATGCGCTTCTCCTCGGTGAGCGCTTCTTCCAGGGCGCGGACCGAGGTCTGCCGGCCCACGACGAACGGGGTCATCATGTGCGGGTAGATCACCACGTCGCGGATCGGCATCATGGGCAGACGGCGCGTCTCGGTTTTCTCTCGCGTGGGCATGCAACCAGTTCCTTCTCGTGCCGGGATCTCCGGCAGGGGCTCGAACGCCTTACCCGGGGAAAGGGGCCGCCGCGCGGTTCCGCCCTCGCCGTCCTCTACCTATGGTAGTCGAAGTTAAATCACCGGCAGGTGCCCGAAGCACACAGGCGTCGAGGCGCCCTGCGGGCGCACTTGTCCGAAGCAGGGAAAAGGCCTAGGCGATTTCGGTTGCATCGGCGGGGTTGAAAAAGGGCCGGCGGGCGCGCCTAGCCCGCCTTTTCCAGCGCCGCCAAAGCAACCTCCCGCTTGTCAACCATTTCCTTGGTGACTTGGAACTCGCGGATCCGCTTCTGTGCCGGCAGGTGGTACATCAGGTCGAGCATGAGTTCTTCGAGGATCATGCGCAGTCCGCGGGCGCCCACCTTGCGTGCCAGCGCTTCGTTGGCAATCTGGTCGAGGGCCGCCTCGTCAAACTTCAACTTCACGTTCTCGAACTCGAAAAGTTTCTGATATTGCCGCACCAGCGCGTTGCGCGGGCGGGTCAGAATCTGAATGAGAGCCGATTTGTCGAGATCGTCGAGTACCCCGATGACCGGCAAGCGTCCCACGAACTCCGGAATCAGGCCGAACTTGATCAGGTCTCCAGGTTGCGCCGCGGCCAGCAGTTCCGTGTCGCGCAGTCCTTGGGTGGCCACGCCCAAGCCCGGATCTTCCTCGGAACGGAAGCCCATGGCGCGCTTCCCCACGCGGCGTCCCACGATCTTTTCCAAGCCCACAAAAGCCCCCCCGCAGATGAACAGGATGTTGGTGGTGTCGATGGGGGTGAACTCCTGGTGGGGGTGCTTGCGACCGCCTTGCGGCGGCACATGAGCGATGGTGCCCTCCAGGATCTTGAGCAGGGCCTGCTGCACGCCTTCTCCGCTGACGTCGCGGGTGATCGATGGATTCTCGTCGCGCTTCGAGATCTTATCGATCTCGTCAATATAAATAATCCCCTGTTGGGCGCGGGCCACGTCGCCGTCGGCTGCCTGCAGCAGCTTGAGAATGATGTTCTCGACGTCTTCCCCCACGTAGCCGGCCTCGGTCAGGGTGGTGGCGTCGGCGATGGCGAAAGGGACGTCGAGCATCTTGGCCAGGGTCTGGGCCAACAAGGTCTTGCCCGTTCCCGTCGGCCCGATGAGGAGAATGTTGGCCTTTTGCAGCTCCACTTCGCTGCTGGTGCGGGAGCGGTTCATGTGCAGGCGCTTGTAGTGGTTGTAGACCGCCACGGCCAGCTTTTTCTTGGTGCGATCTTGACCGATGACGTATTCGTCAAGGAAGGCCTTGACCTCGTGCGGCTTGGGCAGCTGCTGAGCGCCTTGAGCGGCAGGTTCGGCGCGGTCGTCCTCCAAGATGGAGTTGCAAACCGCCACGCACTCGTCGCAGATGTAGGCGCGCGCATAGTCGCTGGGGCTGGAGATGAGCTTGGCCACCGCGTCCTGGCTTTTATGACAGAACGAGCAACGCAGGATGTCGTCCGAACCAATTTTAGGTCGCACGATGCAGGTTTTCTCCACTCAGGCCGCCGCGCCAGAAAACCGGGCCAGTGCCTGAATTGCCGTGGTTCCCGCCAAGCGGGAACCGGATGGGGTTCGTAGCCGGGCGCACAATGGCGTCACTGCCCGCGCCTGGCAAAACTACGAACCGTTGCCGTTGCTGGTCGCCCTTCCTGCTCATTGGGAAGTGGTCTGACTAAATTTGCTGCCCAGTACCAGTTGTACACCCAATCGGGGTCGTTCGTCCCTACTTGTGTTTATAGATGATGTCGTCCACGATCCCGTATTCCTTGGCTTGCTCGGCATCCATGATGAAATCGCGCTCCACGTCCTTTTCGATCCGCTTGACCTCCTGCTTGGTATGCCCGGCCAAGATCTGATTCAGGCTGGCGCGCATACGCAGGATCTCGCGCGCATGGATCTCGATATCGGTCGCCTGTCCTGACAGGCCGCCGGCAATCGAGGGCTGGTGAATCAGGACGCGCGAATTGGGAAGCACAAAGCGCTTTCCCGGCGCTCCCGCGGCCAACAGGACGGCGGCCATGCTCGCCGCTTGGCCAATGCAAATCGTCGTCACATCGGGTCGGATGAACTGCATGGTGTCGTAAATGGCCATTCCCGCCGTGATGGAACCTCCGGGGCTGTTGATGTAAAGCGAGATGTCCTTTTCCGGGTCCTCGGCTTCCAAAAACAGCAGTTGCGCGGTGACCAAGTTGGCAACCCCATCATCGATGCCGGTCCCAATAAAAATAATGTTGTCTTTGAGCAGCCGCGAATAGATGTCGTAGGCGCGCTCGCCGCGGCTGGTCTGTTCCACCACCATGGGAATCAGCATTGCGCTCGGCTGCGGCAGGGAATCAGAGATGCTGAAATTGAAGTTCCGGGGCATAAGGGTCAATGGATGCCTTGGCTGGTTTCGAAGTGAAGCATAGTCGCACGGTGGCAAGGGGGAAATCGGGGAAACTCCTCAGTCCATCACTCTTGGATCGGTGTCGCGGGCGGTGATCCGGAGGCAAGCCGATACAGAAAATCCAGGGTCTTTTCGTTGCGGATCTGTTCCTTGATCCCTTCCAAAGCGCCGTTTTCAGCCAGCTTGGGCCGAAGCGCGGCGACCGGTTGGCCGACTTGTTGTGCCAGGCGGTGCACTTCGAAGTCCACTTCGGAGTCGTCGGCCGCGATGTTTTCTTGCGCAGCAATCTTGTCCAAGAGCAGGGAAGAACGCAGGGCGCGTTCCGCCGACTCGCGTTGTCCCTCCCGCATCTTGCCCCAATCCAATTTTAGCCGCTTGGGATCCACCCCTTGCGAGGCAAGCGACCGTAGGCCTCGTTCCAAGCGGCGATCGACCTCGCGGTTCACCAGCGATTCCGGGAGCGGGAGGGGATGGGCGGCGATCAGGTCGGCAACAATCTGTTCCTTGGCGGCGTGCTCGGCGGCGTGCTGCCGTTCGTGGTGCATCTGTTCGCGAATGCGCTCGCGCAGCACCTCTACGCTTTCCACTTCGCCCGCCTTTTGCGCAAACTCGCCATCCAATGCAGGCAAAACCTTGCGGCTCAACGACTTGACCGTGATCACGTAATGAGCCGTCTTGCCCGCCAGCTTTTCGTTCCCGTAATCGTTCGGGTACTCGACATCCAGCTCCCGCGTTTCCCCAACCCGGGCTCCCAGCAGGGCTTGGGTGAACTGCGGCAGCGTCTCGCTGCCCCCAACGTCGACCTGGGAGCTTTCGGTATGGTCATGGCTTTCGGTGCCCGTCACTTGCCGGTCAAAACTAATTTCAGCGGTAACGCCTTCGGTAATGGGCGGAGCAACTTCTCCTTCCCCGACCAGCGGTTCAAAGGTGGCGTGTTGTTGACGGAGTTGTTCGAGCGCCTGCGCAATCTCATCCTCGCTAACCTGCACTGCGGGAACGGTCACCTTGAGGGAGCGATAGTCCCCCAACTCGACCTGGGGCAACACTTCGAACACTGCCTTGAAACGGATGGGATGACCCGCCGTGAAATCCAGATCGCGTATCGCCGGTTCCGCCACCGGTTCCAAGTTCTCGCGTTGCACGGTGGCTCGCAGATGCGCTGGGACCACGGCCTGTAAGACCTCTTCCCGGATGCTGTCGGCGTACTTCTTCTGCACCATGCTGAGCGGGGCTTTTCCCGGCCGAAAGCCCGGGATGCGCGCGTGTCGTTGGTACTCCTTGGAAATGCGTGCGGATTCCCGCTCGACTTCCCCCACCGGAATTTCGACATCAACTTCGCGTGTGCAGACTTGGGTGGTCACCAAAAATCCAGCCTTTCCTGAGTGGCGGCCCTTCGGCTCGGCGGTGAAGAACTGAATCTGATTATTGGATCAAATGGGCCGAATGTGCAACCACCGCGGTCGTACTTGGCGTGGGCGGGTGATCGGGCACGTGCCGCGTCGCGGTCTGCGCTACCGTATAGGGAGCCCCAAACGACAACGTCCACCTCCACCCTCATTCGATGCACTCGGCACGCCTTTTGGAATTCTTTCGCGACGCCCGTTTGGGTGGGGAACTCGAGGCTGCCGATGCCCGGGTGATGGTCGAGAACGCGGTCTGTGGCGATCAGCTTGTGCTGGCTGCCCGTCTCGTCGCTGATCGGCTGGTGGCCGTGCGCTTTCTCGCCCGGGGTTGCGTGGCCTCCATGGGCTGTGCCGCGGCCCTCAGCGAGGCCATGCAAGGCCGTACGTTGGCTGAGGTCCGCGCCTTCTCCCGGGCGGCGTTGGTGGCGATGGTGGATGGCCTGCCCGAGACCTCCGGCCATGCGGCCACCCTGGCGCTGATGGCTCGTGATGCGCTTCTGGCCGCGTTGCCCGGGGGTAACGCCTGAGCTGGCTCAACGGGGGCTCCGTCCGGAGGTTTGCAGGTGGATGCGGTAGAGACCGGTTTGCGCTGTGATGTAAAGCCAGTGCGCAGCTTGGCCGGTGGCTAGCGCACCGCCCTCTGCTCCCCAAGCTAGATTGGCGGGCGTCTCCGGCAAATGGATCGTACCGAGGTGGCGGCCTTGGGGAGAGATGATCCAGACGCCGTGCGGTCCGCTGCTAAAGATGTTTCCGTGCCGATCCAGTTTCATCCCGTCGGGAACTCCGGCCGCGTAATCGGGCGCCGGTCCGGGATCCAGGAACACGCTTCCTGCTCCCAGCGTGCCGTCGCGCTTCACCGGGTAACGCATCCACTTCTGCTGTCCAGGGTCGGAGTTGTCGACATACAAAAAATCTTCATGCGGCGAAAACGCCAGACCGTTGGGTCGCTGCAGGTTCGCAATCAACAATTGCACGTGCCCGTGCCAGATGCGATACACGCCGTTGACCGTCAGTTCCTTGGCAGGGTCGGCATCGCCCTTGGGCAGACCGTAGGGCGGGTCGGTAAAATACACCCCTCCGTCCGACTTCACGATCACATCGTTCGGGCTGTTGAAACGGCGGCCATGGAAGCGCGCGGCCAGCACCGTCAATCTCCCATCACTTTCCAGGCGCGTGACCCGTCGATTACCCTGCTCGCAGATGATGAGACGACCGCGATCGAGCGTGAGACCGTTCGACCCCACACGTTGTTCAGGAGGAA
>Ga0102924_1007114_pt1 | contig 10335 bp, 10 predicted proteins | sample PaiPotPPM11metaG_FD_80116 | JGI IMG/M metagenome (GOLD analysis project Ga0102924, IMG submission 80116) | Iron sulfur acid spring bacterial and archeal communities from Banff, Canada, to study Microbial Dark Matter (Phase II) - Paint Pots PPM... ...
CTTGGTAGACAGCGTGATGTTCGTGGAGGGCACCTTTTCGGCCTGGAGGCCGGAGTATGCCGCGAGGAACTTGGCGACATCCTGTGCGTCTTCGCCCACGAGCACGTTCTCGGGCATGATCGCCCCGGAGAAACCGCCGTTGCGGATCGCGTAGAGCACCTGTTCGACGTTCTCCTTGCGGATGTTGAAGTTCGGGCCGTTGGTCTTGACGCGGTTGGAGATGCTCGTGGCCGACCCCTCCGCACCGACCACCGCCAGCGTGTGGCATCCGGAGCAGTGGTCGAGGAACAGGACCGCCCCCTTGTAGTCGGGATTGGTCTTGGCCAGTTTGATTTCCTGGGAGCCGCACGCGCTCAGCGCGGCGGCGCACACCAGCGCGAGCGTCGCCAGGAAGGCCAGCCTCGCGGGCTTGCGCCTCATACGCACGGACGGGGGCCTCATGCGCGGGGAATATATAGGGCTCGCTCAGGGGCCGGGCGCGCCAGCGGCCGCGACAGCGTCGCTCAGAAGCCGTGAGCCGTGCTCGCGGCGCGCAAGGCCAGGAAGACCACCACCAACGCCGACAGCGCCATCACGCCCACCTCGCGACGGACGATCGCCGCGACGACCGCCAGCTGCTCGCCCTCTCCCAGCGCGCCGACGGCCTGGGCGTCGGCCAGGCCGCGCTGGTCGAGGATCGTCTGGGCGGCCGTCACGCGCAGCTGCTCTGCGATGAAGGCGATCGCCAGCGGCAGCAGCGCATACAGGTAGAAGAGGTGTTCGCTCGAGTACTTGCCAGCGGCGGCCAGCGAACCGACCGCGATCGCCAGGGTCAGCGCAGAGCCCTGCCCGACGCGCAGCGCCACCCAGAAGACGACGTCCAAGCGTGCTCGCGCGTGGTGGCGCGCCGGCGGCTCGTCGCCCTCGCCCGCCGGGCCGGAAGGCGGCGGTTGGGCAGGCCGATACCACAGCCAGGCACCCAGCGCTCCAGCCACCGCGTTGCACGCCGCGACGGCCAGCGCGCCGGCCACCACAGCCTGCGTCATACGACCCGTTTCGCGCCGATTGCCACTATGTAACACCCTGCCACAAGCAGTGATATAACAGCGCTCGGTGCTGCGCAGCTATCTCCCGGCGATCGTCTTTCTCATCCTTGGCGGCGCCGTGGGCGGGGCCTTCGCAGCGCTCAACTCGGTCATCGGGCCGCGCCGGGCGACGCCCCACAAGCAGGACCCCTACGAGTGCGGCCTGCCGTCGGAGATCCAGCGGGGAATGCGCTTTGGCATCAGCTTCTACCTGATCGCGATGCTGTTCATCCTGTTCGACATCGAGGTCATCTTCCTGTACCCCATCGCGATCGAGCTGCGCGCGTACGGCAGCTTCGCGCTGGTCGAGACGATCGTGTTCATCGCGCTGCTGTTCGTGGCCTTCGCCTACGTCTGGCGCAGAGGAGCGTTGGAGTGGAAGTAAAACGCGAGCCGCTGGGGCCGGCCGCCGGCCTCGGCGCCCATGTGGATCCGGGCGCTTTGCGCGTACGCTCGCTCAACGCCCATCAGCTGCTGCGCGGCGCAGACATGCAGGGCGCCAATCAGCCGGCGCACCTGAAGGGCACCGAGCTGGAGCGCTACGTCGAAGAACGCATCCTGACGACCACGCTCGACAAGACCGTCGCGTGGGCGCGCTCGAACTCGTTCTTCCCGCTCGCCTTCGGGCTGGCCTGCTGCGCGATGGAGCAGTTCCACGCGGCCGGCTCGCGTATGGACATCGCGCGCTTCGGCTTCGAGGCCTTCCGTGCCTCGCCACGCCAGGCCGACCTGATCATCCTCGCCGGGCGGGTGTCGATCAAGATGGCGCCGATCATCCGCAGGCTGTATGACCAGATGCTCGAGCCCAAGTGGGCGATCTCGATGGGCGCGTGCTGCTCGTCGATGGGCGTGTTCAACAACTACGCGCTCGTGCCCGCCGACAAGTTCATGCCGATCGACGTCCACGTACCCGGCTGCCCGCCGCGCCCGGAGGCGCTGATGCACGGCGTGCTCAAGCTGCGCAAGATGGTCCAGGACGACCCCGACATGGGCTGGCGCGAGCGCTACGACGCGCACGGCACCGAGGAGATCCTTGGTGCCTGATGCGACCGGCCTGGAGCTGATCGCCCACGAGCTGCGCGAGTCCGAGGGCGATGAGGCGGTGCGTGAGACCGTGTTCTTCCGCGGCCGCGGCACGATCGAGGTCGCGCCCGAGCGCATCCGCGCGGTGCTCGCCCACCTGCGCGAGCGCGGCTTTGCCTTCCTGGCCAGCGTGCACGGCGTGGACTACTACCCGCACGAGCCGCGCCTGGGCGTGCACTACGAGCTGCTGGACATGGCCAGGGTGGACCGCATCACGGTCAAGCTGCGCGTGCCCACAGACGCGCCCGAGGTCGCGTCTGTGACCGCCGACAGCTCCGCGGACGCGCCCGGCGGGCCACAGCGGGGCTGGCCCACCGCCGATCACCAGGAGCGCGAGATCTATGACATGTTCGGCGTGGTCTTCCAGGGGCATCCCGACCTGCGCCGGATCCTCATGCCCGAGGACTACGAGGGCCATCCGCAACGGCGCGACTTCCCCGTCGGCGGCGAACCCGTGGCCTTCACCTACAACGAGCGCGACGCGCTGGGGCCGATGTGAGCCCGACCGAACAGCCGACGCTGTCGGACTACCGCCAGCGCGAGCAGAGCATCACACTCGCCCCCGTGACGCAGCAGATCGTCGAGCGCAACGCCGGCGACACGAGCGAGGAGCTGCTGACGCTCAACTTCGGGCCCCACCATCCCGCCACGCACGGGGTGCTGCGGCTGCTGGTGACGCTTCAGGGCGAGATCGTGCGCGACATCAAACCGATCATCGGCTACGTGCACACCGGCATCGAGAAGACGGCCGAGGACAAGGCCTACTGGAAGGTGATCCCGGTCGTCGAGCGGATGGACTACCTGTCCTACTACTTCAACGCGATGGCCTTCTGCGGCGCCGTCGAGAAGCTGGTCGAGGTGGACGTCCCCAAGCGCGCCCAGTACCTGCGGGTCATCCATCTAGAGCTCAACCGCATCGCCTCGCACCTGATCTGGCTGGGCACCAGCGCGCTGGACCTTGGCGCGGTTTCGATCTTCCTTTACTGCCTGCGCGAGCGCGAGCTGATCCTCGACCTGTTCGAGATGTCCTCCGGCGCGCGCATGCACACGCGCTACTTCCAGGTCGGCGGCGTGATCGAGGACATCCCCGCGGGCTTCGAGGGCAAGGTGCGCGAGTTCCTGAAGATCATGCCCAAGCGCGCCGACGAGTACGGCGCGATCCTCAACGCCAACGAGATCGTCCTGCAGCGCCTGCGCGGCACCTGCCCGCTGGACGCCGACACGCTGCTGTCACTGGGCGTCAGCGGTCCTCTCCTGCGCGCCGCCGGCAACCCGTGGGACCTGCGCAAGGCCGACCCCTACAGCTCCTACGACGACTTTCAGTTCAAGATTCCGGTGGGCACGGTCGGCGACAACTATGACCGCTTCGCGGTGCGCCTAGCCGAGATATACGAGTCGGTGCACATCATCGAGCAGGCGCTGGATGGGTTGCCCGAGGGGCCGCACATCACCACCGATCGCAAGGTCGCCCTGCCGCCGCGCCACGAGCTCGCCACGTCGATGGAGGCGCTGATCCACCATTTCAAGCTCGTGACCGAGGGTTTCAGGGTGCCGCCCGGCGAGGTCTACCACCCGATCGAGAGCCCGCGCGGCGAGCTGGGCTGCTTTGTGCGCTCGGACGGCTCATCCAAGCCCGCCCGGGTGCACATGCGCGACCCGAGCTTCGTCAACCTGCAGGCGCTCTCGCACATGGCCGAGGGCAGCTACATCGCCGACATGATCGCGACCACCGCCATGCTGGATCCGATCTTGGGGGGCATCGACAGGTGAGCACGCCTGAGGAGGAGACCATCGCCGAGTCTGAGACGCTCGAACGCGAGGCCGCGTATCCCAGCCCGACTCCGCGGGTGACTCGCTTCGCCCACGGCTCGCGTGTCCCTGGCTGGGACGAGGCGGTGGACCTCGAGAAGGACCCCGCGGTGATCCCCGATCCGGACACGACGGAGGTCCCAGCGCAGCTGCGCGCAGAGATCGAAGCGCACATGGCCAACTACCCCGAGCGCCACTCGGCCTCGCTGCCAGCGCTGGCGGCCGCCCAGCGCGTGCATGGCTGGTGCTCGCCGCAGGCGATCGAGCAGGTGGCGTGCGTGATGCGCGTCACCCCCGCCTACCTGGAGTCGGTGGCCAGCTTCTACGACATGCTCGAGACCACTCCCGTCGGGCGCCACAGCGTGTACGTGTGCACCAACATCTCCTGCTCGTTGTGCGGCGCCGACGAGCTGTTTGAGACGTTCACGCAGGCCACGCTCGACAGAGCCGACGTCAACGTGCGTGCGTTCGAGTGCCTGGGCGCGTGCGACATCGCCCCGATGGCCTCCGTGGACGGCGTGTACGTGGGGCCACTGACCCCCGCCGACGTGCCCCAGCTGCTCAACGACATCCGCGCCAGACGCCCCGTGCTGCCCGACAAGCAGCTCGCGCGGCGCCTCGTGGCCGACCCGCGCGCCAACTCACGTGAATTCCCGCTGCACCCCGCCGAGCCGGCGGCGGCCGAGCGCCCGGCCAACCTCGAGCTGCCCACCGAGTCGCCCGCAAGCGCGATCGGAGCAGGCGAGGAGCACGAGGGCTGATGGCAGCCCCAACCCGCGAGGCTCCGATCCTGCTGCTCGCCGACATCGACGAGCCGGGGCTCAACACGCTGGCCGTGTACGAACGCCGCGGCGGCTATGACGCGCTGCGCAAGGCTCTGGCGATGGAGCCCGAGGAGGTGCTCGCCAACCTCGAATCCTCCGGCCTGCGCGGCCGCGGCGGGGCGGGCTTCTCGATGGGCAAAAAGGTCTCCTTCCTGCCCAAGGGGACGATGGACAAGTACGTGGTGTGCAACGCCGACGAGTCCGAGCCGGGCACCTTCAAGGACCGCGAGCTGATGCAAAAGACCCCGCACATGCTGATCGAGGGCCTGATCATCGCCTCCTATGCTGCCGGCGCGAGCCGCTCGTTCATCTACATCCGCGGCGAGTACGTGCTGCAGGCCGACGTGCTCGACGCAGCGCTGGCCGAAGCACGCGGCGCGGGCTACGTGGGCGAGAACGTCCTCGACTCTGGGCACTCGCTGTCGCTGGTCATCCACCGCGGCGCCGGCGCCTACATCTGCGGCGAGGAGACCGGCCTGCTGGACTCGCTGGAGGGCAAGCGCGGCAACCCGCGCCTGAAGCCCCCCTTCCCCGCCGTGCAGGGCCTCTACCAGGGACCTACGTTGATCAACAACGTCGAGACGCTCTCCACCGTGCCCACGATCATCCGCATGGGCGGCGAGGAGTACGCCAAGCTTGGCGTACAGACCTCGACGGGGACCAAGCTCGTGTCGGTGTCCGGGCACGTCCAGCGCCCCGGCAACTACGAGGTCGAACTGGGCACCCCCTCGCGCGAGCTCATCTACGGCCTGGCTGGCGGGCCCCCGCAAGGACGCGGCGTGAAGTGCTGGTTCCCCGGCGGATCCTCCTCGCCGGTGCTCAAGGCGGAGGACCTCGACGTCCCCTACGACTTCGACTCGATGGCCAAAGCCGGCTCGATGCTCGGCTCGGGCGCGGTCATCGTCGTCGACGACTCCACGCCGATACTCGACGTCGCCATGAAGGTCGCCAAGTTCTACCGCCACGAGTCATGCGGCAAGTGCACGCCTTGTCGCGAGGGCACCAACTGGACAGTCAAGATGCTCGAACGCATCGACGAAGGCGAGGCCACGCCGATGGACCTCGACATCATGGCCTCGGTGCAGGAGCACATCATCGGCAACTGCCTGTGCGTGCTCGGCGACGCGATGGCGATGCCGATCGGCTCGATGATCGCCAAGTTTAAGGACGAGTTCGAAGCGCACATCGAGGCCGCCCGCATGCGCAACGGGCTGGGCCAGCATGCAGCCTCCGAGCTGGCTCTCGGCGCCCAGGGAGCGCTCGATGCCTAGGCCGCAGCCGCGCACGATCACCTTCACGATCGACGGGCGCGAGGTGCAGGCGCCCGAGAACGCGATGCTCGCCGATGCCGCCAAGCTGGGCGACGTCGAGATCCCGGTGTTCTGCTACGAACCCAAGCTCGGCCAGCCGGTCGGCGCGTGCCGCATGTGCCTGGTGGAGATCGAGGGAATCCCCAAGCTGCAGACGGGCTGCTCGACTGCGGTCAAGGACGGCATGGTCGTGTACACCGAAAGCGAGCGCGTCAAGACCGCGCAGCAGTCGGTCGTGGAGTTCCTGCTGATCAACCACCCGCTGGACTGCCCCGTGTGCGACAAGGGCGGCGAGTGCCCGCTGCAGGACATCACCTTCGGCTGGGGCTCGGGCATCTCGCGCTTCATCGAGCCCAAGCGCCACTTCGTAAAGCCCCTGGAGCTGTCGCCGCTGATCGCGATCGACCGCGAGCGCTGCATCCTCTGCTACCGCTGCGTGCGCTTCTCCCAGGAGATCTCCGAGGACTACCAGCTCGTGCTGCTCGAGCGCGGCGCCCACTCCTACGTGGCGACCTTCGACGGGCACCCCTACGTGGCCCCGTTCAGCGGCAACATCGTCGAGCTGTGCCCCGTCGGCGCGCTCACCTCGCGCGCCTACCGCTTCAGGGCGCGTCCGTGGGACATCGAGGGGGCGGGCTCGGTGTGCACGTTCTGCCCGGCCCAGTGCAACGTCGACGTGACCGTCCGCGACGAGCGCGCGCTGCGCGTGCTCGCCCGCGACAACCACGACGTCGACGACGGCTGGCTGTGCGACAAGGGCCGCTTCGGCTACCAGTCCTTCCACGTCGACGAGCGCATCACCGAGCCGCTGCTGCGCGACGGCGGCCACCTGCGCCCGGTCTCCTGGGAGCGCGCGCTCAGCGAGGCCGCCACGGGCCTGATGCGCGCGGGCGCGCACACGGGCGCGATCGCCGGCGGGCAGACCACCAACGAGGAGGGCCTGCTGCTGGCGCGCCTGCTGCGCGAGGGCCTGGGCTCCCCCCACGTCGACTCGCGCCGCGCGGGCGAGCTCGAGCTGGAGCTCCACCGCGCGCTGGGCCAGCCGCGCCTGCAGGCCCGCGTCAGCGACCTGGAGTTCGCCCACGCGGTGCTCGTGCTCGACGCAGAGCCGGTCAACGACGCGCCGATCTTCGACCTGCGCCTGCGCAAGGGCGTGCGCCGCCATGGCCTAAAGCTTGCGGTCGCCTCTCCGCAGGCCAGCTCGCTCGATGGGGTGGCCGCCTTGTCGGTGCGTTACACGCAGGGCTGCGGGCCAGCCTTCGCGGTCGCCCTGGACGCGGCGCTGGGCGGACGTCCCGAGGCCGAGGCGCTCGCACGCGAGGCCGGAGCCGATCCCCAGGCGGTGCGCGACCTGGCCACCCTGCTGCTGGGAGCCGGCAACGACAGCTCCGCGGGCGACGGCGCACAGCCACCGCGCGAGGTGGTCGTCGTGTGGGGCGAGCGACTGACCGCAGGCACCAACGGCAGCACGGGCGCGCGGGCGCTACTGGGGATCGCCGCGTCGCTGGCCATGGCCGACGCCGACGGCGCCGGGCTGTTGGAATTGCCTGCCGCAACCAACGGGCGCGGGTTGCGCGAGGCTGGCGTGCTGCCCAATGCCGGTCCGGGCCTGACCGAGCCACCGGCGATTGAGGGGTCCACGCTCGCCCGCGACGCGCGCGCGATCGCCGAGGGGCTGGCCGCGGGCGCCGTGGCCGCCGTCTACCTGTTGCGCACGGACCCTCTCACCGACCTGCCCTATCGCGAACTGTGGGAGCGTGGGCTCGGCCGCGCCGGCACGGTGGTCGCCCACGCGTCGTTCCTCACCAAGGGCATCGCCGAGTACGCCGACGTCGTCTTCCCGGCCGAGGCGTACGCCGAGAAGGAGGGCACGATCGTGCACCCCGACGGGCGCCTGCAGCGCCTGCGCCCCGCGATCGCCCATCCGGGCGCCGTGCGCGCCGAGTGGCAGGTGCTCGCCGAACTCGCCCTGCGCGTGGGCAGCGACTTGGACGTGAACTCCGCCTCGATGGCGTCCGCCCGGCTGTTCGAGGCGGTGCCCTTCTACGCGGGCCTGTCGCTGGAGGAGATCGGCGGGCGCGGCATCCGCTGGCAGGAGCGCCCCGCCGCGGACGCCTACCCACAGACGGACGTCGCTGCGGGCGACCGGCTGCCGGCGCAGCTGCAGCCAAGCCCGCCCGACGCCGCCGAACTCGCCGCCTACCGCTCGGTCTGGGATGCGACCGAGGTCGAGTTCTCGCCCGCGCTGGAGTTCCTGCACCCGCGCAGCGCCCAGGCCGCGCGGGCCAAGGCTGTATTGCCATTGTCATACGTCGGCGGTGGTGACGGGACATGAGCGCAGCGCCGACCATGTGTCTCGTCGCGAATGCTGTATCACCATCGCTATACACCGACGGTGCAGCGTGACAGTGCTCGCGCAGGTCGGCTTCTACGAGGCGTGGTGGGTGCAGATCCTCAAGGCGATCGTCATCTTCGCGGTCGGGCTGCAGCTCGTGCCGGTTGTGCTGCTCGCCGAGCGCAAGCTGCTCGGGCGCTTCCAAGCGCGCTACGGCCCCAACCGCGTGGGTCCATACGGCGCGCTGCAGCCGCTTGCCGACATCGTCAAGCTGCTCACCAAGGAGCAGTTTCGCCCCACGACGTCGGTAGGCGTGCTCTTCGCGGTCGCCCCGCTGATCTCGATCCTCACCGCCGTCGCCGCCTTCGCGATCATCCCCTTCGGCAACGTCCAGCACATCTTCGGCGAACGCGTGGGGCTATACGGGGTCGACCTGTCGATCGGACCGCTGTATCTGTTCGCCTTCGGCGCGGTCGCCTTCTACGGGATCATGCTCGGCGGCTGGTCGTCGGGCTCGAAGTACTCGTTCCTGGGCGCCATGCGCGGCGCGGCCCAGCTGATCTCCTACGAGGTCTCCCAGGGCCTCGCGCTGGTGGGCGTAATCATCAGCGCGCAGACGCTCTCGCTGACCGGCATCGTCACCGCCCAGAAAGGCATGTGGTACCTGATACCCCAGTTCTTCGGCTTCTTGATCTTCCTGACTGCGAGCTTCGCCGAGACCAACCGCGCGCCGTTTGACCTGACCGAGGCCGACGCCGAGCTGGTGGGCGGCTACAACACCGAGTACGGCGGCGGGCGCTTTGCCTCCTATTACTTCGCCGAGTACCTCAACGTGCTCGTCGTGTCGGGCATCGTCACCACCATCTTCCTCGGCGGCTGGCTGCTGCCGTTCGGCATCCACCCCCCGGGTTGGGTCGACCCGTTCGTGGTCTTGTTCAAGATGTCGCTGATCACCTTCCTGTTCATCTGGGTGCGTGCCACGCTGCCGCGCCTGCGTTATGACCAGCTGATGAGCTTCGGCTGGAAGGTGCTGCTGCCGCTGGCCACGCTCAACGCGCTCGTCACGGCCGTGCTCGTGGTGGTGACCCACTGATGTCCGCAGCGATGCCCGGCGACGAGCAGACCAGCGCCCCCGCGGCCCCCCAGAGCGGCGCGCCCGCGACCCTGCCGGTGCAGAGCTGGAGCCCCGGCGAGGACGTGATCGAGGTCAAGCGCACGCCCGCGCCGGGTGCCGCGCGCGGCACCTGGCGCACTTTCCGCGAGACGGTGCGCGGCATGAAGACGACCTTGGGGCGCATGGTCGAAGCGCCCACGACCGTCCAGTACCCCGAGGAGAAGACGGCCGTGTACCCGCGCTTTCGCGGCCGCCACAAGCTGCACCGCTTCGAGGACACCGGCCTTGAGAAGTGCGTGGGCTGCTCGTTGTGCGCGGCGGCCTGCCCGGCCGACTGCATCCGCGTGGTCGCCGCCGAGAACACGGCCGAGAACCGGGTGTCGGCGGGTGAGCGCTATGCGGCCGTGTATGAGATCAATCTATCCCGCTGCATCTTCTGCGGCTACTGCGAGGTGGCCTGCCCGTTCGACGCGATCACGATGGGCCACGACTACGAGCTGTCCGACTACGACCGCGCGGACCTGATCTTCACCAAGGAGATGCTGCTGGCTGAGCCGCTCGAGCGCACGCCGCTGAGGAACGAGGGAGACTGATGAGCGCGGTTCTTTTCTTCATCGCCGCGATCGGTGTGATCTCCGGCGCGGTCGGCGTGGTGGTGCTGCGCAACCCGTTCTTCAGCGTGCTCGCGCTGGTCGTCCACCTGGTGTCGCTGGCGGTGCTGTTTTTGCTGCTGCGCGCCGAGTTCGTGGCGGCTGTGCAGGTGGTGGTGTATGCGGGCGCGGTGATGGTGCTGTAC
>Ga0102924_1007115_pt1 | contig 10334 bp, 5 predicted proteins | sample PaiPotPPM11metaG_FD_80116 | JGI IMG/M metagenome (GOLD analysis project Ga0102924, IMG submission 80116) | Iron sulfur acid spring bacterial and archeal communities from Banff, Canada, to study Microbial Dark Matter (Phase II) - Paint Pots PPM... ...
CAGGAAGGCCAGCTCGTCAAAAAGGGCGATTTTCTCGCCCAGATCGATCCGCGCCCGTATCAGGTCGCCCTGGCCCAGGCCGAAGGCCAGCTCGCCAAGGACCAGGCGGCGCTGAAGAACGCCCAGGTCGATCTCACGCGCTATCGCACCCTGGTCTCGCAGAACTCGATCGCCCGGCAGACGCTGGACACCCAGGCGGCTTTGGTGCAGCAGGATACCGGCGTGGTCCAGACCGACCAGGCGCAGGTCGACGCGCAAAAGTTGAACCTGACCTATTGCCGGATCGTCGCGCCGATCGGCGGCCGCGTCGGCCTGCGCCTGGTCGATCCCGGCAATTACGTTCAGACCAGCGATGCCAGCGGCCTCGTCGTGATCACCCAGATCCAGCCGATCTCGGTCATTTTCACGCTGCCCGAAGACAACATACCGACCGTCCTCAAACAGCTGCAGGGCGGGGCGACGTTGCAGGCGACCGCATTCGACCGCAGCAACACGGTCAAGCTCGACACCGGCCGCCTCGAAACCGTCGACAACCAGATCGACCCGACCACCGGTACGGTGAAATTGCGTGCCGTCTTCAACAACCCGCAGCAGGCGCTGTTTCCGCAACAATTCGTCAATGTCCAGCTGCTGGTCGATACCTTGCGCAGCGTGCCGCTGATGCCGAGCGCTGCGGTCCAGCGCGGTGCGCCCGGCACCTTTGTCTATGTCGTCCAGCCCGACAGCACCGTGAAGGCGCAGCCGGTGACGCTGGGTCCGAGCGACGGGCAGACGGTCTCGGTCACCAAGGGGGTCGAGCCGGGCCAGCAGGTCGTGACCGACGGCGCCGACCGGCTGAAGGACGGCGCCAAGGTCACGCTGGCCGAGAAGACGCCGCCGCCGGGCGCGCCGGCCGACCAGACGTCGCAGCCGGTGCCGGCTCCGGGCCAGCCGGCTCCGGGCCAGCCGGCTCCGGCAAACCCAGGCACACAGACGGCGCCGGCCGCGAACCAAAATTCGGGCCAGGATCCGGGCCAGCGCCACGGACAACGGCGCCGAGGCGGGGAGTGATCTTCGAGCGGGTTGTGCTTTGCCTGGGGTGACGGCTAGGGGTGCCTTCGGATGAGTCCGTCGCGGCCGTTCATCCTGCGTCCGGTGGCGACGTCGCTGTTCATGGTCGCCATCGTGCTGGTCGGCCTTGTTGCCTATCGCTTTCTGCCGCTGTCGGCCCTGCCCGAGGTCGATTACCCGACGATCCAGGTGACGACGCTTTATCCTGGCGCCAGTCCCGATGTGATGACCTCGTCGGTAACGTCGCCGCTCGAGGTGCAACTCGGCCAGATGCCGGGGCTGGCACAGATGTCGTCGATCAGCTCGGCCGGCGCCTCGGTGATCACGCTGCAGTTCAGCCTCAGCCTCAGCCTCGATGTTGCCGAGCAGGAAGTGCAGGCATCGATCAACGCGGCCGGCAACCTGTTGCCGTCCGACCTGCCGGCGCCGCCGATCTACGCCAAGGTCAACCCTGCCGATGCCCCGATCCTGATCCTCGGCCTCACGTCGAAGACGATGCCGCTGACCCAAGTCGAAGATCTCGCCGATACCCGTTTGGCGCAGAAGATCTCGCAAATCGCCGGGGTCGGCCTCGTTTCGATCAGCGGCGGCAACCGGCCGGCGGTGCGCATTCAGGCCAACCTGCGCCAGCTTTCTGCCTACGGCCTCAACATCGACGACCTGCGCACGACGATCAACAACGCCAACGTCAATACGCCGAAGGGAAATTTTGACGGCCCAATGCGGTCGTACACGATCAACGCGAACGATCAGCTTGGCAGCGCGGCCGACTACCTGAACCTCGTGATCGCCTATCGGAACGGCAACGCGGTTCATCTGTCCGATGTCGCCGTCGCGGTAAACGGGGCGGAAAATACCAAGCTCGCCGGCTGGATGAACACGACCCCGGCGGTGATCCTCAATGTCCAGCGCCAGCCCGGCGCCAACGTCATTGGGGTTGTCGACCTGATCGAGGGGTTGCTGCCGCAATTGCGGGCGGCGCTGCCGGCGGCGGTCGATGTCGCGGTGTTGACCGATCGGACCACGACGATCCGCGCCTCGGTCGCCGATGTCGAGTTCGAGCTTGGACTGGCCGTCTTGTTGGTCGTCATCGTCATCTTTGTGTTCCTGCGCAGCCCCGCCGCAACGCTGATTCCAAGCCTGTCGGTGCCGCTGTCGCTGATCGGCACGCTGGCCGTCATGTACCTCGCCGGGTTCAGCCTCAATAATCTGTCGCTGATGGCGATGACGATTGCGACCGGTTTCGTCGTGGACGACGCGATCGTGATGATCGAGAACATCTCGCGCCACATCGAGGCCGGGGATCCGCCGTTGCAGGCGGCGCTGAAAGGGTCCGAACAGATCGGCTTCACGATCATCTCGCTGACGGTGTCGCTGATCGCGGTGCTGATCCCGCTGTTGTTCATGGCAGATGTCGTCGGCCGCCTGTTCCGCGAATTCGCGATCACCCTGGCGGTGACGATCGTCATTTCGGCGGTGGTGTCGCTGACCCTGGTGCCGATGATGTGCGCCAAATTGCTGCGCCGGCACGACGAGCGCGAGATGTCGCGGATCGCTCGCGTCACCCAGGGATGGTTCGATGGTGCGATCGCCGAGTACGGGCGGCTGTTGAATTGGGTCCTCGACCATCAGCCCGTGACGCTGCTGGTCGCGTTGGCGACGCTGGCGCTGACCGTCGTTCTTTTTATCGCGATCCCGAAGGGCTTCTTCCCGGTTCAGGACACCGGCCTCATTCAGGCGGTCACGTCGGCCTCGCCGGACACCTCCTTCGCGGCGATGGCGGAGCGGCAGCAGGCGCTCGCCGGCGCCATCCTGAAAGATTCGGACGTCGTCAGCCTGTCGTCCTTTATCGGCGTCGACGGCACCAACGCAACGCTGAACAGCGGGCGAATGCTGATCAATTTGAAGCCACGCGACGAGCGCGTCGCGACGGCCAGCGACATCATTCGCCGGTTGCAGGACGAGGTCTCCGGGGTCACCGGCATCACGCTTTACATGCAGCCGGTGCAGGATCTGACGATCGACACGACGGCCAGCAGCGGCCAGTACCAGTTCGCGCTGCAGGACGCCAACCCCGACGAATTTGTGGTGTGGGTGCCGCGCCTGTTGCAGCGCCTGCGGCAGATTCCCGAAATTGCCGACGTCGCGACCAACTATGCGGAGAACGGCCTCTCGGCCTTTGTCCAGATCGACCGTCCGACGGCCGGCCGGTTCGGCATCACCCCAGCCACCGTCGACAACGCCCTTTACGATTCATTCGGCCAGCGCATCGTCTCGACGATCTTCACCCAGTCGAACCAGTACCGCGTCATCCTCGAAGCGCTGCCGGAATACCAGCAATCGCCGTCCTCGTTCGGCTCAATCTATCTGCCGTCCTCGACGGCAAGCAATGGCCAGGTGCCGCTGTCGACGATCGCGCAAATGCAGGAGCAGACCGCGCCGATCGTGATCAACCATCTCGGCCAGTTTCCGTCGGCGGCGGTGTCGTTCAACCTTGCCCCAGGCGCCTCCCTTGGCGCCGCGGTCAATGCGATCCGCAGCGCCGAAGCCGAGATCGGCATGCCGGCAAGCATGATCACGAGCTTCCAGGGCGCGGCGTTGGCGTTCCAGGCGGCGCTCGGCAACGAGCTGTTCCTGATCGCGGCGGCGATCATCACCGTCTACATCGTGCTCGGGGTGCTGTACGAGAGCTACATCCACCCGATCACGATCCTTTCGACCTTGCCGTCGGCCGGGGTCGGCGCGCTGCTGGCGCTGATGCTCGACGGCAGCGATCTCAGCGTGATCGCGATCATCGGCGTCATCCTGCTGATCGGCATCGTCAAGAAGAACGGCATCATGATGGTCGATTTCGCGCTCGAGGCCGAGCGCGACGAGGGCAAGCCGCCGCGCCAGGCGATCTATGAGGCGAGCCTGCTGCGCTTCCGGCCGATCATGATGACGACGCTGGCGGCGATGTTCGGGGCGTTGCCGCTGATGCTCGGCGCCGGCACGGGATCGGAGCTGCGGCACCCGCTCGGCGTCACGATCGTTGGCGGGCTGATCGTCAGCCAGGCGCTGACGCTGTTCACGACGCCGGTGATCTATCTCGGATTCGAGCGGTTGGGGAGCATGATCCGCCGGCGCACCCGCCGCGATGCCCAGCCGGAGGGCGCGCCCCGGTGAGCCTTTCGACCCCGTTCATCGAGCGGCCGGTCGCCACTACCTTGCTGACGATCGGCATCGCGCTCGCCGGCATCTTCGCCTATTTCCTGCTGCCGGTTTCGCCATTGCCCCAGGTCGACTTCCCGACGATCTCGGTGACGGCGCAGATGCCCGGCGCCAGCCCTGAGACAATGGCGACGACGGTGGCGACGCCGCTCGAGCGACACCTTGGCGTGATCGCCGATGTGAGCGAGATGACCTCGTCGAGCACCGTCGGATCGACGCGAATCACGCTGCAATTCGGGCTCAGCCGAAACATCGACGGCGCCGCGCGCGACGTCCAGGCGGCGATCAACGCCGCGCGCGCCGATCTCCCGACGAGCCTGCGCAGCAACCCGACCTACCGCAAGGTCAATCCGGCCGATGCCCCGATCCTGATCCTGTCGATGACCTCGGCGACCAAGACACGCGGCCAGATGTACGACCTCGCCACGACGGTTCTGCAGCCGGCCTTGTCGCAGGTCGACGGCATCGGCCAGGTCACGATCAGCGGCAGCGCGTTGCCGGCGGTGCGGGTGGAGCTCGATCCGCTGCCGCTGTTCAAATACGGAATTGGCCTCGAAGACGTCCGCGCCGCGCTGGCCTCGGCGAACGCGCACAGCCCGAAGGGCGCGATCGACACGGCGGACAAGCACTATCAGATCTACACCAACGACCAGGCCAACCTCGCGGCCGATTACAAGCCGCTGGTGGTCGCGTACCGCAACGGCGCTGCGGTGCGGCTCACCGATATCGCGGCGGTCAACGACGATGTCGAAAACATCCGCAACGCCGGCATCGCAAATGGCCTGCCGGCGGTTCTGGTGATCCTCTACCGGCAGCCCGGCGGCAACATCATCGACACGGTCGATCGCGTTTATGCGGCGCTGCCGCAGTTGCGCGCCTCGATACCGAGCGATATCGCGCTCAACGTGCCGATGGACCGCACCACGACGATCCGAACCTCGCTGCACGATGTCGAGAGCACGCTCCTGATTTCGATCGGCCTCGTGATCCTAGTCGTCTTTGCGTTTCTCGGTACCGCGCGCGCAACGCTGATCCCGAGCGTGGCGGTGCCGGTATCGCTGATCGGCACATTCGGCGCGATGTACCTGCTCGGCTACAGCCTCGACAACCTGTCGCTGATGGCGCTGACGATCTCGACCGGGTTTGTCGTCGACGATGCGATCGTCGTACTCGAGAATATCACGCGCCATGTCGAGGACGGGATGAGCCGAAAGCAGGCGGCCTTGCAGGGTGCCCGTGAGATCGGTTTTACCGTGCTGTCGATGAGCCTGTCGCTGATCGCCGTGTTTGTGCCGATCCTGATGATGGGCGGAATCGTGGGCCGGCTGTTCCGCGAATTCGCGATGACCCTGTCGGTGGCGATCGTGATCTCGATGATCATCTCGCTGACGACGACGCCGATGATGTGCGCCTATATCGAGACGCACCCCCAGCACGCCCGCGCCTCGCGCTGGAATCGCGCCCGCGAATGGGTCTTCGACGGCATGCTCCGCTTCTACAGCCGCACCCTTGCCGACGCGTTGCGGCACCGAGCCCTGGTCGTATTGATCTTGCTGGTGACCATCTGCCTCAACGTCTATCTGTTCGTCCTGGTGCCGAAAGGTTTCTTTCCGCAACAAGACACCGGCCGCATGACCGGCGGCATCCAGGCCGATCAGAGCATTTCGTTTCAGCTGATGCGGCAAAAGCTGACCGAATTCATTTCCATCGTGCGGCAGGACCCTGCGGTGGACAGCGTCGTCGGCTTCACCGGCGGCGGCCAGACCAATTCCGGCTTCGTGTTCGTGGCCTTGAAGCCGCTCTCCGAACGCGGATTATCGGTCGACCAAGTGATCGCGCGGATGCGCGGCAAACTCGCGCATGTGGCCGGCGCTCGGCTATTTCTTCAGGCCGTGCAGGACATCCGGGTCGGCGGCCGGCAGTCGAACGCGCAATACCAATACACGCTGCAAGGCGAGAACCTGGCGGAATTGTACGAATGGGTGCCCAAGATCACGACAGCGCTCGAACAATTGCCCGACCTCACCGATGTCAATTCCGACCAGCAGCAAAAGGGGCTGGAGACCGATCTGGTGATCGATCGGCAAACCGCTTCCCGGCTCGGTGTCACGGCGTCGCAGATCGACAACACGCTTTACGACGCCTTCGGTCAGCGCCAGGTCTCGGTGATCTACACAGTGCGCAACCAGTATCATGTGGTGATGGAGGTCGCGCCGGAATTCTGGCAGGATCCGAAGACGCTCGACCAAATCTACGTCAGCACCGCCGGCGGCGGCGTCAAGGGAACCCAATCGACGAATTTCCTGGCCGGCACGGTATCCGGCCCGACGCCCAAAGGCCAAGCGTCGAGCGCGACGACAACCGCCGCCCAAACCGCCGCCGACACGGCGCGCAACCAGGCGAACAACGCACTCGCCAACACCGGACGCGGCGCCACCTCGACCGGTGCGGCGGTCAGCACGGCGCAGGAGAGCATGGTGCCGCTCTCGACGATCGCTCATTACGCCACCGGCAGCACGCCGCTCGGGGTCAATCACCAGGGGCTGTTTGTCGCCAGCACAATCTCCTTCAACCTGAAGCCGGGAATTGCGCTGAGCCAGGCGACGCAGGAAGTTGACCGGGTCATGGCAAGCCTGCACGTGCCGGCGACGATTCACGGCAATTTCCAGGGCACGGCGCAACAGTTTCAACAATCGCTCCAGAACGAGCCGGTTCTGATCGCGGCTGCGCTGCTCGCGGTCTATATCGTGCTCGGCGTGCTGTATGAGAGCTACATACATCCGATAACGATCCTGTCGACCCTGCCGTCGGCCGGGGTCGGTGCAGTGCTGGCGTTGATGCTGTGCAATACCGAATTCAGCATCATCGCGCTGATCGGCGTCATTCTGTTGATCGGCATCGTCAAGAAGAACGCGATCATGATGATCGACTTTGCGGTCGGTGCCGAACGGACCGAAGGCCTGTCCTCGCACGGTGCGATCTACAAGGCGGCAGTGCTCCGCTTCCGCCCGATCATGATGACGACGATGGCGGCGGCGCTCGGCGCGCTGCCGCTCGCGATCGGGTTCGGCGAAGGCGCGGAACTGCGGCGGCCGCTCGGCATCTCGATCGTCGGCGGTCTGCTCGTGAGCCAAGTGCTGACGCTGTACACGACTCCTGTGATCTACCTGTATCTGGACGAAGCCCAGCTATGGGCGCAGCGTTGGATGCGGTCGCGGCGTCCGGAGTTGCGCGGGCATGTCCCTGAACCCGGCGAATGATTCCGCGAGCGCAATGAAGACGAGTACCGCAATCCGGATCGCCGCCGCGCTTCTTCTCGCGGGGTGCACCGTCGGGCCCGATTACGTCCGTCCGACGGCACCGATGCCGGCCGAGTACAAGGAGGCGGGATGGCAGGTCGCCCAGCCGGCCGATGCGATCAATCCCGGAGCGTGGTGGGACATCTACCGCGATCCGGAGCTCGACGGGCTCGAGCGCCAGATCGACGTTTCGAACCAGAACCTGAAGGCGGCGAACGCCGCATTCCATCAGGCAGAGGCGATTGTCACGCAGGCGCGCGCCGGGTTCTTCCCGACCGAGACGGTCACCGCGGCGGCGCAACGTTCGCGCGGCGGTGGCGGTGGTGGCAGTGCTGCGGTCGCGGCGGCGGTCGGCGGCGGTGGAGGCGGCGGCAGAATCTCCAACTTCTTCAGCCTCAGCGAATCGGCGAGCTGGGTCCCTGATCTGTGGGGCAAGGTGTGGCGCACGGTCGAGGGTGACATCGCTACAGCGCAGGCGAGCGCCGGCGATGTCGCCAGCGCCCGCCTTTCGGCGCAGGGCTCGCTCGCCAGCGACTATCTGCAATTGCGGATCGCCGACGAGCTGAAGCGGCTCCTCGATGACGCGGTCAAGGCCTACACCGAATCGCTGCGGATCGTGCGCAACCAGTATAACGCCGGCGTTGCCGCGGCCTCCGATGTCGCCCAGGCCGAGACGCAGCTCGAAAACGCGCGCGCGCAGGCGATCGCGGTCGGTGTGACGCGTGCGCAGCTCGAACACGCCATCGCCGTGCTGGTCGGGAAACCGCCGGCCGAGCTGACGATCGCGCCCGTGCAGCAGGCGATCGCAGTGCCTGAGGTTCCGGCGGGCGTTCCGGCAGCATTGCTGGAGCGGCGTCCCGACGTCGCCGCAGCCGAACGGCGCATGGCCTCGGCGAACGCGCAGATCGGCGTCTTCGAAGCCGCGTTCTTCCCGAATATCACGCTGACAGGGAATATGGGTGCGCAATCGTCGATGCTGCGGCATTTGCTGTCGGAGTCGAGCCGGGTGTGGTCGTTCGGCGGCAATCTGGTGCAGACTGTATTCGACGCCGGTTCTCGTCACGCACAGATCGAGCAGGCCCGTGCCACTTATGACGCAAACGTGGCCGACTATCGGCAAGCGGTGCTGACCGCGTTCCAGCAGGTCGAAGACGAGCTCGCGGCGCTGCGCATCCAGGCACAGCAATATCAGGCAGCGGAAGCTGCCGTGCGGGCATCGCGCGAGGCTGCGCGCATCATCTTCAACCAGTATATGGCCGGTACCGTCGCCTACACCAATGTCGTCATCGCCCAGACCGCCGCGCTGTCCAATGCCGAGACGGCGCTCAATATCCGGCAGAGCCGGCTTGTCGCCAGCGCCGCGCTGATCCAGGCGTTGGGCGGCGATTGGAAGACGACGGACCTGCCGAGCCGCGAGCGGATCGAGAGCGATTACCCGCTCAACTTCCTTCCGGCGCCGCCGCCCGACACCAATCCAAGATTCTTGTGGTGGTGACTATACCGGGCTGCGCTCGCTTGCATCGGTGTCCGAGATGTTGGCCGCGTGCCGCGCCGCGGCGACGCGGTGGATCGTCTCCCGGACTTCCGGGTTTGCGTGCATGAAGCGGTCGAAATCTGCGCGCCGCAGCACCAGCAGCTGACAATAGGTCCGGGCCACGACGTCGGCCTGCACGCTGACGCGGCGGTCATTTGACCGCGACGATGACCTCGATCTCGACCGGGATGCCGCCGGGCAGCGAGCTCATCCCGACCGCCGAGCGGGCATGCCGGCCGAGTTCGCCGAAGACCTCGACGAACAGGTCGGAGCAGCCGTTGATCACCTTCGGGTGGTCGCCGAAATCGGGCGCGGCGTTGACCATGCCGAGCACCTTGACGATGTCGGTAACCCGATCGAGGTCGCCGTCGAGCGCGTCACGCATCGCCGCGATCAGCACCAGCCCGACCTGCCGCGCGTGGCGATAGCCGTCCTCGATCGACATGTCGCCGCCAAGCTTGCCGCGCGGCATCGTGCCGTCCGGGTAGAGCGGCCCCTTGCCCGACAGGTACAACAGGTTGCCGGTGCGCTTGGCATGCACATAGGTGCCGAGCGGCTGGCCCGGCGTCGGCAGGGCAATGCCGAGTTGCTGCAATCGTTGGGCGACGCTCATCGTCGAATCCTCGATCTGATTTCGTCTACCGGCCGGCCACCGCCCAGTTGTTGCGTCGCGCCAGTTCGGCGATTTGGCGCGCGATGTCGGCCCCGACCCGCTTTGCTTGGGCATCGATGCCGCCGCTGCCCCGCGCCGAGACGGAGCTCACGCCCGGTTCGCCCCGCAATCTGCCCGAATCGGCATGAATATTCAGCAACGGCTGAACCGGTGCGCCCGATGCGGCGTATTCGACCGCGGCATCGGCGACGACACTGCTGTTCTCGGCACCGACGCGCCGTCGGTAGCCTTCATCGATCTTGCGGAAGGCACCGACCACAATCAGCGACCGTGCACCCGGCTCCGGCTGCGCCGTAGTGGAGCGCACGACGTCGAAGCCGAGCGCGCGCAGGCGCTCCACTATGCTGTCGGCGACGGCAAAGGAGGCGGCCCGAGCAACGGCCTCGGCCCGCTTGCGCGTCGGTACGCCCGGCGTGCCGCGGTTCAGCGAGAACCCGAAGCTCGGGTCGAGAGTGACAACACCGAGCGGGGCGGCGAATTCGCGGACGATGACGACATTCGGATGGGCAATGCCGGTGCTGTCGGTCTCGCTACAGCCGGCAAGCACAACGAGAAGAAGGGCAGACAG
>Ga0102924_1007116_pt1 | contig 10333 bp, 8 predicted proteins | sample PaiPotPPM11metaG_FD_80116 | JGI IMG/M metagenome (GOLD analysis project Ga0102924, IMG submission 80116) | Iron sulfur acid spring bacterial and archeal communities from Banff, Canada, to study Microbial Dark Matter (Phase II) - Paint Pots PPM... ...
CCTGGTCGGAGGCGGCCGCGATAGGGGTCGCCAGGCCGTACCCGTCGGGCGCGGCGATCACCGGCGACGGGGTGCGGGACGCCCACAACGGAGTGCTGACCCAGCCACCCGATCCTCGCAACGGCCACGGCGTCAACGTGCACCAGCTCGCCGCGTTCCGTTGGGATGGCCGGCGGTTCCTCGAGGTGCCGGTCCAGGTGGATCAACGGTTCCCGTACTTCCTGGCCAACGGTCAGTCCTCGTTCTCGACGTACTCGGGCACCGACGAGGAGCTGACCTACCGCTGGGACACCGAGTCCTGGCGCAAGACCGCAGGTGGCTGCGACGCCACCTACCCGTCACCGACGGACCGTCCCACTGCGGGTCCATCGGGCGACCGGCTCAGCGACAACGATGAGATCTCGTTCATGGCGAGCGACGCAGGTCGAGCGGCCCCGGTGAGGGCGCCGGCACCCCGCACGGCATCCGGTGCGGGCCGGTATGAGATCACGGTGGTCGATCCGACCGCACCGGGGGGCCGCCGGTACCTGTACCTGTTCCAAGCCCCGCCGTCGTTCAATGCCACCAACGGCTACGTCCACTACCAGCGCGCCGCCGATGCCGACCATTGGATCGACTCCAAGTCGTTCGCACCGGGGGACCCCGAGGCCCTCGGGTTGAGCAACACCGGCTACGGACCCCATTTGGCCGGCACCGTCTGTGACCCGGGCCAGCCCCCGCGCCAGTCCACCAAGCGCTGGGTCAAAGACGGTGTGTCGGTGACCACATCGACGTATGCCTGGACCGCATCGGGCCGCTGGATGATCCGAGGGCTGCAGGTGAGCTCGCCGGCCAAGCCGGCCAGCTACGGGCCCAGCCTCATCGACCGCTGGAAGGGTCGGGCCTTCCGTCTGTCACCGGACGAGGCTCGCGCCGCCGGGCCGCTCGACGTGGGCGGATTCGAGGACGAGCAGACGAACTGGGAGGCGAACTCGGCGCTTCTCGGGGAGCGGGCGGGCCCGGTGCGGGCGATCCGCGAGGTCTGGGGCGCCGACTCCGGGACGAACGTGACCAACACCGAGACCTTCTATCGCGACGCGATCACCTACCGCTACCACCTCCGGGTGCACCCGATCCCACCCGACGGGCTGTACGCGTACTGGAACTACCGCCAGGACGTGGCAACCCGCTACTACGACCCGCTGCTGCCGTCAGGTGTAGCGGTCGACGGTCACCCCGACGGGTCCAACCTGGCCTCCGCGACCGCCGGCACCCCCCTCGCCACCGACGTGTCCGATCCCACCTTCGGCATCGACAGCGTGCTGCTCAACTGGTCACAAGTCTCGGGCCGCGGACGGAGCGGGTCGTTGGTGTACGCCACCGAGGTAAAGGGGCCGACCTCGCTCGAGAACCCGGTGGTGGAGCCGTTCTATCGCGACGACGCGTGCTACGACGACGGCACCGGCTCGAGTCCGGTGCCGCGCCCATGGCCGGGCCGTCCGTCCGACGATCCCGCCGTGCGCGCCGGATACTCCGCGGAGAACGGCAACGTTCCCTACTCGTCGCTTACCTGTGCCCAGCGCGATGGGCTGTGGGGCGCGCACGGCTTCCACGTCGCGTTCTCCGGCGATACGGACAACGCGTTCTCACCCAAGCCGGTCACCGAGGCCGACGTGCAGGAGTGGCAGTTCGCGGTGCCGACGCCCCGGCCCGAGAACATCGGAGCGGGCTACGCCCAGACGGTCCGGAGCCCGCTCGTGGCTGTCGCCCGACTCCGGCGCCCCTGATTCTCGGCTACTCGTCATCCGGACCGCGTCCCGGCTCCGTACCACGAATGCCAGCGAGGCACCGGTGAAGCGCCGCCGGCGTCGACCGCAGTGGAAGGACATCGAAGACCGCCTGGCGGAACGAGCGGAGTGAGCCGGCACGGTCCGACAAGTGCGTCACAGTGGAGACGTGGCTCCCCCTGAGAGAACGCTCATCCGCAACGGCACCGTGCTCCCGATGGAAGGACGGCGCACCTTCCACGACCCGGGTTCGGTCCTCATCGAAGGCGCCGAGATCGCCGCGATCGGACCGGTCGACCTCATTGATCGCGACCCGCGAGCAGACGGGGCGACGGTCGTCGACGCCACCGATCACGCCGTCGTCCCAGGGTTTCACAACTGCCACCTGCACTCAGGCCTGCTACGGGGTACCGCCGAATCGCTGTCTCTGTGGGACTGGCTGAAGACATATGTCGACCCGGCCCACCGGGCCCTCACCCCCGAGATCGCGAGGGCTGCGTCGGACCAGTGCTACGCCGAGTCACTCCTCGCGGGCACGGTGTCGGTGCTCGACATGTGGCGGTTCATGGAGGGCTCAGCGGAGGTCGCGGCCGCCCTCGGACTCAGAGCGACGCTCGCGCCCTACGTCGCTGACGAGGACGGCTACGACTACTTCGAATCACTCGAGAGCAACCGCCGCGTCCTCGAATCGCACCACCTGAGTGCGGACGGTCGGGTCCGGGTGTGGGTGGGCCTCGAGCACCTCCTCTACTGCACCCCGCGAGCGTTCCGGGCTGCAGCGGCGATGGCGGAGGAGTTCGACACTGGCATCCACACCCATTCCTCCGAGACGATCTGGGAGGTGCAGGAGTCGCTGCACCGATGGGGCCGCCGGCCCATCGAGGTGATGGAGCAGCGCGGGATCCTCTCCGACCGAACCGTCATTGCCCACTGCGTGTGGCTCGACGATCGTGAGATCGAGCTGCTCGCAGCGACGTCGACTGCGGTGTCGCACTGCCCGTGCTCGAACATGAAGCTGGCGTCGGGTCCGGCGCGGATCGGAGCGATGCGCGACGCCGGTGTGACCGTCGGCCTCGGTTCGGACGGCGAGAAGGAGAACAACAACCTCGACCTGCTCGAGGAGATGAAGTTCGCGTCGTTGCTGATGAAGGTCTCGACACTCGACCCCACCGTTGGCGACCCGTGGGACATCCTGGCGATGGCCACCATCGACGGCGCCCGCGCCCTCGCCCTCGACTCGGTGAGCGGCTCACTCGAAGTGGGCAAGCGCGCCGACATCGTCATGGTCGACCTGCGCGGCCTCCACACCACACCCCGCCACCGGGGTCCTGATTTCAACATCCCAGCCCATCTTGTCTTCTCCGCCACCGGACACGATGTCCGGGACGTGTGGGTCGACGGCGCCCGCGTCGTACACGACCGATCGCTTCAACGCGGCGACGAGGGAGTCATCCGCGCCCGCGCTCAGGCGGCCGCAGAGGAGCTGTTCGACCGGCGCGCCCGCCTCAGCCCGCAACGCTGACGCGGCAGATCGCGACCGGCGCATCGAGTCCCTTGAGCCGGCGGCGCCGGGCCCGCGAGAACCTCACCCGACCGAGCTCGTCGCCGACCGCGTCCCGCACGTCGGTCGTGACGAGAACCTCGCCGCCCTTGGCGATCTCCGTGACCCTCGCGGCAACGTTCACCACGTGCCCCATCACGTCGTCCGCGGACACGAGCACGTCGCCCACGTGGACACCGGCACGCAGGGTCAGCGGCGCGGGTTGGCCTGCGACCAACTCGAGGCCGGCTACAACGGCCGCCTCCGGTTCGGGGAACGTGAGCAACAGACCGTCGCCGAGTCGCTTAACGATCCGTCCGCCGCGGCTGCGCACGACGGGCCCCACCCGGCGGTGGTGCTCGGTGAGGAGCTCGCTCGCGGCCTCATCACCCTCACGGGCGTTGAACCTGGTGAACCCTTCGAGGTCGGTGAACATGACCGCCAGGCGCGCCGGCATCCCCTGTTCCACAACCCCGGACCCGGTGGACGTTGAGCTCAGAAGTTGGATGGCCGACAGCCCGAGCGACGCGAGCACGGACGGCCGACGTTCGACCGTGCGTTCGAGGACGCGCTGCATCACGTCGACCGCAGGCGCTGACATCGGCCCCTGGGTCGGGTCCTCCACCCAGGCGCGCCGCACCACCCCAACCTCGGAGAGCGCAGCGAGAAGCTCCGGATCGCGATGATCGAGCGCGTCCACCAGTCGTTCGCCCACCCGCCGGCGGAGCGCGGCGAGTGCTTGGCGCCCCGCCTCCGCCGCCTCGCCTCGGGGCTTGGGGGTCATCACGGTCACGCTAGTGGGCCGGTCAGGGCGTGCTGCACCTCGGCTTCCACTTCGGGCCACCGCGACGGCGCCAAGGGCGCGCCCCGATCGGTCACCACAAACGCATCGACCACCTCGTGGCCGAGCGTCGCGACCTTGGCGCTCGTGACGTCCAGCCGGCAGCGAGCCAGGGCGCCGGCAACACGATGCAGCAGCCCTGCGTCGTCCGGTGCTCGCACCTCAACCACGGTCGAGTCGGCGGACGGCTCGAACAGCACGCGCCGCTCGAGTGGCGCTGCCGCTCGGCCACCCCGTCCCGCGTAGGCACGAACCCGCTCATCGACGCGCGCACCGATTGGCAAGCGCCCGTCGAGCACCAACGCCAGGTCGTGCTCGACGCGGTCCTGGTCGATCGGTTCACCGCGCTCATGCTCGGCCTCGAAGACGTCGAGGGCGATTCCGTCCGGCGACGTCGCGCACCGCGCACTCAGCACCCTCAGGCGCTCCACCACGAAGGTGGCTGCGATCATGCTGAGGAGGCCGGGACGGTCCGGGGCGATGATTGCGAGCACGGGGGAGTCGGGTACCGCAATCACAGCCAGGCGTCCGGCGGAGAGGGCCTTCGTCACTGCGTCGCGGTGCGAGGAGGGCACCGCGCCGAGGGCCCGCTGCAACGGTGGGCCCGGCGCCGGCTGTGGTGCCCCCGCGAGCCGCCGATCGACCCTCGACACGAGCTCCGCGACAAGCCCTGCTTTCCAGTCGCTCCACGCCGCGGGGCCGGTCGCCAGCCCGTCCGCTTCCGCCAGGCAGTGCAGCAGCTCGAGTAGCTCACGCGTGGCCACCCGCCGGGCGACACCGTCGATGGTCGCCGGATCGTCCAGATCGCGGCGAGTCGCAACGTCCGGGAGCAGCAGGTGCAGCTCGACCATCGCGACCAGCGTGTCGACATCGGAAGGAGCGAAACCCATCCGGGCTGACACGCATCGGACGATCTCCATGCCGACCGTCGTGTGATCGCCCGGTGATCCCTTCCCGATGTCGTGGAGCCAGGCACCGACGAGCAGGAGGTCGGGGCGGTGCACCCGGCGGGTCCGGGCCGCGGCCTCGGCCGCCGCTTCACACAGGTGCCGGTCGACGGTGAAGCGATGCAGGGCGTTGCGCTGAGGTCGGCTGCGAACCGGTGCCCACTCGGGAAGGAGGCGGGGAAGGATGCCGAGCTCGTCGAGATCCTCGAACACCGGGATTGCGGCCGGGCCGGTGCCGAGCAGCGCGAGCAAGGCCTGGCGCGCGGCGTCGGGCCACCGGGCACCTTGGACGGGCTGGCGCTCGGCCAGTCGGGCCGCTGTGGCCCGGGCGATGGGAGCTCCCAGCTCGGCGGAGGCGGCCGCCACCCTCCATGAGAGGGAAGGGTCGGCAGCCGGGTCGGGCAGGTCACCGCCGTGGGACACGAGGACGATCTCGTCGTCACGTCGGGCCAGGCCCGCCCCGAGGGCACGATCGGCGGACCCCTGGCGGCCGCGGGGGCCCTCCACCCATGACCTCACTCGCCGCCACGCGTCGTCGCTGGCCCGGCCGACGGTCCGGGCTGCTCGGGCGACAACAACCATCAGCTCGTCGGCATCAACCATGCCCATGGTGCGGGCAACGCGCTCCTGCTCCTCGAGGACCAGCCGGTCGGCGGCCCGTCCAGTGCTGCGGTGGAGCTCCACTCGCGCTGCGAGCAGTACGTCTGCCGCGTCGTCGAGCGAGGCAGGTGGGTTCACTACGGGGGTGCCCAGCGCTGCGGCTCGGATCGCATCGACGTCGCGTAGCCCGCCCCGGGCTGCCTTCAGATCCGGTTCGAGGAGGAACGCAACGTCGCCGTTGGCCCGGTGCCTCGCCTCCACCAGTTCGGCCAGTTCCGGGAGTCGCCTGCGGGCCAGTCGGCGCCACCGTTCCCGCGCTCCCACCTCGAGGTTCGCGGCCAGGGACGCGTCGCCCCAGACGAGGCGGGCGTCGAGCAGTCCGCTGGCCACCTCGACCTCGTTCTCGGCCAGCCGGAGGGCATCACGCAACGTACGAACGCTGTGGTCGACGCGCACGCCGGCGTCCCAGAGCGGGTACCAGAGACGATCGGCGAGGGCTTCGATGTCGCGGCCCATGCCGCCGTCGTGGACCAGCGTCAGGTCGAGGTCGCTTCCAGGGCACAGATGGCGCCGGCCATAGCCCCCGACTGCGACCAGCGCGACACCGTCCCGGGGCGGACCGATCAGATCCTGGATCCAGCGGTCCGCTGCGTCGGCGTACGCGATGGCAAAGCCCACGCCCACCAGGGAGGGGTCGGCGAGGAGCGGGCCGAGGACCCACTCCGGCCCGGGACGTCGCTCAGAGCGCGTCCGGTCCTCGCTCCCCGGTCCGGATCCGCACCACGTCGTCAACCGGGAGGGTCCACACCTTGCCGTCCCCGATCTTTCCGGTGCGGGCCGCGTCGGTGATCGCATCGATGACGGCGTCAACGTCGGCGTCCTCGGCCAGGATCTCGATGCGGATCTTCGGCACGAAGTCGACGTTGTATTCGGCCCCGCGGTAGACCTCGGTGTGGCCCCGCTGGCGCCCGAAGCCTTGTACCTCGCTCACCGTGATGCCGGGGATGCCCCGGCCCTTGAGCGCGGCCTTCACATCATCGAGCTTGAACGGCTTGACGATCGCGACTACGAGCTTCATCCAAGCCTCCCGGTTGAGCCGAAGGCATATGCCGTCTCGGCGTGGAGCGTCGTGTCGAGACCTTCGGCCTCGACCTCTGGGCTGACCCGAAGGCCGATGGTCCGGTCGACGAGAACCGCGAGGACGAGCGACACGATGAACGAGAAGCCGAGGGTTGCGCCCACTGCGATCGCCTGCTCGCGCAAGAGGTGCACGCCTCCGCCGGCGAACAGCCCATCGGCACCGGCCGGGTTGACCGACTTCGCCGCGAAAAGCCCGACCATGAGGGAACCGAGGATCCCTCCGACGAGGTGGACCCCTACCACGTCGAGCGCGTCATCGAAGCGAAACCGGAACTTCAAGCGCACAGCCAGCACGCACACGCTCCCGGCTACGAGGCCGATGATCACCGGGGACAACCCGCCGACGTAGCCCGCGCACGGAGTGATGGCGACGAGACCTGCGACCGCCCCCGACGCGGCGCCAAGGGTGGTCGCGTGGCCGCTCTCGATGCGCTCCAGAATCAGCCATCCGAGCATCCCGGCCGCAGCCGCCAACTGGGTGTTGATGAGCGCTTGGGCCGCGATGCCGTTGGCGGCGAGGGCAGACCCGGCGTTGAAGCCGAACCACCCGAACCACAAGATGCCGGTCCCGAGCAGGGTGAGGGGCAGCGAGTGAGGTGCCATCGCCTCCCCCGGCCACCCCCTGCGGCGCCCGATGACCACGACCACGGCCAGCGCGGCGATGCCGGCGTTGATGTGGACCACCGTCCCACCCGCGAAGTCCAACGCGCCGCGGCGGGCGAGCCAACCGGCCGGGGAGAAAACCCAGTGGGCCACCGGTGCGTACACGAGAACCAACCAAAGCCCGAGGAACACGGCATAGCCCCCGAACCGGAGCCGGTCGGCGGTGGCTCCGGTGATCAGGGCGGGGGTGATGACCGCGAACATCATCTGGTAGGCGACGAAGGCCAGAGCGGGAACGGTCAGCGTCGCGAACCCAGGGATCCCGTGACTCAGGTGGCGGAGCCCGACGAGATCGAGATCGCCAATGAACCCTCGACCGCGGTCCGGTCCGAACGCCAGGCTGAACCCGACGACAGCCCACAGGACGCTGACGAGCCCCATCGAGAAGAAGTTCTGCATCAGCATCGCGAGCAGGTTCTTGGCCCGGACCATCCCGCCGTAGAAGAGCGCGAGGCCGGGCGTCATGAACAACACCAGCGCCGCGGAGATCAGCACCCACGCTGTATCACCGGAGTTCATCGGACCCTCCTTGTGAAAGAAAGGCGACAGCTTTGGTGATGGCGCGGCTGCTGTCCAGACCGGATCCGGTCGCGGCGTCAGCGCTGGTGTTGCGGGCACCACCATGTCGTACGGCCTCCAATGGTGGCCCGCCGCAGTAGCGCCCCGTCCCGCGGGCAACAGCCTCCACGGACGCGCGCTGGCAACAGGTCCCCGGTGTGGCTCCCGCCTCGCTCGATCAGATCGTCGACGGTGCGGCGGAGGGCCCGCGAGAGCCTTCGGATCTCGCGGTCGTCGAGTCCACCGGCCGGGCGGGAGGGATCGAGGCCCGCCCGCCAGAGGGTCTCGTCCGCGATGAGGTTGCCGACGCCGGCGAGCCGGGACTGGTCGAGCAGGCGCGCCTTCAGCGCGGTCGTGCCTCCGGCCAGCGCGGCGCGCAGCGCCGCCGGCCCCACCGTCGATGCGTCCGGGCCCAGTCGGTCTTCGTCCGGGTCGAGCTCGACCCCGCCGAGCCGGCGGGGGTCACGCATCACCAGGCGACCCGGCCCGCTCAGGCCCAGGGCGAAGCGCTCGTAGCGCGGGAGATCGGCGTTGCTGGAGTACAGCAGGCTCTCCGCTAGCCGGTGGTCGCGCCGAGGTGGCGGGCGCGGGCAAACACCGAATCGAGCATCGGTTCAGTGAGCTTGCCGGTGAACGTATTTTGCTGGCTCACGTGATAGCTCCCGACCAGCCACCGGGGCCCCGCCCCGGGGGGAAGCTTGGCTTCAACGCCATGACCGAAGCGGGGCCGGGGGCCCTCCCCCCACGCCCGCCATGCGACGTCCCAGGCAAATTGGCCGAGGGCGACCACGACCCGAAGTCGGGGCAGGAGGGCCAGCTCGGGGCGCAGCCAGGCCGCGACGCAGGTATCCCGTTCGACCGGGGTCGGCTTGTTCTGCGGCGGGGCGCACCGCACCGCCGCCGACACCCATGCCCCGTCGAGCCGGAGGCCGTCGTCGATCGAGACACTCGTCGGTTGGTTCGCGTAGCCCGCTCGGTGGAGTCCGGCGAAGAGCCAGTCGCCCGAACGGTCCCCGGTGAAGACGCGCCCCGTGCGGTTGCCTCCATGGGCCGCGGGAGCCAGGCCGAGCACCAGCAGGTGGGCCCGCGGGTCACCGAAACCGGGTACAGGCCGACCCCAGTACTCCTCTCCGGCATAGGAGGCCCGCTTGGTACGGGCCACCAGTTCGCGCCAGTGCACCAAGCGCGGGCAACGCCGGCACGCGGTCATGTCCGCCTCGAGCGACCCGAGGCCGTCGGGATTCGGCACGGTCACAAGGTAGGTTCTCGCGCAGCTCATGCCGACCCGTCCAAAGCCGCCGCCGCCGACGCTGGTGCTCTACGTCCGGCATGGGCAGACGCCGACCACCGGCAAGGTGCTCCCGGGCCGGGCACCCGGGCTTCATCTGGCCGATGCGGGCGTGGCCCAGGCCGAGGCTGTCGCGGGCCGGATCGCCGCCCTCAAGCGGGTGGACGCGGTCTATGCCTCGCCGCTGGAGCGGGCGCGCGAGACGGCAGCACCGATCGCCCGCGAGCGGGGCCTGAAGGTGACGGTCGAGCGTGGGCTGCTCGAGTGCGATTTCGGGGAGTGGACAGGGGCCGAGCTGAAGTCGCTGGCGAAGAAGGCGGAGTGGGGGACGGTGCAGCGCTACCCGAGCGGGTTCCGCTTCCCCGACGGCGAGTCGTTCGTCGAGATGGCAGCGCGCATCTGTGACACGGCGGTCCAACTCAGGCACCGCCATCCCGGCGGCGTGGTGATCGCGGTCTCCCACGCCGATCCGATCAAGGCGGTGGTCGCTGACGCGCTGGGCACCCACCTCGACCTGTTCCAGCGGATCGTGATCTCCACATGCTCAGTGACCGCGATCGCCTACGGCGCCGGCGGGCCCGCCGTGCTCACTGTCAACCACACCGGTGATCTCGCCGGTCTCGCCCCGGCATGAGCGAGCGCAGCGAGCCCGCCCGAGCGGCGGGGAGCGGAAGAAAATGAGCGAGCGCAGCGAGCCCGCCCGAGCGGCGGGGAGCGGAAGAAAATGAGCGAGCGCAGCGAGCCCGCGGAATCGTTCGACTTCCTCGAGCCGGCACGGGTGACGGTCGGTACGGAAGGGCTGCCCGGACGGCGCATGTTCTTCCTGCAAGTGCGCGAGGGCCCGCAGCTGGCGACGTTGAAGATGGAGAAGGTGCAAGTGGCAGCGCTGGCGGCGTGGATCGCAAAGACGTTGGAGGACCTGCCGCGGCCCGGGCACCTGCCGGACGACAGCGAGCTCGAACCGGAGACGTTTCTGGATCCGGCGTGGAC
>Ga0102924_1007118_pt1 | contig 10331 bp, 7 predicted proteins | sample PaiPotPPM11metaG_FD_80116 | JGI IMG/M metagenome (GOLD analysis project Ga0102924, IMG submission 80116) | Iron sulfur acid spring bacterial and archeal communities from Banff, Canada, to study Microbial Dark Matter (Phase II) - Paint Pots PPM... ...
GGGTGCGGGTGGGCGACAAGCCGCAGCTGGTGATCCCGTATTCGCTGGCGACCAACGACGTCAAATTCGGCCGCGGCGTGTTCGGGCCGGGCGATGATTTCTTCGCCTATCTGCGCGACAGCTTCGACCTCTTGTACGAGGAAGGCGCCGAGCGGCCGCGCATGATGTCGATCGGCCTCCACATGCGGCTCGCCGGCCATCCCGGCCGGGCCAAGGCGCTGATCCGCTTCATCGAGCACATCGGCAGCCGCAGCAAGGTGTGGGTCTGCCGGCGCGAGGACATCGCGCGGCACTGGATCGACCGCTTCCCGGCGCCGTGAAGCACGCTCTTGAAGCCGCCTTCTCGGCGAAAGCCGGGATCCGCTCTTTCAAAGGCAGGAGCGGCGGAAACGTGGGTCCCGGCTTTCGGCGGGAAGGCAGGAGAATTGGGGCTAAGGACGGCGCACGGTAAAGCCGGCGAAGGTCCAGTGGCGTTCTTGCATCAATCCTGCGAGGCCGTCGCGGCGGACCATCATGGTGCCGCCATCGGCATGGATCACGGCGCCGTCGCCGGCATGGATCATCACATGGCCGGGGATATAGATCAGGTCGCCGCGCCGCAGATCGGCGATCGCGCCGACCGCGACGGCGCTGCCGATCGAGTCGCGCTGCATGTCGGTGTCGCGCAATACCGTCGTGCCGAGGTCGCGGAACGCGTTCTGCACCAGGCCGGAACAGTCGATGCCGAGAAAGCTCTTGCCGCCCCACAGATACGGGCAGCCGAGATAGCGCTCGGCGGCGACGACCAGATCGGGCGAATGCGGCGGGTCCGGCGACAGACACGCCAGCGGCACAAACCCGCCGCGCTCCAGCCGGGCGTATTCGGTGCCGCGGGTCACGAGCCCGGTCTCGGCGACAGCGACGGTGCTGTGCCGCGGCAGAAAATCGACGACCGGCGAGCGCAGGTCGGGCGCGGCGTAACGGTATGACCCCATCGACGCGACGACATGGGTCGGCGCCGGAGCCGACCCGAGGTGCCGCGCCTCGACGTAGCCGACGTAACCGTCGAACAGCGATTGGCACCAGGCGTAATCGGCGCCGGTCTCGAACACCAGCACCGGCTCGCCGAATTGGTAGAAGGTGTCGAGCGGCGCGTCCGGTGACGGTTCGCGCCGCACCGGTACGAGCCCGGCGGTGACGATGGCTTCGTGCCCGGCGACGTAGCGAGGCGCCTCGACCCGGCGGCGCAGCCGTTCGTCGGCGAGGTCGGGGCGAAACGCGCTCAGCCGCGGGTCCAACTCGGTCGGAGCGCCGGCGTCTCGCCCGCCAAAAGCGCCCGGGACGGCCGCGGTCCGGCGCATTCTGCGGTACCTCTAATTCTTGCCCTCCGCCACCCGGTTCAGCTCGGCATGGACGAGGCCGTCGATGTCGAGGCCCTGGCGCCGCAGCCGCTCGCGGTTGCGGGCCGATTGCTCGCCGGGAATGCGGATCTCATCGACGCCGGGCAGGCGCGGCGTCGCCTTGACCCGTTCGATCAGCAGGCTCAGCTCGCGCTTCGCCTCGTCGAGCGGCACCAGCAGATCGGGGCGGAAGGCGATGAACACATAGCCGTCGTCGCCGGAGTTGATAATCCCGGCGCCGCCGAGCACGCCGAACGCCTGCACGATCAGCCCGAGCCCGAACCCTTTATGGCCGGCGAACGGCAGCAGCGCGCCGGCGCGGGCCGCGGCGGCGTCGGTGGTGGGCTTGCCGTCGCGGTCGATCGCGACGCCTGCCGGCAGCGGCTCCTTGAGGCGCTCGCGCAATTGCAGTTCGGTCGCCATGAAGGCCGAGGTGCCCATGTCGAGGACGAGCGGGCCGTCGGCGGTCGGAAAAGCGAAGGCGATCGGGTTGGTGCCGAGCGCCGGCCGGGCGCCGCCGAGCGGCGCCACCGTCGCGGCGCTGCTCGCGGTGTGGATCGCAGCCAGGTCGGCGCGGGCGATCATCTCGACGAAATAGGCGCTGCGCCCGCTCATCCAGCTATTGGTGACGCCGATCAGGCTGAAGCCGTGCGCCGCCGCCTTGTCGATCGCCGCCTGCGCCGCGTGGTACATCGCCAGCATGCCGACATTGTTGCCGCCGTCGTAGGTCGCCGAGACCTCGGTCTCGCGCACCACCCGCATCGGCTGGCGCGGCAGCTTGAAGCGGCGGTGCTCGGGGATGTTGAGGAGCTTGGCGAGCCCCGAATACTCGTAGCCGCACAGCGCCGCATCGACCACATGGTCGGTGATGATGCGCGCCTCGTCATGGTCGTAGCCGATGCCGCGCAAATAACGCTCGCCCAGCGCGCGGGCGTCGTCGACGGCGAGATGGACACGGTCGGACGGCATCGTTTTCCCCTTATGTCTTGCTCGAGACGAACAGCTCGACCGTAGCAGCGTCGGGGATCGCCTCGTTTGGGTAAAGCCGGCTCTGATACGGAATATTGAACCTGGCGAAGGCGTCCATCAGGATTTTTGCGGTCTCCGCCGCCGGCTCGCCATGAACATAGAGGCCAAGCGGCATCGCCTTCTCGGGGCCGAACATCTTGGTCCGCTGCGGACCCTGCGCGTCCCAGCCGGCGGCACGCAAGACGGTCGCGAGACGGTTGGCATAGTCATAGGCCTCGACATCGTCGGGCACGCAGGACAGGACCACCCGGCGGCTACCGTACGGGCGCAGGAAATCTTCGATCTTCGCCGCGGTCGCATCGTCGATCGTGCGCTGGCTGTAGCGCTCCTGCAGCGCCGCGACCTGACCTTCGAGCTCCTGGATGCGGCCGTTGAGCGCGGCGATCCCGGCGGCGACGGTGTGAACCGCGTCGCCCGCCGGCGTCCCGGTCTCTCCCGGAACCAACCGCCCGATCTGGTCGAGCCGGGACACCATGTCCTGCAGCCGCTCGGTATCCTCGCGGAACGCGGCGCGGCTCGTCGTCTGCTGCCACACGGTGCCGACGATCGCCAGCGCGCCGACCATCGCGAACACCGGCGCCCAGCGCCGCCGCGCCAGGGCAAGCCCAAGCAACGCAACGACGGCGACCGCGACCGTCGGCACCCACCATTCCACTGTACTGAACCAGCCCGCCATAGACGATTAGACGGTATTGGGGACGTTTCGCTCCAATTCGGCGAGCCATACCGCAGCGTGGCTGTCGGACGGGGCGCGCCAATCGCCGCGGGGCGACAGCGAGCCGCCGGACGAGATTTTCGGCCCGTTCGGCAGGGCCGAGCGCTTGAACTGGCTGGTCTCGAAAAACCGGTGCAGGAAGACGCGCATCCAGCGCTTGATATCGCCGAGATCGTAGGCGCGCCGCGCCGCCTCCGGCGTGTTCGGCGGCCAGACGCCGGCTTCGGCGTCGTGCCAGGCGTGCCACTCCAGGTAGGCGATCTTCGACGGCAGGAAGCCGTAGCGGGTCGTGTAATACAGGTTGAAATCCTGCAGCGCGTACGGGCCGACGATGCTCTCGGTCGACTGGATCGCGCCGTCGGCGCTGGCCGGCACCAGTTCCGGCGAAATCTCGGTGGCGAGGATGTCCTGAAGGACCGCCGCCGTCTCGGCATCGACGTCGCCGCCGGTCGCGACAAAGCGGATCAAATGCTGGATCAGCGTCTTCGACACCGAGGCGTTCGGGTTGTAATGCGACATGTGATCGCCGACGCCGTAGGTGCACCAGCCAAGCGCCAGTTCCGACAAATCGCCGGTGCCGACGACCAGCGCGGCGTTCTGGTTGGCGAGGCGGAACAGGTAATCGGTGCGCAGTCCGGCCTGCACGTTCTCGAAGGTGATGTCGTAGAGCGGCTCGCCGGTCGCCGAGGCATGGCCGATATCGGCGAACATCTGTTTCGCCGCCGGGCGGATGTCGATCTCGGCGCCGGTCGCGCCGAGCGCCTGCATCAGCCGCCACGCATTGGCCTTGGTCTCGGTGCCGGTGGCGAAGCCGGGCAGCGTATAGGCCAGCACATTGGTCCGCGGCAGGCCGAGCTGGTCCATCGCCCGGCACGAGACGATCAGCGCCTGCGTCGAATCGAGCCCGCCCGAGACGCCGATCACCAGCTTTTGCAGGCCGGTGGCGCGCAGCCGTTGGGCCAGGCCCTGGACCTGGATGTTGTAGGCCTCGTAGCAATTGTCGCGCAGCGCCGCCGGGTCGGACGGCACGAAGGGAAAGCGCTCGACCCGGCGGCGCAGGTCGAGCGGCCCCTGCGGCGGCGCGAATTCGAACGCAACGGTGCGGAACGCCGGCTGGCCTTGCAACGCAATGCGGGCGCTGTCGCCGAAGGTGTTGGTGCGCATCCGCTCCTGCCGGATGCGGCCGAGATCGACATCGGCGGCGGCAATCGCCGGGTTCGGGTTGAAACGCTCGGTCTCGGCGAGCGCATCGCCGATCTCGAAGAGGCCGGCCTGCCCGTCCCAGGCGAGGTCGGTCGTCGACTCGCCGGTCCCGGCCGCCGAATAGGCGTAGGCGGCGAGGCAACGCGCCGCTTGCGACGCGCATAACAGGCGCCGCATCTGCGCCTTGCCGATGACAATGTTGCTGGCCGACAGGTTCAACAGAATTTCGGCCCCGGCGGCGGCGCCGAGCGTGCTCGGCGGCTGCGGCACCCAGAGGTCTTCGCAGATTTCGATATGAAAGGTGAACGGCGCCTCGCCCTGCGCCTCGAACAACAGGTCGATGCCGAACGGCGCCTCCTGGCTGGCGAGCCGCATCGACCCGCCGCGCACCCCCTCGCCCGAGGTGAAATGGCGGCGCTCGTAGAATTCGCGGTAGTTCGGCAGAAATATCTTCGGCACGATGCCGAGGATGCGGCCGCGATGGATCGCGACGGCGCAGTTGTAGAGCCGGCCGCGATGCCGCAGCGGCGCCCCGACGACAAAGGCCGGCAGGCGTTTCGCGCTGTCGGCCACGAGCCGGGCGATCGCGGCCTCGACCGCGTCGAGAATGGCGTCCTGCTGCAGCAGATCGTCGATCGCATAGGCCGACAGGCACAGCTCCGGAAAGACCATCAACGCGATACCGTCGGCATCGCCCTGCGCGACCAGCCCGAGCACCTGGTCGGCGTTGCGCGGCGGTTCCGCCACCGCGACCGGCGGCACGCAGGCGCCGACCCGGACAAATTGATGCCGGTAAGGCGAGAAGAAATCGGGCATCGCGCGTGGCTGCTCGGCAGCGGAAATTCGGTTGCGTCTACTCAAATTTGGGCGCTCCGCCGCCGATCCGGAAGGGCGTATAGGAGGGCGTCGGCGCGCCGCCAATCGTGCCGGCCCGCGTTGCGCCAGACCTAGCGCGCGGCAGCGACCTTGCCGGCGTGGCCGACAAACGCCCAGAAGCTGTCGTCCATCGCCCCGGTCTTGCTGGTCAGATAGGGGAAATGGCCGTAGGCGAGCGACAATTGCTTGTCGGCCTCGGCGGCGTCGGCGTGTTCGACCGCGTAGCGGTAAAGGGCCGCGACCAGGCCGGTGCGGTCGGCGCCGGAGCGGCAATGGATCAACAGCGGCTTCGGCGCGTCGCGCAGAACCTTCAGGATCTCGGCCGTCTGCTCGTCGCCGACAAACCGCTTCGCCGACAGCGATATGTCGTAATGGGCGGCGCCGTTTTGCTGCGCGGCGGCGACTTCGTCGTCCCACCAAGCCTCGTGCGGATGGGCGCCGCGCAGGTTAAGGACCGATTTGATCTTGTACTGCCGGATCGCCTCGGCGAACTGCGCGCCGCTGAGCTGTGCCGAGCGGTACAGCACACCGTCGCTGACCGCGTGAAAATTGCCGCCGTAGACGACGACGCCGCAATAGCCGCCGATCGACGCGGCCGGCAGCGCGACCGCGACAACCAGGCCCTGCAAGGTACGACGAAGCTTCACCCTTCCCCCGACCGCTCGATGCGCCGCAACATCATCGCACGAACGACCGATCCATCAAATCGCCATCGCAGCGCAGGCGGTCGGAAATCTCCCTTACTATTGCGTAAAACCATCGCCGAGGTTTATGTCTCGATTTGAGACAAAAATCGACGACTCCGCCAGGAGCGCGCACATTGCGGGAGGAAGCGTTGCCAGACGGGAAGACCGGCCCGGTGCAGCAGGGTTCGTTCCGGTGGCTGCAGCTGATCATCGGCGTCATCGGCATGGTGATGATCGCCAATCTGCAATACGGCTGGACCCTGTTCGTCCGGCCGATCAACCAGGCGCACGGCTGGTCGATTGCAGACATCCAGATCGCGTTCAGCATCTTCGTCGCGCTGGAAACCTGGCTGACGCCGGTCGAGGGCTGGCTGGCCGACAAGATCGGACCGACGCTGGTCGTCGCCGGCGGCGGCGTCCTGGTCGCGCTGGGCTGGATCATCAACTCCTGGGCGGACAGCCTGACGCTCCTTTATTTTGGCGCCGTCGTCTCCGGCACCGGCGCCGGCGCCGTCTATGCGACGGCGGTCGGCAACTCGGTCAAATGGTTTCCCGACCGGCGCGGGCTGGCGGTCGGACTGACCGCGGCCGGGTTCGGCGCCGGCGCGGCGCTGACGGTGATCCCGGTTCAGAGGGTCATCGACGGCAGCGGCTACCAGACCGCCTTCTTCTGGTTCGGCCTGGTGCAGGGCGCGGTCGTCTTCGTCCTGGCCTGGTTCCTGCGCAGCCCGGAGCCCGGCGAGGCGCCGGGCGCGCAATCGTCGAACGTCGTCCAGAGCAGCGAGAGCTACACGCCGTCGCAGATCCTCGTCACCCCGGTGTTCTGGGTGCTCTACATCATGTTCCTGCTGGTTTCGGCCAGCGGCCTGATGGCGACCGCCCAGATCGCGCTGATCGCGAAAGACTACAACGTCTCCAACACGGTGATCGCCTTCGGCGCGACGACGCTGACGGTGGCGCTGCTGGTCGACAACGTCGCCAATGGCGCGGCGCGGCCGCTGTTCGGCTGGATCTCCGACCAGATCGGCCGCGAGAACACGATGGCGATCGCGTTCGGCGCCGGCGGCATCGCCTATTGGCTGCTCGGCTCGATCGGCACCTCGCCCTGGGCCTTTGTCGTGTTCGCGGCGCTGATCTTCCTGACCTGGGGCGAGATTTTCAGCCTGTTCCCGTCGACCTGCACCGACACGTTCGGGCCGAAATTCGCCACCGCCAATCTGAGCCTGCTCTATACCGCGAAGGGCGCGTCGGCCCTGCTGGTGCCGCTCGCGAATGTGCTCAAGACGGCGACCGGAAGCTGGCATGCGGTGTTCGTCGTTACCGCGCTGATGAACTTTGCGGTGGTGCTGATGGCGATCTTCGTGCTGAAGCCGCTGCGCTCGCGGCAGATCGGGGCGCTGCGCGTCGCCGCGGCCGAATAGAGCCCTGCAAAATCGTCGGGCAGGAGCAGGCACAAGGCTGCCGCCCGAGACTTGCCTTCAAATCAACCTTTCTTTGTTTGGGAACTGCCCTGCCACACCTTAGCGTTTGAGACGCGAGCGCTGACAATCGTTTACCGGTTACGCTCAAGGTGAGGGACAAATGCTCGCACGCTTAACCCGACTGACCTCGGCGCGCCGGAACCCCCGTCCGGTTGCGCTCGCGCTCGTGCTGACCGCTGCCGCGATTTTCGGCGGCCTGGCATCCGCTGCCACCGGCGCCCAAAAGGACGATGCCGCCACGGCACCGATCCCGCCGATCGCAGCACCATTGGCCGATGCTGCGTCCGCCGCAGCGCCAACCGGCGATCCTGCGACGACAGCAACGGAACAAACCCAAGCGGCGCAGCCCGAGGCGCCGCCGCCGGTCAACCCGGAGCTGAAGGCGCGGCTCGACGGCTCCGGCGCCGCCATTGTTGCCGGCCAGCGCATCCGTTTGGAGCTGCTGCGCCGCTTCTATGCCGCCCGCAACTACGAAACGGTCTGGGACAAGCACGCCGACGCCGTGAAGGCACTGCTCGCCGCTATCGGACGCGCCGAGGAACACGGGATCGACCCGAACCTGTTCCATGCCGCCTTCCTGCAGCAGCGCGGCGCATCGCTGACGCCGCTCGACCGCGAGCTTCTGGTCTCCGACGCCGTGCTCGGCTTTGCCGATGCGCTGGCGCGCGGCGCCGTCCCCGTCGAGGAGCGGCCGCGCACCGAAGCCCTGACGCCGGGACCGATCGACCTCGTCGCCGTCGTCGACAAGGTGCTCGCCGCCCCGGACCCGGGGCAGGAACTCGAGGCGTTGGCGCCGCAGACGCCGGAATACGCGGCCGTGCAGCGCGCTTACGCCGCGGCGCGCGCGCCGACGCAGTCGCAGCCGCATTATGGCCGCCGCACCCCCGCACAGGGATCGGATTACCAGCGGCGGCAGCTTGCGGTCGCGCTGGAACGGCTGCGCTGGCTGCCGCGCCATCTGCCGGCGACCCGCCTCTGGGTCAACACCGAGGACGCGCATCTCGATTTCTACCGCGACGGCAACAGGGTCTTTTCGACCCGGGTCGTGGTCGGCGAGGTCGACAAGCAGACCCCGGAATTCGAGACCCACACGCCGACCGTCCTGTTCAACCCGCCCTGGTACGTGCCGCGCTCGATCGCCGCGAAAGAGATCATGCCGAAGCTGGCCTACAATCCGGGCTACCTCGCGCAGCATCACATGAGCTGGCACGGCGGCACGATCCGCCAGGATGCGGGGCCGTACAGCGCCCTCGGCCGCATCAAGTTCGAGATGCCCGACCCGTTCGACGTCTATCTGCACGACACGCCGTCGAGAGGCATCTTCGCCAGCGCCGACCGCCGCCGCAGCCATGGCTGCGTGCGGGTGGAGAACCCGGTCCGGTTGGCATCGCTGCTGCTGAACGAGGACGAGGCGATGGTCAGCCGGGGAGTCGAGGCGGGCTACACCCACCAGCAGCGCCTGGCGAAGCCGGTGCCGGTGTTCATCGTCTACCAGACGGTCAGCGTCGATCCCAGCGGGAGGGTGCAGTTCCTGCCGGATCACTATGGGCGCGATGCGCTGATCTGGTCGCTGCTGAACCGGTCGTCCGAACCGGCGGTCGAGCAGATCGCGCTCAATCGGCCGCGCAGCTGAGCGTCAGGGAAGCCAGCCCAGGACCCGGACGGCGCGCCGGGTCCAGGGGCTGAACAATTTCGGCTTGTAGAACGCGGCCGCGGCCGATTTGCCGATTTCGCCCAGCGTCGGGTAGGGCGCGATCATCCCGGCGATGTGCTTCAGCTTGAGCCGCTGGCCGATCGCCAATCCCCAGAGCTGGATCAGCTCGCCGGCATGGGCGCCGAGGATCGAGGCGCCGAGGATGCTCCCGTCGCGGCGGGCGACGATTTTGATTGCCCCCTCGGTCGCCCGCTCGGCCTGGGCGCGGTCGTTGTCGGCGAACGAGAAGCTGGTCACGACGATCTTGTCGCCGTGCCGGCGACGCGCCGCCGCTTCGGTCAGTCCCACCTGCGCCAGCTCCGGGTCGGTATAGGTGACCCAGGGCAGCGCCGCGTAGCCGGTCTTGGCGGGCAGGCGGAACAGGGCGTTGCGGATCACGATGCCGGCCTGATAGCTGGCGACATGAGTGAAGCGCGGGCCGCTGGTCACGTCGCCGATCGCGTAGATGCCGGATGCGGTCGTGCGCATGCGGCGATCGACGGTGATGCCCTGCGGCGTGTGCGCCACACCGGCCTTGTCGAGATCGAGCGCGTGGACCCGCGGGATGCGCCCGGCGGCGACCAGAAGATGCGAGCCCTCGATGCGGCTCTGCTGTCCCTCGACCGTCAACGCAATCTTGCCGCCGCTCGGCTCGACCGCCATGATCTTCGCGCGCTCGTGCAGCACGATCCCTTCGGATTTGAGGCGCTCGACAAGCCGAGCGGCGAGTTCGGGATCGTCATGCGGTATCGCGGCGGCGGCCTCGACCACGGTGACCGCCGAGCCGAGCCGGCGGAACGCCTGCGCCAGTTCGAGGCCGATCGGGCCGGCGCCGATGACGAGAAGGTGTGCCGGCAGTTCCGCCAAATCGAAGACCGTCTCGTTGGTCAGATAGGGCACGCGGTCGAGGCCGGGAATGGGCGGGATCGCCGGTTCCGAGCCGGTGGCGATGACAATGCGGCGGGCGGCGACCGTGCGGTTGCCAACCGCCAGCTCGCGGGCGCCGATGAAGCGGGCCTCGGCGCGGATCACCGCGACCCCGAGCCCCTCGAAGCGCTCGGCCGAATCATGCGGCGCAATCGCGGCGATGACGCCGTGGACATGCCGGCGCACCGCGGCGAAATCGACCACAGGCGGCGCCGCCTCGATGCCGAAGCGGCCGCCGGTGCGCATCGCGTGCGCGGCATGGGCGGCGGCGATCAGCGCCTTCGACGGCACGCAGCCGCTGTTCAGGCACTCTCCGCCCATCGCGCCGCGCTCGATCAGCAC
>Ga0102924_1007120_pt1 | contig 10329 bp, 8 predicted proteins | sample PaiPotPPM11metaG_FD_80116 | JGI IMG/M metagenome (GOLD analysis project Ga0102924, IMG submission 80116) | Iron sulfur acid spring bacterial and archeal communities from Banff, Canada, to study Microbial Dark Matter (Phase II) - Paint Pots PPM... ...
GACGAAATGGTCACGCACCAGGACAAACTGTCGTCGAACAATACACGGCCCGAGACCAGCGTCGTGCGCACCATCGGCCAATAGCCGACTGGTGTTTTCATGCTTGGAAATGATGCAGCCCGACAAGGATGAGGCCGCGAACCAACTGAGGTGGCCTCTTTATTGTGTGGCGGGGTGACGCGCAGCGGCTCGCCCAGGGGGAGGTCTACAGATGTCGCGGATGCTCGCCCTCACTTGCGCGTTGGCCGCGTTAGCGCTGCCGGCGGGATCGGCCTCGGCCCAGCAACCAAGCGGCACGTCGCAGCAGCCCGCGCCGACGCCGCCCTATGGACCTCCGATCACGCTCGAGCAGGCCAAGCGCGTGATGGCGGCCGCCGAGCTCGAGGCAGCGAAGAATTCCTGGCAGGTGGCGGTCACCATCCTCGATAGCGGCGGCAACATGGTGATGTTCCATAAGCTCGACAACACTCAGCTTGCCTCCATCGGCGTCTCCGAGGGCAAGGCCAACACGGCGCTGCGATTCAAGCGTCCGAGTAAGGCGCTCGACGACGTCATTGCCGCCGGCGGCGCCGGGCTGCGCCTGCTTGCCGTCAAGGACATCACACCGCTCGAGGGCGGCCTCCCCGTCATCCTCGACGGCACAATCATCGGCGCGATCGGCGTCTCCGGCGCGCTCTCCTCACAGGACGCGCAGGTGGCGCGGGTGGGGGCAGCGGCGGTAGTGAAGTAGGGGCGCGCGTCCTTCGGGACGACGAGGCCCGGCGCATCGCCGCCAGCATCGGTACCTTCTAATCCCGCCTCAAGAGCCGCCTCCAGGCGGTCCCGTTCAGCGTCCTGCGCGACGCGATGCTCGAGCGTCGAGGAGATTTGATGGCTCACCTCGTTGTAAGCGCCTCCGGTTCATTGTCAGGTTTGGATCTTCGTTCCCTGGAGGCGAACGCCATAGGTTCTCTCCCGTTGCCAGCCGACCCCGTTTTGCATACGCGCGTCGCGCCAAAGCCGTAGCGCGCAATTCAACTACGCCGCCGAAGTAGCTCACGCGATCGGCTCGACGATCAAGGGGTCGTCGTTTTCTGGCTTGTTGACCCTGGTAGAGATCGGCCACATCCGCATGGGCTCGGCAGGGAACGGTCGCATGAAGTCGCGCGGGTCCGGCTCGTCACTGAGCCAGCGAACGTAATCGGTGGGCGCGAGGATCAAGGGCATACGATCGTGGATTTCCGCCACCAGCTCGTTGGCGGGCGTGGTGATGATCGCGAACGTTCTAATCCATCCGCCCGAAGTCGGATCTTAGAGAACCAGACGAATAGGCGCTTGCGCGCGGCTTCGGGCGCCTCCGCATGCGTCGGAAAGCTTTCCGAAAACGCGCCGTTGACGGTGTAGGCCCAGCCGTCCTCGTGACGGACCGCCTTGTAAGTGACGTGTGCATCGGTTACGCGAGCCAAAGTACTTTTGCGGTTAAAAATCATCCTCGTGCTTCCCCGGTGCTTCCCAGCAATAAATCGAAGCAAGGGCTCGAGAAAATTGCGCGATAATTGTTAAATTAATCCAGACATTTATCTGGCGCGCCCGAAGAGATTCGAACTCCTGACCCCCAGATTCGTAGTCTGGTGCTGTATCGAGCTGAGCTTGTCTCGTGCGCCCGCGCTGTGGGGAAATGCGAAACCAATGTTCGCGAGCCAGCTCGGCGAGACACAGACGGGACACCAGCCGCCGCCCATGAACATAAGCCATTGATATTGCTGGCGCTCCCTAGGGAAGAGTGAGAAGCGTTTGACATCAAGGAGTTAGCCAATTTGGCGCGCTAAAGTTGCCATAGGGGCACAATGAGTATTTTGGGGATTGGCAAACTTCGGGAGAGCGGCTCAAGAGACACGAAGGGGCCAGAGCGGCTTAAAATATGTACAGCGACCGGCGGTTGCCCGCGAGCCAAGTGCCGGATGGGATTTTCGGAAGGCACAGCCGGATGTGCCGTGATCTTCGAATTCCCTTGTGTCGCCGGCGCACCGATGAAATCATGCTGCAAAACAATAATTCTTGAAGAATTCATAATATGCGGAGGAAAGCATGCGGGCCAAATTGAAGGCCGTTTCAATCGCCGTGGCGGGCGCGCTCGCAACGATGGCCACGAACGTCGAGGCCGCCGACACGGTCAAGATCGGCATGGTGGCACCGCTCACCGGGCCTGGTGCGTTCTCCGGGCAATTGCAATCCCAGGGCTTCAAGCTCGCCGTCGACGAGGTCAACAAAGCGGGAGGCATTCTCGGCCGGCAGATCGAGGCGGCTATCGAGGACGACCAGACTACCAATCCGGGCGTCGTGCTCGCCTTCAGCAAGCTCGCCGGCGACAAGGACATCGTGGCTTTCATCGGCCCGATCCGCAGCACGCAGATCCATGCGATGGCGCCGGACGTGCTCAAGCTCGGCAAGCCGGTGATGATCGGCGGCACCGACCCGACGCTCACCCACATGGATAACCCGTGGCTGTTTCGCTTCCGGCCCAATGACACGTTCTCGGCGCGGGTGATCGCCGACTTCGGCACCAACACGCTCGGCAAAAAGAAGTGGGCGATCGTGCACTCCACCGACGCATTCGGCACCGCAGGCATGAAGAACCTCACCGAAGCGCTCAAGGGTCTCGGCGTCGAGCCGGTGCTGGTCCAGGGCTATCCCAACAATTCGCAAGATTTCACGCCGGTGGCGCTGGCGCTCAAGCGGTCGGGGGCAGACGTGCTTGGTTCCTATATGACGTTCGAGGCGGATGTTGCGATCCTGGCCAAGCAGATGCGGCAACTCGGCGTCAACATCACCTGGGTCGGCTCGCCGTCGAACGCCACCACCAATGCGTTGAAGCTCGGCGGACCGGCGCTCTACGGGACCTATGCGGTTGTGGACTTCAACAAGGATTCGGCGCCGCCCGCCAAGGATTTCCACGCCAAATACGAGGCCGCCTACAAGGCCACCCCGGATATCTTCGCATCGTGGCCCTATGACGCGGTGCACATCCTCGCCCTGGCGATAAACAATGCAAAGAGCCTGGAACCGGACAAGATCCGTGCCGCGCTGATCTCCGTGAAGGGTTACGAAGGCGCCGAGGGCACCTACAATTTCGACAAGAACGGCGACGGCCTGCACGGCTACAACATCGTCAAGAACGCCGACGGAACGATCGTCTTCGACAAGCGCATCGACTTCAAGGAATAGTGGCTCGGGCCAAGCAGGAATTCGTGATTCCCACCACGAATGGCCGCTACCACGAGATCCTGCAAATCTGAAAGTCCCGCAGTGGCATCGATGGGATTTGCTCTTCAGCTCCTGTTCACCGGCATCGGCGTCGGCAGCATCTATGCGCTGGTGGCGCTTGGCTTCGTGCTGATCTACCGCGCCACCAACGTGGTCAATTTCGCGCAAGGCGACTTCGCCATGCTCGGTGCCTTCGCGATGATCGTGCTGACGGTCGATCTCGGATGGCCCTACTGGCTGAGCATTCTGATCACGCTTGCCGCACTGGTGCTGTTCGGTGCCCTGTTCAATCTCGGCGTCTACTACCCGTTGCGCAACCGCAGCTTCCTGCCCGTCATCATCAGCACCATCGGCGCCTCGATCCTGCTTGAGAACGGCGTACTCGTCGCCTACGGACCGCAGCCGCAGAGCCTCCCCGGCCTCTTCGCCAGCCAGGGCTTTAACATCGGCGACGTCTTCTTCGACAGCCAGTATCTCCTAATCCTCGCCGTCACCATCGTGATGGTCACGTTCCAGTACATGTTCTTCGAGCGCACGCTGATCGGCAAGAAGATGCAGGCCACCTCCCAGGACAAGGAGATGGCGAGCCTGCTCGGCATCCCGGTGGCGCTGATGATCATGCTGACCTTCGCCTACAGTGCGGTGCTCGGCGGGCTCGCCGGCATCCTGGTGGCGCCGGTGATCTTCGTCTCGGTCGGCATGGCATCCTCGATCGCGCTCAAGGCCTTCGCAGCAAGCATCATCGGCGGCTTCGGCGACGTTACCGGTGCTATCGTCGGCGGCCTGGCGCTCGGCGTGATCGAGACGTTCGGCGCCGCCTATATCTCGGTCCCCTACAAGGACGGTTTTGCATTCCTGATGCTGTTCGTGTTCCTGCTGTTTCGCCCGCAGGGCATCTTCGGCGAGCGGATCGCCGAAAAAGCATGACCGCCGGCACCGTAACCACGACGGCCGGTGGCAAGGCCGGCCGGATTTGGCTCGGCGGCGTGCTCTACCTGGTGACCGCGGTCGTCACGTTCGCGTTCGCCAACTTCACGATGCTGTCGGCCTATGTGCTCAATCTCCTGATGCAGGCCTCGACCTACGCGATCGCGGTGCTCGGGCTCACCATCGTGCTCGGCTATGCGGGCCAGATCAATCTGGCGCAGGCAGCGTTCTTCAGCCTCGGGGCCTACAGCGTAGGGCTCGGCACTACGACCTTCGGCCTCCCGTTCCTGCCGGCACTGGTCGTCGGCGTGGTGCTTGCGTGCACTGCCGGTGGTGTGCTCGGCCTCACCTCCTTGCGGCTCGGCGGACACTATTTGGCGATGGTGACGATCAGCTTTCAGACTATCCTGTCGCTCATTCTTACCAACTGGGTCTCGCTTACCCGCGGCCCCGACGGCGTGCTCAACATTAAGCGCCCGACGCTGTTTGGCGGCTATTTCCTCGACAGCGGCCACTATCTGGCGATGTGCATCGCGGCGCTCTATGGGGTTGGCCTCCTGGTCTGGCACCTACGCAAAACGAGACTCGGACGTGCCATGCAGGCGGTGCGCGACAACGAGCTCGCCGCCGGCGTCACCGGCGTCGACACCTATCGCACCAAGGTCGTCGCCTTCACACTCTCGGCGCTGCTTGGCGGCTTCGGCGGCGGGCTGTTCGCCGGCGGCTTCTCGTATATCAGCCCAGACCAGTTCAGCTTCAGCGAGTCGATCGTGTTCCTCACCATGGTGCTGATCGGCGGCTCGCGCTCGCCGGTCGGCACCGTGCTTGGCACCGGCCTGCTGATCCTGCTGCCGGAGTGGCTGCGTTTCCTCAAGAACGTCTATCTGGCGGTCTATGGCGGCGCGGTCATCCTGATCATGGTGTTCATGCCGGACGGCATCTGGGGTTTCGTCACTGCGCTGTGGCGCAAGCTCAATCCGACGATGCGGATTGCTCCGGGCGCGATCGCGCCGCTCCCGCTCACCCGCGAGGTCGGCCGCGCCGACGGCTCGCTGATCTTGCGCGTCACCTCGCTGTCCAAGCACTTCGGCGGCCTCAAGGCGGTCGACGAGGTCGACTTGGCCGTCGCACGCAATACCGTGCATGCGCTGATTGGGCCCAACGGTTCGGGCAAGACAACGCTGCTCAATGTGCTGAGCGGCATCTACCGGCCGACCGCGGGCCGCATCGAGCTCGACGACCGCGACGTCACGCGGCTAAAGCCGCACCAGCGCGCCGGCCGTGGCCTCGGCCGCACGTTCCAGAACATTCGCCTGTTCGGCAACATGAGCGTCATCGACAACGTCATGGTCGGCGCCGAACGGCCCAGCCATGTGGTGCCGGGCCATGCGACCGGCCTAACACGCCACGCGCTGGCGGCACTCGACTTCGTGGGCTTGGCCGACCGGGCGTACGATGCGGTCGGCAGCCTCTCCTACGGCCACCAGCGTCTCGCCGAGATCGCGCGGGCGCTCGCCGGCAGCCCGAAGCTCCTCCTGCTTGACGAGCCGGGTGCGGGCCTCAACCACATCGAGAAGGACGAGCTGGTCGGCCTGTTAAAGCGGCTCAAGGGTCATGGGCTCACCATCTGCATCATCGACCACGACATGAATCTAGTGGAACAGATCGCCGACCACATCACGGTGCTCAATTTCGGCCGCCGCATCGCCGACGGCACGCCCGAGGAGGTGCTGCGCAATCCGAAGGTGGTCGCGGCCTATCTGGGGGAGGAGCGGGTCGGTGCGTCTTCTTGAGCTCGATCGTATGGTCGCCGCCTACGGCAAGGTCGAGGCGCTCAAGGGCCTCTCGCTCCACGTCGAGGAGGGCGAGATCGTGGCGCTGCTCGGCGCCAACGGGGCCGGAAAGAGCACGACGCTGCGAACAATTTCCGGCCTGATGAAACCACAATCGGGCGCCGTGCGGTTTCTCAACCAATCGATCGCCGGACTGTCGCCCGAAACAATCGTCCGTCTCGGCGTCGCCCATGTGCCGGAGGGACGGCGCGTTTTTCCCGGTCTTACGGTGCGCGAGAATATCATTCTCGGCGGTTCGAACCGCACCATGACGCGAGCCGAGCTTGAGGCAGACGCGGAACGAATGTTTGGGATCTTTCCCGAGATCAAGCCCTTCGAGCACGCGCTGGGCTGGACCCTCTCGGGCGGGCAGCAGCAGATGGTCGCGATCGCCCGCGGCCTGATGTCGAAGCCCAAGCTCCTGCTCCTGGACGAGCCTTCGCTCGGTCTAGCGCCGCTCCTGGTACAGCAGGTCTACCGTGTGATTGCCAAAATCCGCCGCGAGACAACGGTATTGCTGGTCGAGCAAAACGCTCACATGGCGCTCTCGGTCGCCGACCGCGGCTACGTGCTGGAAACCGGGCGCCTGGTGGTCGAGGGCAGGCCCAACGCGCTTTGGGACAACGAGGAGGTTCGCGCGGCTTATTTGGGCGGACGGGAGGTGAAGAGGGCGTGAGGGCCTGGCCCGACGAGGCTTTGCAGATCGTAAGAATCTTTAGCTGAAAGCTTTTCAATTGCGGCGATAATGGTGATGTTGGGCGGCACGACGAAAGAAGCCTATCGATAGAGCGACACCCGCCTCGATACGCCGCCCTCAATCAATCGTCGTCACCCAGATTCCCGCTGAGCTCGATCGCGCTTGATCCGGGAGCCAAGGCGGGTTGCGTTTTGTCAAGCGATAGACATCGCCCAGCGGCAGAGCAGTAAATCCTGGGAGCTGCGCGCCGCGATGAGCATGGCGCGGCTCTGGCGCGATCAGGGCAAGCGGGATGAAGCCCGTGATCTCCTCGCTCTCGTTTACGCCTGGTTTACCGAAGGGCTCAATTCGCTCGATCTGACGATTCCCGCACTCCGCTCGCTGGCAACCAGAAGATAGGTCAGAAGAGTGCACAGAAACACTAACGCGCGCTCCTGGCGATTTTTCTTTGCCTTCGCGATGTACCACCACCGCATCCGTGAGGCCCTCAATATCGATGACTTTGTTGAGGGCGACGGAGTTTGTTCGTTGCGATCCGATAAAAACGAGGCGTTCGTTTGTGAGCAGGAGGGTGCCTAGGTCGAGAGAGCGCATCTCGTCATGGCTTTCGCTGACTCCGCGCGACTGACCAGCCCGAAAAGAGAGGCCTTTAGCCACTCGAATTGAAGCACCCCCGTAATTACTAAGCCATGTGCGGACCGCGCGCGGTTCCAGCAAACTCGTATTCGGGAACACGCAGAGCAGATGCTCTCCATTTCGAAGCGCGATGTTCGGGGCCTCGCCAGCGATGAGCTTGATCTGAATGCCCCTCGCCGCGAGGTCAGCAAAATGATTCGAAGCAGTACGAACTAGGGACAATCTCTGCTGTTGAGCCTGATCGGTTGCCCGCCTTGCTCGATAGACGTAAATGAGCACGCCGACCACGACGATCCCAATTATCAGCCACAAGACATCGGCACTGTTGTCCACTGGGTCACCCCATAAAACAAGGATAGTGAAAGTGTCTCCTTTTGCCTCAGCCTCGCATTGACAAAGATCAACAGAATACCCTGCCAGCACTGTCCGACGGCGTGAAGAAATTGCCCCGTGAGGACACGAGGACTTCACTTCTCACGACCCAGCGTGAGGCCGCGAGGCAGCGAGGCCCGCCGCGTCCGGGAGCGTGGCAATGGTCCTGGGAACGAGAGCGGCCCGCCACGCATTTCCGAAGTTGGCCGCTAACCGGACATTTCGCGGAGACGGCCCAACGGACGCGGTTGGCCCGAAGCCGACCTCGCCGTTCACTTTCGTGCCCTGTTGGGACACCCATTTAGCCCAGGCCCAATGCCGACCATAAGGCCGGTGCGGCAGCGATGATTGACGGTGTCAGGAGAGCAGCACTGATCCCCTCGACAATATTTCTCAGCGATTTGCCTGCCTCCCGAACAATCGTTTGTGACGGCGATGGCTTTTTGAGCTGCGCCCGAATCGTCTCAACGTCTCCCACTAACTGCGCAAGAGTTGCAGACGGCAGTTGCGCCTGCTGAATTGCTGTTTCAAATACTTCCAGTGCCTCTCGTGCAGATTTCACTTGAAATGTTGAAGTCGCTAATTGTGTTGCATGCAGGCTGCCCTGCTGAATTGCCGATCCTATTATCTGCTGAGCACTAATAGTATTATGCGTGATGGTGGACGTAGGATGTATCCGGGATTCGACCTGACGCCTCCCCTCAAGCGTGAGAGCGGCGAAGCCTGTGATGTGAGGGATGGTCTGTACGTCAATCCATTTGTCGTCGTTATTCAACTCGGCCACAACAGATGCGAAACGTTCCTTGGGCCAACCAAAATGGTTGCGGACTTCTTGTAAGAGGACGCGGCGCCGAGGGTCTGAAGCACCCAACCGATACATTTCCTCCAATACATCGTATTTATCAGACGTAGATGTCACCGGGATGCTCCTATCCAAGCCTTCGCCCTTTGCTTCGCTGCGGAACCGCTTAATCGTCTCCACCATTCCGACACCGAAGCGGCAATCGACTACGCGCTATCCATCTCTTGATCGCCTTTGGCTCTCAGCGCCTCGTAGAGCTGCGCTGGCCCCAACAAAACGTCCTTTAGGCCTTCGCGCACTTTCTCTCGGAGTCAATCGCTTGCTTGCTCATCGTCGTATGTGCTTCGAGCGCGTCCATGACCGCGTTCGTAACCTCCTTAGACAGCTCGGCGAGCGTGCCGCCGCTGACGTTCACTTCAAAGACTTCGAGGATCGTGCTATCCGTGTCCGCGTGACGGTGAGGGGGATCAAGGTCATTCGCCTAGTGGTGAGACTCAATCAAATGCATCCACTGTAGGCGGCCAAAAGCGCCCCGGGGCATTGATCGGAATCCTCTGTTGGAATCGCACCACTAGGTCGTACAAACGGCGTGTCGCACCTTCCGCAGGGCCTTGGATTCGTGTTCATCGCTTGGATGTGCCCTTTTGCTAAGAATTCCTGTCAACGTGTTGCTTGTTCAAAACAGCATTATTTTTCAGAAAGCGAATTAAAATCTGCTCGACTTGCTTTCTAAGCCGGGTTTGGTCGATTTGAATGAAAGCAGCTGATTGCACCATTGGAGACCTGAACCAAAATTTTTCACGATGCCCTTTGACGCGAGAGCCAATGTCCGATGATTCACCGATATAGAGAGGCCTTCCAGCTATATCATAGAAAACATAAACGCCTGCACAATTGGGCAATTGGTCGTCTTCGTGCGGGTCAAAATCGACTAGGCTACTCATACCCTCAATCGATGTCTCCTCTGCAGATGCCCTCTCGACGCTTTGAGGGATGGTCATTCTCGCCATCGTTGCTAAGGAAGGCGTGCGACTTCCTTCCATTACCGCAACACACTTCGGCAAAATTGTCGGGTAGCGATCAGCACGGAATGTCAGCGTTGGCCCTTGCGGCAATGCCATCGCCTTTCGTCGTTGGCACAGCGCGCGGCTGACGCGAGCGGCCTGGACCCTCATGCGCTTGTTCGGCTCCTGCGCCCGGAGATCGCCTCGCAATCCGCCAGGGCGTCGCGCACCCCCGCGCGGATCGCGTTCGTGTCTTCACCCGCGAGGGCGAGGACGTCGGCCAGGAAAGCTTCGATGCGCTGGTCCATCGCGTTCCCCGCTATGCCGCTTGCTGGTCTCGCCGTCGGCGATCTCACCGGCGGCGTGTACCGTTTTTTGAAATGCATGCGCTGCGGCAAGGTCACCTACATCCGCCGCGGCCGGAAGATCGTTGCTCCGGTGCTGGATGACGACACCGCCGACGTCGCCACCGTCGAGCACGCCGCGCCAAGCTGATCGCTGCCCCAAAAACCGGCGCTGCGCCTAGCTGATCCCTAGCCAGAACCGCCGCCGGAGCGCAGGAAATCCCTGCGGGACGGGCGTTTCCTCACATCCGCGTCGTTAAGCCCCTTAACTTCGCTCGCCAAAATCGGACCCCGGACGAGAAGCGCCGCCGCCGCGGCGCGCGGGTGCCGGCCGGCTTTGTCAGAGATTCGATTTTCCGGATTTGTTCCTGGTCCTTTGCCCTTTTGGCCCGGAGTCAAGGGGAAACGGGCATGGTTAACAGGGTGGCGGGGCGACCGTTAAAATGACATACTTTTCGGGCTCCAGTGGCAC
>Ga0102924_1007121_pt1 | contig 10328 bp, 9 predicted proteins | sample PaiPotPPM11metaG_FD_80116 | JGI IMG/M metagenome (GOLD analysis project Ga0102924, IMG submission 80116) | Iron sulfur acid spring bacterial and archeal communities from Banff, Canada, to study Microbial Dark Matter (Phase II) - Paint Pots PPM... ...
CTCACCGCAGTCGTCGGGACGTTTATTTCGGCGGGCGAGCCGGTGGGATCGCGCATGCTTTCGCGCGGCAGCCGTGAGGGGCTGAGCCCGGCTACGATCCGCAACGTAATGGCGGACCTGGCCGACGCCGGATACTTGGAACAGCCGCACACTTCAGCCGGTCGCGTGCCCAGTCCAGCCGCTTACCGCTACTACGTGGAGCAACTCAGTGGTAAGACTCAGCTATCGCAAGCAGATGCCGGCATCATTCAGGATTCGCTGCAAGGAGTGACCGACGTTCAGGAGTTTATGGAGCGTACGTCGCATGTGCTGTCGCTGATTTCCCGCAATGTAGGCGTGGCGGTGGCTGCTAGTGGTCCGAAGAACGCGTTGGAGCATGTGTACTTCTCGCGGCTTGGCGATCAGAAGGTGCTGGCAGTCGTGGTCACAAAATCGGGGTTGGTCCGCGACCGGCTCATGCGCCTTGACCTTCCGCAATCCGATCTAGACGCCGCGGCCCGATTCATCAATGAGAATTTCCGCGGATGGACTCTTGAAGCCGTACGCAATGAGATCGCGCGCAGGTTGGAACAGGAACGCAGCGAATATGACCGGCTGATGACGTCGGTAGAGCAGCTTTACAAACAGGGCGTGCTCTCAGGCGACGAATCGTCGCAGGTGGTATTCATCGAAGGCGCGGCCAATCTTGTTGCCGGCGAACAGGATCGGGAGCGGCTGCAGGAGTTGCTCAAAGCACTCGATGAAAAGCAAACCCTCGTGGAGCTACTTGGCGCGTATCTCGACGCGAAGCAGGAAGCAGTGCGCGTGGTGATTGGGCTGGACGAAGCTTCGCCGTCGATGCGCAATCTGGTCCTGATCGGTACCCCGGCCCGCGTCGGAGGCGAAGTGATGGGCTCACTTGCAGTACTCGGCCCTACGCGCATGGATTATCAGCACACAATAACCGCCGTGTCATATATAGCGCGGCTGTTCGACAAAATTCTTAACGAATCTGAGTGAACGTTATGGCAAGAAATGGAAAACCCGAAGTTGAAGACCAACACCTCGATACGGAGCAGGAGTTGCCGCCGTCCGCAGACACTGTCGCATCGGAACAAGTGCCTGGATCCGATCGCGTTTCAGAAGTAGAAAAACTTCGCGCCGAGCGAGATTCCCTTGTGGATCGCCTCGCGCGGATGCAGGCTGAATTCGACAACGCCCGCAAGCGAGCCACGAAAGAACAGCAGGACTTCCGCGATTACGCGCTCGTGGACACCATCAAAACAATTATCCCAGTCCTCGACAGTTTCGATCGCGCTCTGCAGAGCTCGCCGGAGAAATCAGAGTTCCACTCGGGTGTCGAGCTCATTCATAAGCAATTGGTGGATGCTTTGGCGAAGCTGGGAGTCCGTCCGATTTCCGCTAAGGGCGAGCAGTTCGATCCCCGTTATCATGAAGCGATCGAAATGGTCGATAGCGAAGACGCAGAAGACCACCAAGTGCTCGAGGAGTTGCAGCCCGGCTACAAACTGAAAGATCGACTGCTGCGTCCCGCTATGGTGAAAGTCGCGCGAAATTCAAGACGCTAGTTCAACAATAAACGAAAGGCACAAGAAGAGACTTGCCAAGCAACGTAAAACGAGACTACTACGAAATATTAGGCGTGCAGCGTGGGGCGACCGAGCAGGAGATCAAGAGCGCTTATCGCAAACTTGCGCTGCAGTTTCACCCTGATCGCAATCCCAATAATCCTGACGCGGAAGAAAAATTCAAAGAGGGCAGCGAGGCTTATGCGGTGCTCGCTGACACCGAAAAGCGCGAGATGTACAACCGCTTTGGTCACGCGGGTGTGGGCGCTGCCGGAGCTGGCGGCGGTTTTGACGCCACCGTGTTCCAGGATTTTGGCGACATCTTCGGCGAGTTCTTTGGATTCGGCGATCTCTTTGGCGGAGAGCGTTCAGGTCGGCGGTCACGTTCGCAACGCGGCGCGGATCTGCGGGAAGACATCACCATCGAGTTCGAAGAGGCAGCGTTCAGTACAGAGAAAAAGATCACCTACCGCAAGCACGAACTTTGCGATAACTGCCACGGCTCGGGAAGCGCGCAGGGCAAAGCTCCCGCATCTTGCCGCACCTGTGCTGGGCGCGGGCAAGTCAGATATCAGCAGGGCTTCTTCAGCATCGCTCGCACTTGCCCCACATGCCACGGTGCAGGCAGTGTGATCAGCGATCCTTGCACTCACTGCCATGGAGAAGGTCGCGTCGTCCAGCAGAAGACAATCGATGCCAAAATTCCTGCGGGAGTTGAAGACGGTACTCGCATCCGCTTTACGGGGGTGGGCGAAGCCGGCGTTCACGGCGGCCCAGCTGGAGATTTGTATCTTGTCCTTCACGTAAAGGAACATGCGTTTTTCGAACGCCAGGGAAACGACCTGTATTGTGTAGTTCCGATTTCATTTACTCAGGCCGCAGTCGGCACCGAAATCCAGGTTCCAACACTCGAAGGCGAGCACACGCTCAAAATACCTGAGGCCACACAATCGGGAACGATTCTCAAGGTCCGCGGCAAAGGCGTTCCGGTGCTGAACGGGCATGGCAAGGGAAATTTGTTTATTGAAGTCCGCTTGCAGACGCCAACCAAACTAACTAAGCGGCAGCGCGAACTGCTGCAAGAGCTTCAAACCATCTCCCAGGTGGAGAACAAACCGCAGCGCACTTCCATCCTCGGCAAGATGAAGGACATATTCACTCAGGCCTAGCGCTACGGCCAATCCGTTTACAATCTGTGTTTCAGTGGACACGGCCTCTTTAAGCGTCGCGGTATTGCGCCGAAAAAACGCACATGAAATTGCAGGAGAACATCATCGCGCTTGCGCCACTGACCACGTTAAACATCGGCGGCCAGGCTCGGTTTTTCGTGCGTGCGGAAGAGGTCGAGGATGTGGAAGCCGCTGTCGCTTTCGCCAGCGATAAAAACCTGCCACTTTTCGTGCTCGGCGGGGGTAGCAACGTTTTGATCTCGGACAAAGGATGGCCCGGCCTAGCTTTGCAGATCGGGATTTCAGGGATCGAGCACAGTCATGAGCGGGAGACGATCCGCTTCGTTGTCGGCGCCGGTGAAGAGTGGGACGCGTTCGTTGCGCTTTGCGTCTCGCGCAACTGCGCTGGTGTCGAGTGCCTCAGCGGAATTCCGGGAAGCGTGGGCGCAACTCCGGTGCAGAACGTCGGCGCCTATGGCCAAGAAGTTTCGCAAACCATCACTTCCGTACAGGTGTTCGATCTCGCGACGAAACAAGTACGCGAGATGAATTCCGAAGACTGCGAATTCGGCTATCGCAGTAGTATTTTCAACATCCGAGAGCGCGGACGCCACATCATCCTGGGTGTGACCTATGAGCTCCGCCACGGTGGACCTCCAAGCCTGCAATATGCGGATTTGCGAAACTATTTTTCAGGCCGCAAAGAAACACCGACCCTTTCCGAAACTCGTGAAGCAGTTCGAAAAATACGCGCGGCCAAAGGCATGCTGATCACGCCGGGCGATCCCGACAGCCACAGCGCCGGATCATTTTTCAAGAATCCCGTGCTCACGTCGGCGCAGTTTGAACAATTAGCGCAAAAGGCGCAGGCGCGAAATTTGCAGTTACCGAGCTATCCAGCTTTGTCGCAACAAAAGAAAATTTCAGCCGCATGGCTGGTCGAGAATTCTGGATTCAGCAAAGGATACACAAAAGGACGAGCTGGACTTTCCAGCAAACACGCTCTGGCGCTGGTGAATCGTGGAGGCGCAAGCGCGTCCGAAATAATCGCGCTTAAAGAGGAGATCCAGCAGCGGGTCGAACAGGTATGGGGTATCAAGCTCGAACCGGAACCCGTTCTTGTGGGGTTCTAAGCTCGAAGGCCGGTCCGCCGTGGCGAGCCCGACACTTCACTCGTTTGCGATTCTTGCCGCTTCTCTAAAAATCTCCTCAAACATCTTTCGCGTCAGCTTGCCTGTCTGCGTGTTCTGGTTGGATGGGTGATATGAAGCCAGCAGCGTCCGCTCGTCCGGCATTTTGTACTTGGCGCCATGCTGGAACAGGTATCCGGCCTTGCGAGCAAGCACACCCCGCCGCTTTAGATGATTGAGATAGGCTTCAAATCCAATTCTACCCAGCGCAACCACGAGCTTTACTCTTTTCAATCCGTCCAGTTCGCGATCCAGGTATGCGGCGCAGTTCGCCAGCTCTTGCGGTAAGGGCTTGTTATCGGGCGGAGCGCAGCGCGCCGCAGCGGTGATGTACAGGTTTTTCAGGATCAGCCCATCATCGCGCTTGGTGGCAGAAGCTTGATTGGCAAAGCCGGTTTCGTAGAGCACCGGGTACATAAAGTTTCCGGAAGAGTCCCCGGTGAACGGACGGCCAGTGCGGTTCGATCCGTGCGCCCCTGGGGCGAGAGCCAGCACTAGCACGCGGGCGTTGGGATCGCCGAAACCAGGCACCGGTTTCCCCCAGTAGTCCCAATCCTTGTAGGCCCGGCGCTTTTCACGCGCGATCTGCTCGCGATAGACGACTAGCCTCGGACACCGCGTGCAGGCGATGACTTCGGAATTAAGTACATTGAGCCAATTCGGCAGAGGCATTTTGGGGTGTTAACCACGAAGGACACGAAGTTACACGAAGGAAACTCAAATTTCACAAATCCTGAAAAATTCAATACCCATATTCAGCTAGGCGAATTCTCATCGCAGAGCGAAGGCGGCCTATTCTTTGGCCGGCACTGCGAAATATCCGCTGCGCGCCTGAATCTTGTAGCCGTCTTTGGAATGAATCTGCACCTTGCGGAAGCCGCCGTTTTTCACCGCATTCGTAGGCACATAACCAATGTTGTACTGGCTCCGAAGCTCCTGCGATATCTGATCAAAAGCGGCCTTCAGCTTGTCGGTCTTGTTACCGACTTCGATCAGGCGTCCGCCGGTTTCGGTAGTGAGCTTCTTCATTTCGCTGTCGCCGCTATAGCCGCCGAAACCGTAAAAACCGCGGTCGGCGCAAAGCAGAACGTACACAATAGTGTCGGCTTTCTGTGCCGCCTCGATTGCGTCTCTGAGCTTGTATTGGCTGCCCTGGTCTTCGCCGTCGGTGAGCAGGATCATCGCCTTGCGATCGACTTGCTGCGCCATTTCGTCGTGTGACGCGAGATAAACAGCATCGTAAAGCAGCGTCCCCTTGGGCACGCCGACGGTTGGAACCGGGCCGCCACCCTGCCCCGGTATGCCGGGCAGACTCGCCTGCCCGCCGCTGTTGATCCTCACGCTGTTCAGGGCTGCCTTAAGGCGGCGCGCGCTGCTGGTGAAATCCTGGACAAGGCTGACTCCAATATTGAAGTCCATTACGAAGGCCATGTCCTTTTCGCGCAGGATTTGGCTGAGAAATGCGCCGCCAACTTCCTGCTCCATGGTCAGCACCCGCTCCTGGCTGGCGCTGGAGTCGATAAGAATCCCCAAGGTCAGCGGCAACTCGGATTCCGCAGAAAAATACTTGATGGTCTGGGGCTTGCCGTCTTCGAGAACGTCAAAGCTGTCTTTAGGCAAGTTCGCAATCAGGCCACCCTTCTTGTCCTTCACGTTGAAGAAGAGCTGGACCACGTTCGTGTTGGCTCTGAACGTCGTGACCGGCTGATCATCCGCATCTTTGTCCTTCTGGGACTGGGCCTTATCCGCGGCTTCGCGGTCCTGCTGGTCGGGCACCATTTGGACATCCTGGGCCACGCCGATCTGCGCCCCGAAGGCTAAGCCAAGCAGCACGAGTTGGATACAAAATACCTTTAGGCGAAACACCGACCGCATAAATTCGGTTTCCTGTGGTTTCTGGTAGTCTACTTCTCTGCGGTTAGATGCACCAAACCTGCTCTACCTAGCATCCCAATGATCAGAACTTTCGACGGGAGACATCGTTGCTGAAACGGTTCGTAATGTGGTTTCTCGTGTTTGGGGCAGCAGTAGCGACCCCCTGCGCTACTTTCGGCGAACAAAATTCGAGCGAGGCATCGCAACCCCCTGCTACTACGGCGCAAAGCCAAAACCCGGCACAAACGCCAGCGCAGGATCCGAACCAGCAAAAGCAAAGCATTCCGGATGCACCATCTACGGTGCAGCCGCCGGCCCCGTTGCCTCAGCCACCTCCGACACCCGGTTCTGAGGAACAGCAAGCCCCAGCCCCGCAACCACCCCCGGCCAACGAGCCTCCGCCTCGGCAAACTCCTGATGAGGGACCTACGGGACCGCCTCCGCCACTCAACGTTAAGACCGTTCCGCAGGGCGGGGCCACCAACTCGGGCTCTGACACCCAGGACCAACTGTTCAAAATTGTAACGAACGTGAACCAGGTGTTAGTTCCGGTAACCGTGAAAGATGACTCGGGTCATTTGATCGGCGGACTTCTGCCTAACGACTTTACAGTCCGCGAAAACGGAAAGAAGCAAACTCTAAATTTCTTCACCAGCGATCCCTTTGCCCTCTCGGCCGCAATCATCTTCGACTTGGGGATGAAGGACGTCGATGTGCAGAAGGTGAACCACACGTTCCCCGCGCTGGAAGGAGTGTTCAGCCCGTTTGATGAAGTTTCGATCTACAGCTACAGCAACGCCGTCGGACAACTCTCCGGCTGGACCGCGGTCGGCCAGAAGCTATCGGAGACGCTCGCCAGTTTGGCGACCGCAAGCGGCAGAAATAACGGGCCACCGGTCGTCGATGGTCCATTTGGACCGCAGGGTCCTACTGTGAATAACATGCCCGTCGATCCCAATGCGGCCATCACTGCCACGTCGGCCCAGCAGGAATCGCACGTACTGAACGACGCTGTTCTTAAAGCCGCGCTCGATCTTTCTAAGCGGCCGCGAGAACGCCGCAAAGTGATTTTCATCGTCAGCGACGGCCGCGAGTACCGCAGCAACGCCAGCTATCGTGATGTGCTCAAGGTTTTGCTCAGTAACAACATAATGGTTTACGCAATCGGAGTGGGCGGCAGCGCGATTCCGATTTACAACAAGGTCGAAAGACTGCATCTTCCTCGATTCGGCTACAGTGACATCCTTCCTAAATACGCGGGCGCAACCGGCGGCGAAGTTTTGAACGAACTCACTCGCACCGGGCTCGAGGACGCCTACTCACGGCTGATTGGAGATGCAAGAAATCAATACACGCTGGGATACCTGACGCACCAGCCGGCGGTCGGAGAACACAATGAGGTCGAGGTGCTGGTAGACCGGCCCAGCTGCAAGCGATCGTCAATTCGGCCTTGCGTGGATGTAACTGCCAAAGAAGGCTATTATGCGATGCCTCCGGCACGCTGAATTTCTTGGTCCCGCGAAAAATACAGCGTAGCCAAATTCAACTGCTCTCCGCAGGAGCGAAGATCACCAGCAACACTAACTCTTCCGCGATATCGAAAAACCGGTGCTCTAGTCGGCTCTCGACAAAAATTACATCGCCTTCGCTGACTGCGCGTTCTTCCCTTACCAGCCGCATCTTCGCCTTGCCGCGAACCACATAATAAATTTCATCTTCTGTATGAGGAGTTTGGTTGTCGCTCGCGCCAGCGGGGAGGACATAGACGCCGGCGCTCATCGCGGGAACGCGCAGGAATTCGTGGTAGCGTTTGTCCCCAATCCGCGCCAACAATTCTGCAATCTGCCAGACGTCGCTCAAACGAATGCACCCTGAAAGAAAATCTCGGTATATTGCCGCGCCAGGCTTTCCTCTTGCAGGCTGCCGTTCGGGCGATACCACTGGTAAATCCAGTTAATCATTCCCAACAGCGCGAAAGCCGCCGCGCGCGGCGTAACCGCGCCCTTGGATACGCGCGAGCGCTGGACTTCCCCAATCAGGTTTTCCAGGAAATGCACGTAATCTTTCTTGCGCGCGTTGATTCGTTTTCGCAGCGCCGGCGAAAGCGGATGGTTTTCGTGCAACATCACCGTGATCTCGCGGTCACGCTCACTCAACACAACCGCGATGTGCCGGCGGATCACCGTTCGCAGCCGCTCTTCTGGATCGGGGATTAACTTCGCGGGAGCAATTACCCTCTCTTCAGTAATGTCCATGGCATGGCTCATCAGATTAAAGAGGATCTCGTCCTTGCTTTGAAAGTGGTGATAAAGGCCGCCTTTGCTGAGTTTCAGCGCGGCAGCCACATCGTTCATAGAAGTGGCGTCATAGCCTTGCTGCTGAAACAAGCGGGCAGCGGCGCGGAGAATCTCCTGGCGCGAACCGCTTGTGGTGTCACGAGGCACGGCGAACAGTATTACATGACGGCACGATTCGATTTCGGGCACCGACTCAACGCAGGCCCAAGAATCATCACTGTTCTTTGTAGCTCATTGAAAAAATAGCAGCTTAAGTGCGTGAAAGAGTTGGTCGGATGCCGACTTCAAACGTGCTACCCACTAATCTCTTGACTTCGGCCACCCCGACAGATACGATTTTCGGTACCGACCGACCGGTCGGTATGCACTCATAAGGAGCTTACCGTGGCTACCATCTTCTACGAACGTGACGCTAATCCCTCCGCCCTCAAAGGCAAGACCATCGCTATCTTTGGATACGGTAGCCAGGGACACGCCCAGGCGCAGAACCTACGCGACAGCGGCTACAACGTGATCGTCGGGCTCGACCTGACGCGCGCTAGCGCGAAGCAGGCGAAGGCTGATGGCTTCACTGTGCTTGAGCCCGCCGAAGCCGCCAAGCGCGCCGACTGGATTCAGATACTTACTCCTGATGAGACTCAGGCAGCATTTTATGATTCGGCGATTAAGCCTGGTCTGACCAAAGGAAAAGTCCTTGGCTTCTCGCACGGCTTCAGTATTCATTTCAAGGCGATCGTTCCGCCGGCTGACGTCGATGTCGTGATGATCGCGCCCAAGAGCCCCGGTCATTTGTTGCGGCGCGTTTATGCCGAAGGTCGAGGCGTACCGTCGCTGATCGCCATACAGCAGGACGCGAGCGGCCGAGCTCACGAACTGGCTCTTGCGTACGCATATGGAATCGGGTCTACCCGCGCTGGTGTTTTGCAAACAACATTCAAGGAAGAAACTGAAAGCGATCTCTTCGGTGAGCAAGCGGTGCTTTGCGGTGGCCTCACGTCCTTAATGAAGAAAGGATTCGAGACTCTAATCGAGGCGGGCTACCAGCCTGAGATTGCGTATTTCGAGTGCATCCACGAAATGAAGCTGATCGTGGATTTGATTTACGAGGGCGGCTTGGATCGGATGCGTTATTCGATCTCCAACACAGCCGAATACGGCGATCTCACCCGCGGCCCCAAAGTTGTTGGTGACGAAACTCGCGCCGCGATGAAGAAAATTCTCGCCGACATTCAATCCGGAGCATTTGCCCGCGAGTGGATTGAAGAGAACAAGACTGGCGGAAAGAAATTTGCCGCTCTGCGCCAAGCCGAGAAAAATCACCGCGTGGAAGAGGTCGGAGCCAACCTGCGCGGCATGATGTCGTGGCTGCAGAAAGATTCTGGCAAGCAGGCGCAGAAGTCCGAGTCCGCAGAGAAGAAGGTCGTGAATGCTTAGAGGCGCTGACATATTTTTGCAATGCCTGCGTGCCGAAGACGTTGACCTGGTGTTCGGCTACCCCGGCGGTGCGATTATGCCGATGTACGACGCCCTCGAGGGTAGCGGCATTCGTCACGTACTCACACGTCACGAGCAGGGCGCGGTTTTTGCTGCTGAAGGTCACGCGCGCGCCACCGGCAAAGTTGGCGTCGCAATCGCCACCAGCGGTCCTGGCGCTACCAACCTTGTAACCGGCATCGCCGACGCAAAAATGGATTCAGTTCCGCTGGTTTGCATCACTGGCCAGGTCCGCAGCGCTCTAATTGGAACGGACGCATTCCAAGAAACCGACGTCTTCGGATTGACGCTTTCACTCACCAAATGGAGCCGTCTGGTTCGCTCGATCGATGAGATCCCCTCTGTAATTGCTGAGGCCTTCTACTGGGCGCGCGAAGGTCGCCCAGGGCCCGTGGTAATCGACATCCCCACTGACTTTCTGAAAGCAAAAATGGAGTTCGCGGGACCGGTGAAGTTCACCCCCAAGCCTCGGCCATCGGACGCTCAGGCAAACGGAACGTCAGGGGAGACGCTGCTTGCATTGCTGAAAAATTCGCAGCGGCCCGTCGCGCTGATTGGCGCCGGTGCGAAACTCTCCGGTGCGATACCGCAACTGCGGCAGCTATTAGACGAGCTAAACATCCCGGCTTTCGCCACGGTCCACGGGCTGGGTGCAGTTTCGCCAGACGCCTCTTACTACCTGGGCATGGTGGGGATGCATGGCACACGCGCTGCCAACATGGCGCTGCACGAGAA
>Ga0102924_1007122_pt1 | contig 10327 bp, 7 predicted proteins | sample PaiPotPPM11metaG_FD_80116 | JGI IMG/M metagenome (GOLD analysis project Ga0102924, IMG submission 80116) | Iron sulfur acid spring bacterial and archeal communities from Banff, Canada, to study Microbial Dark Matter (Phase II) - Paint Pots PPM... ...
ATTAACCTCACTCGAACGCACACAGCGGGGTTATTTCGACGAGCTGAAATCCGCGGCGCCCCTCGAAGGCGGTTTTATCGAGGTCGGCCCCGACGTCGGCCTGCTTACGAAACATTGCGTTGAAGAAGGAAAGTTCAGCCAGTATTGGCTATTCGAACCTAATCGTAACGTGGAACAGGCGCTGAGTTCAGCGATGGGCAATGCGAAGTTTCATCTCATACACGACATGTCTGGATTTTCGCAGGTTCCCGACGGCGCGGCATCGGTTGCCGTGATGGTCCATGTGATGGACCACCTTCTTGATCCCGTCTCGACCCTGCGGGAACTCAAGGGAAAATTGGCACCCGGCGGCAAGGTCATGCTCGTAACCCACAATGAAGCCTCGCTTCTTCGGCGGATGATCGGCTGGAAATGGCCCGCATTTTGCTTACAGCATCCCGAAATCTACAATCTGAAAACGATGCGTAAGCTTTTCGAAACCGCGGGCTATGAGGTGGTCAAGCAAGCCAAGACGGTAAACTATTTTCCGGTTAGCTTCCTTATCAAGCAGCTGCTGTGGGCATTGGGATTGCGGACTAAGCCGGTAGCGAGCTTCGGCAAGATCGTCGTCGGTCTTAAACTCGGGAACATAGTGACCATTGCGACGCCGAAGAGAACCAGCTGATGTCAAATCGCAAGCTACTCAGCATCGTCACTCCCTGCTTCAACGAGGAGGAAAACGTCGACGAGCTTTATCGGCGGATCAAGGCGTCGATCGCTGGCGAAAGTGCGTACGACTTCGAAATCATCTTCATCGACAACGCCTCCATGGATGGGACGGTCGCTAAAATAAAGACGCTGGCGGCCATCGATCCGGCGGTCAAACTCATCGTGAATACCCGCAATTTTGGTCATATACGCTCGCCCTACTACGGCATTACGCAATCACGAGGAGCCGCAACCATCTATCTCGCGTCCGATCTTCAGGATCCCCCCGAGATCATTCCCCAGTTCATCCGTGAATGGGAAAAAGGCTACAAGCTGGTGATGGCAGTTAAGCCCGTCAGCAAAGGGAACGCTCTTGTTCACTCGCTACGCAAGAGCTACTACCGTTTTCTTGACGGTATCTCGGATATTTCCTTGTTGAGCGACTCAACCGGTTTTGGCCTCTACGACAAGGAAGTCTTGGACCACGTACGGGAGATTGATGATCCCTATCCCTACCTTCGCGGCCTAATCTGCGAACTCGGATATGACATCAAGCCAATTCCGTTCGAGCAGCCTCGGCGCCTCCGCGGCATTACTAAAAACAACCTCTATACCTTGTACGACATTGCGATGCTCGGCATCGTGAGCCACTCGAAAGTACCCATCAGGATCGCTGCTTTTTTGGGATTCGTTCTTGGCTTTCTTAGCATTTTGGCTGCCCTGGTGTATCTGGCCTTGAAACTCATGTTCTGGGATGAGTTTCCGTTTGGACTTGCGCCCATTATGATTGGGGTGTTTTTTCTGTTTGGAATCCAACTCCTGTTTGTTGGCATTATCGGTGAATATATCGGCTCCATCCATACATACGTGCAGCGAAGGCCGACCGTCGTCGAAAAAGAGAGGGTCAATTTTTGATCCTGACCTTCAATAGCGAGCGAACGACGCGCCTCCTCTTTGCCTGTTGCATCATCCAGATCGCGGGATGCATCTACTTTTGGTCAAGTTTTGCGGAAAATGGCTACCTGCCGTCGCCGTTCGTCTACGATAAAGCCGATACATTCATGGATTTCTTCCATTCTATGTATTGGGCTGACGAGCCCGGGCGTTACACGGACTGGGGTTCGGTTTACCCGCCGCTTAACTTTCTCTTTCTGAAAGGCGCGCGATGGTTGTTGTTCGGCCAGGTGCATGAGTCCGATGCCTTCACATTGCGTGCTTCGGCGAAGCCTCTTATCCCTTATATAGTTGCCGCATTCGCAGCATCAGCCCTGTTTGTCTTCCGACACGACTTGTGGCGGGGCTTTACTGGTGCCCAGAAGGCATTGCTCTTCATCACCTTCCTTCTTTCCCCGCCGATGCTGTTTTCGATAGAGCGCGGCAACCTGATCATTTTCGCACTGGGATTTCTAGCCCTGGCACTCGCGAAGCCCGGCTGGATGAGAACTTTGGCAATCGGAATGCTGATCAATATCAAGCCCTACTTTGCGCTCTATCTAGTTGCGTTCGCCATAACGCAAAGGCCAAAGGAGCTTGTCTCCTGCACCATGATGGCTGGAGCCATTTTTCTGATATCCGGAATCATGCTCGACGAACACTTTCTGGCATTTATTCAGAATCTTTTTCAATTCTCTCAGGATCAGAATCTGTTCTCACCACGCGAAGTGCTCGGCCTACCCTCGAGCGTTTCTGCCTTCACCCAGGTCTTGCGAATGTATCTCTTTAGCGGAGGAAATCTTTCGATCGCCGGCCTCGATATTGGTTCGATTATAACCTTGGTCGAATCGATCAAATGGCTAGCAATGCTTGCGACGTTCGTTTCCCTCGGACTCGGAGGAAGCCGCATTCCCATTGAGATCACACTGGCGGCAACAACGATCGCAATTACAAACCTTGGAGTTTGGGTTGGTGGCTATTCGTTCATTCTTTATGTTTGCCTGATTCCGATCCTGTGTCGTCTGACGTACCGCAAAATCTATTTGGCGTGCGTCTTTCTGATCTTTATGCCGATAGACGTCATAACGCTATTTCAGGAAAATCTTGGAAATCGCTTCGCATATCTCTCAGACGCCACGGTTTGGGTCGATTTCCAGGTGAGCCTTGGTGCTTTTTTACGACCCGTTGCCAATTTTGGTCTTCTGCTCATCATATCCTTTGAGATCTTCAAGAATTATGCGCCGTCTTCGCGAGAGTTTTTGACGAATTTTCGCCGTCCCACCCGCCTCGCTCTGCCGGGACAGATTGATCCGAATGCCTCCACCTATTTTCAGGATAACCTTACGAGGCCGATATGACCGATCTTCAGCGGGCCGATTCGAAGCCGATTTTGTTGAAGAAAGTTGCCATCACACTGCTAACGACGGCCATTATCGGCTGTATCGTTGCCTTAGCTGCTTGGAGCCTGCAACTTTCTAACAGCCAAGCAGTGGCCGTTGTCAGCATCGGACGGAGCGAGAATGGTTTGTTGATTGAGGAGCCACAGTCCGTCATCGAGCGTATCAAATCATCCGGTTTTGTGGCCGCGGCTGCCGCGCGAGCCGGCATTTTGGAACTGTCCACGCTGTTGCCTGTAACGCAGGATGGGGGAAGCGGAGCACTCAGCGCTCGTAGCTTGAGAGACCCGAATCTCATCGAGTTCAGAGTCAATCTTCCGCAGCCGGCTTTGGCTCTAAAGGCAGTCACCGCGGTTGTCGAAGAGTTGATCGCGGATCATGAGGTAAAGGTCGCGCCACTAATTCAAGCTCTTCAATCGGCTCTTGCTGTGCTCGACAGGCAGGCGTCGGAAATGACCAAGGCTAGCGATTCAATTGCAAAACGTACTTCCGTCTCATCTCAAAACGAAGAGATTGGTCAGGATAGCTCGGCTCTCCTGTCTGCACGCGCTCTTTCTGAAACTGCACTATCCGGCCTGGTGACAACCCAGAGTAATCTAAGGCTTCTGCTATCTCATATCCGCAGCTCTCAGGTAATTGGAGTTCCAACGGTGATAACGCCGAGAGCTACCTCGCTCTATCGGATTGTCGCGGGAGGGACGTTCGCCGGACTTCTTGCGGGGCTCCTCTTGCTTCAGATGTTCCCAGGGTTTTTCCGGACCGGTCGAGCCGGCACAGCAGTTGCCGGCCGGAAAACTTGATTTGTGGGGTCTCAAAAGCGCGACGCTGCTATTTCTAACTAACGCGAGAGGCGTTCCATCAAAGCCTACCCGTAACTGTGAGCGGGACAACATCAGGACCTTCGCGGAGATCGCGAAACATCCGCCCGATGTCATCGTGCTTGCGGCGTTCTGGCTGAAGTACCCGGTCCTGAACAAGACGACACGCTGTTGTCTCAGACGATCGAACTTCTTAAAAACACCACCAGCAGCCGCATCGTGCTCGTCGGGCAAGCCCCTATCTGGGGCGGCAAGACGGTCGAGGACAGTCTGCTTCAGTCCTTCAGGTCGACGGGAGAACTTCCCGAACGAATAAGGCCGGAACGCTCGCTTCACAAAGTTCAACAGAGCACGGGGCAGTTCCCTTCCAAGGGATCGACCACGTTGGGCTGGAACCAAGGCTTGCGCCAAGCTTATATCTATAGTTGCCTGCATATGTCCGATCACCTAATCTGATCCGCGAAACTATTACTTGCTTCCCAAAAGCTGTGCCGACGAAATTTCAGATGCACGTCAGCTTTTACGTTGTCGAAAAAGAACCGATTCATGCGACCGAAGCTAAGAACCTTGCTTTTCTACTTTTTATGGATAGTGGTCTCAATTCTTATCTACGTATTCTCGAACCCTATTGGCCGACTGATCGAGTTAGCTCAGGCGCAGAAACTTTCAAGTGAGCATGGCCTCCAAAGCGGAGAAACGTTCGACTTAGGTGCTCTTGTTTCAGAGCCGCAGCATCTATTGATCAAAATTAAAATCAATTTCAGACTAGACCCCGTCTACAATAAACTCGGTTTCCCTAATCTTTTTCAGACAGATGATGTGAACTCTGGCATCCGAGTTGAACTCTCCGGCAATACGCTCGCTGTTATTGTTGCCCGGGATGCAGGGAGTTCTAGTCCGCGGGGTATAATTATCACAAGGAGGATGAGGCCGGAGACAGATTATCTCCTCGAACTTCAAGCGGAAACTGAATCAGGATTGTCCATACGCCTTAATGGCAATACCATTGAGGTAGACGACCCTCAAATTTCGTTCTCTCTACAAAATCTTAGAATTGGCGTTGGTTTTGATGACAATCGAAAGTTTGTCGGACCAATCGAGAGATGGGAGTTGCTCTATCAGAATCGAGCAGTGGGATACGCGCGGTATGTGGAGCAATTCTCTTTAATCAGCTTACTGGCAGGAATCATGCTGTTAAGCTGTCGATTTGTTATAATTTGGAAGCCATGGAGAAGCGGATGGTCCTGGCGCCAAGCTACGATAGGATTAAGGGATGTATATCACCGGATCGGCACCATACTATTCACGTCTCGCAACAGAAGCCTAACGGCAATTCTGGCAGCCGTGTCACCGATACTCGGTATAATTTATACGATCGCATCTGCCGAGTTCACCAAATCTGCAATTGCTTTACGATCAAAGCTCCTCCCCGGTATGCTGATAGCTAAAGGGGCGGCCCTCTTCAAAGACGAGTTGGTGGCGCTCGCAGTAGTGCAGTTGGGTTTCGTGCTTGTTATTTCTGCTGGCTTTTTGCTCACCTACAAGGCGATACAGCTAAAAGGCGGCGTCGGCATACGTTCGATTTCACTGATTCTGTTTTTGGATCTAGCCGCCATTTTGATCTGTCTGGTAATTGGAACAATTAGCCGAATTGCGTTCGGATTTTTCGGTCTGTCGATTCTTCTGACAGGCAGCCTTTTGATTCGGACAGAATATTTTACGTCAGTCAAATCGGTGGTCGCGAAGAGGAGCTCCAGCTCGGAGGGAAGCTCGGGTCCCGCTACCGAAGACAATGGCATTCGATTTCTAAAGAGGCTGGGTCATGCTGTGACATTCGGGGAAAGATACCGGTGGCTGCTACTGGCTTCCTTGATTCTCGCCTGTACGATAGTGACCGCACCATTATTATCTGCGTGGTTCCCGCTGACTATGCCTAACGATTATATGGAAATATCCGATAACTTCAGTGGCCTTTCAACTTCAGGCGGTCCTTTGCCTCGTTCGCAAGTCGCAGCTTGTCTGAGAGCGTTGAACGCAGGGGGCGAAGCGGAACCCGACTGCGATAAAATGAGGGGCATCGAGCAAGAACTAAGTCAAGACATTGCTTCCTCAAGCGGCTGGCAAGGTGAGCCCGGTCGAATTCTTTTTCATCATTCCTATATTTACGTCCCTGCCGCTCATCTTCTAAAGTACGGCTTCGATCGCAACTTGCCCTTCCTTTACGGCGTCGGGAACACCGCAGCACACGCGGTTGTCATGTGGCTCGCAGGTGGCGCCACTCTCTCAAGCTATTTCAACACTGTTCCAATACTTGAACTTTTTGGCATCCTTTCAATTGCGGTCCTAGTACTCTATGCGACCCGAAGTGCAATGCTCTTCCTGCTTTCTTATCTAATCGCATTGGCCTGCTTATATTCGGTCCATTTCACGGCCGCTTTCCTCGCGATCAGCTTTAGTCCACTTCGCTATTTTGGTCTGATCGTTCAAATAGCTTCAATTATTTTCGTAGCTAGAAATAATACAAAAGTGTCGGCGCTGGTGTTAATTTTCGCGGCTTGCTTTTCTCTATTTTGGAATAAGGAGTTTGCGATTTTGGGGCTCCTAGGTCAGGGACTTTGGCTCCTTGGTTCGCACTCGATGGGGATATTGCAACGCGTTATCATTCTGGTCGCAATGTTTGCTTCGCTTGTTGCTGCTACCATTCTCTCTGGTTCGCCAGAGTCAATATCGACGGTGACATTAGCCTTCTACAACGTATGGAATCCAATTATGATTCCTTCCGAAAAATTAGTATTCATCTTACTTTTGGTGGGTGGCCAGATTTGCTTGATGTACTTATCGCGTTTGGCAGAGAGCCCTTCGCAGCCCGTGCTACTCAGTATAGTTCCTGTAATCGGCTGTCTATTCGTTAAGTACGCCTTTAATCCATCTCCTCCACATCTGTGCTTCGTTTTTATACTAGTCGCACCGATCGTTTTGATCTTCGTTCCATGGACAAGAATGGCTCCTTTTTCGCGAGCGTTGCTAATTTTGCCAGCTTTTGTCTCCGTTATCGCATACACGGTGTTCGTATCAAGCGAGTATTTGGATGAGTCTGATGCTGACAGACAGACGTTAATGCGACCGTTCGCTTCGGAGCCTTGGAGTCGGCTGGGCGAGACGATAAATTTTGTTACGCCGGAGGCGGACATAGTCGGGAGAGTGTCGGCAATTAAAGCCTTGAATAGCAAATTCGACCGGATCCTTTGGCTGTCTCCGCTCGATCACCTTCTGTCATTTTACGTAAACCCACCAATGTTTTGCGGGCATTTTGAGGTAATGACGAATGTAGCCACTCCGGCGATCCAAGAGCAATTGGAGAACTGCGGGGCCCGGCCTGGAACGCTCATTGTATATGACAAGGCAATCACAACGCCATGTCCCACGGATCCGCTTGAATCACATTCCCGATGTGCCGCGCGCGCAGCGATGAAATCAAACCTTGATCAAATAATGCATTCACTCGCGCCGCGCGTGCAGTGGATCGCCGAAACTCCCGATCTGATCTTTTACATGGCCCGCTAGCGAGAGACGCGGAGGATGTCGGAAGTCAGAATCAAGGATTTCAGTATGGCGCGCGACGCCTATCGCCCAGAGATTGATGGATTGCGCGCCGTCGCAGTCATCTTGGTTCTGCTTTTTCATGCATTTCCTCACGAAGTCGGAGGCGGCTTTGTCGGCGTGGACGTCTTTTTTGTCATTTCGGGTTATTTAATAACCGGCGTAATTATGAGGTCCGCGGACAAAGGGAAGTTTTCATTCATCGAGTTCTATTACCGGCGATGCAAGCGTCTTTTGCCGGCGCTTGTAACCGTCCTAATATGCACGGGCGTTCTTGGTTTACTCATTCTACTGCCCACTGAACTTAACGGTCTAGGGAAGCACTTAGAGTTCTCATCTCTCTTTCTTGAAAATTTCGTGCTTCTTTCCGAATCCGGATACTTTGATCACGAATCTTTTCGTAAACCTTTGATGCATTTATGGTCCCTTGGCGTCGAGGAACAGTTTTACATATTTTGGCCGTTTCTTCTTATATTAAGCGCGAAACGCGACTGGGCGCTACGGACGTCTCTTACTTTAATGGGCGCATCATTTGTTTTCAGCTTGTTCTATTTCGAAACCAATCCGGTCACGTCGTTCTATATGCTTCCATCGCGCCTCTGGGAGCTTATGTGCGGAGCGACTCTACTTCTGGTAGAACGTCGAGATCGACCGGCGCGCTGCCTTGTCTTTCTGGCCCCCGCTGGCCGGCAATGCTCTGTCCGTAACAAGGCTCAAAGCATCGGCGCAGAGCTTGCTGCAATAACTGCCCTGATATGTCTCGTTACCTTTAGCTTCTTAGCGAGTGGTACCAGTTTATTTTTCGGGGCGTGGGGTGCCATTCCGTGTCTCACAGCAACTGTTTTAATTGCGATAGGCCCCCGCAGTTCGGTCAACAGATACATCTTGGGAAGCTCAGTGGCTGCGTGGTTCGGGCGCATTAGCTATCCCCTCTATTTGTGGCATTGGCCGCTCCTGTCCCTTATGCTCACCGCGGACGACGGCAAAACGAGCTATATGTTGCGGGGGACGGCATTGTTATTGGCTGTTTTGCTTGCATGGCTAACTCATGTCATTGTTGAACTGCCGATAAAAAGATTCAAACTACCCGGTAGCAGGATAGGTTTTGCGAGCGCTTTTGCCCTTTTCTTGCCGGCACTTTTTGGTGCAGCCTTGGTGACGCAACCAAACTTTTTTGAACGAACTTCTTGGGCACCGAAAATTGCGGTTCGCAATGACATTGATGGCGTTAGTGCAATGAATGTAATCGATCGCGATTGGTGGTCCAATCATACGCAAAATAATGATAAATCATGCCTAGGTTCAAATTGGCTTGGCTCAGCTATACCTGATTACTGCAGGCTAACGAATGATGCCCCCAGATTAGCTATCGTTGGGGACAGCCATGCCAATCACCTTGTGCCGGGACTCATCGCGCTCGGCGATCCGGATCTTTCGCAACTTGTCCAGATTTCGTTCGGCGGCTGCGTTGGATTGGTAGGAGCCTATTTTGCGCAAAGCTATCAACCGCAGAGCATTTTACGAAATTGTAATTCTGCAAATGAGCGATTCTTTGATCAGATAAAGGTTACGAAGAGTATTCAACTAGTTATTATATCAATGCTTGCCCGGTCTGCTGATGAATTCGACGGAAAGGGCAGCCCATTGCGAGTATATTCTAAAATTTTTGACGGTCGCCAGCTTCATTCCGTTGGAATTTCTCTAGTTCACGATGCCATTTCGGAGACGGTATCTTTCTTTGAAGCTGCAGGAAAGCGGGTCGTATTCGTAGCCGACGTTCCTGACTTGAGAATCGACCCAGTGGCCTGCTTGCGAGTTCGGTCCGTGACCTTTTCCAGAAGATCAGTCGACAATTGCGGAAGACCGAAATCTGAGATTTTCGACGAGCAGCAACCTAATCACCTTTTTCTGGAGAGTTTGGCCGCCAAACATCCCAACTTGAGGGTTTTCGATTCTAAGGCAGTTTTTTGTGACGACGTGTTCTGTTCCGCCATCAGAGGGGGAAAGATGCTCTATAGAGATTCCACCCATCTTTCCCTAGACGGGAGCATTCTTTGGGCCAAGTCTTTCCAAGAGTGGTTGCACAATCAAAATTGGTAATCGTTGACGTTGCCTCCAGCTTTTACGAGCGACCAGAGTTTGCTGTTTGTTGTCATCATGCACAGTGGATCAATGTTAGCACCCGGTCAGTACCGCGGCGCGTTCACTCGCGCGGCTTAGGACGGCGCAGAAGTAGACCAGGATCTGCTTTATGGATTTGAACGAGCTCCGTCCGGAGACTTTAGGCCGGATTGCAGAGTTTTCGGAAGCATCCGGTGAACAACGCGGCGAGGGAAGCCTTGGGAGGAATGGTGGGGCCAAGGCTTATGACGAAGGCGGGCTTGCCTGCGGATTCCGACGAAGTCGCCCGGGTATAATGGGATGATGCCGCCCGGGATTCCTGAATGATGTCGCCCACCGTAACGGAATGATGCCGCCCGGGTCGCGAGCCTCGCTGGCCGATGGATTTGTGTCACCGGCGATGGTGGTTGGTCAAGCCTTCTGGTTCTGTTTGCCTCGTGTCCGGCGCATGCTTTCGCCGGCGAGTTCGATGCGGTGGGCATTGTGAACGAGACGGTCCAGGATGGCGTCGGCATAGGTCGGATCGCCGATTATTTCGTGCCATCGGTCTACTGGAAGCTGGGAGGTAATCATCGTGGAGCGGCGTCCGTAGCGTTCCTCGAGGATTTCCAGGAGATCATGCCGGGCGGCGGCGTCGAGCGGCTCCAGGCCCCAATCGTCGAGGATCAAAAGGTCGGCGCGGCCGAGGTTGCGCAGAAGACGGGGATGGCGACCGTCGCCGCGCGCCAGCGCCAGTTCCTCGAACAGCCGGGGCACGCGCTGGTAGAGGAC
>Ga0102924_1007124_pt1 | contig 10323 bp, 11 predicted proteins | sample PaiPotPPM11metaG_FD_80116 | JGI IMG/M metagenome (GOLD analysis project Ga0102924, IMG submission 80116) | Iron sulfur acid spring bacterial and archeal communities from Banff, Canada, to study Microbial Dark Matter (Phase II) - Paint Pots PPM... ...
AGGTCAGGCGCTACCCGCAGGCGCACCTGGGCAGCCAGCGCTGCAGGGAGGAGGTGCTGGACATGCGTGGCGAAGTCGCGGTCGGTGCTGATCAGCACCGCGAGCGCGTCCGGAGCGTGTTCCGCCTGGGCGAGCAGGTCGGCGGTCACCCAGGCCGCCGGCACGGACCCATCCGTCACGATCAGGATCTCGGACGGACCTGCCGGCATATCGATCGCGACCTCGCCGAAAACCAGCAGCTTGGCGGCCGTCACGTAAGCATTCCCGGGTCCGAAAATCTTGTCCACCCGGCGCATGGACTCCGTTCCGTAGGCCATTGCCCCGATCGCCTGGACGCCGCCGATCGCGTGGACCTCGGTCACGCCCGACAGCGCCGCCGCGGCCAGGATCGGACCGGGGATGGGGGGCGGCGAGCAGAGGACGATCTCGTCGCAGCCGGCGAGTCGCGCCGGGACCGCCAGCATCAGGACCGAAGACACGTAGGGCGCCCGGCCGCCGGGCACGTAAAGGCCGACGCGTTGCAGCGGCCTCCACTCGCGCCAGACGCGAACGCCCGGCAGAACGTCGACGGCCGGCTCTTTGAAGCGCTGGGCTCGATGGGCCGCCGCGATGTGGGCCGAGGCTTCCTCCAGCGCCACCCGCAAGCCCGGGTCCAGCTTTTCCAGCGCCTCGTCGATCAGGTCACGCGCTATCAGACTGGTTTCCAGCGGCACGCCGTCGAATCGCTGTGTCAGCTCGAGTACCGCCCGGTCGCCGCCCTCCCGCACCTGCCCCAGCAGTACCTCCGCACTCCTGCGCACGTCCTCCGGGATGCCCGTGCGGGCGATGAGTTCCTGGTACGCGCCGGTGCCCCTGCCCGGTAGAGCCTCAACCGTGATCACGGAATCAGTTTCTCGATCGGGAGCACGAGGATCGAGGTCGCGCCGATTGCCTGCAGCGGCCCCAGCAGCGCCCATACCTGGTCCGAGTCGACGACGGCGTGCACCGCGATCATGCCGGGATCGGCGAGCGACATCACGGTGGGCGACTGCATCCCGGGGATCACCGCCTTGATCCGATCCAGCGCGGCCGCCGGGGCGTTCATCATCACGTACTTTCGCCGCCGGGCGGTGATCACGCTGGCCAGCATGGTCTCGAGCTGCCGCGCCCGGTCGGCTTTGGCTGGGCTCAGCTGTGGGTGGCTGATCAGGTGCGCTTCCGACTCCAGGATGGTGGCGATGGCGCGGAGCCCGTTGACCGCGAGCGTGCTCCCGGTGGAGACCAGGTCCACGATAGCGTCGGCGACCCCGAGCAAAGGCGTTATCTCGACCGCGCCGCTGATCTCGATCAGTTCGACTGGAACGTTGCGCCCGGCAAAGAAACGGGCGGTGGTGTGGGGATGGGAAGTCGCGACCGAGCGTCCGGCCAGATCCATCACGTTTGTTACCGGCCGCTCGTCGGGGACGGCCACCTGCAACGAGCAATGGCCGAAGCCGAGTCCCATGCCACCGGCCACCCGCCGGCCGCGCTCCTCAACAAGGTTCGATCCGGTTATGCCCAGGTCGACGACGCCGTCGGCGGTGTATTCGGGAATGTCCTCGGCCCGAACGAAGAGCAGGTCGAGCGGGAAGTTCTCGCAGGGGGCGAAGAGGCGGCGATCGTCGGCCTCAAAGCGGTAGCCCGCCTCGTGCAGGAGGCTCACCGAAGGTCCGGCGAGGCGGCCCTTGTTCGGCACCGCCAGCCGTAGCCTTCCCTCGTCCAGGGGGCGCGTCACCGGTGCTGCGCCTTGCGGCGGTCCAGCTGCAGCCGGTATCCGCCGGCACCGTACTGCCGCCAGGTATTGATCCGCGTTATGGTCGCGGTGCTGGCCCCGGTCCGCTCCGCAATCTCGGCATAGTGCACGCCCTGGTCGAGCAGCTTGACGACCTCCCAGCGCGCGGCGAGCGTCTTCAGCTCGGGGATGGTGCAGAGATCGCGAAAGAATCGCTCCGCCTCGGTAATGGATTTCAGGCCGACAATGGTGTCAAAAAGATCAACGATCGCTGGTGTTATCCAGCCCTCGCGTGTAGAGTCACGGCGCTTTAGCATGTTAATATGCTAACAGGATGACGTTGCGGTCGAGCTCGCGATCTTAATCCTGCCCGCGATCGACCTGCTGGGAGGCCAACCGGTCCGCCTGCTCCAGGGCGACTTCGAGCGAGTCACAGCCTTTGGCTCGGACCCGGTTGCGCTGGCCCGTGGTTATGCGGACCAGGGAGCGCCGTGGCTTCACGTCGTGGACCTCGACGGCGCCCGGAAGGGGCAATGGTGTCACCTGGAACTGATTGCGGAAATCGCAGCCGCCGTTTCGGTGCCGGTTCAAGTTGGGGGCGGGGCACGCAGGATTGAAGACGTCGAGGCGGTGCTCGAGAGGGGAGTGGCGCGGGTGCTCGTCGGCACTGCCGCGATCGAGTTGCCGGACGCCTTCGCACCGTGGACGGCCCGCTACGGGGACCGCCTGGCCGTCAGCCTGGACGCGAGGGGTCAGACGATAGCGACCCGGGGTTGGGCGGCGGAATCATCGTTCGGTCTCCGGGCTGTCGCTCAGAAGCTCCAGGCAGCGGGGGTCGTGCGCTTCGTCCATACCGAGGTGGGGCGCGATGGAACCCTCCGCGGCGTGGATCTTCGTGGTCTCCACCAGTTGCTACCGCTCGGCCTGCCGGTCCTGGTGGCGGGCGGGGTCGGTAGCTATCGCGACCTGGAGATGGTTCGCGATGCGGGGGCCGAAGGTGTGATCGTGGGACGCGCCCTGCTCAGCGGTGCGATCGATCTCGAGCGGGCAATCCAACTGGTGGGCTGAAAAAAACGCGGCCGGTGCGACCGGCCGCGCTGATCAGGATTTTCGTTTACCGGTTAGACGCTCTCGCGGGACTCCACCTTGTTGGGGGCCGGGGTGCCCTCAGTGTGCATCAGGTTCTCCACGCCGTTGACGCCGCGGACCTTGAGGACCGCTTTCTCGATCGATGCGATCTGGTAGGCGCTCTCCACCTGGCCGCGGATGGTGACGACGCCGGACTCGACATCGAAGTTCAGGCGGCCTTTCGGCAGGGTCTGGTCGCGGAAGATCTCGCTCTCGACCCGGTCGCGAAGCGTCAGGTCGTCGACCGGTGCGCTTCCCGAGCGCAGGTGGATCATCTTCTGTGAGAAGCCGTTGGCATTGGCACTGGCGCGGCCACCGAGCTGCGCGACATTGCCGTTCAGCCGGCGGGCGGCCGCCAGGACCTGGTCCTTTAACTGGGCGCGCCGGGCCGCGCCACGCGCCGGGTCCATGAAGTAGAAGAGAAGCGCTCCCGCGACCGCCCCAGCGACGACCGATATGGCATTCGGACCGCCGCGGCGCACCGGCAGCTTTTTCTTCGCCTGCTTGACGGCGCTACCGCTCTGGATCGAGATCTGGGGAAGGGTCATCTCAGGCAGCTTGAGCACCGGGATTTTGATATCAGGGATCTTGACCTCTCCCAGCTGCGTCCTTACCTTCGGCATCTTGATCTTCGGAATTTTGACTTCAGGCACCTTTTGTTACCCCCTTGGTTACTTGCTCGCCGATACGTTCGTTGCCCGCCTGGACCAGGTTGCCGTGGCTAAGCACCCCAACCAGGGTGCCGTTCTCGACTACGGCCAGCCTGCGGATCTCCTCGCTTTCCATCTTGTGCCCGGCCTCGGCCAGGTCGTCGTCGGGCGAAACCGTGGTCACGCCTTTGCTCATGACGTGCTCGGCGGTTTCGTTGCGCAGGTCGTGGCCTTCCGCCACGCAGCGGACGACGATATCGCGGTCGGTGACGACGCCCACCAGGCGGCCACCCTCGACGATGGGCAGGAACCCGGCGTCCTGATCCTTCATCTTGCGAGCGACGTCGATGATCCGCTCGCTTTTGGTCCCGGACGTGATCGTCTTTGCCATCGCATCCCGTACCTTCATGCTCCACCTCCTGGAACTGTAAACACGATCAATGTCAGCCCTCGATTATACTATAAGCTGATAATTGGGCTGGTATATTCCAGGCTGCGCACAGGAGGACACAATGGCAGATCCGAAAGCCTCGTCGATTGCCGGCGGACCAACGCCCGAGCCGCCGCTGGAGCCCGAGGACCTGACCCAGAAACTGGCCGGTGACAGCGCCGACAAGCCATTGCCGCAGAAGGCAAAGGATGTCTTCACCGAGCTCGACCGCGAAGTCTCTGGAGAGTACGAGGCCAGGCAGGAGCGCGACGCGAAGAAATAACTAGCTGAAGAGCGACTTCAGCTCGGCGGCCGCCTCCGCCTTAAGCTGGGCGAGGGTGCAGGACTGCGGCTGCTTGTCGGGTCGCCAGCGCACGAAGCCGACGCCATGCCGAAATCGGTCGTTCTCGAGCCGGTCGAAGGCGACCTCACAGACCAGCTCGGGGCGCAGTGGCTCCCAGGCAAGATCGCGGTCCTGCGACCAGCGGCTGGGACCACCCGGGGCGCGACCGCCCTCGAAGCTGGTCCCCCCGCGCAACGGCTCCAGCATCGATACCAGCTCGCGGCGCTGAACATCGTCAAAGCCCGAGGTGTGACCGATGTACTCGAGCGTCTTGCCGCGGTAGACACCGAGCAGCAGCGAGCCGACCCGCTTACCGTCGTTGCCCCAGTGAAAGCCGCCGACGACGCAATCAGCCGTCCGCTGTTCTTTCACCTTGATCATGGCTCGCTGCCCGGGGTGGTAGGGAGCGTCGAGCTTCTTGGCGACGATCCCATCCAGCCCGGTTCCGCGGTACTCCTTCAGCCAGCCGATTGCGACCTCCCGGTCCCGGGTCGCGGGGCTGAGGTAGATCGACTGCGGTCGCGGTCCGAGCAGCTTCTCCAGCCGCTTCCGGCGCTCCTTGAGCGGCAACTCGAGCAGGCTCTCGTCGCCGTCGGCGAGCAGGTCGAAGGCGATGTAAGTCGCCGGCTGCGTTTCCGAGAGCATCTTGACCCGCGAGGCGGCCGGGTGGATCCGGTTCGTCATCGCGTCGAAATCCGTCCCGGCCCCGGTGAAGATCACGATCTCGCCGTCGAGCACCAGGCGCTTCGGCTTGATCGCGCGCAGAGCCGGCACCAGTTCGGGGAAGTAACGCGTCAGGACCTTCTGGTTACGGCTGTGGACGATGACATCGTCGCCGTCCTTGAAGGCGACGGCCCGGAAGCCGTCCCACTTCGGCTCGTATTGCCATGAATCGCCGCCGGGAAGCTCGGCTTGAACCTTGGCTTCCATCGGGCTGAACGGTGGCATGACGCCCAGGGGCATGCTCCATATACTAGGTTCGTGCCCGGATCAACAGAGCCTCTCGTCGTGCTGCGCGATACCTTCGGGCGCATCGCCGACGACCTGCGTATCTCGGTTACGGACCGCTGCAACTTTCGCTGTATCTATTGCATGCCCGCGGCGGGGCTGCCCTGGATCGCCCGTGACGAAGTCCTCACCTTCGAGGAGATAACCCGGGTCACCCGCATCCTGGTGTCGGACTGCGGCGTGCGTACGATTCGGCTTACCGGTGGCGAGCCGCTGGTACGCAAGGGCATCGAGGAACTCACGGCCATGATCGCCGGGCTGGACGAGGGACTCGACATCGCGATGACGACCAACGGAATCCTGCTCCGCGAAAAGGCGGCTGCCCTGAAGGCGGCCGGACTCAGCCGGCTGAATATCAGCCTCGACACGCTGCAGCGCGATCGCTTTCGAAACCTGGCCAGGCGCGACGCGCTGGAGCGGGTGCTGGATGGCATCCGCGCCGCCCGGGAGGCGGGCTTTGACCGGATCAAGCTGAACGTGGTGGTGATGCGCGGCGTCAACGACGACGAGGTCCTCGACTTCGCCCGCCTGGCGCGCCAGGAGGGGTATGAAGTCCGATTCATCGAGTTCATGCCGCTGGACGCCGATGGCATCTGGAGCCCGGAGAGCGTTGTCGCCAGCCGCGAGATCATCGACGCGATCGACCGCGAGTTTCCGGTCGAACCGGTCCGTGGTGAGCGTCCCGCTCCGGCAAATCGATATCGCTTCCGGGACGGCGCTCCCGGCGGCGTCGGCGTGATCCCTTCGGTGAGCGATGCCTTCTGCAAGGTCTGCAACCGCATCCGGCTGACGGCCGAGGGCCGCCTTCGAACCTGTCTGTTCTCTCTACGTGAGCATGACGTCAAGGCGCTCCTGCGCGGGGGTGCCTCCGATGGCGAGATTGTGGAATTCGTTCGGGCGGCGGTCTGGCAGAAGGAAGAGGGCCACAAGATCGGGCAGGCCGACTTCGTCAAGCCGGGCAAGACGATGAGCCAGATCGGCGGCTAAAAACAGCTCGAGCTTACCCGCGGCCCGGGATGCCTGCCGAACTGCACGATGATCCCGTGCGAGCTCTGGTAGCGAGCCCGTGTCGGCGAGATCAAGGTCATGATGCCGCGGTCGATCGGGTTGGCAAAGCCGGCAGGTGGGTTACCGCTCCCGCCTGACACGGCCGCCGGGTCCACCGGATCCCAGAAACTTCCGTCGAAGTCCACCGCGGCCGGCCAATCGAGGCCGCAGTGGGTGTAGAGGGAGAAGCGATAGTGGGCTCCGAGTGTCACCGGGCTCGAGTTCGGGAAGAATCGGAACCGCCCATCGGCGAGCGCCTGAGATTGATGCGCGCCGGCAGGCGCCGGTAGGGCGCGCGCGCTGCCCGAGCTGCCCTCGAAGACAAGGGCCGCGGCGAGCAGCAATCCCAGGACGACGACCGCCGCGAGCAACGCCCGGGTCGAGATCTGCCATCGCGTCACCGAGGCCACCTGCCAGAAATCGGGACGCCTGCCTTTCACGTCGTTAGACCTTAGACGAGCAGACCTACAATTTGTTCCGGTGAGAATTGCCGTCGGCGGCGATCAGAAGACGCGGGTAACGTGATAACTCTCATTCACGGGGCCGAGGGCTACCTGGTTGACCGCGCCGCCAAAAGCCTGCTCGACCAGCTGCGCGCCGGGCTCACGCTGGAGTTCAACTACGAGGACCTGCACGCGGATGGCCTCAGTGCCGACGGCTTCGGCGAGAAAGCATCGACGCTGCCTTTCATCGACGCCCGACGGGTGCTCGTGCTGCGCGACTGGGGCCTGCTGGCGGGAAAGCGCGACAAGGGTGCCGGCGCCGAGCGCGCCGCCGGATATCTCGCGCTGCTACCCGACTCGACCGACCTGGTCCTGATCAGCCATGCGCTGGTCGCGCCGGCTAATGCGCTCTACCGGGCGATCGCGGGCCTGGAGCGGGAAAAACGCGCCCAGATCCAGAAATTCGAGCCCCCACGCCGGCCCGATCGCGCCGGCTGGGTGCGCAAGCTCGCCGAGGAGCGTGGGCTGACCATCACCCCAGCGGCGGTGCGCCTGCTGCTGGAACGCTCCCAGCCCGACCTTCGCCTCCTCGACCAGGAGATCGCCAAGCTGGCGCTGTATGCCTCGCCGGCAACCCGCATCGATGAGGAAGCCGTCCGGGCCCTGGTCGGCGAGACCCGCGAGGAAGAGATCTTCGCCCTCACGGATGCCCTCGCCACCGGCCGCCCCGGCGAGGTCGCCGGGGTGCTCCAGTCGCTACTTGACTCCGGCCGCGAGCCGACCTGGTTGCTCTACACGCTGGTCAGCCACTGGCGCCGGCTGATGCACGCCCGGGCCGTGCGCGACCGGGGCGGGAACGTGGCCGACCTGCAGGCGCGGCTATCCGATCATCCCTTTGTCCTTGAGAAAGCGTTCCGGCATGCCGCCGACTACACCGCCGCCGATCTGGATCGTGGCTTTCACGAACTGCTACGCCTGGAGGAAGAGATCAAGCTCGGGGAGGTCGACGCGCGGCTGGCGGTCGAGGGCTTCGTCCTCCAGCAGGTATTGACGGCTTAGCCCGATTGCAGTCTTCCAACGAATGTTCCCTCGAACCCGAGGTCCTCGATTCGGGATGGAGTTGTGGTTCGCACGAAGCCCAGGCGGTTTGGTTGTTGACCGAACCAACCGATCACGGTCTGGTTGTCGAGCCAGCCGGTTGAAAAGAAGTTTGCGGCTGCGGGTCCCAGCTGTATCTGTGATCCGTCGCGCCCGACTACCGCTCCCTGCGCAGCGAGGTTGTTGCGGTCCGGAGCCAGTAGCGGGACGTAGAGATCCAGGTTTCCATGCGCGCGCCAGGCCAGGCTACCGTCCGGGTTGTGGACCGCGGCAGCCGAGGCGGCGGTGTTTTCAAAGCAGGCGTAGCTACCGTCCTCAATGACGTCCCTCACGAAGCATTCCGGCGAACCGAGCTTGCGCGCCACCGTGCCTGATGTCTGCTCGATTTCTACGACCGGCCCGTACCAGCCTTCACGAATTGGTCCGCCGCCCTGGGTGCCGATCGAGGCCGGGAAGGTGGCGATTGGCCCCGAGGAGACCCAGCCGACGAGCTCGAGAACGTTGTCAGCCTGGTCCTGCGGCCATTGCCGGTGCGAGATCAGATGTGGAGTCCCTCCAGCTTCGGCTGAGTAGACATCCTCGGCCCAGTCACCTGGCGCGAAGCCTGTTCCAGCGCCGGAGCAGGCGTTCGAAGCGGTTGGTCGCGGTGGGAGCGTCAGAACCGCTCCCAGCAGGTGTCTTCCGTCCGGGCTGACAGCAAAGGACGCCTCCTGCTGCGAACCAAGAGGAAAGGCGGTGATCCGGCTGACAGCCCGGTCGGTGCCGAGGCTTCTGACCACGCCCTTGCCGTCGATGAAATACACGCGTCCGGCGGCAGTGTAGCCCTGGGGTGGGAACAATGGACCGATGCAGCCAACGTAGGGTGGTGTCAGCGGCGTAAACGTAGTCTTGGCCCGGGCATATCCGTCCAGGCCGGCGATGGCAACTGTGTCGAACAGGGGGAAGCCTTCAGCCGCCCTCGAGTGCGACTCCAGGACTCCAAAGAGAAGCTCCGGGGCAGGTCCGCCGGATGCCGCAGCTGACGTGGTGCCAGACGCCGAAGGGCGTGACGTATTCGCAGCTTGGCCCGGCGATTGTGCGGGTGCACAGGCGACGATCAGGGTCGCGGCCAGAAGCAGCAACGGCCAACGGCTGAAGCCTGGCATCGACGGATAAACGTGCCGCGAACCGCTCCGGTTACTCCCGCAGGAAGTTAACTTCAGGCTTTGGCTTTCGCGGTCCGGGCGGCGGGCTTCTTTGCGCCCCTGGTCGCCGGCGCGGCGGTCTTTGCGGTCTTCGCCGCCTTCGGCTTCTCGACCGTCAGTTTGGCGAGCGCGCTCATCAGGCGGCCTTTCCGGCGAGAGGCGTTGTTGCGATGGATGATGCCCTTTTCGGCAGCCTTGTCCAGAGCGCTGATGGCACGGCGGACTTCTTCACCTGTCAGGCTCGGCGCTCCGGCGCCGGAGGGACGCCGCGCGCGCGCGACCAGCGTCTTCGCCGCGGACCGCGTCGATCTGTTGCGATCGCGCTTCCTGATCGAGGCGCGGACGCGCTTCTTTGCCGATCGGGTATTCGCCATGCGAGCGCTGATTATACAGGCCCACTTAGAATGCGTCAGGATGTCGATCGAGCGGCGGCGCATCGCGTCTGCCGCCACCCTGATCCTGATCGCCTTCGGGCTCAGCCGAGTGCTCGGGGCTGTCCGCGAGCTGGTCATCGCCAACACTTTCGGGACCAAGCACATACTCGACGACTACCGCGTCGCCTTCGGCGTCCCGGATCTACTTTTCAATTTGTTGCTGGCTGGAGCGATCAGTTCGGCCTTCATCCCGGTTCTCTCGGAGTTCCTCGCCCACGACGACCGGCAGCGGGCACGCGAGGTATCCGAGCGGGTGCTCAACACCGCACTCTTGATCCTGACCGCGGGCGCGACGCTGCTCTTCATCGTGGCGCCCTTTTACGTCTCCTTGATCGCCTTCGGTTACACTGCCCAGGACCACGAACTGATCGTCGGCCTGACGCGAATACTCCTGCTCCAGCCGATCTTTCTCGGGGCCGGCGGACTGGTGATCGGCATCCTGACGGCCTACCAGCGTTTCCTGGCGCAGGCGCTGGCGCCGCTCTTCTACAACGGATCGATCATCGTCGCCGCCGCCTTCTTCGCGCCGCGCTTCGGTGTGACGGCGCTTGCCATCGGTGTCGTCGCCGGCGCGCTTCTGCACGTCGGGGTGCAGCTGCCGGCGCTCTGGGGCACCGGCTGGCGACCGCGGCCGGTTTTTGGCTGGAACGACCCCGGCGTGCGCAAGGTCGGCAGGTTGATGTTTCCGATCGCGCTCGGGCTCGCAGCCGCCCAGGTGAATGTCTTCGTCGATACCATCCTGGGCACCTCGCTGCCGCCCGGCCGCGTCGCCGCGCTTCGCTATGCCGACACGACGGCGCAGTTACCG
>Ga0102924_1007125_pt1 | contig 10321 bp, 8 predicted proteins | sample PaiPotPPM11metaG_FD_80116 | JGI IMG/M metagenome (GOLD analysis project Ga0102924, IMG submission 80116) | Iron sulfur acid spring bacterial and archeal communities from Banff, Canada, to study Microbial Dark Matter (Phase II) - Paint Pots PPM... ...
CGCCAAGAATAGCTATGGCGTCTTTGCCCGCTTCGATGTAACTGATCTTCCCGTCCTTGTCGATGACGAAGGTCACACGATTCGCGACACCGTATTCGGGAATCAGCACACCATACTGTTCGGCGACCTTGCGGGTGGCGAAATCGCTCAACAAAGGGAAAGTAAGCCCCAGCTTGGTTGCAAACTCCTTTTGTGAGGGTGTGTTGTCTTCGCTGACGCCGAAAACTGCTGCATCGGTTCCCTTAAACTTATCGATTCCGAGCTGGTAAGTCTGCATCTCTTTCGTGCAGCCGCCCGTAAATGCCGCTGGAAAGAAGGCGAGGACGACGGTCTGTTTTCCGCGAAACGAGGAGAGCGTGACCTTGTCGCCCGTAGTGGCGGGCAAGGTGAAGTCGGGCGCCATATCTCCTACTTTCAGTTTGGTCGATTGAGGCGCAGTCCCACTTGCGGGTGCCGTGGCTTGGCCCAGTATTAGCCCGCTCGCCATGACAGCTAACGCGGCAACATTCCATAGCTTCATAATTTCCTCATTCAACGCAACTCTATCACCGCGAGCCCTTGGGCGGCAATGGTGACCGGTTCGCCGATCGGGCGCTCCTGGGCCGGGTCTAGCCCCGATTCTTTGATCAACTGTCGAATTTCGGGGAGTCCCGGATTTACGGGGCCGCCCATGCGCTGCCAAGCTTTCAGTGCTGAGCCATGATCCGGATCCACGAATTGCATCCGGTAGCGTGTGGCGCGCGATGCTTTCACGTCAAGTCGAAATGTCCTGGGCCGCACCTTCTCTCCCGGCTCCGCATAGTTCCAGAGAGCCAGGACGAGGGTGCCGTCGTTTCGCTTAGTGGCGATAGCGTTTTCCGATTGGATTGCGATCCGGCTGTCGCCAAGGCGGTGAAGCAGCTCGAAAACGTGGAACGCGGCCTTCGGAATGCCGCCTTCCGCTATGACACCGTAGCCGCCATAAAAAGGCGTCTTCACTACCCCCTGTTCTTCAAACACATCCGAAAATGTCCAGTACGACATGATATTTGCAAGCCCATCGCATTCCCGGATATTATTCGCGAGCCACGGGCCCATAAAAGCGCTGTCCGTAACTTCTTGCTGCGTCATATAGGTCGCGTTGTACTCGGACCAAATGATGGGGGTGTTGGGAGCGGCGGAGGCTTTCACCTGGTCATAAACTTTTTTCACCGCGCGGGCGACCATATCGCGGCGCGGAATGGAAGCGCCAGTGCCGAAAACGTCTTTAGAAGTGTCATTTCCGTAGACGTGCGTCGAAACAAAGTCGAACGGAGCGTGGTTCTGCGTGCAGTGTGCGATGAAGCTGTCGACCCACGCGGCTTGGGCAGTAGCGGGGCCGCCGATACGGAGGCCCGGATCAACTTTCTTCACAGCTGCTGCGGTCGCGTCATATAGCTGGAAGTATGTGGACTGCTTTGGGTCGCCGTCCCAGAAGTCGATATTCGGCTCGTTCCAAACTTCGAAATACCACCGCTTGACTTCATCCTTCCCGTAGCGATCCTCTAAGTGCCTGGTGAAGGCTTCGATCAAGGCGCCCCATTTAGCCGGGTCTTTGGGCGGCGACGGAAGCGGCTTATACCAGAAAGCGTGCGGCGTTAGATTCGCGGCCAGCTTGCGAGGCATGAAACTGAGCTCGACAAAGGGCCTGACCCCGTTTTCAAGAAGCCCGTCGTAGACTTGATCGACATACGAGAAGTTGTAGACGGGTCTGCCTTGCGGGTCCTCATCATAGACGCCCATCTCATCGTGAAAGATGGCGTGAAAGCGGACGTACTTGAGATCCGTGATTTTTTTAACGCTTCTCAGATCGGCCCGATAGCTCTCACGAAGGCTCAGCACTGCGCGGCCAGAGCCAAACATCTGCTCCCAGATGTGAGGAAAGGGATGAGCCGGAGCGTTCGCATCTATGGTGATGGTTTCGTCTAAATTGCCGGCCTGACCTCCGGCACGGGCTAGCGAGGCAAACGAAGCCAGAACAATGGCGCTAACTAAAGAGAAACGCTTCACGCCTGTTAGAACACAAACAAGCCCGGTATGTTGCTTGTTACGATACGAAAAGCTCCTACGTTCAGTGAGGTATTCAAGATGAGCGAGCGTCTGCTGTTTGCGATAGCCACCCTTGCGGCGATCACCGGGACCGCGAGTGCCCAGACAACAGATCCAAATCCCGGGCACACGCCCAGCGTGTTTCTCGGGAATCACCGCCCGCCGAACAAGAAGGACAAGAAGCCCACGTCGCGCTCTGTGACGGGCAAGGTGGTGGATGGTTCCGGGCAGCCGCTTGAGGGGGCGCTAGTGACGGTGACGGATACCAAGGCTGACGAGAAGCGGACGTTCATTACAAAGAAGGATGGGCGCTATAACTTCGATGAACTAAGCTTTACGGTGGATTATCAGCTTCAAGCGCGTTATAAGGACGCGGTCAGCGAGCCGAGAAAGTTAAGTCAGTACGACCACACGGTCGATATGGTGCGAATCCTGGACGTTCCAACCACCGCAAGCGCAGAGACTGAGCCAAAAAACCAGTAGGTCAGGCCGGCACGTTTGCGAAATTGCGGAAGTTGTCTTGAAAGAGCCGCTTCACATCGCGGGCGATCTGAGCGGTCGTAACCTGCCATCCGTCACGGGCGAGTGCGGCGTAGGAATCGGTCAACGAAGCGGCAATTGTACGACGCGAGTGTTTCCATTTGTAGATGATCTGATCGAGTATCCGCGCATCCGAGTGCTGCGGAATAAAGCTTGTCCCGAGCATCTCAATACGCTCATCCGTGATTTCGCGAACAATGGATGGATTGTTGAGAAACCACCAGCATCCGAACGGCATAAGGTTTGCGAATTTGCGCGCCGCGACACAGAGCTCATGCTGATTTTCGCGCGACAGCATGCTTACGAGAAAGCGATTTTCGGGATTTTCAAGGCACATGCGCTCAACAGATTGAGTGTCGGCGTAACCGACGCTATCGCCTCCATCCCTGAGCCCCGGGTTCACTGCTTTACGCACGCCGATCATCATTGAAAACGGCAGCTTGTGCTCGCGCCCTACGGGTAGCACGACTTCCCTGATGAGCCGACCGCGAAGGGAATCTTCCGGATAGCGGAATGCCGGCGGCAGCGAGACGGCCATGTACACCGGGTTCACGCGGCCAATCCAATCATCAAGGAATTTGCGCGCGCTTCGGATGCCGGCATTGTCAACTGTGCCATTGGCGGCATAACCGCGGCTGGTCAGCAGTCGATGCGCATCCTCCCATCTATTCAGCAGGACGTCCATTCGCAAGGCCGCCCGCAGGTTGGGGTGACGTGGCGCGTCCGACTCCCAATACTGCGTTTCTTTTCGATCGAAAACATCGTTCGTCATCACCATATCGGTGACACCGGCCATGTGCATTGCCTTGTTGACGTGATCGGCGGGCTCGATAGCGGAAAAGAACTCTCGCGCGTCTTTCAAGGAACGAGCGTAGGGATCTAGGCCATAAGCTTCCATCACGCATACGACGCCACGGCATGCTTCTGATAGCGGCGTATTGCGGACGAACAGCGCGTCCCAGATCAGGTCGGCCTGCTGGGATTTGGTTAGCGCCCAGAAGGCATCGGTCGAAATATCTGAGGAGCGGAAAACTTCAGCAACCAAGTAGTGATACGTCACCAGATCGTCAATGCCTGCGGAGAAAAGCTTCGTGAAACTGGGCGGATATTGATGGGTGTGAACGTCGAAAACCGCAGTTTCAGAGACGCTGCGCTCCACTTCCGCCGCGAGCTCGTTCAAGCGGAGAGGCGGCTCTTTGCGGGCGTCTTCGGTCGCGGTTTTCACGTCGGTCTGCATAGGGTCAGCGCTTGCACATTTGCGGATATTGCTTTTTCAACTGCTCGAGCTTTGGAATATCGTTGTACATGATGTACGGATTATTGGGATTGTGCTCCAGAAAGTGCTGGTGGTAACTTTCGGCGGCGTAGAACCCATGGAAAGGCACAACCTGGGTTACGATCCTTCTTGAAAAAATTTTGGCGTTTTCGAGCTGTTGGATATAAGCCTCCGCTACCCTCTTCTGATCATCATTCATATAGAAAATCGCAGACCGGTATTGAGTACCCGTATCCGGGCCTTGCCGGTTCAATTCCGTTGGGTTGTGGGCTACTGAGAAATAAATCTTGAGCAATTGACCATACGTGATCTGCGACGGATCGTAGGTGATCTTCACTGACTCGGCGTGCCCGGTACTGCCGGTACTCACTGTTTCGTACTGCGCGGTTGACTTGTCTCCCCCGGCAAAACCGGATACGACGTTGGTGACGCCCTTGAGGTGTTCGAAAACCGCCTCGACTCCCCAGAAGCACCCACCCGCCAAAACTGCGGTTTGTTTGCCTTCAGACGCGGATGCCGGGATGTCTTGCGCCGGGTCAGGAAAGGCAACCTTGGGACGCGCTGCCAGGGAAAACGCTCCTGCCAGGAGCACGGGGATGAGACAAGGGATGAATCGTTTCACAAAAGAGTTCCTCTTTTATAGGCTTCGTATAAAGGATTCCGCAAGTTACGCGCAAGTTGCTGTTCGATGCAATTTACTTCCATTCTGGATTTTTACCGACACTCACGAGATTAGCTAAAATTCGATACGCACCGGGCACACCTGCGGGCAGCTGGCGGTAGAGCGCGAAAGCATCGTAGATATAGATGCCGCTGCCATAGCGCGCAACCACCAGCCCACCCCGCTGCGGGTCCTGATTCGGATCGTGGGTTTCTACCAATGCCTGGTAATGAGAATCCCATTTCTGCAGGAAACCGTGACCTCGCTCTTCTTCCCAGCCGCGAAAATCCGCTTCGGTAATCTTATTCGGCCAGGTGAGAACAGGGTTGTTGGGATCCAGTACTTTCACGGCAGATGCCTCGTCGACGACTTTCTGCGGGTTTGAGCCCAGACTGAACGGATACGGGCCATAATCACGGTCAAACTCTTGCAGGTTGTACTGCACAAGCAGCACGCCTCCGTTTTTGACATAGTCGAGCAACCGCGCATTCGCCGCTCGCAGCTCCGCATTGACGGCGTAAGCTCGCACGCCGAGAACGATTGCGTCATAGTCGTTCAGATTTCCCGTCTCAATGTCATTGGCGGACAAAATCTTAACAGTGAGCCCCAGATCTTCGAGCGCTCGCGGAACATCGTCGCCCGTACCCGGCAGGAACGCAATGCGGAGACCCGGAGCGGTTCTCACGTCGACACCGACCGCTTTGTAACTTGCCGGGCGGTAGTAGGGATAGGGCAGCAGGCCTGGATAACCAACCAGCCGATAGCCTTCCTCGTACATCTTGCCTTGATATTCTGCGACCGCTTTAATCTGATAGCTTTCCGGTTTGATCGATCGTGGTGCGACCTGGAACGTGAGAGTCTGCGTCTCGCCGTCACTGGCCATTGAGAACGGGTACTCGCCGGGCGTTGACGTCCAACCGGCGGGCAAGCGCAGGCGCAACACACCCTTCGCGGGCCCTTTCACATTGCTGTGGAGTGCGCAGGAGAACGCAAATGAGGTGGAGGTGAGAGGCACGGCCCCGGATGCAGGGGAGACGGCGACCGAGATGGCGGGTCCCATCAAAAGCGGCTGGGCCTGCAATCCGACCTTTTCAATGCGCTGCATGCTCTGGACCACTTGTTTGCATTCAAGTTCGGTTCCGCGGTAAGTAAGACGTGCGCTCGCCGACAATGGATAGGGCGCAAACGAGAGGTTACGATAACGCTCGTCCGTCAGGTCGTAATAAGGCTGTTCCTGGTTGGGACGCGAGAAATACGGCTTGGTGAGCCGTGCGTGAGCGGGCGCGGTAACAGCGAACTTCAGCCGCATCTCTTCGCCAGCGCCGAGTGTGGCTTTTGGCGGGCCATCCGGGCGAATTTTCCACGTGTTTCCATCGGAAGGGCTCACCTCAATGCTTTCGACACCTACTGGCTCGGAGCTTTGATTCAGTAGGTGCGATTCGACGTTAAACGATTGTCCGGGGATGGCAATCGAGAACGTAACGGCTGGTCCGGCAAAGCGAGCAAAAGGCCCGGTGGGTTCTTTCTCGGGCGCAATTGTCGTCTCAAAAGACAGACCGAGCGCAAGAGTCAGAGCTTTCTCAAATTGCTTTTCCTTTTCCTGCAATTCGAAGGCGACGTCGCTCTTGCCTGGCTCCTCCAATTGACTTGCGCCAACTTGCTGGAGGAGCGCACGGATAGCCTTCAGACCCTCGGCCAAAATAGGAGCGATGCTGCCCGGATCGTCGGGCCTGTTATGGGCACATGCATAGTCAGCCAGTCGAGAAAGTCTCTCGAGTCCCTCTCTGAGAAAATTTGTTTCGCCTTTGGCGAGCGTCGCGATGCCTGTCACTGAAACATCGATGCCATCGTAAAACGACTTCTCCTTTTCCGGTGACTGGAGGCGCGATCCATAACGATGGTAGGGAGAGCTGTAAGGCGAGGGAGGAGGTATTGTTCCACCGCCGTTTTGACTCTTTTGGTAGCCCCATCCCTCACGGCCAATCTGCAGAAAAGTTAAACCCGCCGCGGGATTGCGACCGCCTTCCGGAATTTCAACGTTTGCCTCAGGCCTCTGGTTGATCCAGGTCTGATGCACATAATCGAAGAATCGAACCGGGACGTATTTGTCCGTCGCGTAATCGTATATGCCTTCTTTGGTGGTAGAAAAAAACGGTACGCGAGCGTAGACCTTCAACGGAGTCCAGGGGCGCAAACCGTCACGAAGCTGTTCAGGGAAGCGGTGCGGATCACCAGCGGCGAGAAACACCTCCTGGGCCATTTGTCCAGAGACCTGATGATTGCCGTGCCCGTCGGTGGGCGCGCCTGCAAACACGGAAGCGATGATAAGCGGCCGCGTCAAACGGACCACGCGCACGACATCCGAAAGCACTCGATCGTGTCCCCACTTTTGGAGCGCCTCTTCGCGGGTCTTGGAGAATCCGTAATCGATTACTCGGCCCCAGTATTGATCGACTCCGTAGTAACGGTCTGAGGCGAGAAGTTCTTGCGTCCGTATCAAGCCGAGGGCGTCGTAGAGATCCATCGTCATGACATTCTGGCCGCCTTCGCCGCGATTGAGGGTGAGCAAGACAGCACGCGCGCCAAGCCCGCGACTCTGGTAGGCAAGCATTCCGCCATCTTCGTCGTCAGGATGGGCCGTAACCATGAGAATGCTTGCACGCGTGCGAATTGCGGCGAGCCAACGCGATAAGCCCGCCGCTCCACGATCCACGTCCACGCTCATGGGGCGTGGATCGATGTTGGCGGCATCGGGTGCGGGCTCACTCGCGTAGGCCCAGATTGCGGCGGCTAAGATCGCCACTCCAGCAAACGCCCGGGCAGTTCTAAATGCGAATGGAGTTCCACTTCTCATGCCTATCTTAAGGATATGGTCGGAGCTATGTTAGAGGAATCCCGTGTTCTTCGAGCGTGCCTCTGACTTCCGCCAGCGACAGCCGCGAAGCGTCGTACTCGATGAATAGTTCATTGCCTGAAGACAGGACGCGAGCTGCAAGCATGCCGTAAACGGCGTGAACGCGAGAGATGCTTTCGAAATCATGCTTTGTGAGCGCACGCGAGAGTTTAAACGTGGCATCCACCTTCGTCATCGCGATTCAGAATAGCATCCGAAGCAGTAAATACGACGCCATACTTTGCGCTGTATGCTTGACATCGTACGCACGACGTATTAGTTTGGATTGCACGTGATCGCATCGTATGCGGACAAAGACACCGAAAAGCTGGCGTCCGGGACTCGGGTCAGAAAGTTCGAGGCGATTGCGCGAGCGGCTCGAAAGAAATTGCTAATTCTCCGGGCGTCGGTTAAGTTGGAGGATCTAGTGACGCCTCCCGGAAACCGGAAGGATGGCTACGCATATGACGTCGAAATCGTCGACTATCACTCCTAAGCTGCTGCCACTTATTACACCTGGCGAAATCCTGAGCGAGGAATTCATGAGCCCGCTTGGCTTGTCCGCAAATGCGCTCGCGCTTGAGCTTCACGTGCCAGCAAATCGGATTCAAAGCATTGTAAAAGGGCAACGAGCGATCACTGCAGATACCGCGCTACGTCTGTCGCAGTACTTCGGAAACTCCCCGGAATTTTGGTTGAACCTGCAACAGAACTACGAACTGGATCGTGCGAAAAGGGAGAAGCTGGATGAAATTCGGCGTCAGGTGGCACGGCGGACAGCGCCCCGAGTAGCGAAGCGAAACGACAAAAGGGCGCGGGATCGTCAAGCGCTCGCCTGTTAGGGGGTGAGCGCTGGTTCACCTAGTCAAGGGTCATGATCACTCTGCTTCACCTTCCATAAAATTTGCCGCAACATGCCCAGCCACGTTTCTGCATCCGGATCACGTATTCCCAGCCGCCGCACCAAACGCCTCACCTTGAGTTCGGTCGATTTCGACGTGCGTTCGTTCACATAGCCAGAGCGATCGAGCAGGTCCAAAACCAAAATCGTGATCCGCTCCAGGTCTTCGCCAGTCACGGGCTGCGGAGCTTCGAAACGTTTCTCGACGGCGCCTTCGTTGCGCACTAGTTCATACAGACAAACAGCAACCGCTTGCCCCAAATTCATGGATCCGTGCTCCTCGCGCGTAGGTATCCGGAGAAGCCAGTGACAGTGGCTCATGTCCTCGTTCGAAAGGCCGAATTTTTCAGAGCCGAACAGTAAGGCGACCGGAGAAGAGGACAATTGCCTCTTGATGAGAGCGCCCGCAGTTTCGAGCCGGTGCAGCGGAACGTGCAGATCGCGATTCCCCTGCGCCGTGGTGCCTACGACGAGCGCGCAATCGCCAACAGCGGGCGCGACACTATCGAAAACTTGCGCCTGTTCGAGGATGTAACGGGCGCGAACAGCCGAACGTGCCTCTTTAAAAGCCACGTCGTAGGGGTTTACCAGCCGCAAATCGGTCACCCCGAAGTTGCTCATAGCCCGGGCTGCGGCTCCGATGTTGAGAGGATTGCGCGGCGAGACCAGAACGATCCGCAGAGGTCGGACACTACTGCTCCAGGTAGGTGTAGCCGTTCAATCCTTCTTCGTAAAACTTCAACAGGCGCCCGGATTCTTCGTAGCCGATGCGTTGCTCGCGAACCGCCAGCTCGACGTCTTTGCGGAACTGATCGAGCAAGGTTTGTGAGTTGTATTGGACGTACTTCAAGACCTCGCGCACCGTGTCGCCCTGGACCACGGTTTCGAGCACCACATCCCCTTGTTCATCAAGCGCCACATGGACGGCATTCGTATCGCCGAACAGGTTGTGCAGGTCTCCGAGTATCTCCTGGTACGCCCCCAAAAGAAATGCCCCTAGTATGTAAGAGCCGTTATTGAATGGATGCAGAGCGAGGGTCTTCTTCACGTCGCGCCGATCGATGAACTGATCTACTTTGCCGTCTGAATCGCAGGAGATGTCGCCGAGGACGGCGTGGCGAGTTGGAAGCTCGTCGAGACGGTGAATGGGCATGATCGGGAATAGCTGCTTTACGGCCCAGTTATCAGGCATGCTTTGAAAGAGCGAAAAATTGCAGAAATAGGTATCGGACAGCATGCCGTCGAGACCCTCGAGCTCCTCAGGGAAGAATTCGAGTTCAGCTGCAAGCTTCAGAATCTTGCGGCAAATCGCCCAAAAGAAATTTTCGGCGAAACTGCGCTGCTCGAGCGAAAGATAGCCAAGACTGAAGAGATTTAGCGCCGAATCGAGCGCCTGCTGGGCATCATGATAGGTCTCAAGCAGATTTTTCTTGTTTATCGAGCGATACGTCTCAAAGAGATCGATCAGGCACTGTTCCGAATCTTGCGGGACGCTTGTCGCCAGGTCCTCTTCTCCGAAGCCGCTGACGCCCAGCACGTTGAAAACCAGGACGCTGTGATACGCCGCGATGGCTCTCCCGCTTTCGGTGATGATCGTCGGGTGAGCAACTTCGGCTTCGTCACAGATGCTTTGAATGTGATAAACTATGTCGCGCGCATACTCCTCAAGCGTGTAATTCACGCTCGACTCGAAATCGGTTTGTGAGCCGTCGTAATCTACTCCCAAACCGCCGCCCACATCGAGATATCGCAGGGCCGGGGCCAGCTTCTTCAATTCGACATAAATGCGGGCCGCTTCGATCACAGCGCCTTTGATCTGCCGTATGTTGGTGATCTGACTTCCGAGATGGAAATGGAGAAGTTGCAAACTCGCTTCCATGTCGTGCTCTTTGAGGAAGTCTACGGCTTTGAGGGTTTCGCTCACCGTCAGGCCAAATTTCGACCGATAGCCGCCGGATGACTTCCAACGCCCGGATCCGCGGC
>Ga0102924_1007126_pt1 | contig 10320 bp, 9 predicted proteins | sample PaiPotPPM11metaG_FD_80116 | JGI IMG/M metagenome (GOLD analysis project Ga0102924, IMG submission 80116) | Iron sulfur acid spring bacterial and archeal communities from Banff, Canada, to study Microbial Dark Matter (Phase II) - Paint Pots PPM... ...
AAACCAAAAATTGTGTCATTCCGAACCGCTTCAGCGGTGAGGAATCTGCTTTACTTCTTCTTGCCTGCACCCTTCTTCGCGGCGCTTTTCTTGGGAGCGGCAGCCTTCTTCTTAGCAGCCGGTTTCGCGGCCTTTGCCTCAGCCTTCTCTTCAGTCCTCGACTCGACTTTCGCCGAGGCTTCCTTCTTGGGCTTCGCTACTTTCTTCGGCAATGCAGCCGCGCTGAACTTCTGGCCGTCGAAAGCAATCTCCGTGATTCGCACGGAGCTGAAGGGCTGCCGATGTCCGTTGAGCTTCTTGTACTGCTTCTTTTTCTTGTAATGGAAGACCAGAATTTTTTTCGCACGGCCTTCGTTAAGGATTTCGCCGGTCACAACCGCATTCGACTCGGGGCGCGCAATCTGCCCCTCGCTGGCCGACACCGCCAGCACATCGTTAAATTCCACCGTGCCATTGCTGGCCGCAGCCTGGGTTTCCAGGCGAAGCACATCCCCGGGCGCCACCCGATATTGCTTACCGCCAGCGCGGATAACCGCGTACATACTCATGCCTCCGTTGCCCTCACCAGACCTGTAAACCGAACGCTTGCTTCGGCATTCTTAATTCCCAAACACAAGCTTGTCTAAGTTCCAGCCCAGGGAGCAATTCAAATTTTTTGCGCTTGCTGTTTTTTCCGCGCCGGTCGTTCCTGTTTCAACTTCCCTGTTTCAACTTTGTTCCGACGTAAGCGGACGGCCCTAACCCGAGGTCACTAAAACGCAGTTTTTCGCGCTGAGGTGGAAGAACAGAGCCGAAAATACAGGCAAACTCAACTAGTTTAACGTGATTAGCGGAAGACGGTCAAACCGAGAGGGGATAGTACACTCCGGGAAATTCAGATCGACCCTGGAGCCTCTGCGGCGAGCGGGGCGCGGGACAAGTTCTGAGTGAAATCGCCTGATCACCATTTGGCACTGTCTGTTATCTTCTTCGGGGAAACATGTCTACTTTCGACGAAAGGATTCTCCGATGTTCTCGTTGGAATTGGGGAGCGAGGTAGCCAATCTGACTTGCGGCTGTTGTGGTAAACCGTTCAAAAGCGTCAACGGCTTTATCAAAAAGGACGACTGAGCCTATTCAGTTTATTTCGCCACCTTACAAAGCGGACATGACGAAATCGGAGTTGGGCTTACTGTGAGCATCGGCAAGTGGTGGGATGATTCGGACGAAGCTGTAGCCGAGCGGGAGTGGGTTTACATGCATGTCTGGCCATCTGAGAACGGCGGTGGCTTCGAGCTGTGCCTCGAAGAACCTGATTCCTCCCGCCACGCGGCTAGCAAGAGGCTGGGTCGAAAGTTGGAGCCAGAAAAAGCACGAAGCCACCCCCTGCTTGAGGAGTTCTTTGCTGTCTTCGATTTCATAATCGACAACGATCCCGCGGTGCTGTCCTATCTGTCGAACCACGAAGTCAACATTGCAGGAAGAGTGTGCAAGCACTCACCGAAGGATAACTGATGTCATAACGACGTCGGCCTCGCAACGGACCGAGTAGACTTTGCGGTGTCCAACCAAAAAGGCTCGGGACGAAGGAGGCCGAGATGAAAATTGTAGGCTGTGATCTGCACGCAAGACAACAAAGCATAGCCATGGTGGACACTGAAACCGGAGAGTTCACCGAGAAAACACTTTCCCACGAAGGGAATACAGTACGAGCATTTTATGCAGCCCTGGAAGGTCCGGTGGTAGTGGGCATCGAAGCCACGGGATCAATGCAGTGGTTCTTGGAACTGCTGGAAGAGTTGAGAATCCAATGCCGGGTAGGACATCCGGCGGAGATCCGAGCGAAAGAGACCCGGAAGCAGAAGCACGATCGGCGGGATGCACGGTTGATATGGGAACTGCTAATCGAAGACCGCTTTCCGGAGATTTGGATGCCCTCGACCGAAGAGCGGGACTTGCGAACCTTGCTGCGGGACCGCCACCAGTGGGTGAAGATGCGAGCGCGATTGCAGCACACGTTGCAAGCGATCGCACTCAATTACGCCTTGCGCCAAGGTCACGCGCTCTGGAGTCAGGCCGGGCAGAGCGTACTGAAGGCACTGCCTCTGCCACCCTACACCAGTCAGAGACGAACGGAACTACTGCGCTTGTACTTACAGTTGCAGAAACGAATCCAGGAACTGGATAAAGAAGTGGAGGCCCAGGCCCGACACAGGCCGCAGGCGCGCCGGCTGCTAACGCATCCGGGTGTGGGTGCGCGTGAGCACACCAGCGGGAAGCGACAGCGACTGGGGAAATTGACCAAGCAAGGCAACTCACTGCTGCGCTATCTGTGGACCGAAGCGACGATGCATGCGGTGCAGAAAGATCCGGAACTGAAACGCTTTTATCGGCGCAAGCTCATCCAGAAAGGAATGGGCAAAGCCAGGATCGCTGCGGCTCGCAAACTGGGGATCCGGCTGTGGATTATGATGCGCGACCAGATTGACTACGAAGAGTTCTGCCGCCGCGGAAAGTTGCGGCAGAAGGGGGAAGCCCATGCGGGGATGCCTGATTTCAACAGTGGTCCTGCACGGCAGTGACCGGGTTAACTGAATAGGCTGCCCGCCTCCCCAAAGGGAGGGGAGTTTGCACAACACATCATGATCGAGCGTGACCGAAGAGATGTCTGGTGGGCTACGCCACCACAATGATGAAGAAAACGGGCCGAGCCAATGCGGTTGGACACAAAATCATCCAAGAAGGATCAGTACTCTCTCGAAAGCAACCAGTGCATCTGCGCTGTCACGTGGCTGTTGAAAAACTCTTTTCTGGAAAATTCGCAAAAATGAAATTGCGTTGGGATGCGTTATAAGCGATCTTCTCGGATCGCAAGACATTTTATATCCCTTCAAAATTGGCGGTTTGGGAGGAAGAGCGAGTTTTTCAACACCCACTCACCATCTCGCTCATTGACTTGTCCTCTGTTTTTTGTGCCAGGGGTGTAGCTGAATTTTTCCCGGAGTGTCCTAGCAGGTGAACTGAGAGGAACAGATTTATTGCGGTGACAAAGTTTCCTGGATTGCGACCTTCTCGCACCATCGCACTAGCTCTGAACCGTGGCATGATTGAGCAGCAAATGGAGCGGTTACGGAATCGTTGCTCATCATCACGGGTACGATGGGGGCGGGCAAGACGACTCTTCTGGGCGAAGCGTCGGACATTCTTGCCTCGCGCCACATTGCCCATGCGGCGATCGACCTGGACGCGCTCGGGCTCGCCCATCTTCCGTCCGCACCTGGCAACGATGGCGTGATGTACCGCAACCTTGAGTCTGTCTGCAACAACTATGCTTCCGTCGGCGTGAGGCGACTCTTGCTGGCGCGCGCGATGGAAGACCGGTCCGAGCTAGAACTCTGTCGTGGAGTTGTTTCGGCCACAAACACAGTCGTCTGCCGTCTTATTGCCAGTATCGAAGCGATGCAGCAGCGTGTCCAGAAGCGCGAATCAGGTGTATCGCAGCGCATATACGTCGATCGCGTCGCGAAACTGAACGTCATCCTTGACCGCGCGCGATTAGAGGATTTCACCGTGACTAACGAGAATCGCTCGTTGACCGAAGTTGCACACGAAATGCTCGTCAAAGCAGGATGGATTTCAAACTGATGCAGTACCGTGCGAAATTTATTGCGGCGACAACGTTTCCTGGATCGCGACCTTCTCGCCTTCTTCGACGTTGATCACGCGATGCAGGGTGCGATATCCGGACATGGTGATATCGATCTCGTAGGTCCCAGGGTTGAGATAGAAATCGTAGGGCGCGGTTTTGTCGAGCACGCGCTGGTTAACCATGATCTGAGCGCCTTTGGGTTGGGTCTTGATGCTCACAATTCCCATGCTCGATCCACCGCCACCGCGCGCAAAAACCTTCTTGAATTTGCCGCCTGCGCCGCGGATTTCGTCGGTGCTCCCCAGGCGCTTGAGCGAGACGTTGACATTTGCGGCCTGTCCGGTTTGGACGTTCGCCGTGCTCGTCTCTTCCAAGAACCCGGAGCGTCGCACCAGGACGGTGTGCGTGCCGGGCTTGTCGAACGAGAACAGCGTAGGCGTGAGCCTGCCGGTGTCCCTGCCATCGATAACGATGGCAGCCCCTGCCGGGTTGCTCGAAACCATTAAGGTGACTGTGGTTGTGACCGAACTCAGTTGCAGCGCAACCGACGAAGTACCTGCCCGCAGCGTAATCGTACGGCTCTGAGAGCTGTATCCTGCTTTGCTGGCAGAGACGACGTGCCTGCCGGGCGCGATGTCGGTAAGAGTACACGGGCTTTGGCACAACGCGCTGCCGTCAAAAGCGATCTGTGCGCCAGCTGGGACCGAGGAAACAGTGAGCTGCGCCACCAGAGGGGCAGAGGCGTGCTTTCTTGCCCGGTTCCGTGAACTTGCCTTGGAATTTGCCGGGGTTTCCGGTTGCTCCTCAATCGTCAGGGTAGGCTTTGGTTCGATTGGCGCGGGTTGAGCTATTTCGGCCTGAACTGCCGCGTCGGCCTGCGCAGGCGCGGGATTCGGCGGCGGCGATACCGGATTCACTGGTGACGGAGGAGCAGTATGTTTCGCGGGAGCAGTCTGGACCGGGCCGGCTGCAGCACTCGAACGACCGCTGTCTTTGTCTTGGCCATCGTGGTCTTGCAGGTAATTGTGGAGCGCCATTCCGGACACGATTATTGCAATGAGAAGGACAGCGCCGCCAACGCCGTAGATGTAAAGCTTTGGGGGCAACTTGCGCATTTCGGCCATTGCCTTTTGCGCCACTTCGCGGAGCGGAATCTGCGGCTTCTCCGCGGCGGATTTCTTTTTTGCATCCGCTTGCGGAGGCTGAACCGGCTCCGCTTCTTCCGGCGCGGACTCGGGCGATATAGAGGGAACAAAGACCTCTTTAAGCGGCGGAAGCTCTGCAAGTTCAGAGAAGCTGATCTTGCTGCCAACTGCCGGTCTGCTGTCATCAGCATCAGCGACAAGTGGGTCGACCGAAAACGACGGTTTTGCGGGCGGTTTTGCGGGCGGTTTTGCGGCGGCCGGGGCAACGGAAGCAGCTGGCTTGGGCAATACCCTGGCAACCGGATTGGGCTTGGGGCTGACGCCGGGTTTCGCACCCGCATTCACACCTGCGGAAGCACTCGCGGCTTGAACCTTCGGTCTTGCCGGCGCGGCCGGAGCAACAGGGTTTGCACTGGCGTTGCACTGCTCGAGAGCCCGCACCAATTCATGGCCGCTCTGAAAACGATTATCTGGCGATTTCGAAATCGCTTTCATGATCAATGCGCTCAGACTGGGCGGCAGATTTGGTTTCACCCGATGTGGCAAGGGCGGAACTGTCTCCAGGATGGCGGCGCGGATTTGCTCCGCCGTTTGTCCGGCGAATGCCTTGCGCTCGGTGGCCATCTCATAAAGAATCGCGCCCAGCCCGAAGAGCGCAGAACGATGATCACAGGCTTCGCCTCGCAACTGTTCGGGTGAAACGTAATGCAGTATTTCAGGAACAATAGAAGAAGATGTGCTGGCTAGACCGTTCATCGACGAAATGCCGAAGCCGAGCACCTTCACCATTCCATCCCACTGGACCATGATCTTCGCTGGCTCGAGCGAGTGATGAACGACTTTGTGCACTTGCGCATGGTCTAGAGCGTGGCAGACTTGCCGCGCGATGTCTTGCAGGTCCCATATAGAAAAGCCGTCTTTGCGCGCGAGGGTGGTAGCGACGGAATTGCCCTGCACATATTCAGACCCGGCAAGAAGCTGACCATCTTCATCGCCCACACCGTATAGCGACGCGATATTGTGACTGTTCAGCGGTTTCGAGCGATCGGCTTCTTCGAAGACCGCCTTCACCAGATCGTCGCGGTCCGGCAGGTTATTAAGTGGAGCGACTTTCAGGGCGAGCGTCTGCTGGGTCTCAGGATCCAGCGCCTTATACACGGTCGCGAAAGACGACTGCGTTACCTGGCTGACGATCTCGAAGCGTCCGATTTTCTTGGGCATTGTGATTTGCCGCAGCTCAATGCGTTGCAGAGCTGCTCACATAGGGAATAATAAGTTCTGGTGCGGTCGAGGTGGGAATTACCGAAGTACCTACGACTCCAGGGAAAGACGTTTAGTGCCGTGATGCACCACCTTCAGGGTGCACCACGGCAATCGTCCATAGTCCTTTATTTACGCGCGCCCGGGCAGGGCCGAGCTTGGGTCTAGTCTCCCGACAGCTTCCTTCCTTCCAGGGTTATAACAACCGGGATCGATGTCCCATCCGGGAGGGTCAGCGACTGCTGTACCATGCGCAATTGCCTGGAATCATCATCGAACACGATAGACAGGACGACCGTGCGAGTTAAGACTCCTGACTGGAAAATACTGGCGTTGACCGTACCCGTGCAGTCCGAGTTCACGGTCCACGTTCCTGTAAGCGTCTCATGGACGAACTGGCCTCCCACATTTCTATCTTCCGTGCCAGAGAAGTTCCCGTCGTGATCTGCTCTGATTCGAACCACAGCCGCAGCGGGAACCCCACCGGTTGGAAGAATGATGGTTCCGCTGAGAGTCGCCCCCCAACTCCCGGCTGCTCTGGCGGTTGAGCACTCTTCCGCTGCTATCTGCGGCGCAAACGTCATTGAAAGTACGGTGAGAGAAACAATCACAAACACGATCCGAGCTGTGTGTTTCATAAAGCAACCTCCTTGTGAGTTTTGTAGAGTTCATGAAGCCGTCCCGGGAACGAGACGTGTCCGTTCGGCATTTTTCCCCGAAGTCCTACTCTTATGAATTTTCCGAGCGGGTTCTTTTCTTCCCGGGAGCCGGGCCGTATCGCCTGAGTGGGTGGTGCAGTCCTAGCGTGCGCGAACGCTGCTCTTCGGACAGGCGATTTACGCGCGTATTTTGCTGCCGATAACTCCCGAAGTCAAGGGATTAGTCCGTCCGACGTCAGACACAAACTGCTAGGTCGTGGCATGGCTTCTGCGAGTCGAGTTCCGGAGAGATGCACTCTAAATGGAACCATTTCGCGAGCGCCACGTACTAACACAAGACAACTTGCGGCAGAAGTCGGCCCCGAACGGTAGCGGTTGTCGCCTTATGACGATTGAGGAATGACAAATGTCAGGAGCCGCAACTGACGATCTGCACTGCCAAGTTAAAGCACGATAAATGATTCTAGAAATGGTTGTTGAAGCAGCAATTGATCGGCTATGCTAGGTGCTCCCAAACAGGTTCAATTGCCTCGTAATCCAGCAGGAAACCGACTATGACCTTGGCGCGATTCGTCCGAAAAAACGCATTCCGCAATAAGCGGCGCACTCTCTTGACGATGTTGAGCATCGCCTTTCCCCTTCTGCTGCTCTCATTTCTGATGTCGATCTGGAGGGCTTTCTACGCCGACGATCTGCGGAGTGAACAGTCCAATCAGCGCCTGATTACGCGGCACAAGGTTTCGCTCACCAATCTGATTCCAAGTTCTTATCGTGACAAAATTCGCCACATCCCGGGCGTCACCCGAGCGCTGCCGATGAACTGGTTCGGTGGAGTCTACAAGGACACAACGCAAAAGAACTTCTTTGCTCGTTTCGGAACTGATCCGGACGAGTTCTTCGACGTTTATACAGAGCTATCCATTCCCAAAGATCAGGAAGAAGCCTGGAAGAAGGACCGCGCGGGCTGCGTCGCGGACACGGAGCTGGCAAAGAAGTATGGTTGGAAGATAGGGGACCGAATCGTATTGCAAGGCGATATCTACCCCATTACCCTGGAACTGACCTTGCGCGGACTGTTTACCGCGCAAATTCCAAACAATTCACTCTACTTCAATGAAAAGTACGTTGAAGAGGGAGTGCCGTTTGCCAAGGGGGTGGCGGGCTTTTACGCAATCCTGGTGGATTCACCCCAACACGTGAATCAGGTTTCACAGGCAGTGGACGCCACGTTCGCCAACGCGCCCGAACCTACAAGGACGGAGACGGAGAAAGCCTTCGGACTTAGTTTCCTGGCCATGCTGGGGAATGTGAAGGCCTTCATTCTGATCATCTCGTCGGCGGCTGTGTTCACCATTTTGCTGGTAACCGGCAACACCATGGCAATGTCCATTCGCGAGCGCACTCGCGAAGTGGCTGTTCTAAAGACGCTCGGCTTCACTCGGGGAACGATACTTGGACTGTTTATCGGAGAAGCCATTGCCATCGCTGCAGTTGGAGGGGTCCTCGGAACGCTGATTGCTCTCTTATTTCTTTCAGGTGGGACCCACGCACCGCAGGGCGCCAACCTGTTCGTGATTGCCTTACACGAGTGGAAATTCACGGCTCCTGCTGCCTGGGGCGTGGCGATTCTAGCTGGATTGTTGAGTTCGGCAATTCCAGCCTATGGTGCCTCGCGCACGGGCATCGTGGAAGGGTTGCGTCATATCGGCTGAAAAAGGTTCTCACAATGGCGATACCAGTTAGCTATAACATCCGCAATATGATTCTCCGTAAGCGCCTCACGCTAATGACGGCGCTGGGAATCGCGCTTACCGTCACCACGACAGTTTTCTTGATGATGCTCCTAGCGGGAATGCGGAAGGCCTTCGTTTCCAGCGGAGATCCCCTTAATGTCCTGGTTTTGCGCAAGGGCTCCACTTCGGAACTTACTGGAGGCTTCACCAAGGACAAAATGCCCATCCTTCGCCAGCTTCCAGGAATTGCGTCGGACAGTCACGGACAGCCAATGGTTTCCGGGGAGTGGGTGGTGGTAGTTGTGCTTCCGCATAAAGATGGAACCGGTGAGGTCAACGTCACGTTGCGTGGCATGGAGCAGGACGGACTGGAACTACGGAGCAAGAAGGCCAAATTGGTCGAAGGAAACTGGTTCGCTTCAGGACAGCGTGAAGTCGTGGTAAGCAGCTCCATACACAATCGTTTCTCGCACACCAATGTCGGCGACATGATTGATTTCGGAAAAGGAGCATGGAAGGTCACCGGCATTTTCGATGGGGGCGGCTCAGCATATGATTCCGAAATCTGGACCGACATTAACCAGGTAGCAAACCAGTTCAACCGGCAAGGTGCAGTCGGCAACGCGTATCTCAGGGCGACCGACTCCGTCGCTGCGGATTCTTTAAAGCATCGCGTCGCCGATGATCAGCAACTTCAAATCGATGGCATGCTCGAGACCGAGTACTACGACAAACAAACCGCTAACGGCGGTGGGATTCGCTTGATGGGCTTCATTGTCGCGCTGACCATGGCCATAGGCTCAATCTTTGCGGCCGCGAATACAATGTACGCCGCCGTGGCGTACCGGTCTCGCGAAATTGCCACTCTGCGCGTCATAGGTTTCCGTCGGGGAAGCATTGTGACATCGTTTGTTTTTGAGTCTGTGTTGCTCGCGTTATTAGGGGCCGCGATCGGAATTGTCTTGATGTTGCCTTTTAATGGCATGAGCACATCCACTTCCAATCAGGTTACGTTCAGCGAGGTCGAGTTCAGCATGCGCATCACTCTGCAAGTGGTGATCACGGCGGTGGTTTTCGCCGTTGCCATGGGATTGATCGGCGGCGTGGCTCCTGCGTGGGGCGCTGCGCGCCGGGAAATTCTGGCGGCGCTCAGGGACTAAGGAAAAAGAATGTCAACCGACACCAAACATAAAGATCTGGAGGGTTTGCGCATAGACCGGTCGGCAAGCGTTGCCGAAACCAGCCCATCTCCTTGGGCAAAGACCTTTATCTTGGCTGGCGTCGGTTTGCTGGTTCTCGTGGGAATCGCGACCCTGGCGTATCGCGTGTTTGGCGGTTCGACTGCGGAGGTCGAAGTAGTTCGTGCGACCGCGCAAAGCGGAGATGCCGGCGGCACAGTCCTCACTGCTACCGGCTACATCGTCCCTCACCACACCATCAATGTGAATTCCAAAGTCACTGGGCGAGTTAAATGGATCGGTGTAGAAAAAGGCGACAAGGTCAAAGAAGGCCAGGTCCTTGTCAAACTTGAGGATGACGAATTCCGTGCGCAATATGAGCAGGCACGTGGCGCGGCGGACAGCGCGCGGGCATACCTGGAAGAACTTCAGCACGGATCGCGGCCAGAGGAGATCGCCCAGACCCAACACAACCTCGATGAAGCGCGGGCTACGCTCGCGAATGACAAGCTGACGCTCGATCGTACGCGGCAACTTGCTGACCAGGGAGTCGTCTCGAAGCAGTCGCTCGATGACGCGGTGGGAAGGTTCGAGTCCGATCAACAACGCGTGAATTCGCTGGAGAAAACATTTCAGTTGTCGAAACTCGGGCCCCGCGCCGAGGAAATCGCCCGAGCTAAGGGCGCGATGACTCAGGCGGAAGGCCAAGCGGATTAC
>Ga0102924_1007127_pt1 | contig 10320 bp, 4 predicted proteins | sample PaiPotPPM11metaG_FD_80116 | JGI IMG/M metagenome (GOLD analysis project Ga0102924, IMG submission 80116) | Iron sulfur acid spring bacterial and archeal communities from Banff, Canada, to study Microbial Dark Matter (Phase II) - Paint Pots PPM... ...
AAAGCACCCCGTCGGCCAGGCCGGGCCAGCCGAGCGCCTCCTCGACCGGGCTCGCCCACTGCGGCGCGTACAGCGCGAGGTCGACCAGCCGGGCTTCGGGCACCCCGGCCGCGGCCGCGGCCGCCCGGAGGTCGGCGCCGGTCTCGCCCGCCGCGGGGAAGGAGACCCGGAGCAGGTGGCTGAGCACGTCGGCCCGCAAGGTCAGGCCGCTGTAGCGGCGGGACCAGGCGCCGCCGCGGGTGAGCGGCGTCTTGCCGAGGCTGCCGAGCAGCCGGGCGGCGGTTTCCACCCCGTGGACGCTGCTGACGTTCATGGCCACGTCCGAGGTCGGGGTGGGCAGGTCACCGCGGCCGGCCTCCACGGCGACGACCCGGTCCCGCACCCGGTCGGCGACCGGGATCAGGTTCGGGTACCTGGCCTCCTGCTTGCCGCGCCAGCGCCGGGTCAGTTCGCGGAACGCGGTGTTGCGCGGGTGCAGGAAGGTCGCCGCGACGTCATCGTCCGATGCCACGCCGGCCGCGTGCGCGGCGGCGACCAGTTCGTCCCCGACCGGCAGCGGCTCGGCCTGCGGTACTGGCCGCTCGAGCCAGCGCATCAGCCAGAACCAGCGCCCGAGCTGCGCCGCCGTGAACAGGTCGGGCCGGGTCCGCAGCAGGCCGGCGAGCAGGGCGGGCCAAGGGTGCCCGAACACCTGGCCGCGCCAGCTGACCTGCCGCAGGTGCCCCTGGGGATAGACATGGGGATAGACGTTCCGCGTATCGCGTCCCACCGACTCGGTGAGCACGCGGTGCGGCACCGCCGCGAGCGTCGCCTCAAGCGCGTCCAGGCACTCGTCGACGACGAGGCCGTTGGCGTGCTCGACCGCGAGCCAGGACGTGACGTGCTGGACGGCGGGCAGGTGGCCGAGCCCGCCGGGCGGTTCGCCGGCCAGCTGGCGCAGCAGGCTCGCCCACCAGTCCGCCTTATCCGCCTGACGGTCACGCGCCCGCTCGGTCAGCGCGGTGGCCGCGCCGTCCGTAAGGCATGCCGCGAGCGCGTAGCACCGAAGCGCGTCCCGCGCATCGTCCGGGCCGCGCAGCGCGTCCGGCCGCTGCGCCCACCAGTCGCGGAACACCTCACCGAGCACCAGCTGGGCGCAGACGGGCGTCGCGTCGGCCGGCCCGGCCAGGCCGGGCCGCCGGCGGTGGACAAAGGGCGACGGGAAGTACCTGATGTCGCCGAAGAGCATCTCCTCCTGCCCTTGCCAGTTGGTCACCGTCACCGGCACGTCACGGTGCCGCTCGGCGATCTCGTCAATCTCCCTGAGCACCCGGGCCGTCCGCTTGTCCGGCCGCGGCCCCCGCACCGATGACCGCGGCGGTGACGGCGGGGTGCGCCCCGCGGCCAGGGCGGCGCGCAGGTCCTGCGTCGGCGTGACCGCCGCGTCGGGCTCGCTCGCGGCCGCCGCCGACTCGCCGTCGATCACACGGCGGAGCTCGGCCGCCGCGTCGCGCTGGCGCTTGTCCTTGCTCGCGGCCAGCCGGGCGGCGCTGCCCTGGGCGGCGGCCCGCGGCAGCGAGGCGAGCATGGTCAGGGCACCGCGGCGCACGTCGCCGGCCGCGCGGGTGAGCAGCGCCTCGACCGGAGGTGCCTCCGCCGGGTCGAGCTTGGCCTGGGTGAGCGCCTCGATCGCGATGCCGCGCACGTGGGCGCTGCGGTCGGTGAGCAGGCCGATGACCACGGGCCTGAGCTCCGCGGGCAGCACCGGGCGGCGCCCCGTGCTGTCTGGCCCCGTGGTGCGGGCACTGCCGGCGATGAGCCGGGCCACGCTGGCGCGGCCGGCCGAATCCATGACCGGGAGCCAGGGCAGCAGGTCGGCGACGGGGCGTTCGCCGACCGCCTGTGCCAGTAGGCCCGCCGTCGCGGTCCTCGACACGGTGACGGGCGCCTGCTCGACGCCGAGCGGCGGCGCCTCCCGGGCCGTAGCGGGCAGCCGGCTCGCCAGCCGGGCCAGGGCGTCGAAGGTGCCGGGCCGGCGCAGCGCGTGGTAGTCGAGCAGCGTGGCGGCGAGCGACGCGACGCGGAGGTCCGGGTCGTCGACGGCGGCGGTGAGCAGCTCCTGCCCGTTGACGAGCCCGGTGGCCGCCGCGTAGCGGACCGCGACGGCGCGCAGGTTTTCCGCGGGCGCGGCGGCCAGCGCCTCGACCTCGGCGAGCGTGGTGATCACGTCGCGCGTCCCGCCGGCGCAGAGCGCTACGTAGCTGTCCCACGGGTCGCCCGAGGTGAGCGCGGCCGACCGCTTCGCCTGATCCGCCCGGTAGGCGGCGAGCGCGCGGACACGCTGTTCCACCAGGGGGATCTGCGTGACGTCGGCGTCGAGGCCGAGCCACCCGCTGGCAGTGCGGACGGCCGCGGCGAAGCGGAGCAGCTTGTGATCGAGAACCACGGCGAGCATCCGGTCGAAGGCGTCCGGGTTCGCCTCGTCGACGGACTCAAGGACCGACTGGCGCAGTCCCTCCTGGCGCTGCGCGGCGAGCAGCAGCCGTTCGATGAACTCCCAGCCCTCCGGCCGGGCGGCGCCCAGTAGCGCGGTGATCACGTGGCGGCCCATCGTGCCGGTGGGGTGCTCGCCGTTGCCAACTTCCAGCAGCGTCGCCAGCGTCTCGTCGGCGGCCGGCCCGCCGAGGTCGATGGCGGAGGCGAGCAGGCCGCCGGTCACCTGCTGGCCGAACGTCAGGTAATGGCGGGAGGCGAGCTGGTAGCCGCCCCAGATCGCGAGCCACACGGGGTCGGCGTTGTACGGCCCGGCCAGGGTCAGCAGCTGGGTGAGCTCGTCCAGTCGAACGTGCCGGGTGAGGGGCGGAAAGCCGAGGATCCGGAAGCCCTTGCGGCTCCAGCCCCGCTGGTACGGCCGCTCCTGGCTGTCCGTCCACCAGCGGGCGAGCGCCGCGCCAAGTCCCGGGTGCAGCGCGGTCAGCAGCTGGCCCCGGTCTTCGGCGCTCAGCTCGTCGAGGGTCGCGGCGGCCGCGAGACGCCGTTCCCAGTGAGCCTCGACGGCTTCCTCGCCGGACGAGGACGGCCCGGTCGACAGCAGCGTCTTGGCGGGCGCGCGCAGCGGCCGCGGCAGCGCACCGATCCTGCGGCCGGCCCGCTCCCGCCAGTCCTCGTCGTACAGGGTGGCCAGGCGGGCGGCCGCTTCTTCCGCGCTCAACATCGTCGTCAGCCTCCCGCCAGCGGTACCAGGCGCAGGAAAAGCAGCGCGGCGCCTTCGGTGACCGGCAGCGCGGCACCGTCGCCGGTGAGCTCGCGCTCGGCGACGAAGACCTTGAACAGCCCGTCGTCGAAGGCGAGCAGCGCGGCCGCCACGGCGTCCGCGACCCGGACCTCACCCGGCTCGGCTCCGGACGGTTCAACCAGGGCCGATTCACCACGGGCCGATTCACCACGGGCCCATTCACCACGGGCCCATTCACCACGGGCCGATTCACCACGGGCGCGCGGTCCCCCGGTCCGCACCGCGCCGAGCGCCAGGTCCGCGTCGAGCGACTTCTTCGTGAGCACGCGGACCAGGCTTGCCTCCTCGGCACGCGCTTGGAACGCGGTTACCTCGGCGGCGACCGCCGCCTCGATGAGCTGCCTGGCGGTCACCTCCCCGGGCGGCAACGCGAGCACCAGGTCGTGCTCGCGCACGCCCTTTCGCCGGTGCCCCGTCACCGTGGCCGACACTCGAACCGCGACCCTCACGCCGGCCTCCCGACTCGATCACTTGTTCTATCCATGGCCGCACATTACGGGGAAGGTACGACAAAACCGGGTCGCCGGCGGGCGCGGCAGGTCAGCGCGGGTCTCCTGCGGCTGGAGTTTCGCGCTGATCCAGAACGGATGCGGCTTACCCGGAACGGATCACTCATCCTGCCCGGCAGGGCCGGAGCCGAAGGCAAGCGCGTGCGAAGGGAGGGAGTTCGCCGCCATCGTTCGGGCGAAATGTCAGCGGTACCGCCTACAGTGGTGAGCTGTGACGGTGACAGCAACCACTGATGACCTTGAATTTTACCGGCGAGAGCTGACGGGGTACTGCTACCGGATGCTCGGGTCGGCCTTCGAGGCGGACGACGCCGTGCAGGAGACGATGCTGCGCGCGTGGAAGGCCGCCGACGGGTTCGAGGGGAGGTCCTCGCTCCGGTCCTGGTTGTACCGGATCGCGACGAACGTCTGCCTCGACACCCTGCGCGGCGAGAAGCGGCGGGCGCTGCCGATGGACCTGGGGCCCGCGTCGCCGCCCGCCGAGTCCTACCTGCGACCGCAGCCGGCCGAGGACCTGTGGGTTACGCCCATCCCCGACTCGCGGGTCGTGCCCGACAGCGGCGACCCGGCCGAAATCGCGGCGGTGCGCGACTCGGTGCGGCTCGCGTTCGTGACCGCGCTGCAGCACCTGCCCGCCCGGCAGCGGGCCGCGCTGATCCTGTGCGAGGTGCTCAAGCTGCCGGCCACGGAGGCGGCGTCGGTGCTCGACACCACCGTGGCCTCGGTGAACAGCGCCCTGCAGCGGGCCCGGACCACCCTGGCGGGCCTGCCGGAGCACCAGCGGCCCGGTCAGGTCGAGCCGGAGAACGCCGAGTTGCTCGCGAAGTTCGTGGACGCGTTCCAGCGCTACGACATGACGGCGCTGATCGGGTTGCTGCGCGAGGACGCGCTGCAGACCATGCCCCCTTTCGAGATGTGGGTCCAGGGCGCCTCCGCGATCACCACGTGGATGATGGAGCCGGGGCCGCGGAAGTGCGCCGGATCCATCCTCGTGCCGGTGCGCGCGAACGGCGTGCACGCCTGGGCGCAGTACAAGCCGGACCCCGAGCACGGCGGGTTCACGCCGTGGGCGCTGCAGATCCACGAGGTGACGGACGGCAAGATCAGCCGCATGACGTTCTTCCTCGACGCCGAGCGGCTGTTCCCGCTATTCGGTCTGGAGGACCGGATCTTCGACGATCGCTGATCAGTGTTTCCCGCACTCGCCTCCGCGCCGAGGGCCGGTGTGCTTCGGCTCGCGCTCGGGGTGCCGGTTATGCTCGGTTTGTGCGGGTTCTCTTTGTTAAGCAGGATCATTCTTCGCCGGGCGGGCTCATCGGTGACGCGTTCGCCGCGGCCGGCTGCGACGTGTCCGAGCTGGTGGTGGTGCCCGAGGAGCGATATCACGCCCCCGATGTCGCGGTGACATTCCCCGCGCCGCCGGCGTACGACGCCGTGGTGTTTTTCGGCGCGGTCTGGTCGGTGTACGACACCGCGACGATCCCGTGGATCACCGATGAGATCGGGTACGCGCGGTCGCTGATCTCCCTCGGGGTACCGACGCTCGGGATCTGCTTCGGCGGCCAGTTGCTCGCCGCGGCGGTGGGCGGCAAGGTGGAGCGGGCACCGATCCCGGAGATCGGGTGGCTGTCCGTCGCATCCGACACGTCCGCGGAGCCGGGCCTCATAGACGAAGGGCCCTGGCTGTCGTGGCACTTGGACCGGTTCACCGTGCCCGGCGACGTGCCGGTGGTGGCGCGGACGGCGCTGGCCAACCAGGCGTTCGTGTCCGGGCGGACCCTCGGAGTGCAGTTCCATCCCGAGGTGACCGACGGGGTGCTCGAGGCGTGGCTCCGCTCCGGTGACGCGTCGGAGCTCTCCGGGCCCTTTGTGCCGGGGGGGTCTGGGGGGGTCGTCCCCCCGAGGGAAACGGCGAGCGGCGTGGACCCGCAGGCGCTGATCGAGCAGTCGCGGACCCTGGCGGACGGGGCCGCGGCCCGCGCGCACGGCCTGGTCCGCAGGTTCGTGTTCGACGTCGCGCGGCGGGCGCCGACCAAATTGCCCGAGACAACACTTGTCGGCGGCAATTCTTAACACTGAGACCGTTCTCACACGGTATCGGTGCTGATCAGAGCGCCAGGCAGGCTTAGCGTGGACATGTGCCCCACGATGTCCTGGTAGCCCTCGTCATTTTCGCGGTCGGGCTCGCCGCGGGCACCATCAACTCGGTCGTGGGCTCGGGAACGCTGATCACCTTTCCCACGCTGCTCGCGCTCGGCTATCCGCCGGTGCTCGCGAACGTGTCCAACAACATCGGGCTGGTGCCCGGCGTGGCCTCCGGCGTGCACGGCTACCGGGCGGAACTGGCGGGGCAGCGGCGGCGGATGATCCGGCTCGGGTCGGCGTCGCTGTGCGGCGGCCTCGTCGGCGCGATCCTGCTGCTCGTGCTTCCCGCCCGCGCGTTCAAGGACATCGTGCCCGCGTTGATCGGGATCGCCCTCGCCATGATCATCTTCCAGCCGCGGCTGGCGAGGTGGATGGCCGCCAGGCAGCTGGCGCGCGACCGGGCCGCGGGGAAGCCGGACCGCGGCGGCGCGGGCCCCGTGGTCTTCAATACCGAGGTCTTCAATACCGTGGTCCTCGGCGAGGGACCCGTGGTCGGCGGGGGCACTGTGGCCGGCGAGGGTTCCGTGCGGGTGATGGCCCCGGCGACCCCGGCCGGGCCCGTGCAGGTCGGCGGGCCGGTCCTGTGGGTGCTGGTATTCCTGTCCGGGGTGTACGGCGGGTACTTCGGCGCCGCGCAGGGCGTCTTGCTGATCGGGCTGATGGGCGTGGCCTTCACCGAGACCATGCAGCGGATCAACGCGGTCAAGAACGTCCTGGCCGGCCTCGTAAACGGGGTCGCGGCGCTGGTGTTCGTCGCCGCCACCCGCGTCGACTGGGGTGCCGCGGGGCTGATCGCCTGCGGCGCGATCATCGGCGGGCAGATCGGGGCGCGGATCGGGCGGAAGCTGCCGCCCTGGGCGCTGCGCATGCTGATCATCTGCGTCGGCTCCGCCGCTTTGCTGAAGCTGCTCGTCTGACTCCCCGCCCGGGAAGACAGCGCAAATCTTTGTAAGTCATTGCAAGATTTTCACAATCACAGCGTTCCACTTACGTAAGTGGTTGCCAGTAACCGCATTAAGAGTTTCTAGATTATCGAAAAGTACCAGCTAGAAGCACGCAAACCTGCGCCTAGAAGTCAGCCATTTGCGTGATCTGATTCACTTATTGCATTACCCATTGCCCAATGTTATGTTCCGGTTGATCACTATCAGCGCTGATACGAACGCAGCGCTCGCCGCGCGGCAGCCGTCCCTGCCGCCGCCCACCGAGGCGGCGGCCATCACCGTCCCAGGAAACCGGGACGGCCAGTTCCCACCCCCAGGGAAAGGCATGTTCGCGATGTCCCTTCGTCACAGACCGCCGGGCTGGATCCCCGCGGCAAGATCCTGGAAGTCGCTCGCCGCGCTCGCGGCGGCCCTCCTCACCGCGCTCGGAACGATGCTCGCGCTCGCGGTCGCCACACCCACGGTCGCCCAGGCCGCGACCGCCCCGCCGTACTGGGCCCAGTCACCGTTCAGCGTCCCGAGCGGGACGGGGGTTAGCCTCCCGTTCACCGAGTACGAGGCGGAGAACGCGAGCACCAACGGCAAGCTCATCGGCCCCGACTTCACCCAGGGCGACCTCGCCACCGAGGCGTCGGGCCGCGAAGCGGTGCAACTGACCGCGACCGGCCAGTACGTGCAGTTCACGCTGACCAGCGCGGCCAACGCGTTCGACGTGCACTATGCCCTCCCGCAGGGAGCGTCAGGCACGCTGTCCGTCTACGTGAACGGGACCAAGCTCAGCAACGAGCTCTCGCTCACCTCGGCCTACAGCTACATCACCACGTCGGGCATCCTCGGTTCCGATACGCACAAGTTCTACGACGACGCCCGGATGATGTTCGGCCAGACGTACCAGCCCGGCACCACGGTCCGCCTGGAGGCGGACTCCTCCGACACGGCGCTGCCTTACACGATCGACGTTGCGGACTTCTACGACGTGCCGGCCGCCGCCACCCAGCCGGCCAACTCCATCTCGGTGACAAGCGAGGGCGCCGACCCGACCGGGGCCGCCGACTCGACCACCGCGTTCCGCAACGCGATCTCCGCGGCCAACTCCGCCGGGGAGTCCGTGTGGATCCCGTCCGGCACCTACCTGATCAGCTCGGCGCTTCAGGTGAACTCCGCGACGATCATCGGGGCCGGCGACTGGTACTCACAGATCAAGACCAACGAGTTCATCGACAACACCTCCGCCGTCTCCGGCGCGGTCAACCTGAGCGGCTTCGCGATCCTCGGCAGCACCGTCGGCAGGCACGACGACAGCACGGCGAACGCGATCGACGGGTCGCTCGGCAACGGCTTCACGGTCAACGGGCTATGGATCCAGGACACGAACGTCGGCTTCTGGCTGCAGTACGGCAACAGCAACTGCACGGTGGAGAACAGCGTCATCGAGTCCACCGACGCGGACGGCCTTAACTTCAACGGCAACGCGACCAACTGCACGGTGAAGAACAACTTCATCAGGAACACCGGCGACGACGGGCTGGCGATCTGGTCCTACCCGACGGCCGACTCCGGCATCACGTTCGAGAACAACACGATCGTTCAGCCCACGCTGGCCAACGGCATCGCGGACTACGGCGGCTCGAACAACACGATCTCCAACAACGTGGTCGCGGACACGGAACCGCTCGGCAGCGGCATCGACATCTCCAACGAGGAGTTCCTCTCTCCGTTTACGCCGCTGTCCGGCACGATCACCGTGTCCGGCAACTACCTGATCAGGACCGGCGCCATGAACCCGAACTGGGGTCACCCGATGGGTGCGGTCCAGTTCGACGCTTACGACTCGGCGTTCTCCAACGTCACCGTGAACTACAGCGGCGGCGCGATCCTCGACAGCCCGTACGAGGCGTTCGAGTTCGTCGCCGGCGCCGGCACCGGCAACGCCGTCAACGGGGTGAACATCAGCAACGTCTCCGTGCGAAACCTCGGCACGGTCGTCATGCAGGCGGAAACCACGGGCACCGCGAGCGTCAGCGGCGTGACCGCCAGCGGCGTCGGGGTCGCCGGGGCCTACAACGACGCCTACCCGTCCAACACGGCCGGCGCGTACACCTTCAACCTCGGCAGCGGCAACTCCGGCTGGAGCACCACGCCGGTACTCACCGCCTTCCCCAACCCGGCGCAGCCGGGCTCGCTGACCGCGTCGCCGTCGAGCCTGTCGTTCGGTGACGTCGCGTCGGGGGCCAAGAGCGCCGCGCAGACGGTGACCGTGTCGAACCCGGGCAGCAGCGCGGCCTCGGTCTCCTCGGTCAGCGTCAGCGGGCCGTACAGCCAGACCAACACCTGCGGCAGTTCGATCGCCGCGGGCGGCTCCTGCACGGTCAGCGTCACGTTCGCCCCCACCAGCGGCGGCAGCCTCACCGGCGCGCTGTCGGTCGCCACCAGCGCACCGGGCAGCCCGCTGACCGTCGCGCTGTCCGGCACGGGGGTGACCTCAACCACCAACCTCGCCCTGGGGCAGCCGGCCACGGCGAGCAGCTCGTATCAGACCTACGTCGCCTCGAACGTCACCGACGGGAACACCAGCACCTACTGGGAGAGCACCGACGGCGCCGGGTACCCGCAGACCATCTCGGTCGACCTGGGCTCGGTGCAGTCGATCGGGTCGGTCACCCTGGACCTGCCGCCGTCGAGCGCCTGGGCCACCCGCACCGAGACGCTGTCGGTGCTCGGCAGCAGCAACGGGACGTCCTACAGCCAGCTCGTCGGGTCGGCCGGGTACACCTTCAACCCGTCGACCGGCAACACCGTGACGGTCAGCCTGCCGTCCGGGGCCAGCGCCCGGTACGTGCAGCTGAGCTTCACCGGCAACAGCGGCTGGTCCGCGGCGCAGCTGTCGGAGTTCGAGGTCTTCCCCGGCGGCGGGGGCGGCGGCGGGCCCAGCGCGCTGACCGCCTCGCCGTCGAGCGAGTCGTTCGGTAACACGGCGGTCGGCTCGACCAGCCCGGCGCAGCCGGTGACGGTGACGAACCCGGGCAGCAGCGCCGTGTCGATGGCCTCGATCGGCGTCACCGGGCCGTTCACCGAGGCCAACAACTGCGGCACCTCGCTCGCGGCGGGCGCCTCCTGCACGGTCAGCGTCACGTTCGCGCCGACCGCCGCCGGATCGGCCACCGGGACCCTGTCGGTCAACAGCAGCGCGCCGGGCAGCCCGCTGACCGTCGCACTGTCCGGCACGGGCACCAGCACGTCGGGTAACACCAACCGGGCGCTCAACCAGCCCGTGACGGCCAGCGGCTACACCCAGAACTACGCTCCCGCCAACGCCGTGGACGGAAACACCAGCACCTACTGGGAAAGCACCAACAACGCATTCCCCCAGTGGTTCCAGGTCGACCTCGGCTCCGCGACCAGCGTGAGCAGGATCGTCATGGACCTGCCGCCATCGACCGCCTGGGCC
>Ga0102924_1007128_pt1 | contig 10319 bp, 6 predicted proteins | sample PaiPotPPM11metaG_FD_80116 | JGI IMG/M metagenome (GOLD analysis project Ga0102924, IMG submission 80116) | Iron sulfur acid spring bacterial and archeal communities from Banff, Canada, to study Microbial Dark Matter (Phase II) - Paint Pots PPM... ...
CCGGTGACCAATGCCGAATTCAAGAAGTTCGTCGATGCGACCCACTATCATCCTGAGGACAACTTAGATTTCTTGCGCGACTGGCAGAACGGAACGTACCCGGAAGGCTGGGGTGATAAGCCCGTAACTTGGGTTTCCCGGGAAGATGCGCGGGCCTATGCCACATGGGCGGGCAAGAGATTGCCGCACGAGTGGGAATGGCAATATGCGGCCGAAAGCACGGATGGCCGGTTGTATCCGTGGGGAAATCAGTGGGATGGCTCTGCCGTACCAGTTCCGGAGAAAGGCCGAACCATGCGTGGTCCGGATGCGGTTTCTGCACATCCGAAAGGCGCCAGCCCGTTCGGCGTGATGGACTTGGTCGGCAACGTCTGGCAATGGACGGATGAATTCGTCGATGAGCACACTCGTGGCGGAATTTTGCGAGGCGGAAGTTATTACCAGCCACAGGGATCGATTTGGTATTTCCCGCAAGCGTATAAATTGACGGAGCACGGCAAACTCCTGATGATGGCGCCGAGCATGGATCGTTCTGCGGCTTTGGGATTCCGCTGCGTGCAAGATGCGCAGTGAGATCGTCGCTGAAGCGCTCGACACAAGAACGGAGACTGACCTTCGTCGTTCTTCGCTTTCTCCTGTCCATGCAATTTACAATTAAGCGAGTATGGATCTGAACCGCCGTTCTTTTCTGCAATTGTCGTTGGGCGCTTTGGCCGCCGGGAAGGCCGCGGGACAGGGAGTATCCCCTCACAAGACAAAGGCACAAGCGAGGTTGGCTCCGTCCGGACGGCCATTCAACGCGCGATTCACCGATGTGGCCAAGGAAGCCGGTCTCGTGATGCCAGTGGTCTACGGAGACGCGCAACACAAAGACTACATACTGGAGACTGTAGGTTGTGGTTGCGCTTTCATCGACTATGACAACGACGGCTGGATGGACATCTTCGTGCTGAGTGGCAGTGTTTTGTCAGGAGCGCCGGCCTGGGCTTCCAACCGTTTGTACAAAAATAATCGCGATGGAACCTTTACCGACGTCACTGAGAAGGCGGGACTGCATTTTTGCGGTTGGGGCTCGGGTGTCTGTGTTGGGGACTATAACAATGACGGGTGGGAAGATTTGTTTTGCACGTTCTATGGACAAAACAAGCTTTATCGGAACAACGGCGACGGCACGTTTACCGATGTTACGAAACAAGCTGGCCTGGAAAGTGCAAAGACACGATGGGGCGCAGGTTGTACGTTCTTAGACTACGATCGCGACGGTCACTTGGATCTTTTTGTGTCGAATTACGTGGAGTTTGACCAAGCCCTCACTCCGAAGCCAGGGGAAAATCTTTATTGCAACTGGAAAGGTGTGCCCGTAAATTGCGGCCCGCGGGGCTTGCCTCCCGGGTACCACTCGCTCTACCGAAATAATGGGGACGGCACATTTTCGGATGTAAGCGTCCACGCGGGCATCGACGGCCTTCGCGGATCCTATGGCATGACGGTGGTTGCGGCCGATTTCGACGAGGACGGCTGGCCCGACATCTTCGTAGCTTGCGATTCGACTCCGAGTTTCCTGCTCATGAATCAGCGGAATGGCACATTCCGGGAGGATGGCCTGATCCGTGGCGTGGCGTTGGACGACAACGGGCTCGAACAAGCGGGAATGGGTGTAGGCGTGGGCGACTACGACCTCGACGGACATCTGGATCTGTTTAAGACCCACTTCACCGAAGACACCGCGGGCCTTTTCCACAACAACGGCAAGGGCGTGTTCGAGAACACGACCATGGCGGCACGGGTGGGAACGGAGAATCGTTACATTTGTTGGGGAGCGGGAATCGTTGACTTGGACAACGATGGGTTCCCAGACCTTTTTCTGACTGCGGGCAGTGTCTACCCGGAAGTGGAGAGGACGCTTCCGCAGTTCCCAGCCAAAAATCCTCGCGTGGTGTTTCGCAATCTCGGCAATGGAACGTTCGAGGAATTGATCGAGGAGGCTGGCCCGGGCGTAGCGGCGGCTCACTGCAGCCGTGGATGCGCCTTCGGAGATTTCGACAATGATGGGGACCTGGACGTCCTTATCGTGAATCTGAGTGAGCCTCCGTCACTTTTGCGCAACGACCTGAGCGGCAACAACCACTGGCTGAAAGTGAAGCTGGTCGGAACCAAATCAAATCGCAGCGCGATTGGAGCCCGCGTTTTGGCTCGATATGGAAAAAGAATCCAAGCGCAAGAAGTATTGAGCCAATCCAGCTTTTATTCTGCGAGTGACCCCAGGCTGCACTTCGGGCTGGGCTCCGAAACCTCGGCCGACCTCGAAATTCGCTGGCCTAGCGGACTCCGGGAAACGATGAAGGGCGTTCATGCCAATCAAGTTATCGTCATCAAGGAAGGGACCGCCGCCGCTGCGAACAAGAAACCGGTTAAGGGTTAGGCAATCTTTCTATTCACTCTGCGCACTGCATTCGAAACCACGCTGAGGGACAACGGGACGCGGTCAGAAGCAGCACGTTTACAAAAGTCACATCCCATCCGACGACTGCTCGCCGGATGGGATGCGATGGGGGATAAAAGTACTTGAGTTCCTGAATTCCCTTTTGCCTAGAAACCTAGACGGAGTCCAAATTGCACAGCTCTAGGTAATGTTTGCGACGTTGACATCCCGAACGGACCTGAATTGCCAGAAAGATCACTGACGGGCTGTGTCAGGTTCACGCGGTTGAAAAGATTGGATATGTCGGCCCTGAATTCGAAAGAGTATCGCTCCTTCAACAGGAACACTTTGGCGAACTCAGTATTGATGTTGGCGAATCCGGGGCCAATATACGCGTTTCGGCCCAGATTTCCTTCAAGTCCAAGCGCCGGCGCGGGGAAGGCAGAAGCGGAAGCGAACCCCTTCAGGAAATCACTCCTGTTTCCGGTGTGCACACTGCCCGAGGGAGGGGCATTCGGAGCGTCATAATTGTACCCGTCCGCGTTGTAGTCTCCGCCCGTGTTGCCAACGATCTGGCAACCAGCCGTGACTGCGGTGGTACAAGAAGGATTGTTCCATATCGGATTGAAGGGCGCACTCGTGTACACCGTAAAGGGCAAGCCACTTTGAAGTACAAGGATGTTTGACATCCGCCAACCGCCCAGGATCTGGCGCCCAATACCGCTCTTAAACAGCGAGGGTATCTCAAGCACGCTGTCAGCGGTGAATCGCTTGGAAACATCGAAATCCGATAACGCGTGTTGAGCCTGTAAATCCTCAGGATTGAAAACGGCTTCGCCATTGAGGTTTCCGTTGTCGTTGCTACTCAGCTCGTCAGTGGACTTACCAAAGGTAAATATCCCTCGAAGTTGCCATGATCGAGTGAAGCGCTTACTCAGCATAACCGTGCCATAGTGCCCGTCGGCCACACCGATCGTTCGGCCGAAAATGACCGGACCGAAATTGGGATTCAAGCGCGTCTGAACGCCTTGGTTAAGAATCAAGTCACCGGCGAATCTGTTCACATCTGTTTGCACGTAGAGATGATCACTGTGAGAGCCGTTGTAGTCCGCCTCGGCCACAATGTTGTGTCCCAAGTCTTGCTGCACAGATAACATCCAGACGTGCGTGCGAGGCTGGTCCAGGTTGGGCTGAACGCCGGTGGTCTCTACATTGACACCCTGGATGCCTCCGGCAGAATTCGTTTGGAACTGAACTGGCGGCACGGGCCAATCCGTGCCGGTGGAATTTCCCGCAGCATAAGTGAACGGATGACTCGTGTTCTGCAGAGAGAAGCTGGGGTTGGCAAAGTTGGGAGGATTGTCGTAGGACGCGAATGTCCAGGATCCATCGGCAATCACGTTGTAGAACAATCCATATCCACCTCGCACCGCTGTTTTCCCATGTCCAAAAACATCCCATCCAAATCCGATCCTGGGTTCAAAGCCATGAGGACGATTATCCAAGACGTAGCCATTTGGGCCTTTCAGGGTCATCCTTCCAGTGGTCACCTGGGCGGCAAAATCACTGCCTGGGCCGGGCGTAAAGTATTGGAACGGAACTGGTCCAGCACTTTCAGTTCCCAGACGACCGAAGTAAGAAAACCGAAGCCCCGCATTCAACGTGAAGCGGGGAGTTACTTTCCAATCGTCCTGCACGAATGCGCCTTCATACAACCATCGGATTTTTTCGTACAGGTTGTTGGCTAAGCCGCCCGTCTGAACATTAACGATTGGACCCGATTGGGAGAACGGATAGCTTTGAGCAAAATCAAGCAAGTTTCCAAAGTAAAAGGACGGGCGTATCAGGCCGTTGGTGAAGTTGTCATCATCGTGATGGCGATCGATATCCACGCCAGTCGTGATCGTGTGCTTACCATGTTGCCAGGTCAGCACGTCGTGCCAGTTGAAATTCTCATGCACCCATCCAGAGTTGCCCCATTGGTTGAAACCCTCTGAAATTCCGCCAATATTGACGTTCGGAAGTTCCAGGCCGTTTGCAGGTGGGTTCTGCCATCCTCGAGCTCTGACCAGAGTCATGGAAGCGTCGTTCAAGAGGGACGAGGAAAACGAATGTGTCCAGTCAACCTTTGCGAACACTCCGTGATTGGGGACTGATTGATTCCGATTGAAAGGACGCGCAGCGGCGTACTCTGAGTTGGAATACGTCCGGAACCAGTCGAAGAAAAGGCGGTCCTTTGATCCGTTCAGGTTGTAGTCGACGCGGAAATGCCATTGATACGCGGGATGCGGCAGGGTCTGAGGAACTGTCAAAGTCTCTTGCGCCGCCAGATTCTGAGGAAAGATTGCATCCGAAGTATACCCAGGGTTCGCCGCCGCAACTTGGGCTACTGTCTGCACATTTGTGATGCTTCCGGGGGTAGGCGTGCCCGGAGGGCCTGCGGCGAACAATTTGTTCGCGAGACTATTGGGCAGATTCTGCTGAACCCACTGGACGAATTGGGGCGTTTCCACGTTAGCCACAACCGTGTTCGCCGTAGAGGATTCCAGGCCGAAGATTCCGCCGAAGACAAAGAGCTTGTTCTTTATGATCGGCCCACCGAATGTTCCGCCAAACTCATTACGACGGAAGGCTGGTATGGCCCGGCATCCTGGTGAATCAGGTGGGCAATACTGAAATTCCGTTCGTGCCGAAAGAACATTGTCCGTGTGGTACTCCGAGATGGAACCATGGAACTGATCTGTGCCGGGCTTTGTGAACACTTGCACCCATGCGCCACTGTAACGGCCCTTGGCTGCGTCAAATGTCGCGCCCGCCACGCGCATTGCCTGTATAAAATCCGGCTCAGGGGAGAGATTCACAACCCCATCGCGAGATGCACTGGTCGCAATGCTGCCATCAACGTCATATTCGTTGTTCTCCTGGCGCTGTCCCGCAGCATTGACTTGATAACCTTCTTCCTGCTCAAAACTGTCGTTGTTGTTGGATCCAGAACCGACTCCGGCGGGCACGCCGGTACCAGTGATTCCAGGCCCCAACTCGATGAGGCTTGTGTAAACGTTCCTCCCTACCAAGGGAGCATCCGTGATGGTTTTCTCTGTAATTTCGGTCGATGTATCGCTCTTGTCAGTCGTAATTTCAGCTGCCCCGGCTCTCACTTCTACGGTCGTCGCCTGCGTAGGTAACGCGAGCGAAGGATAGAGCGTCTTGACCTGATTGTTTTCCAGGAGCACATCTTTCTGAACCCACGGCTTGAATCCACCCGCCTGAATTTCGATGGTATAAGTGCCGCCGGGCAACGATGGGACTCGAAAGTCTCCCGTACTGGCGCTAACGGAGCTTCTGACTACATGCGTGTCCTGATTCGTGACGATAATTCTGGCGGCTCCAATAGCGGCAGAGGTCTGATCTTGCACAACCCCGGTGAAACCGCTGTTGAACTGAGCAAACGCACCCGGCATACATGCCAGCAAGAACAAAATGCAAAGAGCCGCAGCCCGGACTCCGGCGCCCTGGAGCACCGGCGCATTGCTTCTTCCATATGGAGTTATCTGACTTGAACTCTCTGCTGACCTGGAATCTGCGATTCGGCTCATCACCCCTCCTGAAAAACTCGCACACTAGTTTTGGGCTGATTCAATCCTCGGCTTTTGACCGTCTTTTTGTTTTTCTTCTTGCTGCTGGTGCTCGAACCGGTCGACCAGAGCCTGACCAGCGGTTCGCCGTCCGGTGCTGAGATAGAGTCGCGCCAACGTGTATTCCGCCGGGGCATGTTTGGGATCCAACCGCAAACACTCAACCAGGTTCTGCTCTGCCAGTTTGGGAGATTCGTGAAGGTAAAGTTTTGCTAGTTGATAGTAGGAATCTGCATAAGAAGAATTGCAGCGAATCGCTTGCTGGAATTCGTGCTTGGCCTTCGGGCCGAGACTGGCGTCATTGGGATCGAGTTCCCGCAGTTGAACGAGAATTTTCCCGAGGTGGTAATGCATGTAGTAGTTATCGGGAAAGCTTTCCAACGCAGAAGTTAGCGTAGACTCGGCATCTTGCAATTGCCCCGCGTGGGTTTGCACAATTGCGAGACTGAGCAAGGCGACGCTGTTGTCTTTCTGTAACTGAGCGGCTTTGCGCAGGATCTCCTGTGCTGCATCCAAACGGCCGAGATTTTCAAGAACCACGCCTTTTTGTACCGACAACCGGTAGGAATTGGGAATGTGACTGAGTCCAACGTCTGCAGCTTCCAAAGCGAGTGGATAATTCCCGTAGTCGGAGCAGATCGTACTGAAGTCCAGGTAATTATCTTCCCGCGTCGGATCCAGTTTCGCAGCTTGCCGCAATGACTGCATGGCGAGCGTGACTTCGCCATTTTCCTGGGCAACATGCGCCAGAAGATTCAATGTGTCGCTGTCCGGGCTCTTGTCCGCGAGCTCCTTGAGAATGGTGAGCGCCTCCCGGGAACGATTCATCTGGTCGAGAACGAGCGCGCGCTCGTATGCGACGCGATCGAGGCCGACGTCCTCGGCACGAGCTTTGTCTAAATCTGCCAATGCCTTGCGGCTCTGTCCGAGTTGCGAATGGAGTTCGGCTGCTTTCAGGTATTGCGACGCCGTAGCGCCGCGACCCGAGTCGAACTTGGTAAGTGCGGCCTGTGCCTTAGGCAGATGCTTTAGTCCAAGTTCGGCCTCTGCTAGTGATAAAACGGCCTCCGGATAGCGATTGACGAGCGTCACAGAGGGTCCGAGCAACTTTACCGCCTGCGGGTAATCGCCCCTCTTTTCCGCGATCATCCCGAGGAAAAGATTGGCGACTGGACGTGAATTCGAGGGGCCACTCTTCAGCTTCTGAAACTCGGCCTCAGCAAGGTCGTACTTTTCCATGCTGAAATAAGTGATTGCAAGATTCTTGCGGGCAGGCAGAAATCCGGAATCCACGTCTAAACATTCCAGAAAATATTGTTTGGCCCGCTCCAAGTCTCCCTTCAGGCTATAAGCGGCGCCGGTAGCATCCAAGAGCAGCTGATTCTGCGGATCGGTCTCCAGAGCTTTTTCGAAAGTGGAGATGGCTTCATCCAGCTTCCCTTGCTTAGCCAGCGAGAGGCCGGAGCGGTACGCGCCTCCGGAATCCACGGCGTGGGTCGCTGGCATATTGACAAGAGATTGGGAAATTCCATCCGACGGAAAGATCGCGGCGAAACTCAGGCATACGAACCACAGCCACCCGCAGGACGCACCCGAGCGGTTGCGATTGGGGCCTGGAGGCCGTGGACCTACCGTGAACTCATCGGCGAACATTGCCGTGGAAATGCTCCTGTCTCGACGTGGCGACATTAGACGGCTCACGCAGCGACTTCGAAGCCCTAGAACGGACCATTACTAACGCAACCCCCGTCATGGGAATGCGCAGTCGTTCCAGACTTCCCGTCTGCGCAGCGAATTTGAACGGTTTCATTTGAAACCTTTCAAACTTGCGAAACATTCGAGCTGCGCCGCGAGATTGCGGCAACATATAAGATTCCATTCCTCCTTGTCAACTAATATTTTTAGAGTAGTTCCCGCACCTGCGGTAAGATTGCCCTTCCATTTCGGACAGACGAACCCGCTTTGAACCCTTTTATTTTGCTCAATCGTTGCCACGACAATGCAATCCGGAGATGGTTCTGGATCCCGAAGGTGCGAAGGAGAGGTGGAAGGAAATGTACTGAAGCAGTATCCGTCGATTCGAAATCCGGATTCGCAGGGGGAGAAACAATCTGGAATGGAGATAGCCAACGGCATTCCAATAATTCGGTTAATATCTCTTCCTTGAAGGTTTGAAAACCCACGAGCGCCCCCGTCACAATGCGACAAATTGCCGAGCGAGCAAAGGTCTCGATCGGCACGGTCTCCCATGTCATCAATCAAACCGCCAAGGTTCGTCCGAAACTGAGGGAACGAGTATTGGAGGCGATTCGCAGCATGGGCTATCAGCCCAGTGCATTAGCCCAGGGACTGCGCAAAAACCGCACTAACATGCTGGGGATGGTGATCCCGGATATTACGAATCCGTTCTTTCCCGGCGTGGTGCGTGGGGTCGAGGACGTGGCGTTCAAACGCTCGTTCCGGGTAATCCTATGCAATGCCGATAACGATCCTTCCAAGGAAGCCGCCTACGTTCGCGAATTGCGCTCCTATCACATTGCCGGTCTCCTGATCATTCCTGCGGCAAGCGCAGACATCGCCGGTCATCTCCGCGCTTACGCATCGGCCTCGGTGCCGGTGGTTTGTATTGATCGTGTCCCCGATGGATGGAAGGGGGACGCTGTTCTCGTGGCCAATGCAGACGGGGCCTATCTGGCAACACGCCATTTAATTCAGATGGGACATAGACGTTTGGCGGTTATCGCCGGACCGCTTAAGTTGACCAATGCTGAGGAACGTCTGAAAGGTTTCATGCGCGCCTTGAACGAGGCTCGCATACAGATCGAACCGGAGTTCGTGCAGGAAGCGCGTTTCGACACCGAGAGCGGCTACCAAGCTGCTCTGCGCCTTCTGCGGATGCTGCCGCGGCCGACAGCCATCTTTGCGTGCAACGATCTCATGGCGTTTGGTGTACTGCAGGCAGCTCGAGAACTGAACCTGCGCTGCCCCGAAGACCTGTCGATAGCCGGCTTTGACAGTCTGGATTTTACTAAGTTCACCGATCCTTCACTTACGTCGGTGTATCAGCCTGGATATCAGTTGGGAGCCACCGCCGGCCGGCTCTTACTTCAACGGGTGGACGGCCTACAGTCCGCGCCGAAAAAGGTACTTCTTCCAACTGAATTGAAAAAGCGCAATTCGGTTGGACCGCCTCACGAGGCTGTCTCAGACGGCTCCTTACGACCCACAAGTGCACGCGATCGCGGCCGCGGCAGATAGTGCCGAATGCGCGAGTCCTTTTTCGGTTGACAATCGCCAAGCGGCAGCGTAACTTCTGCCTGTCTAAGTCGGGAAGCGCACTTTGAAAGCTTTCAAATAAGATCCTTGTTACTTACTCCCCAGGGTCAGCATGCCAGCTCCTCTGTGACGGCTCCTGATTCTCACCCATGGTGAAATAGTTGAGCTTGCATCGCTATGCAGAAGCCAATTGTTGTCGTCGGCAGTATTAATCTCGACTTGGTAGCTGGAGCCGACCGTATTCCGCAAGTCGGCGAGACCATCATTGGCAATACCTTCAATACGTTTTACGGTGGGAAAGGAGCCAATCAGGCAGTCGCCGTTGCAAAACTTGGCTATCCCGTTTTTATGGTCGGAAACGTGGGGAGCGACCCCTTCGGAAAGCAGTTGCGTGATGGACTGGAACACGTCGGCGTGAATGCGACCTATGTAAAAACCATAGAAGGAGCATCGGGGGTCGCCCTGATCACGACCGGACGAGGAGGGGAGAACAATATCGTCGTAGTGCCTGGCGCCAATGGCCAACTTTCGCCGAAACTGCTGGAACAAGCGAAGACGGTTCTGGAAAGCGCCGGATTTCTTTTGGCACAGCTCGAGATTCCTTTAGAGTCGGTGGAATACTTGGCCGAGTTCGCCGAGCGGCATGGCATCCCACTGATGCTCGATCCGGCTCCAGCCCGCGAGCTTCCTCAGACCCTGCTGCGAAGGCTTACGTGGATCACGCCCAACGAAACCGAAACTCAAGAATTGCTCCACGTGAACGGTGACAAAGGCGCCCGAGACCTCAACATCGCAGCACAACACCTCCTCGATTGCGGAGTCAAGAATGTCCTTTTGAAGTTGGGCTCGCGAGGTTGCCTCATCGCTCAAGGCACGCTAGCCAAAGAGCGGGTGCCGGCATTTTCCGTCGACGCTGTGGATACAACGGCTGCAGGGGACGCGTTCAATGCGGGTTTTGCTGTGGGGTTGATGCGAGGCTTCACTAC
>Ga0102924_1007133_pt1 | contig 10312 bp, 9 predicted proteins | sample PaiPotPPM11metaG_FD_80116 | JGI IMG/M metagenome (GOLD analysis project Ga0102924, IMG submission 80116) | Iron sulfur acid spring bacterial and archeal communities from Banff, Canada, to study Microbial Dark Matter (Phase II) - Paint Pots PPM... ...
CCTTCCGCACAATGCGTTCAAGTTCGCCGGGAGTGGCAGAATTGAAGCGCAAAGGCCATTCAGGTGCGCTGTGAATCAGCGAGTCAAAAAACGCAGCCGTGGTCTGTCCCGTGAAAGGCAGAATTCCAGTCGCCATTTCATAGAGGACGACGCCGAAAGAGAACAGGTCGGTGCGCGAATCCAAAGGCCTGCCCAAGGCCTGCTCGGGCGACATGTAGGGAATCGTTCCCAAAGCAAAGCCCGGATGCGCGGGATCTTCGGGCGCCTGCGTGACCTCCCCGAAAGTGTTGCCGCTCAGAACGGCTTCGTCTCCCTCCGTGAGTTTGGCCAGGCCGAAGTCAAGGACCTTAGCATGACCCCGCTTGGTGACAAAAATGTTGACCGGTTTGATATCGCGATGAATGATGCCATGCGCGTGCGCAGCGTCGAGAGCGTCCGCGATTTCCACTGCTAGGGACAGCAGAGTTTTTAAGTCCAGTGGACGGCCCCCGATGCGGTGTTTCAGGGGCAACCCGTCCAGAAACTCCATGGCGATGAACGCCTGGCCGTCTTCCTCGCCAATGTCGTAGATCGTACATATATTGGGATGGTTCAGCGCGGACGCGGCTTGCGCTTCGCGTTCAAAACGGGCGAGTGTGCGCGGCTCGCGGGCCACCGCGTCAGGCAAGAACTTTAGCGCGACAAAACGATGCAGGCGCGGGTCTTCGGCCTTGTAAACCACGCCCATTCCGCCTCCGCCGAGTTTCTCGATAATCCGGTAGTGCGAAATGGTTTTGCCGATCACGTTGAAAAATCCTACGTCCCAGACTACTGCAAGTCAATAAAAGTGGAAAAACCTTGGTCTCTACGGTAGGGTCGCCCAGCGTTCGCCTTCATCGAGCCACGAGCCGATCTTCAGCGGAGAAAGACGTGCGCTGCGTCTTCCACGTGTATGTTCGATTTCCGGCGGGTTCCCGCGGTGACGTTATAGGCAACCAGCAAATGGTCCTCCACAATGAGGATTTCTTTGTCGCTGATCCACCCCACCAGCGTGGCATGGGGCAAAAAAGCGAGCCGCCGCGGAGGATCCCCTGCGCTCTTCACCTCGACCGCCGGAAGATCCACCAAAGCCTTGCGAATGCGTTGCGACTCTTCGGGATTGGCCTGCCCTTGCTCAGCCAGTTGAATCGGCGTGTTGGGCTTGGAGGTGGCATCGATCGTCATGGCCACGGCTTTGAGGTCGGGCGACAACTTGCCGTTCTGCGTGTAGAAGCTCACGTCGTAGTCGGGATTCTTATACGCGGTTAGTTCATCGAACACCGTCAATGTCGCTCCCTCAAGGTGCAGCAGAGTTTGATCATCGCTCTCGTTCGCCCATCCGCAGCAGCCGGCGTCAGGAATCGCCTCGAGGATCGTGCCCGGATTGGCGGCATCCAGCACAATTCTCAGCGCAGGATCGTATGCCGTTGCTGCCCATTGGCCGGCATTCTCCACGTAAACCGACGTCGACTTATAAATTGCTTGCGTTTGTCCCTCCACAAATAATGTCAGAAGAAAAAACTTGCCAACTCCTTCCTCGGGAACCCAGACTTGTCCGTACGGGCAGGTCTCCTCGCAACCTCCGGTAGTGCACGAGCATTCGGGCAGCGAGATCGAGGCTAACTCCTGCCGGCCGGCGCCCGTCAGATCCGTCCTCCAGCTTAGCCAGGTCGTCTTGGTGGAGAGATCCACACCGTCGCGCTGCAGGCGGCGCGCCTGGTTCGAAAACCAATAGAGACGAGTGCCATCCGCTGAGAGAAATGGCACGGGAGCGGTTTCACTGATAGAAAGATTTGATCCCGCCGTAGAAGTAATGCGGGCCAGGTCCCTCGAAATCATGCTTCCTGTGTGGCCATCCCAAACCCACACCTTTCGCTCGGCGAAAAGGTTCCCGTCCGCCAAAGGCAGCGCAGCTGGCAGGGCAAACAGCATTTGCCCGAGAGCATTGACGGAGAATCTTAACGGCGATGCCACCGCTTCCGGGGGAATCTCCACCTTCTGCTTCTCTGCAAACGTTGTGGTATCGTACTCCGCCGCCTGCCCCGGCGTACGTACCACCCACAAGCGCTTGTTCTGCGCCATGAGCAGAGTTGAAAGGGTAAGGACATATGCAATTAGAATCAGTTTTCGCATGAAAGAAGTCGCTGCATTCACAGCGTCAGATTGATTGTAAATCGTGGATTCGCTGCCTCCGCAGCTCTTGCGTACAATAGAGGCTGAAATCATGAGCATACGTCCCGAGAAGCCAATGACCGCCACGACGACGACCGCCACGACGACTCCCCATCTGCATCCGCAAAACGTCCCTTCGCCAACTGCCTCGGCAGAGATTCCCGAAGTTCCGCTGACTACCGAAGGTTACAGCGTATTGCATCAGATGATGCGCTTCCGCTGGACCGCGTGGCGAGCCCTGCCGGAAGACGCACGGGCAGCGATCGCTCAGGAAGCCGCGGCCGCGCTGGGAGACATGGAGCAGAGAGCGGAGGGACAGTCGGCTCTTTTTTCGCTGATCGGCCACAAGGGCGACTTAATGCTGGTACACTTTCGCAACTCCTTCGCCGATCTGAACCAGGCGGAACTGAAGCTGGCCGGTTTGCGCCTGAGTGATTATCTGGAACCCACTTCGTCATACCTTTCCATCATCGAGCTCGGACTGTATGACTCGACTCTGAAAATCTATAAGGAACTCTCCGCCCAGGGCATACAGCCTCATTCCGACCAGTGGAAGGCTGAGATCGAATGCAAACTCGGCCGACACCGGGAAGCAATGCATCCGCGCCTGTTCCCTCAGATCCCAGCCAACCGGTACATCTGCTTCTATCCCATGGACCGTCGGCGCGGCGAGGATAAGAATTGGTACACGCTCCCCATCGAAGAGCGCGCCCGTCAAATGAACGAGCACGGACTCGTGGGCCGCCGCTACGCAGGCGAAGTGAAACAGATTATTACTGGCTCGATCGGCTTCGACGATTGGGAGTGGGGCGTCGATCTATTTGCGGATGATCCGCTGGTCTTCAAGAAATTGATCTACGAAATGCGCTTTGATCAAGTCAGCGCCGTGTATGCGCTGTTCGGCCAATTCTACGTAGGAGTACGCTGCCCAGCGGCGGCCTTGGACAAACTGCTAAGCGGAGAAGTTCCGAAATAGCTTCCTGTGAAACAAGACCCATCACCACAGAGAGACAGAGTCTCAGAGAAACCCATTTGTGCTCGCTTTCTCTGCGTCTCTGTGGTGAATTGATTTCAGGTAATGGAGAACGCATGTCAACACTTGGACTCATCGAATACAAAGACGCCAGCCCCGAAGTGCGTGCCATTTACGACGACATCATGGCTACGCGCAAGACCGATTGGATCAACAACTTCTGGAAAGCGATCGCACACGATCCGGCCACGCTGAAGCGCACCTGGGAAGATATCAAACAAATCATGGCTCCCGGCGCGCTCGATCCGCTGACCAAAGAGTTGCTTTATGTCGCCGTCAGCGTGACCAACCAGTGCCACTACTGTATTGCTTCGCATACCGCGTCCGCGCAGAAGAAAGGCATGACCGATGCTATGTTCAAGGAACTAATGTCGGTCGTGGGCATGGCCAATGAAACCAACAAAATGGTGACGGGCTACCAAGTGGAGATCGACGAGCAGTTTAAGAAGTAGTGGCCACCAGAAGCGTTCGACTCGAGTCAACGTTTCTTCGCCGCGCTCCCGCGCGCGAATTTGAATTCGTGCGCCTTCATATCTACCTTCCGCCCGCGGAAGCGAACTCCCTCAGATTCAAGCCGGAGGCGCTGCTCAATCGCCGAATCGCCCCGCAGCTTGATTTCTCCCCCTGCGCCTAAGACTCGCTGCCAGGGCAATTCGAATCCACGATGCAATACCTTCGCCACTCGCCGCGCGGCTCCCGGAAATCCTGCTGCGCGTCCAACCGCTCCGTAGGTGGACACTTTGCCTTTGGGAATGCGTCGAATAGCGGCCTCAATCCGCATCCGCATCTTCGACGACTGATCAGGAATCGATCTTAGCGGAAGTTTCTTTTCCACCCGCTTCTTCGGCGACTTTTCGCTTCCCTTCTTCACAACGCAATCCATCCAATGCGAATCAGCCACAGCGATCCCACAGAAACCAGCAACCATAAAATAATACCTTGCAGCAACGGCCGGTGCCCCACGCGCTTGATGGTTTCTATTGAGATCCCGCTCCCAATTAGAAACAACGTAGCCGTCAACCCAATCTTCGCCATCTTCACCGCAAGAGAGTAGCCCTTTGCTCCAGCCGGAACATACGTATTGCAAACCGCTGCGAGACAAAACAGTCCGATGAACCACGGCCACTGAATCTTCGCCTTCGCTCCTCGTACGATCGCGGTCGCAACCGAGAGTGGAACAATCCACAGCGCGCGCGCCAATTTGACGGTGGTCGCGATGGCTAAGGCCACGGCTCCATACTTTGCCGCCGCTCCTACAACCGAACTTGTGTCGTGAATTGCCAGTGCCGCCCACAGTCCGAACTGCGATTGCGTCAGCTTGAGCGCCGTGCCGATGGCGGGAAAAATTAACAACGCCACCGAGTTCAGTACGAAGACGGTTCCCAGTGACATTGCCATTTCCTCGTCGCTCGCCTGCGTGATGGGCCCCACAGCGGCAATGGCGCTACCGCCGCAAATGGCAGTTCCGGTGGAAATGAGGAATGCGGGCACGCGCTGCACTCCGAACAATGTGCCCAGGCCCATGCCTGCAAGCAGCGCGAAACTGATACCCAGCATGGTATAGACAAAGCCGCTGCGCCCGGCCTGCACGACCTGGTGAAGATTCATTCCGAACCCGAGTCCCACCACGGAGGCCTGGAGAAGGTATTTAGATGCATTCTTCGCTTCCCCGCCGTAGGGATGCGGCAAGGTCAGACCAAACGCCAGCCCGAGAGCCAGCGCCGCTGGTGGGGAAACGAAGCCGCTGGCACTCACCAGCAGGCACAAAATAAAAATGATACAAGAAAGCATTCGAAGAGAAGTCGACGGCTCTGCCAAGGATCTACGGGTGATCACCGGCCCCGATTCATGAGCCTGAACCTGCGAGGCGTGGCTAGGCCGCCTTGCGGAAAGATTCGATGGCTTCCGCCTCGGAGTCGTATACGTCGAATACCGTGAGCAACTTCGTGACTTGCAGCAAATCGCCCACACGCTTGGTCAGGTTCGTTAATTTGATCGTGCCACCAGCATTTTGCGCCGTGGTGCGCAGCGCAACCAAAGTTCCCAGCCCCCCGGAATCGATGTAATTCACTTCACCCAGATTGAGCACAATGCGATTGTTCTGTGACACAGCTTTCTTTACCGTCTCCCGCAGCAGCGATGACTCTTCGCCAAACACAATACGTCCGCTGCAATCCACGATCAAGATTCCGTCTTTCGTTTGTGTCATTAGCTTCAATTGCATTTTGCTCTCCTACGGTCCGAAGCGATAGGTCCGGCGCGATTTTCGTCGAGACAAGATCATTCCTGCACTCGACGGCGACGTTCCAGCCTAACGCTTGCTCTGCGGCTTTAGCAAGTTCTCGGCCGATCTTTGTTCAAGAAAGAAAAGCCCGGATCACTTGATCCGGGTCCTCTTTGCCGACCGTACTGGAGAATGGCGAAACTTCTCAGGCTCGCTACTGCGTGACCGTAATCGTGACCGTAGTCGAGTGCGTTATGCCACCGCCAGTGCCTTTGATGGTGAATACGTGGGCTCCGAGTGATGCGGCTTTTGGAACCGTGATCGTTAGAGTGGATTTTCCGGCTCCCGGCGCGGGTATGGGGTTCACGCTGAAGGATGTTGCGGAAGCTCCCGACAAGGTAATCGCCGAGTCGAAGCCGTTGCCGACCTTGGTGGTTATCGTCGAGGTGCCAGTGCTGCCCCTGGCCACGGTGATGGCGCTGGGAGAAGCCTTGATGGCGAAGTTGGCCTTGGAAGCCGTGGTCACCGTCAGAGTCACCGTAGTGGTGTGGCTAATGCCCCCACCCAAGCCGGTAACGGTGATGGGATACGTGCCGGCCACGGTGGTTGAGGCCACGGCCATGGTCATGGTCGAGGTGCCAGAACCTGGTGCGGCGATTGACGTGGGATTGAAGGTGACCGTTACGCCCGCGGGTTGGCCCGTTGCGGACAAACCAATGGGCGAATCAAAACCGCCCGAAACGGCGGTAGTGATCGCCGACGTGCCACTGCTGCCCTGCACCACCGGAACCGCGGTCGGCGAGGCAGAAATGCTGTAGCTGGCAGACGTGGTTCCGGCGAGCGCGTTGATCAGGGCGCTTCCGTTCGGACTGCCCCATCCGGTCGCCAAATCGTATCCCACTGTTGCCGGATAGCCGTTGCTTCCGCTTGTGATGTCATGGAAATCGCTGTCATAGCTCGAGCCCAAACCAATCGTATAAAGGGTCGGGTTAATGAAGCCGAGAGTGGATTGTCCGTTCGAGACTGCCTGCTGGTTGGCGAGAGCCAGGTAACCTGCCCACATCGGCGCCGCAAAACTGGTCCCACCATAGACGTTGGCGGTGCAAGTGGTTTGGTCGGCGCAAACGTAAAAGGTGTGATTCGCATTCGCTGAAACGTCTGGTCCGTTGCGATAAGTTTGGGAGCAGTCCGCGCAGCCTGCGGCCGCAGTCACCTGCCAGGAGGGAATCTCAAGCTTATTTGTCGAAATGCCACCACCACCGTCGGCCCATGCGGTTTCCGAACTCCACGGACCGCCTGCGCTGCCGGTCTCCAAGTCGGTACCGCCGACCGTCGTGAGAAACGCACTGTCCGCAGGCCAAACGAATTCGGTAGATGCGGTCCACTTGCCGCTATCGCCGGCGGCATCAAACAGATTTTGACCCTGCGCCGCGAACTCTTCGAAGTACGGGTTGTCGGTGATGGGATCCACCGGAAGCCACGCCCAGGAGGAACTCAATTGCGCGTTCAGCGGTTTCGCGGTTGCCATTGCGTTAAAGATCGCGGAATCGGTCGATCCCACATACATCACCAAGCTCGATAACCCCGGGGCCATGCCGAGCGCCTGCGTCATGTCTAGGGTCTGTTCCGTATCATCACAGCCCGCCGATGCCAGGCAACTCGTGGTAGTCCCGTCGGTAGAGAGCAACGTGATCGGGACATTGTTTGTTTGTTTCGCGTTCTTGTAATACGTGTTCAGGTCGGTTAGATCCGTGCCTACAAACTCGAACAGCCCCACAGATTGGCCCGCCCCGGTCAGCGTTGTTCCGCCATAGTACGCCGCCCTCATGTCGCTGCCGCAGAATGATTGCGAAGGGCAGGAGCCAGTGGTGGCCTTCGACGTTGCATTGGAACGCACACGCACCAGTGGACGCGGGATCGAATAGTTGTCCAGACCCGCGATACGCCACAACGGAACCGCCAGGTCCATCGTAGGCTCACGGTCGGGCGCGTAGAAGGTGCGGTTTTCGGTGGGATGTTGATAGACGCCCATGTTTACGTGCAGCGCCTTCTCAATGCTCGCGACCGACCCGCTAACATCAAGGTTCATGCGATTTCGGGCCGTACCAACTACCGTGAGGTCGTTCGCTTCTGCGAAGTGAATCACAGAATCATAATCTTCCTGGCTCGGACCAAACTTTACGGTGAACTCTTCCACTGTGAGGAACTTGCGGTAAGACGGGCTATAAGGATCGTAGAGTTCCTGCAAGAAGTTCTCTAACTCCACCTGATTCCTGTGCGCCAGAACAAAAACCAGGCGCATGGACTGGGTTGCAGGCAGCCTTCCCACAGATTTCGCCCGGCCATTGAGAACTTCATCGCGAACATTGCGAGTTAGAGTGGACTGCGACTGGGCCTGGGAAGCGACGGGCGCGCCCGACATCATCGCGGCGATCACGAGCAAGGAAACACTTAACCTTCGAATCACGATCTCTCCTTGGGATTAGCCGGGATTTCCCTCTTATCAGTCTTGGGGAAGTAGCGGGAATTCCCGGGAGGGACTTAGCTTGCGGATGGTACTATCTTTCTCCATCTCTTTGACAGAAAAATTAGCGAAGCTTGCAGGGCGAGTCAGAACTATCTCACGCGTGCGCAACAATCTGCGTACATCCGGCCCGGACCGTGCTCAGCGGCCATTCCGGCAGTTTGGCGCGAAGGCGAAGAACGTGACCCCAGAGCAGAAAGCGCAAGGCTGGGGCGATACGTGGACTTGGACTGGACTGGATGCGGACACAAAGCTCTGTGTGAGCTACCTAGTAGGCGGTCGCAGCGCGAACTGGGCAATGGAGTTTATGTTGGACTGCGCGGTGAGAATCAAGGGCCGCGTACAGGTAACGACAGACGGCCACAAGGCATATCTAGAGGCCGTGGAAACGGCATTCGGCGCGGCGTGCGATTACGCAATGCTTCAAAGGATTTACGGTGCACCCGCAGAGAACGACACGCGCTATTCTCCGGCAGTCTGCATCGGATGCGACATGAAAGTTATCAGTGGCGATCCTGACCGAAAGCATGTCAGCACCAGCTATGTGGAGCGCCACAACTTGAGCATGAGAATGGGCATGAGGCGTTTCACTCGTTTGACTAACGCTTTCGGCAAGAAAGTTCAGATCACAAGGCAATGGTTGCGATCTGCGCCGTACATTACAACTTTTCCCGTATTCACAAGACGCTGCGAATCACTCCCGGCATGGCCGCTGGCCTGAGCGATCATGTGTGGGCTCTTGAGGAAATCGTGATGATGGCCGATAGCTATTCGCCGAAACCGGGAAAGCGCGGCCCGTATAAGAAGAAGTTGGCGGTATAGGCAACTGCGTGAGAACATGACTGACGGGAGTAGCCGGATGCCACGCTGGTTAGGTGCGCTCATCTTAATCGTTCTCGGTATTGTTGGCGTGTATCAAGGAGTTACAGACCCCTGCATTCAACTACGAGGATCAAAACGCCCACTCAATAAATGGCAGGGACGCCTTTTCTATGGCTGCTACAGCCTCGTATGCTTAGGGGGCGGCGTGGCAATCTGGCTGACTCGATAATTTCAAACTGGGTCACTACCGCCATTCCGGCTAACAGCGCCGTCGTTCTTCTCATCACGTATAATCGTTTCTTCCGGCTCATGAGCTACACCGTCCTGGCACGCAAATACCGTCCGCAGAAGTTCTCCGAGGTGATCGGACAAGAGCACGTCACCCGTACCCTGCAGAACGCGCTTGAACAGGGACGGACCGCTCACGGCTACATTTTTAGCGGCCATCGCGGCATCGGAAAAACCACCGTGGCCCGGATTCTGGCTGCGGCGTTGAATTGCCGCTCGTCTGACAAGCCCGTGGCGGAGCCTTGCGGCATCTGTGAATCCTGCACCGAGATTCGCGCCGGCAACGCAGTCGACGTGATTGAGATCGACGCCGCCACCAATCGCGGCATTGACGAGATCCGCGAACTGCGCGAAGCCGCGCGCTACCGCCCGGCGCGAGATCGTTTCAAGATTTACATCCTCGACGAAGCTCACCAGATCACTGACGCGGCCTTTAATGCGTTGCTGAAAACTTTGGAAGAACCGCCGGACCATATTGTTTTCATGCTGGCGACCACGCAGCCGGAGGATATCCCGCAGACGATTCGTTCGCGCTGCCAGCACTTCAGCTTCCGCGCGGTAAAGTTCGATGCGATCGTCGGCCAACTGCGCGATCTCGTCGGACGCGAGAAGATCGAGGCAGATGACGATGCTCTCGCTCTCCTGGCCGAGGCCGGCGACGGCTCCATGCGCGATGCGTTGTCGATTCTCGATCAGGCCATCGCTTCCTCCAGCGGACGCATCACGGCGGATTCTGTCCGCAATCTGGTCGGCGCAGCTCCGGCGCACATCCTCGAGGAAGTGATGCAGGCCATCGCTCGCGGCGCCAGCGAAGATGTGCTGAAGCAGGTTGACCATCTCATCAGCGAAGGACATAGCCCTACCCATTTCGCGCGCCAGATGGTTCGCTTCCTGCGCAACGCCACGGTTGCCAAAATCGCGGGAAAGGACTCTTCCCTGCTGCAGATCTCAAGCGAAGAGCGCGAGCGCGTGGAGCGCGTCGCCACACTCTTTGAGGAAGAAGACCTCACCCGTCATCTGCAGATCATGCTGCGGACTCACGGCGAGTTGGGATACAAGCAGGAGCAGCGTTTCCATCTCGAGCTCGGCCTACTCAAAATGGCGCACGCACAGCGACTGTTGCCGATCGAGCAATTGCTCAGCGAAGTGGCTGGCTCTTCGAGCACCTCTGGCGCTAGAGTAAATGCAACCAGAAATCCTCCGCGGCCCTCCATTGTGGCTTCGACTGCAG
>Ga0102924_1007134_pt1 | contig 10312 bp, 8 predicted proteins | sample PaiPotPPM11metaG_FD_80116 | JGI IMG/M metagenome (GOLD analysis project Ga0102924, IMG submission 80116) | Iron sulfur acid spring bacterial and archeal communities from Banff, Canada, to study Microbial Dark Matter (Phase II) - Paint Pots PPM... ...
CGACGCTGATCAACGCCTTGTTGGGCGCGGATGTGGTGCCAACCGGCGTCCTCCCTCTGACGGCGGTGGCGACCGAGATCGGCTTCGGCGACCCGGGCGCCGTGGTGGAGCATCTCGACGGAACCCGACGACCGATCACGATCGGGGAGGTCGCCGACTTCGTGACCGAGGAGCGCAACTCGGGCAATGAGCGTGGGGTGGCCCGGGTCGAGGTGCGGGGGCGTTGGCCGCTGCTGGAGCCAGGGGTGACGTTGGTCGACACGCCGGGGATCGGCTCGGTGCACCGGCACAACACCGAGGCGGCGCGGGCAGCCTTGTTGGACGCGGACGGCGCGCTGGTGGTCTTGTCCGCTGATACTCCGATGTCCGAGCAGGAACGTGACCTGTTGTTGATGCTGGCGGACAGGCGCGCACCGACGTTCTTTGTGCTCAACAAGGCTGATCATCTCCGCGGCGGCGAGCTGGACCAGGTCCGCCGCTTCGTGGAGCAGGTGCTGTACGACACCCTCGGCCGCAAGACTCGGGTGTTCGCGGTCAGCGCCCGGGCCGCCTTTCGAGCCAAGGGGTCGGACGGCGACCCTGGGGAGTTCGGGCTGTTGGTCGCTGAGCTGGAAAGGTTCATCGCCGACGATCTGGTTGGGGCTCGGCTTGTCACGGCCCGCGCCGAGCTGGCCCGACTGGGCAGGTCCCTGGGCGACGCGCTGGCTATAGAGCAGGCCGCCCTCGACCATGACGCGGCTGAGATGGTTCGCCTGGTGTCGCTGTTCGCAGCCGAAGGAGCCCGCCAGCGCCAGGCGTTCGACGACGACCGCACGCTGTTGGACCGCGATGTGTCTCGACTCGGCGATGACCTGGCGGGCCGGCTGGCCGCCTTCGCCCGGGCCGCGCCGGCCGAGCACACGGGCCGTTTGGCCGAGGCCGCGGCCGCGGCGCCCCGCCGACGACTCGCCGACGAGCTTCGGGGAGCGGTTGAGGCGGCGGTGCGCGACGGGTTCGAAGGGTTCCGCCGGGTCGAGGCCGAGCGGACCGAGCGGGTCTGGCGTTCGCTGGCTGACGGGTTCCGCGATCAGACCCAGGAGCGTGTGGACGCGGTGCGCCGGGCGGCGGCCGACTTGTTCGCCGTTCCCCTGCCTGCGGTTCTGGTCCCGGCGGTGGCGGAGCAGCGGGAGCGGTTCTTCTACCTGTTCATCCACGTCGAGGGGTTCAACGAGCCGTTCGGCCGGGCCCTGGGCCGTCTCGTCCCGAGCGGTCTGGCCCGCCGCCGTGCCCTGGCCCGAGCACGGGCGGACCTGGCCCGCGAGTTCGACAAGCACGCCGGGCGGGCACGGTGGGATCTCACCCAGCGCCTTGACGGTGTCCGACGAGCGTTCGAGGCGGCGATGCGCGCTGAGCTTGACGCCACCATCGACGCAATCGTGGGCGCAGCTCGGCGAGCCGAGGACTTGGGCCGGGCGGCCGAAGGTGAACAGCGCCGCTACGCCGCTGACGCTGCCCGGCAGCGCAGCCTGGCCGAGCATTTGGCCGGTTGGGCGGAGAGGCCCGAGTGAGCAGCGCGGACACGACGCTGTATCTGGTGCGTCACGGGCGCACCAGTCTCAACGCGGCGGGGGTCCTGCGGGGTCGGCTCGACCCCCCGCTCGACGAGACGGGCCGGGCAGAGGCGCAACGCCTCGGGATCATGTTCGCCACCATCGGAGTGGTGGCGGTGATCACCAGCCCGCTCGGCCGGGCGCAGGAGACCGCGGCTGCGATCTCCGCGGCCGCGGCTACGACGGTGGCGGTTGACGACGGACTGGTGGACCGCGACTACGGTCCCTGGGCCGGCACGGCCGGCGGCGAGGTGGTGCGCCGTTTCGGGTCCGTTGATGCCGCTCCTGGGGTCGAGGCACCGGAACCGTTCGCCGCCCGGGTCATAGCCGCCGTGATCCGAGCGGCGGATCTGTGGGCGCCTGGGCCGGTGGCCGTTGTCGCCCACGACGCCGTCAACCGCGTTGCGCTCGCCGCGCTCGTGCCCGACCTCGGCGACGCGGACGCGATACCCCAGCGCACCGGTTGTTGGAACCGGGTCGAGCGGCGCAACGGGCTCTGGTCGGCGCCGATCGTGGATGCTGTCCCCGATGACGACCGCCGCCCCTGACCCGCTTCGCCCGGCCTCTGGGGCCGAGGCGCACGTGCTCGCCAATCGGGGCGTGCTCGGCATCGGGCTCGGCAGCTTGTTGTCCGACACCGGCCATGAGATGGCCACCGCTGCGCTGCCCGGCTTCCTGCGCAGCCTGGGCGCACCGGCGGCAGCGCTCGGCGCGATCGAAGGCGTCGCCGACGCCGCCCTGTCCGCCTCCAAAGCTGCTGGTGGCGTGCTCGCGGATCAGCCGGGCGTTGAGCGCAAAGCGGTCACCGCCGGCGGGTATGCGCTGACCGCAGCCGGTCACGGCGCGTTCGGACTCGCCACCGTCTGGCCGGTAGTCGCGGTTGCCAGGGCGGTCTCGTGGATCGCCCGGGGAGGCAAGGCGCCCGCCCGCGACAGCCTCCTGTCAGCTTCGGTGCCCGCCGACCAGCTGGGCCGGGCGTTCGGTGTTGAGCGCACGATGGACTCGATCGGGGCGATCGCCGGGCCGCTGATGGCTGCCCCGCTGATCGTCACGGTCGGCTACCGCTGGTTGTTCGCCATCAGCATCATCCCGGGACTGTTCGCGGCGCTCGCGGTGCTGGTGCTCGTACGCGAGGTCCCCGGGGTCCTGCATGCCGCGTCCGATCGGCCGGCAGGCGGGGCGATGCGGGCGCTGGCGACCACTCCGGGACCGTTCCGGCGGCTGCTGGCCGGGATCGGCCTGTTCGGGTTGGGGAACTTCTCGGCGACGCTGCTGATCCTGCGGGCCGCCCAACTTCTCCACGCCCACGGCCGGTCCAACACAAAGGCGGCGGCAGTCGCGGTCCTGCTGTACGCCGCCCACAACGCCGCCAACGCCGTCGCGGCCTACCCGGCGGGGGTCGTCGCCGACCGGGTCGGCCGGCAGGCGGTGCTGATCGCCGGGGTCCTGCTGTTCGGCGCCGCCTGCGTCGTGTTCGCGTTCGGCTCCGCGAGCGTCGCCGTCCTCGCCGCGTTGTTCGTCGCCGTCGGCGTCTCGACCGGGTTGGTGGAGACCGGGCAGGGGGCGCACGCCGCTGAGCTGCTCGACCCCACCGTGCGGGGCCGAGGCTTCGGGCTGGTCGGCCTTGTCGAGGGCGTCGGCGACCTGGTCTCAAGCGTCGTCGTCGGCGTGCTGTTCACCGTCACCGACCCCGCCTGGGGGTTCGCCTACGCGGCTGCGTTGTCCATCGCCGGCGCGCTCGTCCTGATCGCGGAGCGACCGGGGGGGACCGTTGCCGGCCGACAATGACCGCCCGATCATCCAACCAGCAAGGATCGACTCATGACCTATGGGATCGCACAGACCACCGCCCTCGAGATCCTCGACTCACGGGGCCGACCCACCCTCGAGGTCACCGTGACCCTCACCGGCGGGGCATCGGCAACCGCGGGCGTGCCCGCCGGCGCGTCCACCGGCACCCGCGAGGCCGTCGAGCTACGCGACGGCGACCCCGCCCGCTACGACGGCGCCGGCGTCACGACCGCCGCCGCGCACGTCAACAGCGAGATCAACAGGGCCGTGTCCGGGCGGGAGTGGCAGAGCCTCACCGAGCTCGACCAGGCCGTGATCGAGCTGGATGGCACCGACACCAAGAGCCGCCTCGGCGCCAACGCCATCGTTGGTGTCTCCATGGCCGCAGCCCGTGCCATGGCCGCCGCCGATGGCACTCCCCTCTACCGTTGGCTCGCCCCCGCCGACGCCGAGCTGCGCCTTCCGGCGCCGCACTTCAACGTGATCAACGGTGGCGCCCACGCCCAGAACCCCCTGGAGTTCCAGGAGTTCATGCTCGCCCCGCTCGGCGCCGCCACCTTCGCCGACGCCCTCCGGATGGGCGCAGAGACGTACCAGGCGTTGCGCAGCTTGCTCCACGAACGCGGACATTCAACCGGTCTCGGCGACGAGGGCGGGTTCGCCCCCAACCTGGCCACCCCCGAGGAGGTGCTCGACCTGCTGGTCGAAGCCATCATCGCCGCCGGCTACACCCCGGGCCGCGGCGGCATCGCGATCGCCCTCGACCCGGCCGCGTCGGAGTTCCGCGAACCAGACGGCCGCTACCGCTATGCCGCCGACCAGCTGTACGACACCGCCGAGATGATCGACCGCTACGAACAGCTCGTGAGCCGCTACCCGATCTGGTCGATCGAGGATGGTCTCGCCGAAGACGACTGGAATGGTTGGGAGCAACTCACCATCCGCCTCGGGGACCGCGTCCAGCTGGTCGGGGACGACATCTTCGTCACCAACTCGACCATCATCAGCGAGGCCATCGGCCGCCGGATTGGCAACGCCGCGCTCATCAAGGTCAACCAGATCGGTACCGTGACCGAAACGCTCGATGCCATGGCCGTCTGCCGGCAGGCCGGTTACCGACAGATGGTGTCGCACCGCTCCGGGGAAACACCGGACACCTTCATCGCGGACCTTGCTGTGGCGACCGGGTGTGGTCAACTCAAGTCCGGCGCCCCCGCCCGAGGCGAGCGAGTCGCCAAATACAATCGACTACTCGCCATCGCCCGCTCCGAGCGGGTTCCGTATGGCCTGCCCATTAGCAACTAGACATCACCGACGCTGGCGAGTCTCCATTCATCGAACTGGCTACGGCAGACCCAATGATGTCGCTCGTAGGCCGCTCCCATGGGCCAGGTCGGCGGTTGGGCGCGGAGCCACCCACGGGCAAGCGCCAGAAGCGGTACTTACCCGTGTGGGTGCGCGACAGCATCGTCAAGTTCGATCGCGTCTCGAGAACACGCCCATCCAACGGCAAGGACGGTCCCGGCAGCGAGGAGTGCGCCACCGACGACGTCGGTGAGGTAATGCACGCCAAGGACAAGCCGGGACAACCCAACGACAAATCCGTAGAGCGCCAGGACGACGAGCTTGAACCATCGGCCTCGGCCATGGCGCCCGGCCCACACGAGCAGGATGGCCGAGAGCGCCAGCGCAACTGAAGCAGTCGTGTGACCCGACGGGTACGAGAAGTCGACTTCGTGCGCAAACCTTGCGGTAGGCGGTCGCGCCCGGCTGACCGTCGACTTCAGAAGTTGCTCTATGAGTGCTGCAACGGTCACCGCCGTGGGACAAAAAAGGGCCAGAAAGGTGTCGCGATATCGCCACCACACCGACGTAGCAACCAGCACTGCGCCGACGGCGACCACTAACGGCGAGCCAAAGAACGTCACGGCTGTCGCGACAGGTCGGAGCGCGCTGCCGGGTTTGGCATAGAGCCTTGCCGCTACGGCGCGATCGATGCGATCGGGACTGTGCGCGTGCCAGACCAACGCGCCCAGCCCGAGGACGAGGAGCCCTTCAGCGGCAAGGCAAGGAAGGAGCGCCCTGCGAAGTCGTCCCTCCACAAGCCGCTGGCGAAGCCTTATGAGCGTCACGGTGCGCCAGTCCGGACGGTTCCAGAGGTGTTGCAGAGGTGACGGGCGCCGTCGTAGTCGCTGCTGTTCCGAGTCAAGGGGCCGAACTTCCGCCGCTGGCGCCCCCGAACGTCAGGCGCCCGGTGACGCAGCTCCAGAATTTCCCGTCGTCAGCCGCAGGGGTCAGCAATGGCACGAGCGTGTCGGCGAGCTTGAAGCGATCATCGACGACCTCACGCAAGACGATCCAGTCGGCGGCGCCGGCCGCGGCACGCAGCATCTCCCCCATCGTGCCCCGCCACCTTCGCTCGCACTCATTTCCCTTGCTGGCCAGAAGAGCCGATGCGAAAGAAGCTGCCGTGATGCAACTCGGTTCCACCTGTTGCTCAAGACAGATATTGGATGGTAAGCGTCGTCAAGTCTGCGCATCTGTCGCTTACCTACCGTCGGTCCTCAACGGCTGGGGGCTTCTACCGGAAGTTCGACCGGACCGGTAAGGGACCTGCGCGAACGTCTTCGACGCACCCTTGCTGCCGCCCCTCCGCTTCGCTGCGGGTTGCCCCCATTCGTCGCTCTCAGTCTCGTCACTCAATACGCCAGGGTGGCTCGTGTCCTCTAGCTGTGTTGATTCCGAAGATGCGCCTCGTGACGGTGCATCCTGGCGATGGACACGCTGCCGTGGCTGCTTTGGACGCGCTGGCCGGTCTGGCATGAGCAGGCTTGCCACCTTCGCCGCAGCGTCCGCTTGCATGCCCGGCACGACGTGGGAGTACGTGTCCAACGTGATGCCGATGCTCGAGTGGCCGAGGCGCTCTTGGACCACCTTGGGGTGCACTCCAGCGGCCAGCGCCAGCGTCGCCGCCGTGTGCCGCACGTCATGAAGCCTGATCAGCGGCAGACCTGCGTTCTCGACCAAGCGGCGGAACACGACCATCAGGTGGTCCGGGTGGAGCGTTCGCCCATCGGGGTAGGTGAACACACTGCCCGAGTCCGTCCACCCGTCCCCCACAAGGTCTCGTTCCGCATCCTGGCGCTTCTTGTGCTCACGCAACGCCCTTAACGTCGCCGGGTCCAAAGCAATCGAGCGCTTGGCCTTGGCTGTCTTCGGGTCCATCTCCGTCGCCACGCCATCGACCGAGGCGATCGCCCTTCGGACGGCCAATGCCCCCGCCTTCAGATCGAGATCGGCCCACCGGAGACCGACCGCTTCTCCTCGTCGCAAGCCGGTCGTAAGCAACAAGAACCACAGAGCGTGCAGGCGGTCCTCCCGCGTAATCTCGACGAACCGCCGCGCTTCCTCTGGCGACCAGACCTTCATCTCTGTCGTCGCTTTCCGCGGGGGCTTGGCTGCCCGGGCCACGTTGCGGGCGACGAGCCCCCAACTGAAGGCGTCCTGCAGCGCCTTCCCCAAAACCGTGTGGGCATAGCGGACCGTGGTTGGTGAGAGCGCCCCGCCGCTCTTGCTACCCGACGCGCCGAGCTCGGCGTAGAAGCGGCCCAGTCGGGCCGGGGTTAGCGCGCTCAGCCTCACGTTCCCGAGCCGGGGCACCACGTAGGAGTCCATCACCGCCCGATAGCTGGTGAACGTTGACGGACGGACGGTGTTCTCGATGGCCACCAACCAGTCCTTCGAGTACTCGGCGACGGTCATCCGGCCGCTTTCGGCCGCAAAGGTGCCCGCCTGCACCCGCCCCAGCGCCTCCGCGAGGGCCTCCTCGCACGCCCGCTTCGTCGCGAACCCGCCTACCCACTTCTGGCGTTTGTGGCCCGTTGCCGGGTCGGGCTCCAGGGGCAGCACGAAGGTGTACGTCTTGCCGCGCTTGATGACCGACCCTCGCATCACAACCCCCTTGGATTAGCAAAAGATTAGCAAGGAGGGTTTTGCGGGGTTGAGATCCAGAGCGGCAAGCCTCTGACCTGCTGTTTTATGGCTGGCGGGGCAGGGATCGAACCTGCAACCTCCTGATCCAAAGTCAGGAAAGAGCCCTTTTGAGGGACTCCGGGTTTTTGCATAAGCCCAGGTCAGGACGCCTTTTTGGTGCGCCGTGGTAAGCCCTTGTGCACGTTCTTCATCAGTGGGTTGTTGGATTTTTGTTGGATTTTCCAGGGTGCGGGTGGGGCAGCAGGATCGACTCGGCCCTGATTCACGAAGTCGTCGAGATCGGCAGGCTTGAACCGGAGATACTTACCAAGCTTGTGGTACGCCACCCGCTTTTCGAGCACCAACCGACGAATGAACACCTTAGGGACGCCGAGATAGCTCGCAGCGCCGTCGACGTCCAGAAGGCCCGGACCGGCCACGCTCTGGACGCCTCGGGCGTGTCCCCCGACGGGTATCGCCGCGTCGTGGCCGCCGTGAGGGACAGCACACCTCTCGACCGTCCCAGGGCTGAACGACTCGCTGGTGTCTTCCGTCCGATCCCTCCCGGTCATCAGCTGCGTCCTGACTGTCGCGGCCACCTTGCCGAGTCGGGTCGCTGATCTCGGGGGAACGTGAGTTGGCCTCTTGCCCCTACAGAGCCATTTGGAGGGGGTGGTAAGGGGACAGATAAGCGAGATCGTCGTCTGAGGACGATGTGCGTAGACATCTGTCAACGGTCGTTGTAAAGTGTCAACGCATGGCGTCCCTTCGCCATCCCGACAAGGCGATCGGAGCGGCGCTTGGCTACGCACGACGCAACGGCTGGACCGCGATCAAGAGCGCAGGCGGGTCGGCTCACGCGTGGGGTGTCCTGCGTTGCCCAGGCGACTGTCCACAGGTGTCGATCTACTCGACACCCCGGGTACCCGAAAACCACGCCCGCGCATTGCGCCGTGCAGTTGACCGATGCCCACACAACCAGGAGGCCGACGACGATGGCTGAACAGCACTTCCAGCTCACGGTCCGGGGGGCCCTCACCGATGCACGCCTCGACGCGCTGGTTGAGGCGGGCTGTGACGATGCCACATTCTCGAGCATCGGTGAACTGACGTTCGCTGAGTTCGACAGGGAGGCATCCACTTTGCTCGAGGCTGTGTTGTCGGCCATCACTGCGGTGGAATCGGTCGGTGACCTCGAGGTGCTGCGCATGGACCCCGACGAGCTGGTGTGGGCGTCAGAGATTGCCTCCCGGACGGGGCGATCCCGCCAGTCAATAGACATGCTGATCAGGGGACGGCGTGGCCCCGGTGACTTTCCGGCGCCCGCTTCGCACGCCACCCGCAACCCGCTGTGGCGCTGGTCAGAAGTCGACGCTTGGTTCGCTGCCTACGAGGGGCGGGCCGCGGAGACGGAACGATCAGCGGTGATCGGGGCGATCAACGGTGCACTCCAGGCCAGACACAGCCTCCGGGGTGCTGCACACGCCGTGCCGCTGCGCCGGGCCCTGCGCCAGCTTCTCGCTTCGTGACAGAAGACGACCAGGTAAAGCACCCTTCTCACGCCGCCGGCCGCACCGAGAGTGTCTCGTGTTGGGTCAGACGAATATGCCATTCACCGGCTGAGCCGCGGATTCTCAACCTGTGCGTTCAGCGAGCTGGGAATCAGCTCATGGCCACCTGAGCGAACTCGAGCCGGTACCGCGAGTGGTTTTCTGGTTGCGAGCTGGACAGCCTCGGCTGCGGCCATGGCGGCACGGGCCCGGGCGACCCCGTCGCGGTGCCTGGGAGCGAGCGGCGGTCCGAGAGGGTCGTTGCCGCTGATGCCGTGTGCTTCGCGCCAAACCCCGACGCTTGCGACAGCGTCCGCCCACCGGGTCCGGATCTCAGGAGCTGCCGGCGCACGCCCGAGGGTCTCCGCCCATTCTGGCGCTGGCCCCTCCTGGTATTCGGAGGAGAGGGCCTCCCGACGTCGGGCGATGCCGGACGCGAGCCCGTCGAGGTAGGCGGCCACGTCAGGAGGGGTAGCGGGCGGAGCGGTGGGGACGAGGTTGGCGATCAAGGCGGGATAGGCGACTCCCTGAAAGCCCGCGTCGAAGCGGGCCCGGAGTAGGAGGCCGGCGGCTGTTCCGATGTCGGCCAGCTGTTCGTCGGGGGATGCGGTGAGGATTGTGGCCGGGTCCAAGCCGCGTTCGGTGGCCCGTTCGGTCTCCTCGATGAGCCGCCATGCGTCCGGGGCCGCCAGCAGGTCGGCTTGTCCTCTGGCCTCGAGCACCGTGGCAAGGGTGTTCTCGGCAACGGTGCGAGTGGCGTGACGGTGGCGGTTGAACAGTTCGGCGGCGTCCAGCTGGCGGTCGCTCGTGGCAGTGAGGGCTTCGTGAGCGGTGACGGCCGGGTCATTGGCCATTACCTCGGCGAGCACAGCGCTCGCGGAACGCTCGGGCTGATGCCCGCCGCTCTCGTCGTCGAGGGTCTCGGTCACGACCCGGATCATGTTGGTGTCGGCGCCGCGAGTGGCGGCCACGTAGGCGAAGCTGCGCTCGTCACCGGGCTGCACGACGGCGAAGGCGTGGGTGACGGTGATGCCTTGGGCGCCGTAGCCGGTGAGCGCATAGGACAGCTCGACGTGGTCGGCGACGTAGTCGGCGGGCAAGACGGCGGTCGCATCCGAGCCGACCTTGCGGACGGTGAGCGTCCCGTCGTCTTGGCGGCCGGTGATCTCCCATCGGTCCCTGTTCTTCACGAACGAGGCTTCGCCTGGCCCGGTGCGGAGTTGGCGGTCGTTGCGGCGGGTCACCACCAGATCCCCCACCCCAGCCACCGACCCGTCATGGAGGCGGACGCCGCCCGGCTCGACCAGCCCGTCGGCGACCCGGTCGGCACGAGCCCGTTCGGAGATTGCTTGGACGCTGTGGTTGTCGGACACGATCATCACCGCCGCTCCGGAGTCGTCGGTGGTGGCC
>Ga0102924_1007135_pt1 | contig 10312 bp, 7 predicted proteins | sample PaiPotPPM11metaG_FD_80116 | JGI IMG/M metagenome (GOLD analysis project Ga0102924, IMG submission 80116) | Iron sulfur acid spring bacterial and archeal communities from Banff, Canada, to study Microbial Dark Matter (Phase II) - Paint Pots PPM... ...
CCAACAACCAACAACCAAATCCCCTTTCCCCCATCCCCGTCCCGTTTAAACTAGAAACAGGAGGCTCGCCATGCAGACCGCCACGTTCGGCGCCGGGTGTTTCTGGGGGGTGGAGGCGGCGTTTCGCCAAATCAAGGGGGTGCAGGAGACGGCGGTGGGCTACATGGGCGGCAGCACGCCGTGTCCCACTTACCAGGAGGTCTGCACCGACCGCACCGGCCACGCCGAGGTGGTGCAGGTGGTCTTCGACCCGACGCAGGCCTCCTACGAGCAGTTGTTGACCGTGTTCTGGGAGAACCACGACCCGACCACGCTCAACCGCCAGGGGCCGGACGTGGGCACCCAGTACCGCTCGGTGATCTTCTTCCACAGCGCCGCCCAGCAGGCCCAGGCCGAGGCCTCCAAGGCCGCGCAGCAGCAGTCGGGGAAGTTCAAGCGCCCCATCGTCACCGCCATCGTCCCCGCCGCCGAGTTCCACCGCGCCGAGGAGTACCACCAGCAGTACCTCGAAAAGCGCGGCCTCAGCCAGTGCCATATTTGAGGAGAAAGTGGAAAATGAAAAGTGGCGAGTGATGAGTGATGCGTGATGCGTGACGCGTGAAGACCTGGTGCTGGGCACCTGTCTGACGTTCGACCTTAGCCCGCGCCTCCTCCCTTCTCACCTCCGGCTCGCCACTCTGCAACTGCGCTGCCGGCGGCGGCCAGGTTGGCGAGGCGCATCTCGGAGTACTTGCGCGAGAACAGCACGCCGTCGGGACCGGCGCGCAGGGCGGCGGCGGTGGCGGCGTAGGTGTCCGCGGGCGCGGCCTTGCGGCTGCCGGGGCCGGTGGGGATGCCGAGATCGATGCCGGGGAGGATCCGGCAGCGGCCCTGCACGCCGGCGAGGGCGCGCTGCGTTTCGCGGAACACGTAGTCGGGCGAGAGCCCGGCGGCGGCCAGTTGCTCGAGGCCGGCCTCCTCGCCGTAGTTCAGCAGGTGGTTGTTGAAGCGCAGCAGCTCCTCCGGCGGCACGTCGCGGAACACGGTGGCGGCGAGGTTGCGGATGTAGTGCGCGTAGCGTTCGCCGCCGCAGTTGTTGTAGACCACGATCTTGAGGAAGTCGGCCTTGGTGGCCAGCTCGGCGTAGCTGCGGGTGGCGCGGAACATGGGGTTGAAGGAGTTGACGTGCTCGATGTGGAAGCCCACCTGCAGCTCCGGGCGGATGGCCTTGACGGTGGCGTGCAGCGCGGCCAGCACCTGGTGTTTGCCGGCATCGAAGAGCCGGTCCCAGGCGCTGATCTCGGGGTAGGTGTCGAGCAGGCGGGAGAACGCGACGAAGTAGCCGTCGCTGGGCCGCCGGCCGGCCAGCGCGTCGCCGACAAACTGCTCCAGCCGCAGGTAGCCCTCGCGGGCGCGCTCGAAGCTCAACCCCTGGGCGCGGGCGGCCTGGCGGTGGAACGCGCAGAAGCAGGTGGCCTGTGAGGCGGCGATCTGCTGGGCGTGGCTGGCGCCGATGGCTTCGAGCAGCGGCCCGTTGTGTTCGTTGAAGAACAGGAGGCCGTCGATGTCGTAGGAGTGGCAGAGGTCGCTGGCCAGCGCGGTCCAGAAGGCGGGCACCGCGGGGTGCAGCGGACAGAGCGTGCTGCGGGTGCGGCGGCCGTGCAGGTCGACCTGGGTGGCCTGGCTGACGCCCGGTACATCCGCCCGCCAGACGTCCTCCAGCGAGCAGAAGACCTTCATGCCGCGGCGGTGCGCCGCGGGCAGCACCGCCGCGACCACGTCGAAGGCGCCGAGGTCGGGCGCATGCGCGGGCTGCAGCAGCGTGTTGCGGTAGTAGGCGGGGTGCGGCGTGGCGTAGTTGCCGCCGTGGAAGGTAGCGGCGTCCGACTGCTGGCGCCCGTGGTCGGGAAAGGGCTGGCCGGGAATCTGCCGCCCGGCGAGGCCGCGTCCGTAGGTGAAGGTGGTGAGGAAGAGCGTGTTGACGCCGCCCTTGGCTTGCAGGATGTCGAGCAGCGGCTCGACCCCCTCATCGACGAAGGAGACGGCGCCCACCTGGATGCCGATGGTCTTGCGCGCGGTGGCAGCACGGGCGCCGGCGAGCCACCCCGCCGGCACCCCGGCCGCCGCCACCGCGCCGACGCCGGTCTTGAGGAAGGCGCGGCGCGAGGGGTCAGGGAGGGAGTGGGCAGGGTTCATAAAACGGTCCAGCGCGACAGCCGGGAGTATACGGAGCGGAGGCCGGCGCGGCAAAGTGCTTTGGGGCTTCATCCTCGGGGATGTGGCTCAAATGATTACCGATTGGTAACCCACTCGTTCGGAGGAACAGGAGACCGTTTCGTATGTGAAAGCGGAAAAACGGCGTGTTCTTCGTTCTATAGTGGGGCGGCCATTGTTGTAGGCGAGTTGGAAACGAATTGGACTCGCTGCGTTTGCTAGCTGGTCTCACAAGGGCGCCGCGAACGAAAAAATAGTGAAAATAGTCGTGATTCGGAAAAGCCAGTTAATCATAATGCTTGATTCGCAGAACGGTCCTCTGGTGCAGAACGGTCCTCTGGTACGGTTCAGGTGTCGCCAGCGTCTGCCGGACTTCCGTTCGTAAGGGAGGGGGGCGGACGCTGGAGATCGGTTCCTCCAGGTCTCAGGAGGCCTAATTGAAGCTGGTTCACTGGCTTTTCGCTCGGAATCGTCCGAGAGAGTTTCCGCGGTCGAAATACCGCGGCCCCTTTTTAAGGTTGTGATCGAATCTGTCGATGAGGAGGCATGCATGCAAACCGCGGCGGTAACGAAATCCGAGTTGGCTGAAGTTCTCTTGCGAGCAGCGGATGGTGGGGTGGCGGCCTTGCGTTGGACGCTTACCCTGCAGCCCGTGGGCGGGCCGGGAGACAAGGTCTTCCCCCCGACCTACGAGGGCGGGCAGTACGCCACTGAGCAGCGGTTGTTAAACAATAGAACCATCGATACGGTGCTTCTGGATTCCGTGCAGAGCCAGGCGAACCGGTTGGAGCAGCAGCTTCTGCGGGCGTTCCGGGCGGGCGAGATTCAGATGCCGGTGGTGTCGCTCAACATTGGGGGCCATGGGACGGTGACGTCGCTGGATGCACCTCATCGCATTGTTGACGCGATTTTCCGAGATGCCCTTTGGGAGGGAAAAACGTTCCGGAAGTCGCAACCCGGTGCGCGCATCATCGCGGCGCGTCCGCAAAATGCCAGCGCCATGATGGAGTACTGCCCGACCGCCCTCCTGTTTGGCAGTTGGGACAGCCACGGGAGTGACACATTGGGCGGCGCCAAATTTGCTCGTTGCGTGGTCTCGGAGATCGTTGGCTGGGATGCGGTTCCAGGGAAGCGCACCTCGTCGCGCATCGACCCACTGGGTATTCGGGCCATGGCGGGGACGATCTTTGAGAGTAACGACGAGCAATGGACGCTGGTTCCCGGCGAGAAGTTTTATGGCAAGAAGGGGACCCCGTCGGAGATCGGTCATGGAAATGTCACTCCGACCATTTCGGAGAATGGTGGCTTCACCATCAGCCGTGCCACGCAAACCGCCGTTATCTCCTTTGCGCAGCTTCGACAGTTGTCGTTCCCGGGTCTAGATGGTGTGGTACCAGAGCGGGATCGGGCTGGGCGGGCACTGCTCGCGGCCCTTGGCTTGCTCGCACTGACGTTGCAATGGCAGGACGGTTATCAACTACGTTCGCGTTGCCTTCTGGTAGGTGAGGAACCGCCACGCATTGAACTGCTGGGATTGACGGACAAAGGTGACCAGACCCTGCAGATCGACCGAGCCGAGGTACTCAGCGCTTTTCATGCCTGTCGTTCGCGAGCGCTTCAGGCCGGAATTGCCTGGGCGGAGGGCGAGATTGAGCTGCAACCAACCGCGAAGCTCCTGGAACTGGTGGGCAAGAGCGACGGCACCGTCAGCGCGGAGTCCTAGCGCCGGAAAGGGAGGTCGCCAATGTTCACGCTTGAGGTTGAGTACCTTCTGGGTCGTTCCTATTCCGGAACTGCCCAGGACCGGGAAGAGGCGGAATGGCCGCCGCATCCCGCCCGACTCTTCAGTGCCCTCGTCGCCTCCTGCTACGCTGGGTCCTTTGGCGAGGCCGGACGCGAGGCTCTTCGTTGGCTGGAGGGCCAGGGCGAACCACTGATCAGGGCCGGGCGCGCCAGCCGCCCCTGCCGCGTGCAGGCGTTCGTGCCGAGCAATGACGAGTTGACGGCGCCCTCGGCCCGAAAGAAGAGTCCACGCGTATTCCCGAGCGTCAGCCTGGAAGAATCGCGGGTGCGATTTGTTTGGCCGGACGCCGATCCCACAGGAGGGACGCGGGGCGTGCTGGAACGTATCGCGGCGAACGTGGCCTACCTCGGACGGGCCGCGTCGCTGGTTCGCGTCTCAGTGCACGGGTCCGGGACCAGCAACTTCAGCCATGTCCCCGATCAGGCGGGCGAGACCGTCCTGCGCGTGGCGGTGCCGGGACGATTGGCAGAACTTGAGAATGCGTTCGCCAGAGGACACCGGCCACCATCTGGAGCGCAGCGACCCTATCGCGTTCTTGCTCGAGACGAGGTTGAACCCCCTGTGCTAGGTGTGTTCGACGACATGATCGTTCTGCGCTGCGTTGGCGGCCCCCGGCTTCCGGTAGAAGCCGGACTTAGCCTAACCGCCATTTTCCGGAAAGCGATGATCGCCAAGGCGGAGAGCGCCCAAGTCCTTTCCGGCCTGATACATGGCCATGATCGTTCGCCGCATGCGGCGTTTGCCGCGCTTCCCTACATCGGTTACGACCATGCCGATGGCCGGATCATGGGCGTCGCCATCATTCTTCCCGCCGACACGACACTCCGGGAGAGGAGGGAGGTGCTGCAGGTGGCTTCCACCGTCAAGCAGATCAATATGGGTGCGTTGGGCGAGTTGTTGGTTGACCTTGCCGATGAGGCAGAGCTTCCCTTCACTTTGCGTGCTGCGACGTGGTCACGGCCGTCCCGAGTCTGGATGACCGCAACCCCAATGCTGTTGGATCGTTTCCCCAAGAAACCGGGGAAGGGCCCCACGGTCGGCGAGATCATTGCGACCTCCTGCTTGCGCGCGGGATTTCCGCGCCCCAGCTGTGTTCGCTACGGACATCACTCGCGCCTGAAAGGGGTACCGCCCGTCGCCCAGTTTAACCTGCGCCGTACTGACGACGAAGCCCCCCGCATGGCGGTGCATGCCGAAATTGAATTCGACGAGCGGGTTGCCGGTCCACTCCTGCTCGGCGCCGGGCGTTACTTCGGCTTGGGCTTGTTGCGACCCGGACCAGATTCGGAGGTGCGGGCATGAAGGAGCCCACCTTTGCAGAATTTTTCCATGAAGTGCATAAGTACCCGCCCTACCCGTGGCAGGCTCGACTCGCCGACGCAGCCCGCGAAGACGAATGGCCGGATCTGATCGACGTGCCTACCGGCGCCGGCAAAACGGCGGTGCTCGATGCGGCGGTTTTCGCTTTGGCAACCCGTCACATGGATGCGCCGCGCCGTGCCCCACTGCGCACATTTCTTGTCGTTGACCGCCGACTGATTGTCGACCAGGCGGCCGAGCATGCATCAACGATCGCGCGCGCATTAATAGAGGCATCCTCCGGGACCGCCTGCGGTTACGTCGCCGACCGCCTGCGCAAGTTCGGTGGCGCAGTGCCGCTGGCGGTCAGAACGATGCGCGGGGGTATGTTCGAAGACACGCGCTACGTCGATCCACTCAATCAGCCCTTGCTCTGCCTCGGCACAGTGGACCAGATTGGATCGCGTTTATTGTTTCGCGGCTACGGTGTCGGCGCGCGATTCCGATCCATGCACGCGGCAATGACTGGAACGGATGCGCTAATCGTTCTTGATGAAGCGCATCTCTCACAAGCGTTTCTCGCGACGCTGCGCCAGGTGGTGCGCTATCAACAGTGCAACGCCGGTGCCGTTCCGTCCTTGCGCATTGTCCAGATGAGCGCCACGTCGGGAGTTGGACCATCGATGCAACGCTTGGGCCTGTCGGAGGTGGATCAATCGGTTCTCGCTCCCATCCTGAATGCCGCCAAACCAGCGGCCTTGATCGAGGCGGAAGACGTGGAGGCAACAGCCGCGCAACAGGCAAGCGCGCTGGCCGTGCTGGGGGCCAAGGTCATCGGCGTGGTGGTCAACCGGGTGGCGTCCGCACGAGATATTTTCGAGCGCCTGCGGGTATTGCCTTCAGCTGAAGCAATCCTGCTGACCGGACAGACCCGCCCGTGGGATCGGGATCAACTGTTGCAGCGCTACTTGGAGCGCATTCGTGCCGGGCGGCAGGGCATTGCCACAAATCCTCTTTATGTGGTCGCGACCCAGACGATTGAGGTTGGAGCGGACCTCGACTTTGATGCCTTGGTGACCGAGGCTGCGCCGTTGAGCGCGTTGCGACAGCGCTTCGGTCGTCTGAACCGCCGGGGACCCCGGGAGTCGGTGGGGGCGCGAGTGATCCTGCGCAAGACCGACAAAGGAGACGACCCGATCTACGGGCCGGCGGTCGCGGCCACTTGGAAGTGGCTCAAGACTCACGCCAAGAAACGCAAGAAGGTCCTGGAGGTCGATTTCGGCATCGCCGCGCTGGACGCTTTTCTCCCGGGCCCGCCGGACCTTGCTCCTCCGTATCGCGACGCTCCAGTTCTGTTGCCCGCCTACTTGGACAGTTGGCTTCAGACGCTGCCCGCCCCCGATCCCGACCCGGTGGTGGCGCCTTTTTTGCACGGCACGGCTGAACCTTCCGGCGATGTTGCGGTCGTTTGGCGCGCCGACTTGGGTTCGGTCGAGAAGTGGTGGCCTGAAATTATCACCCTCCAGCCGCCGCTAGTCCGGGAAGGCTTGCCCCTGTCTTTGAATGCGGCGCGGGCATGGCTTGCCGGTGGAGAGGCGATGCCGACAGGGGACCTCGAAGCCCCGGAAACCCGGGAGGACGTGGAGACCCGGGCCGAACGGCCGTTTCTGCTGTGGCGAGACAGCCCTGAAGTAACCCGGGACCCGTCCGCCATTCGCCCTGGGGACACCATTGTCGTTCCCAGTTCCTATGGCGGCTGCGACGCCTTCGGTTGGACGCCGCGCAACGCGGAGCCGGTTCTGGACCTCGGTGACTTGGTCGCCGCTGGGTTGGGGCTGGCAGGGAAGCGACGCCTGTGCGTCCGCGTTCATTCCCGGTTGCTTGGGACGGCCGAGGCAATGGCCGGCCTGTTAGACAAACAGAACGCGGGCTTCCGCGAGCTGGCGACAATGGAACGCCACGAGCTCTGGGTTTGGCTGAGCGAGATATTGCAATTGATGGCCGCAGCGCCACTGTCCGTCCCGATGCCGGCCGCGGCGAAGACCCTGCTCGAGCTTGGCAGGACGAAATGCATGGTCATCACTTATCCGGATGCCAACGGCTGTGCGGTGCGAGCAATTTCCGCCCTCAAGGTGAATGAGTCCGCGCGTAGTTTTCTCGATCTTTCTTTGTGCGTGCCAGCCGAGCCGGACGACGAATCACTGACCCTCTCCAACGGCGATGTGACTCTACCGCAGCACTGTCGGGGCGTGGCGAAATGGGTCGGCAGGCTGGCCTCCGCCTGCAATCTGCCGGCGAACCTGCAACAGGACCTGCAGGCGGCGGCCATGGCCCATGACGCGGGAAAATGCGATCCGCGGTTCCAGATGGTACTTGGTTCGGTCAGTCCTACCGGCAACGATGCTTCGCGCCTCCTGGCCAAGGGACGTGTCTGTAGCGTTGCGGAGCAGAAGCGCAGATACCGACTCGCCGGTTATCCGAATGGGGCGCGTCATGAAGTCGATTCGGTCTCAATGCTTGAGAATTCGTCGACCATGACAGAAGTTCAGGACCCCGAACTGGTGCTGCATCTGGTTGGCTCACACCACGGTTACGGCCGTTCACTGCCGCCGGTTTGGGTCGGGGGAGAAGCCGAAACCTTGAGTTACGCGTCCCTGTCGGGCGCCAGCGGTCCTCCACCGGCGGGAAAGCAGTACGAGTGGGCGGAGCGATTCTGGAGCCTCAACGGTCGGTATGGGCCATGGCAACTAGCGTATCTTGAGACCATCTTGCGGCAGGCGGACTGGGCGCGTTCCGAAGAGGAGGCTGCGGCATGCCAGACCTGATATTGACCGGCTTGGCAGGGGACTCCCCGATCGGTGTCATGTCAGCCTTAGGCTTGTTTCGACTCTTGGCGGCAACGCGGGAACGGAGCTCCCTTCGTCTGGCGTGGTCGACCCATGATCCGTTCCGGCCGATTCTGGTGAGCGAAGAGCCGCTCACCATCGAGACCCTGATTGCCCGTCTAACCGAGCATTTGGACAACTCCATGACACGGTTTGATTCTTGGGTGAGCCGCACCAAGGCACTCAGCGCCAAGGAATTTCACTCGTGGGCTGCGACCGGGCTCGCCACGGATGCAGCCTGGGAGTTCGCGGTGTCTTCCTGGGTGGCCGCGTTCGGGGCGGAAGCTGCGCAGTCGAGCGAAGAAAAATTTGTTGCGTCACCCTTCGATACAAGTTTTGCGAAGCAGACGTTTCCGGGGGATTTCCGGCAGACGATCGAGACACTTCGCGCCAATCATGAGTTAACTGTAGAATCGCTTCGCGAGGCTATTGTCGGCCCCTGGCACTACAAAGATGGGCAGCATTCCATGGGGTGGGACCCCGCCACGGTGCGTGTTCACGCGCATTCGGCCGAGGCGCCGACCAAGTCAAAGGCGCAAGGTGTTCGAGGCGCGGTCTGGCTCGCCTTCGAATCGCTGCCGCTTTTCCCATGTTTTCCCACGGGCTACGGGGTCCTTCCGAGAGCTTTTTCCTTAAGAAATCGGGAGGTGGAGTTCTGCTGGCCCATCTGGGACGTACCCGTTGGCCTGGGCGGGCTGAAGTCGCTTCTGGGATTGAAACTGGTGACCAGCGCCAAACCCGACACGCAGGACATGCGGGCCCGCGGGATCCGCGCTGTGTTTGCAAGCCGACGTGCGCGGTCGAGCAAGTATGCCGTCTACTTTGAGCCGGCGCGATTGAAAGCAGCGCTGGTCGATCGCCCGGCAGTAGCTGTGAATCGCCAGTTTACAATGGCCGGTGGCTGAGTAATAGGTGCCCGCCCCATGCGCACCTCCTACCTGGTCTGCTACGACATTGCCGACGAGAAGCGACTGCGGATGGTATACAAGACCATGCGGGACTTCGGCGATCACCTGCAGTTCTCGGTCTTCGAGTGTCAGTTCACGCCGAGCGACCTTGAACGCTGCCAAGGCGCGTTGCGGGAGATCATCCACCATACGCAGGACCAGGTACTGTTCGTCAGCCTGGGACCGGCGGAGGGGCGCGGCGATCGCGTAATCACAGCGTTCGGCAAGGCGTATTCCAAACTCGATGCGCCGTGCATCGTGGTGTGAGATCGAGCGGGCTACCCGGCCGGAGGACGTCATGAGCGAAGGTGCAGCGACCGTGCGCCCGGCGCCGCTGGAGCAGCACTTGGGCAAGAAGGAACTGCCCGAGGTGCTGCCGGCGCGCATGTTGAATGAGTTCGTATACTGCCCGCGCTTATTCTTTTACGAGCACGTCGAAAAGCTGTTTACATCGAGCGCCGACACGCTGTCGGGTGCGAACACGCACCGGCGCGTGGACCGCGCTCCGCAGCCACTGCCGCCATCCGATGAGATCAACGGCGAACCGCTGTCGGTGCGTTCCGTGCAGCTCACCAGCGAGCGCCTGGGCCTGACCGCCAAGATGGACCTGATTGAGAACGGCGCGGCGGGCGATGCGGTGCGCCCGATCGATTACAAGCGCGGGCGACCGCTTGAGACCGACGATGGCATCGCCGCCTGGCCCTCGGACCGCGTGCAGGCGGCGGCGCAGGGCCTGGTGCTGCGCGACAACGGCTACGTGTGTGACGCGGTGGTGCTGTATTACGCGGCTACCAAACAGCGCGTTACGCTGGCGCTCGATGCCGGGTTGGTGGCCGAGACCGAGCAGCAACTGGAGGCGGCGCGGCGGGCCATGCTGGGTTCCATCCCGCCGCCGCTCATCGACAGTCCCAAGTGCCCGCGTTGCTCATTGGTGGGCATCTGTCTGCCGGACGAGACCGCCGCCTTGCAGGCGCGCGCGCTGCGTTGGGCGGAGACCCCCAGCACGCAGTTGGACCTGTTTTCGATCCCGGCGTCCCCGCCCGCACCTCCGGTGCGCCAGCTGGTGCCGGCGCGCGACGACCTGCGGCCGCTGTACGTCAACTCGCAGGGCTACCGGGTGGGTAAGTCGGGCGAGGTGCTGCAGGTGAAAGGGCCCAGTGAGGGCAAGAAGAAAACCGACGAGG
>Ga0102924_1007137_pt1 | contig 10311 bp, 12 predicted proteins | sample PaiPotPPM11metaG_FD_80116 | JGI IMG/M metagenome (GOLD analysis project Ga0102924, IMG submission 80116) | Iron sulfur acid spring bacterial and archeal communities from Banff, Canada, to study Microbial Dark Matter (Phase II) - Paint Pots PPM... ...
CCAGAGGGTACGTACCCTCTGGGCGGCCTGGCGGATGCCCTCACCCTCTATGCGGTATTCGGTCTTGGCGATTCCTTGCGACGGCCACTCCAGAGACATGACCACATCCCCGGCGGCAGGGACCGGCACCCAGCCGAGGCAGCGGAAGATGCCATCGTCACGCACCTCGCTGCCGAGCGTCACAGCCCCCCGGCTGTGGAAGCTGAACCCGCCAGTCTCGTGGCCGACGAAGCCGCGCCTGACCTCCTGGGCCAGCTTCCCCGCGTCTACGCGGCGAGCCCTGCTGCGACCTAGTAGAGCAAACTCGACACCGGCCGTGTAGACCAGCAGGTATGGCACCGACAGGGCCACCGCTTCCGAACGCCAGGCAACCGGACCAGGGTCAAGGAGCGCTGGCAGCTCGTTGGGCGGTGGCCCATCGTGGGTGAGAGTAGCGGCCCGAACCGTCTCCCGGGATTCTTCAGTCACCCGGTCATTCTAACTCAGCACAGCCGAGCCGCAGTTATTTCAGGGCTGTATACATCAAACGGCCCGTACACCGTGCCTTCCCATGTGATCGTGAATATCCCGAGGGTCCGATACCCAAGGCTTTCATGGTATTTCGTGCAGTCCTTGGTGTAAATAGACGCGAAATTAGCCCCGCACCCGTGTTCGGTCGGGCCGTCGCCGTCGTTATTCCACGCCCTATTAATGAAGAGCTGCGTATCAGCAGCCTGGGAACAGTCGCTTGGTGGTGGGTCTCCTACGCAGTTATCTTGAAAGGCGGTTGACTGTACGTACCCGGGATCGTTAGCGCTTTTTTTGATCTGCGAGTGCTCGTCGCAAGAGGCTACATCTTGCGGCCTGGCATTGCGCCTCCCACCCGCGTGAGACCCCTTTAAGGATCGACTGCACGCTGGGGCGATTAGGCGTATCTGGATGGTGCGCGACACGCTCGCAGGTGTCCGGTGCGTAGCGAGAACCGTCCGCTTGACCGTCGCGCGGCCTGCGTCGTGACAATGCGACACCCTTGCGGAATGCCTCGTCCCGGCCGAAGCGGCAGGGGCTAGATTGACCGCCAAGGCACCTAACAGGGCAACTGCAAAGAGCAACTTGACGAGCTTATAGAACATCCGTATTATCCTCCGCTCCTCGAACCCGTCGAGCCACGGGCTGAAACGGCCGAAGGATTAGCATGTGCTATCCCCCGAAACCTCGGCCTAGAGAGTATCCGTGCAGATAGGTGCTGGTCAAGCCCTGCTCAAGATGCGCTTCTGGGCTGATCTTGGAATATGCAAGCCCAGTTCAAGATGTACAATCGACCCTGATCAAGGGATATACAAGTCTTGACCTTCAAGTCACGCAAGCCTTGATCTTGGAAACTGCAAGCCGGAAGCGCCATGCGATGCGAGTTCTTTCTCTTCGGCCATCACTGTCCGGTCGGATTTTTCACTCTGGCCCTTCGCTCGATGCCACTGTCCGGTTCACCGTTGGTGCCGGGGGCGCGTCGGCAGGAGGTCCGAACGCCATCCTCATGTAAACGGTGGTGCACGAAACCGACCAGGCCCCGCTCACGCAGGAGCCCGATGCCGTGGCGAACCGACCCCGTAGGAGATCCCCAGCTCGCGGGCGAGAGCGCGCTCGGGGGGCAGCCTCCAGGTGATCTCCCCTGCCCGGATGCGCCCCGCGATGACGTTGGCGGCCTGGACGTAGGTGTAGTCGGGGTTGCCGATCGGATCGATCTCGGTCACGTGAGCAATGTAGCGCACCTAGAGCTTATGTAGCACCAGTACCTTGCTTTAGGTGGGCTATTGTGCCAGGTTCGCCAGTTCGTTGAACCGCCGCGCCTCGGCCTGGGCCTTCCTGCTCCCGGCATTGACGCTGAAGCCGGTGCTGGCCAGCTTGTGCTCGTGGTAGGTGCCGTCCGCGAAGGTGATGAACACGATCGGCCGGGACACCGGGGTGGACCCGGTCAGCAGCCGCGAGGCCAGGACCGTGCCCTCGTCAACATGCTTGCCCGGCAGAATCTCCAGCCGCGCGCCCTTGACCTGGCCGATGGGCCTGCTGCGCCGGAAGGAGCCGCCTGCCAGGCCGCCGAGCATGACCACCCCGTCCGCGACGTGGATGCCGAGGGCCGGGAAGCCGGTGCTGCGGGAGGCAGACATGATGGCCCGACGCCGGTCGCTCGGTGTCCTGCTGCTCCTCGGCCTGGTCATCCTGCTGACGGTGACGGGCACCTTCGGGCGCGAGATCCACCGGGACGCCGCGCAGGCGGTCCTGTCGATCCTCTTCGGCAGGAAGCAGCCGAAAGACGGGAGTAAGTAATGAGCGAGAGCGAGCAGCCCGAAGGCTGCCGAGACGCCGGTAGCAGAGCGCAGCGCGCCCCATCTCCTGGCCGAGCTGGCGGGCCAAGGTGATGGACGGCACCGTCGCGGGCGCGGCGGGCTACGTCACCCAGAGGGTTCTGCACAAGAAGTTCGATGACAAGCCGCCCCCGCCCGAGGCAGACCCCCCGCAGCAGGACAGCACGGAGTAGCCAGGCCGCCACTGCCTCAGCCTCGGATAGATTCGGGCCATGAAGATCTGGCTGGTAAAGATGACCAAGCACGGAGTCGAGGACGATAAGATCGTTACGCTCGGCAGGAATGTAATTGTCCTCGCCCCCACGCTTACGATGGCCGAAATGCTCGTGCAAAGGGCTATTCGGCCTGGGCACACCCTTGAGGGCTACGATTTCGAGCCGATTCTGCCTTTGGAGATACCGGTATCGGAGAGCGAAAAGGTAATAGCCGAAGTGGACTGGCATCCGGACCTTTTCATCAGCGTGTTCAACGAGGATCGTGAAGAATGAACTCTCGGCTGATCTCCTTGTCGGCTGCCGCGAAACGCAGGAAGCAGCCCCCCACGACGTACTGAATACCCCGCACCAGGGCATAGCCCAGACGGTCGGCGGCCAGGCGCATCTCCTGGGACGCCGCATTCAGCGCATCACAATCGTCAACCAGTGGGTACAGGAGCATGTAGTACTGTCCCGTCATCGAATCGGGAATGCCGTGTGCCATATCAACACTGGCCTGTAAGTACTGGTCCATATTCATTTGGTCTCAATTCTTCCATACGGCCAACTGAAAGCTCATTTGGTGGAGGCGGCGGGAATCGAACCCGCGTCTTGCAGGCCGGGATCAGGTCTTCTACGGGCGTAGCCTGCCAGTGAGCCCGACAGCAGCCGGGCAGGCGGGATGCTGTTCCGGGGTTGCCTCCTCAGATGTCCCCGCCAGGTATCAGAGACCGAGCATCTGGCGGGTAAGACCCCCTGACTGACATCGTGCCCCAGGGGGAGGATCGGCCCCCGGAGCTGATGGCTCACGCAGCGAGCGTGAGCTGGCGCTGATTAGAAACGGCGCTTATTAGCTGCGCGGCAGTGGTTAACGAGATCATGTCGCGCTTATCCTCGGCCCGCTTCTCCTGATTCTCAGGTTCTGCAATCGAAACCTGAATCGCCCCCAATGTTCAGTTGTATTAAATCAGCCTATGCCCATTCAGCCGTGGCACTGTCCACGAGCAGGAGGGCATAGGGGTCTAGCAGGAACTCCATCGGGGAGGAACCGTCAGGGGAGCCCGGAGCCGGGGTGAGCTGGAAGTACAGGCCGCCGGCCGGGTAGGTCGAGGCGTTTGTGTTCGCCCCGACGACCGCGTAGACGAATCCCGTGCCCGACGAGCCCAGCGGGATCGCCCCGGCCGGTACCGAGTTAGGGACAGCCGACAGGGTAGGCAGGTTCACCGATCCGCTGCTGCTGGAGAAGAGGTACTTGGCGCGGTTCTCGCCGTCCGTGAAGCCCAGCACGTTAACGGAGCTGGTAAGCGTGGCGATGTCGGTAACCTGACCCCCCGAGAGCCACGGGCCGGCCACGGTGACAGCGGACAGGCTGCCGTTCAGCAGGGTAAAGCCCTGGCTGTTGGTCTTGAGTCCGTAAGCGGTAATTGCCATGCTGAATTTCTTTCTTCGGTCCTGCTCTCATACAATTATATATAAGAGACGTGCAGGAAGTGGAAATGCCACAAGCAGGAAAGCTCACCAGCGAGCAGAAGGAATCGATCCGGCGGCTGTACGGCGCTGGCCGTTCCAGGGGGCAGCGCCCCGCGCCCGGCGAGGCATCCATGCGGCGGCTTGCGGAGATGTACGGCGTCAGCGTCGGGGCCGTCCAGTACGTGATCAGGAAAGGCCGCGAATGACTGAAGGAGCCAGGGGCGACCTGGCCACCACCGCGCGGCTGGCCTGGCAGCAGGCGCACCCGTCCCCGCCGCCGGACCACGGTGATGCCTGCTGGTGCGCCGAGTGCGACCCCGGACGGCCGACAGGCCAGGGCGCATCCCCTGACGGCCCCGAGAACGACGGGCACTACCACCCGCCGACTCCGGGCCGTGCCAGGCCGGGGCTGACCCCGGCGCAGGCCGAGGCGATCGACGCCGCGCCGCCGGGCGGGGTACCGCGCCAGGACTAAAGCCATCCCTGAATCCCGAAATCTGTCTGGACTCCCGACTGAGCGCAGCAGCCGGGATCAGGCGAAGGTCGTGGTCTTCTTCCACGTGCCGTTATAAACATAGAGGTTGTTGTTCGTGCTGTCGTACACCATGGGAGCCGTGCCGGTCTGGGCCGCAGGCGTGCCGGTCGGCGGCCCGGCGCACGTCGGGATGTACAGGAACCCGCTGGTGGCAGTCGTCGCCAGCGCGGCGCTGTTGGTCACGACGCCGCCGCTTGAGTAGACCAGCCCGCTGGTGTCCACCGATAGCTGCGTGCTGCCCGCGCCGTAGCCGCTCGGGCGGAAGTAGATGCGGCTACCGCCGCTTCCGGTCCCGAAGAAGTACATGTTCGAGCCATCAGAGACCACGCCGGGCGAGCCAGACGGCGTGTGGGTCACCGTCCCGAGGGTGATCGCGTTCTGTACGGTCAGCGTGCCAGCGATATCGGTGTTCCCGCTGCCGGTCTGGTCCGACGAGACATTGGAGTGCACGAGGTCGCCGTAGGCGAAGAAGTCCAGTGACGCCTTCACCGCGAGATAGGGGCAGACGTTGCCGACCACGATGTTGTGTGACTTCAGCCCGGATGCAGTGCCCACGTCGTAGCCGATGCCGCCAGCCGTGGAGTCGAGGTTGTTGCCCGTGATGATCGACCCGTTACCGCAGCCGTAGACGCCGCCCTGGCCGTGATTGTAGGACTCGCAGCCGACCATGATCAGGCGGATAAAGCCCGTGGTCGCCACGAAGTCGGCGTAGTTGCCCGCCGAGTCCTTCCAGGTATGGCCGAGTAGAATGGCGTCAGCCTGGCCCGAGCCGAAGTTGTCATAATGCAGGGACGCCCCTGGCTGGCCGCCGTTCAGCGTCGTGCACCCGATGCACTTCACGCCCTCGGTGGGCTGGAACCCGTACCCGGTGGGCCGGTAGAACCGTACGCGGGTGAACGTGTGGTACTGGCCGTTGCGGGCGGTCGAGGCCGCGCTGGTGAACGGCCAGGGCAGGTTGACCAGCGCGCCGGCCCCCGACACCGGCTGCGCGAGCGTCCCGCCGTTCAGGCTGCAATTGCCGTCCAGCGTGATGTCGGCCATGTCCAGCAGGGCGACGGTCGGGTTGACCCCGCTGGACCCGCCCGTGAACAGGCCGCCGAACTGCCACTGGTTCCCGCTCAGGACCGTCGTGTTATCGCTCCCCGACCCGCGAATCACCAGGGGTCGCGTCGAATTGGACCAGCTCCCGGCCGAGCCCGGCGCGCAGACCAGCCCGGCCCCCGTGGTCGCGCCGTTGACCAGGTACGTGCCGGGCGGGAACCACACGATCCCGCCGTAGGTTTGCTGGCTGTTGATCGCGGCCTGGATCGCGGCGGTGTCGTCCGTGGTCCCGTTGCCGGTAGCCCCGAATGACCTGACGTTATTCACCAGCGTTAATGCTGACTCGGCAGCCTCGGCCCGGCTGGTCTCCGCTGTCACGGCGGTCGATACGCTGTCCTCCCAGAAAACTGGAGCACCGGCTGGCGACGTAGGCGACGGCTGCGATAAGAACGGCAGCGAGCCGAACTCGACCGTGGGGCCTAACGAGGCCGGCAGCTCGAAGATGTACTGCTGCTTAGGTATTCCGGGCCGCTCCGGGCCGCTGAGGTAGCTCAGCTCGATGTCGGCGTACCAGACGAAGGCAGCACTGTCGGTGCTTAACAGCGAGACGGACCAGTTCCCGTTCGCATCGGCCGATGCCGAGAAGCCCGTGGGGCAGTAGACGACCCCGCCCGAGGCGCTGAAGTTACTGGGCCAGAACTCGATGCGGGCACCGGCCGGGGTGCCCTGCGGCGTCAGGAAGGTTCCGGTGACCTCGACGTACACGGGAGAGGTCATGCTGCCACCATTGCCCTGATACTACGATAATCGGATTAAATCCATTATCCCACTTTGCAGAAGTTATGCTGGGTCGTACTTTCGAGACCGTGTTCGATCAGGCACAGGTCTTTCACTGTTACTGTCTCTGATCTCAGGTCTCGCATAAATTTCCCGACTGTTACTGTCCTGGCCGGGTGCCTGATATCTGTGTCGCGAACCTGGCCGCGACCTGTGCCTGAATGGCGGTTAAAGGGAGGGCGCTAGCCCAATTCTTACGATGCGACCAGCTCGGCCGCCTCCTGGGCACTGCCCGCGCGGCCGAGGTACGTGCCGGCACAGTACGCCTCGAAGACGCCCGCGCCCTTGCCCCTGCGGGCCGGCTTGTACACGACGCCGGGGTAGGCAGCCGCCTCGCCCTTGCGCGCCAGGATGACCTCCAGCTCCTCGGCGTAGCCCGCCCCCGTGGAGCTGCGCCGGTTGCGGGCCTGCTGCTCTTTCGTGGCCCACCGGAGCTGGGGCATACCGCCGTTGCACGCCTGGCACAGGTAGCCCTTGTCGTTAGCTATGCGATCGAGCGAGAGGCCATCGGCAGGACGGGGGCCGACCTCGTAGATGAACCCGGCGAACGCCGACAGGTGCTCGCACATCACCAGCCCGCGCCCGCCGTAGCGGTGGTACTGGACGTTCCGGGGATTGGTGCAGCGGTTCTTGGCCGCTGCCCACACGAGATACTCGGCCGGGTACTTCTTCGGCAGTGACTTCCATTCCGCGTCACCATGCTCGCGATAAAGACGGTCATGCCTGGTGCAGTACCCCGTGGACATGGTAGCAAGTAATAAGCACGCATCCACCCGGCACTCCGCGAAACGGCAGTCATCGCAGCGCCTGCGCGTCCCTGTCGGCCGGAATCGCGCTGAGCATAACTCGCAGGTCTTGTCCGGGACTAAGCTGCGCTTGCGTGGTCGCTGTGACCGGTGCCGCGCCTGGCACGGCGCGCACCGCGTGGCGTTATACCGGCGGGTGCTGATGTCCGTGCCGCACCCGCATAATCGTGTTTCACCTGTAGAAGACACTGTGCTGAATCCTGATAATCGTTCCGACCCCCGACTGATTACACAGACTGAGGCTGCTGTCAAAACAAGTATACCCCAATGCAAAAGCGAAACCTGCCTGGCCCGCCAGGGCCAGGCATTGGTTAATGGTGGGGGGATCTATCCCCTGCGGTCGAAATGGCGCTGAGCGAATGGCTCAGCTCACATCACAATGCCAGCAATAGCGCAGGAATAGACGAAGGACACCGATCGAATCGGTGCCCTTTCGCATGTGACATTGGGACTAGTCAACGAGGCTAATTCTAGCAAAAAGAACAACCCCATGCGAGGAGGAAACGCATGGGGCTGAACTTCATTGGGGGATAAACCAATGACGCGGTATACAGCCTATCTCATGCTGGCCGGGGTATTGGACTTCGCGCGCTGGGCACGAACTACTGGCTGCCAGCCCTCGGACAATGGATCAGGCAACTTCGCTATGCACTCATCGCAGAAGCCGAGGCTCACCACATACTCGCGGATGATTTCTACCATGTTCGCCTGCATAGCAGCAAAGGGATCGTCTGACCCAGGGCGAGGGGAGTCATCCGGTCCCGAATGGTAGCGATCATGTATCTGCCTGACACGAGCACTCATGCGGGCACCTTCTCCAGGGACCGGTACAGCGTGGCGCGGGATACCCCCAGCTCGGCGGCGATCTCGCCCACCGGCATGGTCCCGATCAGGCTGCGGGCATGCGCCACCTGGTAGGGCTTGAGCTTCGGCTTGCGCCCCCCGTTGCGCCCGCGCCTGGTCGTCGCTGCCAGGCCCGCGCGGGTGCGGTCAGCGATCAGGTCACGCTCGAACGCAGCGAACGCGGCGAGGATAGTGAAGAACATCTTGCCGTGCGGGGTAGTGGTATCAATTGGCTGGTCGAGGCACACGATGTCGATGCCCCGCGCTTCCAGGTCGTGGGCCAGCTCCAGCAGGTTCCTGACCGACCGCCCGATGCGATCCAGCTTGACCGCCACGAGCTGGTCGCCCGGCCGCAGGTAGGCCAGGCAGGCGTCCCATTCCGGCCGTGAGGCGAGCGTGCCGCTTACCCCGTCATCGTGGTATACCCGCTCGCACCCGGCGGCGCTCAGGCGCTCCTGCTGCCCCCTGGTGTCCTGGTCGTCGGTGCTGACCCTGGCATAGCCAATCCTGGTCATCTGATCCCCCGAAAGTGTCTCGTATTGCCGTGTCTCAGGAGTCTATCAATCGAACACGGGAATCGATACACCCTGACCTGGGGATATGCCGGGCCGGCTGGTCTCGTTATGAGTGACGTGATTACGAGACACAATGATCATGGATCGGACAGCGCTCAGACGGCCTGAGAAGCAAGATCATCTATCGGGGTGTGGATGTCATCGAGCCCGACCAGCTCGGCCGCGTACGCCCAGCTCAGGGGCCTGATTCCTCGGGTAGGCTGGGCATGCGTAGGGTCGGCTAACCACGAGGCGCTATCGAAGCTGTCTGGGGGTCCAAACCTTTGGCCAACGGAGACCGCGTCCTCGCAGGAGCCGACCCTACCCAGCTTAGTCTATTAGGCATAACCCCTAGAATAGTATTCGGGTATCAGGTCGGTGCTCAAAGGCTCGTGCATTAAGCACGGGCCTTTAGCATTCCCTACTTGTACTTCGTCATCAGGCAAGGGGTCTTCCCCGCTGTGCAGTTAAAGCAGCCGCAGCCAAGCTTCGCCGGCTTCGACCTTGCCCTGGGCTTCAGGACAGGGGCAAGTGCCTCCCGCGCACGCTCGACAGCGGCACGAGAGCGCTCGCTATCTGGCGCAGGCAATGGTGCACCTGAGCGCTTGCGCACGAGCCGAGGCTTCGCCTCGGGCTCGCTGATCGCGGGCTCCGGTGCCGACGCTGGCTCGGGCCTATTCACGCGCTTCCGGTAAGCCATTGTCCTGTGATTCCGCGAACAGTATCTCTTCGCGCGGTTATTAGCGGGTAATGGCTCTCCGCAGTAACCGCAGGTTCCCGCAGAGCACGTACAAGTCTGGCAGTGCATAGTCATTTCCTTTCCTACAGCACTATTATGCCGTAGACAAGGCGTAGACTAAGAATGGCGTTAGCGTGTACAACCCGTAGACGGTCCATTAGCACTAGTGTGTACAAAACGTAGACCGTGATTAGGGCTACAATTAGCCACTGCAATGGTGCGCGCCATTCCGATTCGCCTTTGCGGCCAGGCAATGCAAGCACAAACGCAGGGAATACACGATTTGCGCGCGATTATCCCGGCTAGCAAGCACAAGCACAGGGCTAAGTACGACGTAGTTATCGCGGTGCATACTAAGGTATGCACGCCCTCTACTATCAGTCTTATGCCTGCGACTTATCCAGGGGATTCCAGTCTATGACTGCCCCCGAAAATCAATTCTCACGGCTCCCCGAGTAGCCTTTTCCAGATCTTGGCTACCCCGAATTAATCTGGGCTCGGCCGGTTCTGCTGCCAGTTCTTATCATGTATGCGCATCCCGCACAGGCTCCCCATCCCAGGCGCGGATATCAGCTCGCGCGGCTGCTCGCAGCACTCGCAGCTATTCATTCGTCGCCGCCGGATGCAGCTCGCGGTACAGCTCCCAGGCCCGAGCAGAGAAGTCCGTGGAGTTAATGCTCTTGCGCTGCTTGCCTCCGAGCAGTCCTTCCTCGGTGGCGATCTCCCGAATCCCCTCGACGTACGAGCGCTTGTACCAGCGCTGCTGGCCCCGCCTGGCCGAGCAGGGAGGCATGATCTCCCTCGGCTCCCAGACAGTCCTCAGTGTGTCCGTCTTGATCCCGACCGCCTTCGCCATCTCTCGGGGAGGGAGCAGCTCGTCCGGGTCGTCAGCGGGCAGCTCAGGCTCGTCCGGCAGCAACTCAGCGACCGGCGGCGCGTAGTGGATGGGC
>Ga0102924_1007138_pt1 | contig 10310 bp, 9 predicted proteins | sample PaiPotPPM11metaG_FD_80116 | JGI IMG/M metagenome (GOLD analysis project Ga0102924, IMG submission 80116) | Iron sulfur acid spring bacterial and archeal communities from Banff, Canada, to study Microbial Dark Matter (Phase II) - Paint Pots PPM... ...
AAATCGGGCTCATAACCCGAAGGTCGCGGGTTCGAATCCCGCCCCCGCTATCGAAAAGCCTGGCAAGCGAAGGCTTTTGTCTGCTGCGGTTTGGTGCCGAAGATGGGGCGTCTAACACGTTTATTGTTAGACGCGCGTTTGTCGGCGCAGCGCCGCACGGGAAGTCCGGCCGCAAAGAGCTGCCCTACCGCGAGCTGCCCTCCAGATCTCCGCGCGTCCGACTGATGCGCCACGATTGAGTTGTGCGCTCGACTGATTCACGCGATGGCTACCGCACGTGGAACGATCGGCGGCGGATCGCCGCGCATCGGGCGATGTCTCCGAAGCAGCGGCTGCGACTTACGATCGAGGCGAGCAGGGCTGCTCTGCGCTTCGCTCAGGGTCGGCGAAGGAGTTGACCGAGCCCCGATTTGAGCCCGAGGCGGTGATCGCCGCTCTTAATGAAGGCAGCATCAGATATGTCGTAGTCGGTGGTCTTGCATCTGGAGCGCATGGGGTCGTCCGCGCCACACGACACGTCGATCTCGTCCCCGACCCGGAGGCGGAGAATTTGCGTCGGCTTGCCGGGATACTGACGGCGCTCGGGGCACGGCATCCGATCCAGGATGATCTGACCGCTGACAATCTCGCCGCACCGGCGAGCATCAAGCTGGAGACCAGGCACAGCGAGGTGCACGTTCTGAACCGCATGCCTGGCACGCCCCTGTTCGACGAGCTCGAAGCGCAGGAGTTCGCAGTGGAGGTCGCGCCGGGTGTGTTCGCGCCGGTCTGTTCGCTCGCTCATCTCCGGCAAATGAAGCGGGCGAGCGACCGTCCCCGGGACCAGGTCGACCTTCAAGAACTGGAGGAATTGCACGGAGCTGAGTGAGGGCCGGCGCTCCGGGTGCTACGGCTCGTGGTTTCGTCTAACAGATCATTCAACACGATGACCAATTCAGGCTCAGCCAAGCTCATCCATCACGAAACCCCTGACCTCTAAGAGATCGGGGGTTTCGTGGTTAGGGTCGGAGCGGGCGTTTGACCGGATTTGATCCGGGGCCCGGGCGCGCGTCGTATGCGATGTCCAGGCATCCGGTGTTCTCGGGCCGCTCAGGACGCCAGGTTTCCTCCACTCGAGCGCAGTGAACCGGGGACATCGGGGTGGGCGGAGCGCCCTCCTTGAGGGGGGATTAAGGGGATATGCTTTCGGGCCTCAGGCGGCGTTGCGAGTTCGACGCCGAACAAGGCAGCGGGCGAGTGTCAATCTCCACAGAAACCTCCGGTAGCGGCGTGCCGTCTATCGATTGGCCGACCGCTCGCAGCTTCATTTCGGGCTTTTTGCTGCGGCGGCTGGCCCAACCCGAACCGCTGACGATGGAGCGTCACCCCCTGCGGGGCGGGGTCCTGCTGACTGACGTTGAGTCGTTCACGGCTCAGGTCGAACGTCTCGTCCGTCAGGGCCCCGAGGGTCTCGAGCAGGTGATCAGCGACTTCAACCGGTACTTCTGCATGGTGGGCGATTCCGTCAGGCAGTACGGCGGTGATGTCCTGGAAATGTTCGGGGATTCGTTCTTGTGCTTCTGGCCGGCCGAGGATGAGCAAGAGCTGGGCGACGCCACGGCCCTGGCGGGTCAGGCGGCTCTGGCGATCCTGGAGGCGATTGGGAAGTCGAACCCGACCACCTGGCTGACGCGTATAGGGACAGCCGCCGGACAGGTGGAACTTGGAATCATCGGCGGCGTGGGGGCGCGGTGGCAGGTGACCCCCCGCGGACCCGCCCTGGTCGACGTCGTGGCGTGCGAGCGTGTCGCTGCAGCCGGAACCGTCCTGCTCTCGCCCCAGGCGGCCGCGCTGCTCAAAGGCCGCGCGACCCTGCGCGACACGTCGGACGGGCGAGCCGAGCTCGAGCAGGTGCTCGAGTCGGCGACGCCGCCCGCGCGAGCCGAACCCGGGCCGCGGGACATACCGCCCGAACGTCTCGACCCGATGATCCCGGCGCCGGTCCGTCGATGGGGACTGGCCGACCACGCCTGGCTGGCCGACTTCCGGCGGGTGAACGTGGTGATCGCACACCTCGGCCCGCCCGACGACGGGGCCTGCTCAGCTTGGAGCGGGAGCACGAGACGCTTCGCAGCTTCCAGGAAGTTGTGACGCGCTACGACGGCGCCGCCAAAACCGGTTTCGACAACAAGGGAATCTCGCTGTCCGGCGTGTTCGGGCTCCCGCCCCGTGCGCACCCCGACAACGTGGACCGGGCGTTGCAGGCCGCCTCGGATTTCGCCGCCAGGCTGGAGAACCTCGGGGCAGAGGCCAACATCGGCGTCAGCTTCGGACGCGTCTGCTGCGGCGTATTCGGGAACGACTCTCGCCGCGAGTACAGCCTCTTCGGCGATGCCGTCAACCTCGCCTCTCGTCTCAGCACGGCCGCGATCGAGGGCGTGGTGATCGACGAGGACACCTTTCACGCGGCTTCACTGACGCTTGAGGTCGAGGGCCGCCGGGTCCTGGCGGTCAAGAACCGCACTGAGCCGGTGCTGGCGCACCGGTTACTTGGTCTGCGGCCGACCGAGGTGGCCGAACGCGAGCTGGTGGGCCGTGAGCCGGAGCGGGCGTCATCGACCGGGCGCTCGAGCAGCTGATCGAGCAGCGCATTGGCTCAACGATCGTGGTCGAGGGAGAGCTGGGGATCGGAAAGTCCGCTCTCGCTCGCTACGCGGCGCGCACGGCGAGGCAGCAGGGAGCAGGGGTCCTGAGGGTGACCGCCGGCACCATCGAGCGTGGCACCCCTTACCACCCCTGGCGGCCGCTCCTCTCAGAGCTACTCGAGAAAGTCGGCACGGTCGAGCAGCTGCCCGGGATGTTCGGAAGCGACCTGCGGTCGCCGGCACTTCTGCCGCTACTGAACCCGTTCCTTCCCCAGCCCGTCTCGGCGACACGGGAGAGCGAGGCGCTGACCGGCGAGGCCCGCAGCGAGCAGCTCAACGCCCTGCTCTACCTCGGTCTGCGACGGCTCGCGAAGGCATCGCCGACAGTCCTGATCGTGGAGGACGCGCAGTGGCTTGACTCCATGTCATGGGCGTTGCTGGACCGCGTCACCGCCGGTGACCCCGAGTTCCTCACGATCGTCACCGAGCGCATCGGCGGTGCGGAAGCCGAGCTTCCGCCGGAGCGCGATCGGTTGCGAAGAGGCGTGCGCGCTCAGGTGACGACGCTCGGGCCGCTCTCAGGCGAGGACACGACGGCCCTCGTGCAGCAGCGGCTCGGTACGAGCACCGTCGATCCGCAGGTGCTCGCTCTTGTTGTCGAGCGAGTGATCGGGCACCCGTTCTTCTGGCGCTGCTCGAGATGATCGGGGTTCGTTCTGCCCACGACCCGAAGGTCACCGACGGGAGCGCTACGCCACTCCTAGCTCCGCGCCACAAGCCCGAGGACCGCGTCCCCGTGCCGCTCTACGAAGGCCGGACCCACGCCCTTGATCCTCGCGAGCTCGGCCAGCGAGCTCGGCCGCAGCGTGGCGATCGACTCGAGCGTGCTGTTGTGGGCGACGGTATAGGCGGGCTTACCGTTGCTGGCGCGAACGCGCCACTCGCGCAGGGTTTCCAACAGACCCATGGCGGCCGGATCGAGCTCCACTGCGGCTTCGGGCCGGGAGCGCTTGGCGCGTTTGCCCGGGGTCAGCGTCATGGGATCGGGCAGACCGATCGTGTCGGGATCGCACCCATCGCAACAGCGTCCCGACGGCGCCCCTGGTCGGCCGTCACCGAAGTGGTCAAGCAGGGTGCGGCGCCGGCACACGCCTGAGGCCGAGCTGAACGACTCGACCGCCCGATACGCACGCCAGGCGCGATCGCGCGCCACTCGGCAGATCGAGGCAACTTCAGGCGCACCTGCTGAGCCGGTGAACGTGACTTGCAGCCGGCCTCCCCAAGCGGGCTCGAGCGCGCACAGCCCCGCGCGCTCGGCGACCCCGAGCCGGACCCGGTCACGATCTGAGCGAGGCGTCTCGATCACCGTGGTCTGGTCGGCAGACGAAGCCCTCAGGCGCCGGACGTAGGAGAGGACGTCGTCGGGCTCGACCGCGTCGCGCCTGATGAAGTTGATCAGCCGCCCCAGGTCGGTGCGGCTCGCCAGCAGGATCGCGCGCGCGGGGTCGCCGTCGCGGCCGCCGCGGCCGACCTCCTGGTAGTAGGCCTCGACGCTCTTGGGGATCGCCCAGTGGACAACCGCCCGAACGTCGGCTTTGTCCACGCCCATCCCGAATGCGTTGGTGGCGACCACGATCTCGGCGTCGCCCTCCATGAAGCGGTGCTGGGCCGAGGCGCGCTCGTCGGCCGGCATGCCGGCGTGGTAGCCGACCGCGAGCAACCCCGCGGACCGCAGTCGCTCGGTCACCTCCTCCACGTCACGGCGGGTGCCGCAATAGACGATCGCAGGCCGGTTCGCGGGGTCAGACAGCGCGAGCGAGAGCAGCATGTGCTTACGCGCCTTGGACCCCGTCCCTTCGAGCGCGACCACGTCGAACGACAGGTTCGGCCGGTCGAAGCCAGCGCGCATCACGTGCGGGTCGCGCAGGCCGAGTCGGGCACTGATCTCCTCGGCCACCTGCTCGGTCGCGGTCGCGGTGCAGGCCATCACCGTGGGCGCGCCGAGCCGCTCGATCACACCCCGCAGGCGCAGATAGTCGGGGCGGAAGTCATGGCCCCACTCCGACACGCAATGTGCCTCATCCACGGCAAACAGGTCCACGTCGCGCTCCACCAGCGCCTCCAAGAACTTGGACGATGCAAATCGCTCGGGCGAGCACAGAACGATCCGTGCGCGCCCGCCGCGCACGTCCGCCAGCGCGCGAGCGGCGGCGCCGGCGTCCATGCCCGAAGCGATCATCGCCGCCGGGTGTCCACCGAGCACGAGCCGCCGGTACTGGTCGGCCATCAGCGCGATCAGCGGCGAAACCACGACAGTCAGCGCATCCGAGGCGATGCCGGGTAGCTGATAGCAAAGGCTCTTGCCGCCCCCTGTGGGCATCACCACGAGGCAGTCACGACCGGCGAGCGCAGCCGCCACGGTTTCACGTTGGCCGGGGCGGAACTCGTGCAGGCCGAACCAGGCGAGCAGTGCGTCCGGATCAAAGGGCCCGTCGTAGCGGCGCTCCGGCGGAGCTTCGACATCGATTCGATCCAAGCCGTGGAGCGCGAGCTGGGCGGCTGCGTCGATCACGCTCGCCGGTGGTGCGGCGGCCGCCTGGGCGCTCGCCAGCGCCCGCGCCGCCTCGGCCACCTCGGCCCGCTTCGCATCCGGCAGCGAGCGCCACAGCGCCCGCAGCGCGTCGAGCTCCTCTTCCAGCCCGCGATCCGCCGGATTCAATTCAATCTGCTCGGCCAGCAAGCGCGCCCGGGTGGAGAACTCGCTCATCTGTCGACCAGCGTAGGCCCCGGACTGGACAACACGGGGTGAGCGATCTCGCATGCTTTCGCCGGGCCGTCCTGTCCAACACCGCCTTGCGCAGCCTGACCGCATGGGGCGTGACCTCGACGGCCTCATCGACACGGAGGAACTCGAGCGCCGACGCCTTCGTCTGCCCGATCAGGGATCATGGGCATATGCCCGATCCGACCCCGCCGCGCAGCGTAAAAATCAGCTCTGACGAGCGGACTGGCTGGTCCTCCGAGCGTCCGCGCCGTGATGGTGCGCCTCCGCGGCCGGTCGACGTATCGGTGCGGGCGCGGGTCCTCCGTCCCGCGGATCGTCTTCGCTACTCCCCGGGCAGCCTCGTGCTAGTCGTCGGCGCTGCGGCGTCGGAGCCCGACCGCTTCGCCGAACGCGTCGTTGAGGAGCGAGGCGTTGTGCTGTCGCTCTCGAAGGTCCACGCCCTGCTTGTCGATCGGGTTGCGCCGGATGAGGTGGAGGACCGTTCTCGTGAGGTGCTTGGTGCAGCAATCCTGAAGCGACTAAAGGCGAATCAAAGCGTCATCGTGGCGATCGCTGGCTTCGACGCTTCGGAGCGTGAACACCTGGTTCGGCTCGCCCACGGTGAACGGCGGCCGCGGCACCTGATCCTGATTGAGACCTCGCGCGATCAGGTCCTCGACGAGGAGCGCCCCGGCCTAGATGAGCTCCGCCGCGCACTCGATGCCGGCGAACTCGGCCGTGAGGGCTTCCAAACGGTCCTGCGGCTAGGCGGAAACAGCCTCACCGAGCTCAAGCGGATCGTGTTCCAGCGGCCGCCGCGAGACGACTGAAGCACAGCGCGACGCCCGCCATGCCGGGGCTCGCACGTCGCGGGTTCGACTCCCGCCCCCGCCATGCAACGGCCCGCTAATCGCTGGCCCTTTGCGTTTCGGGGTCCGATCGCGAACTGAGGAGGCGGTTCGGTTGTGGCGGGCTAGTGGGCAGACCGGGTGGTGTCCGGCCCAAGCGGTGCCGAGCGCTGGTGTTCGTCGCCCGTCTTGCGCGGGTAGGTTCCCTACGTGCCGACTGGCTCCGATGAGATGGATGTCCGGCGCCTGGCAGGCTGGCTGCCAGAGCGTCAAGACGACCTAGAGTCGTGGCTCGCCGGGCACCGGCAGCGGGTCGAGGCTCGGGGTGAGCAGGTCGTACTGCATCCGGTGATCGAGGAGTTTCAGGAGCTGATCGAGACCGATCCGGTGGTCCGAATGTACGTGCACCAGATGATCGCCCAGGAGCCGGGCAACAAGCCCTATCGCAAGCGCCAGCTCGAGAGCGTCGAACAGATGCTGCGTCTGATCAACGAGGTGCTGACGATGGCGCCCGAGTTCGGGGACGCGATGGTAGCCACGCCGCTCAACGCGATCCTCGACTGGGCGATGGGAACCCCGGCCGGATTCGCCGCCTTGCGCGACCCGCGAATCAACGCGATGCTGAAGAAGATCCTGACCGCCTGGTGCGAGTTCCTCAGCAGTGCCGACTCGCTGTATGTGCTCAACGATTCGCCTTCCGGCTGGAAAAGCGACGCGGCGCAGGCCAAGGTCGGGATGGACCAGTACGAGTACGACCCCGAGGACGAGCATTGGGGCTTCGCCTCGTGGAACGACTTCTTCACCCGACACTTCAAGGACGGCGAGCGGCCGGTCGCGTCGCCGGATGACGACAAGGTGATCGTCAGCGTGTGTGAGTCGACGCCGTACGGGATCAGCACCGACGTGCAGCGCCGGGATCGCTTCTGGATCAAGAGCCAGCCCTATTCGCTCGAGGACATGCTCGCCAACGACGACTCGGTCGATCAGTTCGTCAGTGGGACTGTCTTTCAGGCCTTTCTGAGCGCATTCAACTACCACCGATGGCACAGCCCCGTGGCAGGCACGATCGTCCGGGCGTTCGTGCGAGAGGGCACCTACTACTCGGAGGCCGACGCAGAGGGCAAGGACGCGGTCGAGCCCATGAATTCGCAGTCCTACCTGGCCCACGTCGCCACCCGGGCGATCATCGTGATCGAGGCGGATGATCCCGTGATTGGGCTGATGGCGTTCGTACCGGTAGGTATGTCGGAAGTGTCCTCGTGCATGATCAACTCGAAGGTGGCGCCCGGCTACCACGTCCACAAGGGCGAGGAGCTGGGGCATTTTCAGTACGGCGGCTCGACTCACTGCCTGGTCTTTGGCCCCGGCGTAATCGCCGAGTTCGCCCTGCAGGCGATTCCGCAGCCCCACGATCCCTCTCCGCCACTGGTGCAGGTGCGCTCGAGGTTGGCCACCGCCAATCCAGCGGGCTAGTCGCCGAGGCGCAGTCGCGAACGCCGCATCGCCTACGCAGTCAGACGAACACCCTCACCGGAGAGCGGGATCTGCGCGGCGAGCCGTGTTCGCTTTACGCGGCCGGATGCTCGCGCTGCAGTCGCTCGAGCACCGCGGCAGACTTCGGATCCTGCTCCAGCACGAGCTCGCGCATCATGCCGACATCGAGCTGCGCTCGTTCGGTTTCGTCAAAGAAGCGTTCGAGCGTCCGGGCGAATCGAAGCGGGTCCTCGAGATGCGGGAAGTGCCCGGAGTCCTCGAACAGTTCAAGGCGACTGCCCGGCATCGCTTCGTGCGTGGGTTGTGCGTGGGCGGCCGGGATGATCCGGTCTCGGTTGCCCCAGATAACCAGCGAGGGCATCTTCGATGCCAGGTAGAGGCGGTCTGATGCGTTGATCCGCTGCCCCGTCGGGTCGATCACAGCGCGCAGGGTGTGGATGAAGGCGCTTCGCGCCTCGGCGTTGGACAGCGATTGGTAACCCCGGGCCATCTCGGTCAGATCGGGCCGCGTTCGCAGGCCGATCCGCCCGAGCACACGGGGAACCACCGAAGCGACCTCGAGCACGCGCGGGTGCGCGAGAAGCGGCAAGACGAATTCTGATCCGGGCAGCGTCGCGGCTCGGAGCAGGGGGTGGACGTCCTCACCGAGGCCGCCGCTCGAGACGAGGACGAGCCGTTCGCAGCGCTCCGGGAACTGGTACGCGAACTGCATCGCGATCCCGCCGCCGAGCGAGTGGCCGACTACGGTCGCGCTTTTGACGTTGAGGCCCACCAACAGGTCACGGATGCCCGAGGCGTGGGCTCCCAACGAGTAGTCTCCGCGCGGCTTGGCCGAATCGCCATGTCCGAGCAGGTCAGGCGCAATTACCGTATGTGTCTCAGCCAGCAATTGGGCTACCTGGTCCCATTGCGCGGCGCGGCCGGCGACGCCGTGGATCAGCACGACCGGGGGTCCCTGCCCCGCGATAGTGAAGTTCACGCGATGGCCGTGCAGGAGAACCTCGACGCGCTCGATCTTCGGCACAGCCCGAATCTGACGACTACGTTTCGTGGGGGCCGACTCGGCCGGCGGGCTTTGGGGAGCTGGGATCGATGTCATCTGGCATGACGCTAACGCCTCGGGCGGCAACAAGTTTTCGACCGGCCTTGACGCCGCCCGCCGCCGACGGTCAAGGAGAGGAATCCCGCCGTACCAGCGGCATCAAAACTCAGAAGGGTTTCGAGCGATCCCTGGAGCTTCGATCATCCGAAGACCTCGGCCGCTCTCTTCCGAGCAGCCCGACGTTTAATCGTTAGGGCCAGGTCAAGTCGTCTGACATGGTGTAACGGTTCGGCTCGTCGTTGGGGCGTTCGCTTCTCAGGCGGCGTTGAGTGTCGTGACCGGCGGTCGATTAGCTCAGCTGTCGGCGTCGGTCTCGGCGAAGGACCGTAGATGCTCGGTTATCTCCCGATCCTTGGGGTCTGTGGCCGCTTCCTCCTCCGTGGCGCCATCGGTCTCGTCGCTCCGCTCGGCGTTGCTTTCGTCTGTCGTCTTGATGGCGCTATTGGCCTGCAACACCACGCTCTCCAAGAAGTGGCGTACACGGTCCTCGTCGCCTGGCGTTATGGGCTGCAGGAATATCTTGCCCTTCTTCAGTGTCACTTCCTCCCACTTACCGCGATTGAGGAGATGCGCCGCCCTCTGAAAAGCGCCCTTCCAGGCTTTTGGCGGCTTGCCCCGCAAGGCGATAGCCAACTTCCCGTCCTGGACCTCGGCTGCTGACCAATCCAGCTTGACTTCCTCGCTCACGTTTCCTCCTATCTAGCTGTCACGTTTCGCACGCAACTGCTGCCGTGTCCGCGGGCTGATTCGAGCTCGCGGCAGGACCGCTGGTAGGACACTTCCCGATCCCCCTCGCATCTATTCGCCCGAAGGCGTCCACGTCGACGTGCCGCTGCAGGCGTACTTCCGGATCAACACTGAGAACATGGGGCAGTTTGAGCGGACGCTGATCATCCTGTTTGATTCGTTGATCGGGCGGCCGGCGCGCTAGGGTCAGGCGTTCAGCGAATCCTGCCGAGGGAGCCGATGATGTCGACGACGAGCAGCCTCAACCGCGCGACCACACACGAGGTTCTCAACCAACCACCGCCGCTCGTCGACTACAACGCGTTCGAGGCAGATGTCGCATTGCGTGAGGCGGTGATTCGCGAGGGCGGCGGGTGGGGTTTGGAGCGCGTCGCCGACTTCGGAGCCGTGGTCGCCTCTGGCGAAGCGCTCGATCATGCCAAGCGCGCGCAGCGCAACATTCCCCTACTAAGGACACACGACCGCTATGGCAACCGCATCGATGAGGTCGAGTACGACCCGTCGATGCATTGGATGCTGCGCCTGGGTGTCGAACGAGAGGTGAACTCGCTGCCGTGGCGCGACCCACGACCCGGCGCGCACGTCGTGCGGGCGGCAATGTTTCACCTGTTCAACCAGCTCGACACTGGGCCCTGCTGCCCGATGTCGATCAACTATGCCGCCGTCCCCACGATGCGCCAGGACGCGGCGCTGTCGGAGGAATGGGAGCCGCGCTTGACGCTGCCCGACTA
>Ga0102924_1007139_pt1 | contig 10310 bp, 8 predicted proteins | sample PaiPotPPM11metaG_FD_80116 | JGI IMG/M metagenome (GOLD analysis project Ga0102924, IMG submission 80116) | Iron sulfur acid spring bacterial and archeal communities from Banff, Canada, to study Microbial Dark Matter (Phase II) - Paint Pots PPM... ...
CGCTCCCTTTAATCGAAGCGCATGGCGCGACTCTGATGATTCGCATGTCCGGCAAGACAATGACGACCGTGATCGTGCGCGGCGGAAGCCTCTGCGTTTATCGCTCCACGGACATGGCCAGCGACGCGGCGCTGCTGAGCCCGCAAGCGATGCTCGACGAGATTTTTCCGGCGATGGCCTACTATCAGGATACCTGGGGTGGAGCAGTGGATTGGGTTCGGCTGGCGGGTTTTGGAGCGCGCGAAGGAATTTTTCGCAACGCTCTTTCCGAAGAATTGAAATGTTCGGTAGGCTCGCTGGCAGAATCGCAAGAGGTTTTGGGCTTGGATTCCAGCGCGAAAGACCTGCTAAAACAGAACCTGGAAGGTCTTGTGGGCTGGATGAGGAACGGGGGATCTTAAGCGCCGGCTGCCGGTGCGTGTAAATCATGAAGCTTCGGCTCAATCTCGCGACGAAACCGCTTGAGAATAAGCGGCCGTTCCTTGCGCTGACGGGGACTTTGGGTGCTCTCGGCATTCTGTTGCTGTTGCTTTTGTCCCACGGGGCTTTCAAGTCCTGGCGGGCTAACCGCGATCTGCGGCTCGAGATCGCCCATCGAGAAGCTGAGATTCAGAGCTACAAGCAGAAGCAAGCGGCATTGCAGGATTATTTCCGTTCTGCGCAGGCCCAGCAGGTTTTGGACCGGGCGGCCTTCCTGAATTCGCTGATTGGCGAACGCAGCTTTCCCTGGACTAAAATCTTCATGGACCTGGAGAAAACTTTACCGGCGGGCGTTCGCGTGGTGAATATCGCCCCCACCCTGCGGAACGGAAAGGCGGTGGTGCAAATCACCGTGGGCGCCGCAACAGATGAGAGTAAAATTAAATTTCTAGAAGAGCTGGAAAAATCCCCGGCATTTTCCAACGTGCAGGTCCAGGAAGAGCGGCATTCGGAGCAGCCAACGGCGACTTCCGACCAGATCGTGCTGCAACTTACAGCCTGGTATCAAACTACATGAACACAACACGTCCCTGGGATAACTGGAAGAAGATAATTCTTGGCGCGCTCGGTCTGCTGCTTTTGGCGGACTTGGCTTTGGTATTCATTCTTTGGCAGGTTTCCCGCGAAGGTGTGGAAAGCCTGCGCGCGCAGCGAACCCGTCTGGATACGCAAGCGAAGCTGTTGAAAGCGGACGTTGCGCGAGGCGAAAAAATCCGGGCATCGCTGCCGACGGTAGGAAAAAACTGCGACGCTTTCTACCACGATGCTTTTCTGGACGCGAGCACCGGTTATTCCGCCATCGAATCCGACCTTGGGAATATTGCGACGAAAGCGGGCTTGAAAGTCGGCGGCCTTACGCTGAACCAGAAAGAAGTGAAAGGGCGCGGAGTGACGTTGATCACGATTACTGAATCCGTGGATGGCAACTATCCCGCGATCATTCAGTTTATCAACGGCCTGGAGCGCTCCAAGTATTTCTATCTTTTGAATAATCTTCAACTCGATACTTCCAACTTGGGAGGCATCCGGCTGCGCCTGGAACTACGCACATATTTTAGGACCTGAGGAATGTCGCGGCGAACACAAATCGGCGTACTGATAGGATTGCTGGTCCTGTTGGTCGTGGTGTACCTCGCAAACCGCACGCAAATGTCGGGCCTGCAAGGGGTGCTGGCGTCCGACAGTTCGTTTCAACCTTTGAACGTCGAAGAGCCGGAACTTCGGCTGGATCTGCTTGAGAAACTTCAGAAGCTCGATTACCCGGCAGGTTCGCATCGCAACATATTTAGCGCCGTGGCTCTTCCCGTTGAGCCCACACCCGAGGAAAAGGCGCGATTGGAACATCAATATCCAACGTATCCGAAGATTCCGCCGCCACCTCCACCCGTGCAAGTTCCCGCGCAGTTTTTTGGATACGCTTCCATGCGGAGCAGCCCGAAGCGCGTAGCATTTTTCCTGAATGGTGACGATGTGTTGGTCGTCCAGGAAGGTTCGGTTTTCATGGGACGTTTCCGCCTGGATAAAATCGGCAACGATTCGGCAGACGTCGAAGAAGTATCCAGCGGACGCCATGCGACTGTGCCGATGGTGCAGCCCCCCGGCGGGCCGTCCGCGCCGGGCGACCCCCCGCAAAATCAATGACACGCTTACGACATTTCGACGCGACTGAGTCCGCCGGATCCTTCTCCGGCCAGCCCGCGAATCGCACGCGCTCACGGGAGTCCGGGTTCGCTTTCCTGATGGCGCTCGGATTGATCTTTATCGCGCTCGCTCTATCGCTGGTGGTGCTGCAGAATTTTGCGACCGAAGGCCGTCGCCAGCGCGAGGAAGAGACCATTTGGCGCGGCGAGCAGTACGAACGCGCCGTTCGTCTCTATTACCATAAGATAGGCCGCTACCCCCAAACGGTGGATGACCTGAAAAAGGGCGGCTTAAATCTTCATTTCTTGCGCCAGGTTTACAAGAATCCGATGAACCAGAAGGATGGCTCCTGGCGTTTCATTTATGTAAATGCCGCAGGCCAAGTTATCGGGAGCGTGCGCTATGCCACGCTGCAGCAGATGGTACTGATCGATCAGTATGCCGGGCTGATTCCGAATCCGACCGCAGGGCTGGGGCTACCGGGTCAGCCGGCCCTCGGCCAGCCGGGGCTAGGAGTGTCCGCAGCCAGCCTCGCCGGCGGTAGCAACAGTGACGCCGCAAACGCGCAGCAAACGCAACTCAAAAACGTCTTGGCGGCGATCTTAAATCCGGGTGATACGGGTACTGACAACGACAATGGCGCGCAGCAACTGCAATCGCAACAAAACGCGTCGCAACCAACAGCTCCTCCAACTGGCATGGGGCCGGGACCGATTGGTACGTCGCCTGGTTCAGACGGCCAGACACCTAATCCAGCGAATGGAATTCTTCCAGCGAATGGGCAGCTTCCCGCCGGCATTTCAGCGGACCAAATTTCCCAGTATGTCCAGAATGGGCAACTCCCGCCCGGCATTACGGTTGACCAGGTTGCTCAGTACATTCAGAATGTGCAGCTACCGCCGGGTGTTACGCAGCAACAAGTGATGCAGTACGTTCAAAATTTGCAGCCCGCGCAAGCTCCGCAAAATCCCGACAACTCCCAAAACCCGCAGAATCCGGCACAACCGGGGCAGCCGGGCTTCGGAACGACACCTGGGCAGCCAGGATTTGGAACGACGCAGCCAGGTTTTGGAACGACGCCTGGACAGCCGGGCTTTGGTAGCTCGTCATCCCCGTCGGGGAATTTGACTTTTGGTACGCCTTCACAAGATCCCTTGGCGTTAAACCCGCTTCTACAATTGAAGCCAACGGGCCCGGTGGAGGGTCCGGTGCTCGGCGCATTTTTCACCGGTGTGGGCTGCACTACGGATGTCAAGTCGGTTAAATACTACCGCCGCGGCAAAAAGTACAAGGAGTGGGAGTTCATATGGAATCCGCTGGAAGATGCGCTGATAGCGGCGCAGCAGCCCGGCGGTGGCCAGCAAGGCGGGCTCGGGCTCGGTCAAGCGGCAGCAACACCTGGAGGCTTGGGCGGGAGTAACTTCTCGAATACGTTTGGAAATTCATCGCTGGGCCAAGGTTCTATCGGAGGGACGCAGCCCAGTCAGCCGCAACCCAGCCCGCAACAGCCGCAGTAGAAATCCTGCCACAAAATTTCCTCGGATAACTTTCCTCGATCCATTTTGCCTCGCGTGTTTCACCGATAAAATTCACTCACATGATTTGGTTTGACGAGGGTTGGACTAGAAAATCCTCAGCAGGCAGGCTTACTGAACGATCTAAAAAGTGGAAGTCGATGCCAGACGAGCCGTAATCAGGCGCACGTACTTTTGCGTTTCGGGGAAGGGAGGGATGCCGCCGTAACGCTCTACCATTTCCGGGCCGGCGTTGTAAGCGGCTAGCGCAAGCGACAGATTGCCGCGATATTTCTCCAGAAGGTCCTTCAAGTAGTGGGTGCCGGCTTCGATATTCTGTGCCGGGTCGAATATGTTGGTCACCGAATAGCGCGCCGCGGTCTGCGGAATTAATTGCATCAGGCCTTGCGCTTTCTTGCGAGACACCGCGCGCGGATTGAAATTTGATTCCACCGCAATCACGCCGGTAATCAGCTTTTCGTCCAATCCATGCTTCAAGGCCGCCGCGCGGATTAAATTGCCGTACGGTCCGTCGGCTAGCGGCGCAGGGGGCAGAGAAGCGAATTGATCTTCCGGTTCAACGGAAACAAGCTCATCGGCCGGCACATTCACGCTGCCGCCGGACATGGTCAACCGCACGCTGCCGCCGGTGCGCTCGTAACCGGTGATGTGGAGCCGGACACCGGAACGCAGCACCGCGTAGTCGGCGCGCGCTGCAGGCGCAGCGGCAGCCGCCAGACTCAGCGTCGCGAACAAGGCAATCGGTGTTGCCAGACGGCGCATTCTGTACGTTGAATTCACTTCGCCTCGCGTCCACAGCGTGGCACAGCTCTATACAACACCATTATATCGCGTACCGCACGCTGCTTGCGATGTCATATCTTTTTAAGGGCGTAGGTATTAATGGCTGCGGCTACTCCGCACTCGTCGTTCGATAACGTCATAGCCCATCCCAGCGATTTCAGCTCGGCGACGCTATTTGCCATCACCACCGGCAAACCGGCGAAATCCAGCATTTCGCGATCGTTCCAATTGTCTCCAATGGCCATTATTTCTTCGCGGGCGATTCCCCTGCGGCGCGCCCATTCTTTTAGAGTCACCCCTTTGGTTACGCCGGGCCGCAGAACGTCGAGAATCGAGAAGTCGCGCGCTTCGTACTCGGTGAGCGCAAGCGTAAAGTCACTCGCAGTTGGAAGCGCCGCAAGCTCGCGCATGGCTTTTCGGATTGGCCGGCATGCGCCCGTGAACAAGACCTGAATGGGGTCCTCGCCGTTCAGGCAATCGGCCAAGGGCGAGACCTCCGCTATGTATTCGCGATTCTTGCGAAAATATCCTCCGCGAAACGGATCGTCCCACTCCACTTTCTCCAGAATGATTTGGCGTGCGAGGGGGCGGTCGAAAACGACTGCGGCGTTTGAGCGGAATTCCGCGGTCGCCTCAATTACTTGACGCGCTGTTCTGCTGGGAAGCAAAAGCTGCTGATGGGTTTCTCCGCTTTTGCTTTTAATCAGCGCGCCATTGCTCACAATCAAGTGCAAGTCGCACGGCAGCGCGTCTGCAATGGGCCGTGCAAAATCAAATCTTCGGCCGGTAACCAGCACAATCTCAATCCCGCGCCGGGCTGCTTCTACCACTGCCCGGACGTTCTCTTCCGGGACCTGGCCGCGGCTGTCGAGCAGCGTGCCGTCAATATCCATCGCGATTAATTTTATCGCCACAGACGGTATTCTATCGTGGTAACGGCGTAGTTGCTTGACTTGCCACAAGTGGCCCGTGGCGCAACCGTGGATTTAGGCACATCTATATAAGGCACCAGTCCGCCCTCAATTGTTTGCCTGTGTATCCCTGGCATAGTAAATTGTCTAGAGCAGCCGATTCGCGAGCTTGCAGCGAGTCGGCAAGCGAAATGCGGAGTTAAGAGGGCGATGGAGTCTTTTCTCAACTTACTGTGGGTGGCGATCGCAGCGATAGCCTTTGGCTTCTGGCGCACGCGCTGGCTGCACGACCGTTCTGAACGCCGCCGCGATCCTCTGCGCGAATGGACCGCGTTTGCCTGCGCTCTGGTTCTGCTTTTTTTTGTCGTTTCGCTTACCGATGATCTTCACTCCGAATTGGTTATTTTCGATGAATGCGGTGCCGGTCGCCGCCACTCGACTGCCCTGATTTGCCCGCATCACCCGCCGCACGATGGGTTGATTAAGCAGTTTCATGGGACCGCAATTTTGCCTGCTGTCGTATCTTTTTACTCGCTTCAACAGCAAGGGCTTATCTTGCTTACGGCTCGATTCACCTATTCGCCCTTGATGTCTCGCTTTTCGCCAAGCCGTGCTCCGCCAAGCGCTATCGCCTAACAGTCTTTCGAGGCCTGGCTCACCCAATAAACTATCTGCGCCCGGACCGGCATTTCTATGTGTGAACTAAGTTCGGTGTGTCCTGACAAGAAAAGTTAGAACGGTGCTGTGCTACTGTTCCTGGACACAATCGTATTGTCGTTTGGAGTTGCTATGGAATCAGCAAGATTGCTCGCTGGTTTAGCGCTTGTTCTGCTCATGCTGGGCTGTGGCGGAAACTCGGAAAAAAATGCCGCAGCGGAGGCGCCTCCAGCGGCCCAAGTCGTGCATGAGCAGGACGTCAACGTCGTAAAAGTGGACCATCCCGATCAATTTCCACTGGCCACCGCCGTCGAGCACGCCGCTGCATCGTCGCTGGTGGTTACCGGCTCCGTTGTACCGGACATCTCGCGGACAGTGCCGGCTATTTCGCTGGCTTCGGGCCGCGTAGTGGAAATACGCGCGCGCCTGGGCGATACAGTGCAAAAAGGCCAGCTTCTAATGCGCGTGCAGAGTGCAGACATCGCTCAAGCCTATTCCGACTATCGCAAAGCTCAAGCCGACGCGGCGCTCACTGACACGCAATACGAGCGCGCCAAAGAGCTCTATCAACACGGAGCTGTCGCGTTGAATGATTTACAAGTGGCGGAGGCCGCCGCGAAAAAAGGCAAAGTTGACCTGGAGACGGCCGCCGAGCACCTTCGCGTGCTGGGCAGCCCGCTCGACCATCCGAGCGCCATTGTGGATGTGCGGGCGCCGATCTCTGGTGTAATCACCGACCAGCAAGTTACCAACGCTTCGGGCGTTCAGAGTCTTTCTTCCGCGAATCCCTTCACGATTTCTGATCTTTCGAACATCTGGATTCTTTGCGACGTGTATGAAAACGACCTCGCCAATGTCCGGCTTGGTGAAACGGCTGACATCACTGTTAGCGCCTATCCTGGCCGCACGTTCACCGGCCGCATCAGCAACATCGGAGCCATCCTCGATCCAAACATTCGGACGGCAAAAGTTCGTATCGAATTGAAGAATCCGGGACTGATGCGCCCCGGCATGTTCGTCACCGCTACTTTTCACGGTTCGAAAACCGAGAAACATGCGGCGGTTCCTGCGTCGGCGATCCTTCACTTGCACGATCGCGACTGGGTTTACGTTCCAACGAGCGGTACCGGCGGCAATAGTTTTCGACGAGTGGAAGTGACGGCTGGCGCCAACCTTCCCGACAAAATGCAGGAAATTTTGTCCGGATTGACTCCCGGGCAGCAAGTAGTAACCAACGCGCTCGAATTGCAGAACACTGCGGAGCAGTAGATGATTCGTAGGCTTGTAGATTTCGCGCTCGACAACCGCTTCATCGTGCTTACGGTGGCGGTCGTTCTCCTTTTTTGGGGCGCGATTTCATTTCACAATTTGCCGGTGGAAGCTTATCCGGACGTTGCGGACAATTACGTTCAAATCATTACGCAATGGCCCGGCAGAGCCGCGGAAGAAGTGGAACAACAGGTCACCATTCCCATCGAAATCCAGATGAATGGTATTCCGCACCTGACGCATCTCAGGTCCGTCTCGCTGTTCGGATTATCCAGCCTTACGCTCATCTTTGACGACGAATCTTCCAACGACTGGAATCGCCAGAAAGTGCTCGAAAGGCTTTCGCAGGTCACCTTGCCGCAGAATTTGCAACCGCAGATGGGCACGGATTGGAGCCCGGTTGGCCAAATCTTCTGGTACACGCTGAAAAGCACGAATCCTAAGTACGATTTGATGGACTTGAAATCCATCGAGGATTGGACGCTGGAAAAGGAATTTAAGTCTGTGCCGAATGTTGTGGACGTGTCCAGTTTCGGCGGCACCACTCGCGAATATCAGGTTCGCGTAAACCCCGAAAAGCTGATCGCCTACGGCCTAAGTCTCAGCCAAGTGGAACAACAGCTTGCCAACAACAATCTGAATGCGGGGGGAAGCTTCATCGAGGAAGGGCAGCAACAGATTAATGTGCGTGCGGTTGGACTGTACACCAGCGTCCAAGACATCGAGCAGACGGTCCTGAAGGCCCAGAATGGCACTCCGCTTCGCGTGAAAGACATCGCCACGGTAGTACAAGCTCCCAAAATTCGCCTGGGCCAGATTGGGAAAGCAATTCATCGTGAAGACGGAAAAGTAATTGATGACGATGACGTTGTGGAAGGCATTGTGCTTCTTCGCAAGGGAGCAGAATCCGAGGCAACTCTAGAGGCCATTCATCAAAAAGTGAACGAGCTAAACAATCACATCCTTTCGCCCGGAGTAAAGGTCGTTCCGTATTTGGACCGCAGCGACTTAGTCCATTTCACCACGCATACGGTGCTGCACAATCTCACCGAGGGCATCCTACTCGTCGTCGTTATACTGTTCCTCTTCCTCGGAAACGTCCGAGGCGCTTTCATCGTTGCTCTCACCATTCCGTTTTCGTTGCTGTTTGCCTCCATTTGTTTGGACCTACGGAACATTCCCGCAAACTTGCTGTCGCTGGGCGCTCTCGACTTCGGAATGGTCGTGGATGGCGCTGTAGTGATGGTCGAAAACATTGTGCGTCACCTGACTGGACATGACGCCAGTTCGAAAACCATGATGCAATCCGTTCGCGACGCTACGCATGAAGTGCAGCGACCCGTATTTTTTGCCATTGCCATCATCATCACCGCCTACATGCCGATCTTTACGCTGCAGCGCGTGGAAGGGCGGTTGTTCAGGCCTATGGCCTGGACCGTCGCCTTCGCGCTCCTGGGCGCGCTCATTTTTTCCATGTTGATTGCCCCGGTACTCTCCAGCGTTTTCTTTCGCAACGGGATTCGCGAATGGCACAACCCGGTGCTGGCGTTTTTGGTCAAGCATTACCGTTCCAGTGTGCGTTGGGCCATCGAGCATCGCTTCGTCACCGTGGGCGCAGGTGTGGGAGCGCTGTGCCTGATGCTGTTTCTCACTCTTAGCGGCGTAATCGGTTCGGAATTTCTCCCGCATCTTGATGAAGGAGCGATATGGGCGCGCGGAACGCTGGCGCCTAGCACAGGCCCCACCGAAGGAACGCACGTAACGAATGAAGCGCGTGTAGTGTTCGCGGCGTTCCCCGAGGTAACCCAGGTGGTCTCGCAGGTAGGCCGGCCGGATGACGGCACTGACACTACCGGCTTTTTCAATACCGAATATTTCGTGGACTTGAAACCGAAGAATCAGTGGCGGCCCGTCTTTCACCAAAATAAAGATGAGCTGATCGCCGCGATGGATCGCGAACTGGAAAAAATCCCCGGCGTGATTTGGAATTTTTCTCAACCCATCGAAGACAATATGGAAGAAGCCGTCTCCGGCGTGAAAGGCGAGCTGGCGGTGAAATTGTATGGTGACGATCTGAAGGTGCTGGAAGAAAAAGGCGATCAAATCGTAAATGTGATGAGCCAGATAAAGGGTGTGCAGGATCTGGGCCTATTTCGCGTGCTTGGCCAACCTAATCTGAACTTCGTTATCGATCGAGCCGCGGCTGCACGGCACGGCATCAACGTTTCGGATGTGCAGGATGCAATCCAGACCGCGGTAGGCGGCAACGCCGTCAGCGTTGTACTTAAGGGGGAACAACGTTACGACCTGGTAGTGCGTTATGACCTTCCGTATCGAGAAACGAAAGAGGCCATCGAAAATATACGTTTGCTCGCGCCTTCCGGCGAACGCGTTTCTCTGGGCCAGCTGTGCAAGGTGGAAGTAGTTGACGGCGGCTCTGAAATCTATCGGGAAGGGAACTCGCGTTACGTCGCAATTAAATATAGCGTGCGAGGCCGTGACCTCGGCAGTACGGTAGAAGAGGCCATGAAGAAAGTCCAGCAGCAGGTAAAAGTGCCACAAGGCTATCGCCTGGATTGGGCCGGGGAATATGAAAGCCAGAAGCGGTCTGAAAAACGCCTGCTGATCGTTCTGCCGATCACCATTCTTGTGATTTTTATTATTTTGTACGTGATGTTCGGCTCCTGGAAGTGGGCCGCGCTTATTCTTGGTGTTGTGGTTCTTGCGCCGTTAGGAGGATTGCTGGCGCTGCTTCTTACTGGAACGCACTTCAGTGTTTCTTCCGGCGTCGGATTCCTGGCGCTTTTTGGTGTATCGGTACAGACCGGCGTCATCATGCTCGAATACATTAACCAGCTTCGCGCGCGCGGCCATTCGATCGAAGATTCCGCAATTGAAGGAGCGGTTCTCCGGCTTCGCCCGATTATGATGACCATGCTGGTCGCCACGCTCGGTCTCTTGCCGGCTGCCACGTCGCATGCTATTGGCTCCGATTCGCAGCGGCCATTTGCGATCGTCATTGTTGGCGGCCTGA
>Ga0102924_1007143_pt1 | contig 10306 bp, 11 predicted proteins | sample PaiPotPPM11metaG_FD_80116 | JGI IMG/M metagenome (GOLD analysis project Ga0102924, IMG submission 80116) | Iron sulfur acid spring bacterial and archeal communities from Banff, Canada, to study Microbial Dark Matter (Phase II) - Paint Pots PPM... ...
ATCCGATGTTCCGATGAATATGCTTCTCGAGCGTCCCCGAGCCGGCGGAGGGACTTGAACCCCCGACCCGCGGTTTACAAAACCGCCGCTCTACCAACTGAGCTACGTCGGCTCATTTCCTGAACGCGTTATTGTACGGGCAGTTGCGGATTTCCGTTCCCGGTTGAACGCCGCAAACGTAGCGTTCGTGGTCACGGATTAGTCACAGAGGCGCTCAGATCGGCAAACCAGGTGCGAGTCGTTGCTGTGCTCGATTCAGTTGCAGCGATCTACGGCTATCCGAAATACCTGCGGATCGACAACGCGCAGAACTGACGTCCAAGCTCACGCAGCTTTGGGCAGAGGAGCACGACGTTGGCATACAAGTACACCTTACGCCGCAACTTGAAACGCGAAACAACTGCCGTCCGATGGGCTCTCAGTCCTCAAGAATTCGGGTCAGTGCGCGTGGCCCGCATGGTTCACCGCCGCCACCGGAATACGTGCGACGCGTATCGTGTCGGAGACCAACGTGGCGGTGTCCGCCAGGCCGCCTGCACCATTGGCGGCCCAGCGCGCGCGAACGCTGGAACCACGATCGAGCATGAGCTCAGTCTCGCCGCCATCGGCGGCATTCCGAAACAGGCCGAGCATAGCCCGAACATCGTCCGAGACCTCCACGACGAATGGGGCTTCGCCGGCGCGTGCGCTGAGGCCGACGGCAATGACGTGCAACCCGGCAGCAGCAAGGCGCGGCTCCGATTCGGCCAACTGCTCGAGTCGGACACGTGGTGCGTGCGCGGAGAACAGGATGATGAGGACCGGTCCCTTCTTCAGCGTTTCGCTCAAGGTGTTCTGCGCGCCGTTCTGCTCGAACGCGAAGTCAGGGAGCGGCAGCGCGGCAGCGGTCGTGATTTGCGAGCTCCCACGGTCCGCAAGAATGCCCGCCGTCCGCGCCATCACAAAGTTGATGACATCCCACCGCTGGTCGGGCGTCAGCTTGCTCGCGAAGCCCGGCATCACCCGGTTGTCGCTGCCATTGCTCACCCACCAGAAAAGGTCTCCGATCTTGTGGGCGAAGAGATGTGGTTCCGTTAGATCCGCCGGTCGGACCGCGAGCTTGGCGGCTAATGGTCCGTCGCCACGGCCGTCGGCTCCGTGGCATGGCGTGCAATTCGCCGAGAACAGCGTCGCACCGCGCGCTATCGACGGCGCCGCATACGGCTGCGTCGACGCAAAGTAGCTCGTCGGATATGCGCGCACGATTCCGGGCCAGCTCGCAACGCAGCCGATAGTGCCGAAAAGGACAAGCCCCGCCACCGAGGCGGCGACGATCTGGTGACGTCTTGTCCCTATCGTGATGGCAACGACCGCGATACAAGCCGCAAAGGCGAACGCCGCCACGTAAAATACGGTCTGCATCCGAGGTGCGATCTCGCCGAGATCCAGCCGGAATGGAAGCGGCCAACTCGGCTCGGTATGCAGCCCTGGGGGCTGAATGCCGATCACGCCGACGATGCCGAGCACGAGAACACCGAGGCTTGCCTCGATCAACACGTTGCGGCGTAATCGAACGACAGCGCGCGGTCTATCGACTGCTTCACCCGCGACGCCGGTAAGGTGCGGAATGAAACGACGCCGGTTTCGGCTAGCGACCGCGATCATCGCAACGAAAACAGCAACTTTGAGGAGCAAGAGCTGACCGTACAGCGTGCCGATCAGCGCTGGAATGGTGCCCGCCAAGAACCACGTATTGACGATTCCCGTCACCAACAACGTTCCGACGCTCGTGAGCCCTAACGTCGAAAAGCGCAATGTCGCCGCTCGTGCCACCGCCACCGCATCGGGGCTGCCGTCGCGATTCGCCTCCGTGAGCATAAAGGTGAGCGGCAAGAGACCACCGAGCCACGCGCCGGTGGCCAACAAATGCAAGATGTCGGCGGGCAGATGGAGCGCGTCGAACGGTACCTGCTCGGCAGCCGCTCCGTGCCCCGCCCATGCTAGCGACGCCATGAACGCCGAGGCGGCTAGCGATCCGATAACCGCCGGCAGTTGGATCCGCGTGAAACGTTGCAGCGCGAGACAGCCCGCAAGTATGAAGATGAGCGCACCACGAATCAGCCAGTCCTCACCGAAATGTGTTTGCGTCAACACGATGCCAAGCACACCGTTCGGTAACAGCGCATCGATCGGCATCCCGCTCATCTGCGAACCGACGATGAAGAGCCACGCGGCGCCAGACACCAATGCGACGACCAGACTCGACCAAGCAAGCGCGAAGAGCCGTCGATCGAGCCGCAATCGTAGTCCTGCCACTGCATCCACGCGGCGAAACGCCGGCCACGCGATCAGGACCCAAAAGACGAACGTGCCTTCGAGCAACGCGCTCGCGGCGAAGTGCAGGATACGGCTAGCGATCAGAAGCGAATCGATCGCTTAGCCCTTTCCGACCTGGAAGCTGAAGTCGCCCTCGGTCGTGTGGGTGTCGACCGACAGAGCGTGCCACTTCACCGTGTAGGTACCGGGCGGCAGCGGTTTTAGCTTGATCGTGAGCTCGGTTTGGTCGTTTGGATCGATCGCCGCGGGCCCGTCGTTGACCTGTGCTCCGGATTGATCGCTCACGGTCACCCAGCTGAACGCCGGCTCCAGCTGCTGTGTGAACCAGAGATGCATGACCGCGGGCGGGGTCGGCACGGTGCTTCCCACCGCAGGATCCGAATGGTCGAGGAACGCGTGCGCCTGAAGTGGTGATCTGATGATCAACGTCGCCGCCAGCAAGAAGACCGCGGCGATTATACGAGTTTTCATGAGTGCCACAGATTCCTATTGATGAGCGGCTTGCCAAACCAGCTCTTATAGTACGTATCAAGAAACACGTGGAATTGGATGATAAAACCGGTGCCCTGCTGCAGCCGCGTGCCATGGTCGGCAGGCATGACTGCCTCGGCTCCCAGTTGCCAGTTGTTGGCGTCATAGAGAAGTCCGGGAGAGATCGTGCCCGTCGGCGTACCCTCGTCCGGGCTCGTCATCGCGAACTCCAGGATCGGCGTCGTCCGCGTCATCCAGCGGGGCAAGTTCAGCGCCTTGATGTGTTGTTGCATGTAGGGCATCGAATACTGTAACGAAGCTGCGTAGCTCCACGCATTCGGTGTAACGCTTGGGGTGTCGGAAAAGACACGGCTCACTTCGCCGGTGATCGCGAGCGGGCGCAGCCAGCCGTCCCGCAGGTCGCCTAGACCTTTGCCGATGTAGAACGTCGGGGCCGTCGATCCGACCGTCGGGATCGCGCCGATGTCGCTTAATCGCGTTGAGCCGGTTCCCGGAAGGAGGCGGATGACGCCCACCGACCAGGCGACCTCCTCATGCTCGAAACGCTCGACGCAGGGATGCTGATCCTTGAGCGTCACGGTGATGTCGTCCCAGCCGTGTAAGGTACGGGTTGGGCTGAATTGCTCGGCATAGTCGCCGTTGACGGCGAAGCCCAGATCCTCAGTGATCGTCTTATCCCATTCGTACGCGTAGACGTTGCTCTCACCGGGTGTCGTCGGTGTGAGGACGACGGTAGGAAGCGACATCTCGTCGCTGACCCCAGGGTCATCCATCGTCAGCGTGGTGGGGAACACGCGGTCTCCGCAGACCACGTGCGCCGCGGCGGCCGAATAGGTCATCAAGATCGATGCGGTGACAGGCAGGAGCGCACGGAGAAGCGTGCGTTTCATGCGTACGCTACCTCCGAAAAAGTTGTAGGCGAAAATCGGCTCAAAGGACCCAGTGCCTCTCAAGGACATGCGCACGCGTGAGTACGGCCAGATGCAATGCCGGCCGCGGCGATCGGGAGCGATCGCTCTTAGACGACTGCTGCGGTGCTGAGAGGCGGCGGGCGGTTGGCGATGTGGTACGCGAGCGGGGCCTGGCGCGAGATGCTCGATCGGACGTGACGCAGCAAGCGGCGCACATCCAGCGCTGCCGGTTTGGCGATGGCGAGACGCAGGATCGGCGGCGCAATCGCATCTGCATACATGCGGGCCACGATGACCAGCGCGCAGCATGCGCGCGAGATAGCGAAGACGACGATGAAAGCGATTATCGCGTGCACGCCGAGCACGGCGATCACCGGCGCTCCAAGCGAGGCGGCGAGACTCAGCGGGTGGCCAAGCGCGGCGACTTGTTCAGCCCGTTCCATTGCGATCAGGACGAGCACTTGGACCACGAACAGCGCGGGCGCTACCTTCAAAGGTGAGATCTTACTGATGTGGGCGGCCACTTGATGAAGCCAGTCATCGCGCAATCGCGCGGCCTTCCCCAACGCTTCACCAACGAGGTTCACGAATGCGACCGAAGCAAGCGCACACGCCGTGACCAGGGTTGGCAGGACGGTGCCGTGGCTATACGACTGATACGGGCCCGTCACCAATCCGGCGCGAGTCAGTGCGAATATCACACCATGGGCCAGGTCGGCCGCGCATATCGCGGCGCAACAGAACACCGAAGTGACCAGGGCGAGTCGAGTGCGCGGCACACGAGTCGGTTCAAGGTGGCAGTGTTAGGTCCTTTTCTGAAAGGCCTGCGACGAGGCGGCCCCGGCAATTCACGAGCAAAGAGGCACGACCGTTCGGGCAACGAGTCGACCGTTTGAGCAGGGCCCTCGGACCGAAGGTCGTGTCGGGACTTCTTCCGACCCCGTAAGTGTAGCGAAAGCGACAAATCAAGAATTCGGTTCTCGCGACAACCAGCAAAAAGAAATACCGCAAATGCTTTGCGGTAGAGGGATTGCGTGGGCCCGGGCTCGGACTGCGATCCCTTAGCAGGCGCTCAAGGATTGCTCAAGAGGGTGCTGTCAATTGATGCTGTCATCCCCCGAACATCGCGCGCGTAACCGTTAGAGCGAGGCCTGGCTGACGGTATCCATCGCTTCATATGATACCCGTGATACCCACCTAGCGTCGCTGGGTCGCCTGCTTGCGCCTCTTTGGTCAGCCGGGCAGCGCCCTCAAAAAGAAACGATGCCTCGCCCGTCCAAGACGCCTCCGCCCTTCACTCCACCTGTGGGTTTTCCAATGGAGTTTGCATCATGAAGACTTCGGCTTTGGCTCAACTTGGATTTGCCGTTTGCGCGGCGGCACTGCTGGCGGGTTGCGGCGGGAGCGGATCGCCACTTCAACCTTCAACCACGGGACCGCTGTCGCCAAGCGTGCAGTTCGGTCACCCCGGCACCAACTTCGTTCACGCGGGCGTACCGTTCGTTGCGCATCCGTCTCTTCCGATGAACATCGGTCCGTCAATCGCCCAAACGTATCCGACGACGAGTACGCTGCTGTTCGAGGGTGACCAGGAGAACAATCAGGTCGCGATCTACAAGGCGGGCCGTTTGGCTCACAATCCCCCACCGATCGCCACGATAGCGCTGACGTGCCCCTACGGCATGGATCTCGACAAGGCCGGCACGCTATACGTCGCAAGCAACTGCGGCGGCAACACCGTCACGGAGTATCCCATCGGGCAAACGACGTCTTCGCTGACCATCACGAACGGGATAAGCAACCCGCTCGGGGTGGCCATCAACAAGAATGGGAAACTCTATGTCAGCAATTATCCAGCGGCGATCACCGAGTACCCATTGGGCGCGACTTCTCCGTCGAAGACGATTACGGGCGGCGGCATGATCGATCCGTTCGGTCTCGCGTTTGACACGTCCGGAGACCTTTTTATCGCCGACTTCGGGGCGAGCCAGGTCTTCGAGCTCAAGCCGCACACGAACACACTCATTCCGCTCAACCTGCAAGATTTGGTCGAACCCCTGGGAGTCGCGTTCGACAACGTCGGCAATTTGTGGGTCACCGATGGCGCCGGCGACAAAGTCAACGTCTATCCGCCTGGCTCGACGACCCCCAGCCAATCCATAACAAGCGGCTACACGGACCCTTATGCGATCAGCATCGACCCGCGAGGCACGGTTGTGGTCTCCAACGTGAGCTCGCCGGCACTTGTGTACGCGTACGCGCCCGGACAGTTCACGCCGTACGCAACGCTCACCAACGGCATCACGCTTCCGACCGGACTGCTGCTAAGGAAACCCTAACGCTACTGAGCAGCCGTCAGCAAACGCGGGAACAAGGCCCTGGCAGACGTCCGGGGCCTTCTTTCGATGCCCGCCTTTCAGCGACGGTCCTCGACGTAGATCGCCCAACACGCGAAACCCGGCAGCGACCTATGGGAAGAGTAGACTCTAGCAAAATTGGGTGGAGATTTTGGAGATCGAACCTTGAGGGTCGATTGCGTCCGGCTTGCGCGGAGCCTAGTGCTCGCTGCGCAAACAGGTATCGACGGAGGTGATCGTTTTACCACCCAGGCGCACCGTCGCGTGCAGCGTGTACTCCGTCGCCGAGCTGCGATCGAACGTTTCGGCGATGCTTGCGTCGGGATAGACGCTGCGGTAGGCGATGTGGTTCGGATCGCTGCCGGTCGCGCGAAGGATCGTGGCGGTTCCTTGGTCGTCGAGAACGATCTCAGTCCAGCCGCGGCGCTGTGCGGCATACCCGAGTAACTCTTCGCCGCCGCCGCCCGCCCAGGAATCGATCTGCCGCAACGTGCGGCCGTCGCGGTCGTAGACGTACGTAGCAGCGTAGGCCAAGCGTGCCGCTTCCGCACGGTAGGTGCAGTTCCACGTACCGACAAGATAGTGCAGCCCGGCGAGCGGGGCCTCCAACACCGCGGCAACCACGAGCGATGCGAGCATCACGACAATACCCCCATTGTGGAACGAGATTCCCTAATCCGGACGCGCCTTTCGGCGCCATGTCGCTGGGTTTCCCGCCGAAATGACGCTCGATCGCGCTCCTTAAGTAGACAACGAGCCAATAGATCAACGCCCGGTCCGTTAGCGGAGCGGGCGTTCTCTATCAGCCGATTAAGCGATCCACGCTAGTGCACCTTGAATCGGGCGTTAGGCTTCTGCAAACCGAGCCTGACTGACCGCCCCTGCGGGCGCCGCTGCGCGCGCGTGGGCGAAGACGAGCGCATGGCCGATGAGGTACGTCGGAACGAGCACCAGCGGAATGAGGGCCCAGGGCAGCGTTGTCATCGCTGCCGACCCGACCCCCGCGTGGATGATCTGCAGCGGCGAGCCGCTTGCCGACATCGTCCCGAGCGACACGGCTACGATGAGATCGAGCGCACCAAAGATATTCCACTCGAGCACGCGTACGTCACGCGGATCTCTCGCCGCCAAACGCGCGACCGGGAGAGCGAAAAGCGCTGTGATGACGTCGCCGATGCCCGCGAAATAGGGAAACGGTCCGCTCATACGACCGGCGACGGCGGCGATAAGCATGAAGACACCGAGCACCCGCATCGCGTTGAGCGTGATGATCAAGGGCGCCGGAATAGCCATCATCGCAGCGCGCACCAGCGCGGACGTCGCGGCGAGCCCTGCCGCAACCAGCGGTAGCACGAACAGTATGGGCAACACGAGCGGCGAACCGGCCACTACGCCAGAACCGGCCAGCGACACGACCAAGGCGATCCAGGCGCCGATGCCCGCAGCTAACGTAAGGCGCGAGCCCTGGCGGATCGGCAACGAGATGAGAAGCGCCGCGAACAGCGTCCCAGCCGTCGCTCCGAGGGTCAACGTACGAAGGATGTCGAGCATGGGGTTCCTCACTTTCCCGGTATGTTACTTGCGTGACACTAGTGACTGTAGCATATTGACTTGCGTGATGCAAGTATCTATACTTGGAGCATGCGACATGCCAGCTTGGCCGCTCAGCCGTGCCCGATCGCCCGAACGCTCGACCTCGTGGGAGAGTGGTGGACGCTCCTCATCATCCGCGACGCTATCCTCGGAGCTCGGCGCTTCGAGGATTTCAAAGCGACGGGCATCGCCGACAACATCCTGTCTGCCCGTCTGAAGAGACTTATCGAAGCCGGCATCCTCAAACGGCGGCGCTATCAAGCGCACCCGGACCGCTACGAGTATCTGCTAACGGAAAAAGGCCGCGCGTTCGGTCCAGTCGTACTGGCGCTACGCACGTGGGGCAAACGCTTCACCAATGGACCCGACAGGAGCCACATCGTCCACAAAGCCTGCGGCGGTAACGTCGAGATCGGTTTCCACTGCGCGAAGTGCGACCAGGAAATAGGTAGGTCGGAGATCGTCCCCGGACGCCTGCACGAAAATGCAATTGCTTAAGTGCGACTGATGCCCGAAGACACGATACGTGCGCGATTTTGTGGCGTGTCGTTCGGGGACCGACGCCGTCGATCACCCACGCACCTGCGACAGCGCGACGTCGTTATAATGGGGCGTTATCCGTGGTAGTGCATCGTGACGGTCGCTGCCGCATTGGCCGTCGGCTCGACCGATGTGAGGCGAACACCGATGTCGCCTCCGCTCACCACGTTGATCGTCACCGCTAGCGAGAAGTTCCCATTGGAGTCGGCAGTGACGTCCGCGTTGTACGAACCGGTGCTGACCGTGAAGTATCCGCCCATGTTCGCCGTACCGACTGCCGCGATGTGCACGAGCGAGTTCGCCAGCGTCGTGCCGGTGACGGTGAACGATCCCCCGACGGTCGCGCCATTCGTCGGTGATACGTTCGTGATGTAGTTTTGCACGCCGCTCGTTCCAGACGTGAAACTCCACGACCGGTCGAACAGGTTGCCGTTGACATCCTTACCCGTCACATGAACGGTATGCGTGTTCGCTTCGAGATCGTATGGCGGCGAGAAAAGGAAACCGGTCGCCGAGACGTAGGTCGTGCTCGATACGTCTCGGCCGTCAAGTGAGATACGAACCGAATTGGGATCCACCGCGCTGCTGAAACTGCCAGACACCGCGGGTCGTTTTGCCGACACGACGCTGTTCGGCGCGGGTTGCAGGTTCGTTATGCGGACGGCGTACGACGGCGTCGACGTCGGTTGCGGGCCGCCTGACATCGTGATCGTGACGGTCGACGAGGTGTTATCCCAGTCGACGTTTGCTCCCAACGCCTGCGACACAAAGCGCAACGGCACGAGCGTGCGATCTCCGACCAGGAACGGTGCGACGTCGATCATCTCTTGGGCGCCATCCACGATGGCCACGTTCGAGCCGATCTTGAGGCTGATGGTACGGCCATCGCCCGTTGCGTTGATCACGCCGTTGTCGTATACGACGCTTGCGCCGAGCCGCTCAAAAACACCGCGAAGAGGGACGAACACGCGACCCGATCGCTCGACCGGCGGCTGATCGAAACCCACTTGTTGGCCGTTGACGACGACCGTGATATCCTGGGCTTGCGCCGGTGCCGGCGGTGTCGAAGCCGACGCGATCGCGATGACACTTACGGCGAACGCGCAGCCAAGCTTTTGCATGATGCTCATGCCATGTATCCTACCCCTCACGACGTTCAAGAAATCAGGCATAAGGCCGCCGGTTTCGCGTTTTGTTGGTTCGGGTAGAGCGTATCTAGAAGCCTGCACGCCACGATCGGGAATGGGTGATATGCCTGCGAAGAAGAAAGCGAAGGAAAAGAGGCCCGAGACGAAGTCCGGAGGAGCTCGAAAGGCTAAAACAATCGCTGCGAAAGTGTCGAGGTCGCCGAAGAATGCTGCAGCCGTAGCGACGGCAGTGGCCGACGTTGCCGACGCGCTATCCGGAAACAAACGCAAGCCGAAGGCATCCGAAAAGAACGGATAGCCGCCCAATACCTTCAGATCGTGGGCGCCCCTCGACTGCAGTCACGACCGAATCGGTCGTTGACTAGGCTCGGCTTGTAAATAAGGTGCCAACCAATTCCGGAGAGCCTGAGAGCTACTAATTCTGACGGCAGGGAACGAGAAACCGCGCAATCGTGCTGGGAGGTTTCATTTCAACCTTGACGCCGTAGGTGATCAGAGGTTCGAGACGTCGCGCTCACTACTCAGACCTTCAGCGCTTCCTCCACCGCTAACTCTTCCGACCACGCGGCGCGTTCGGCCCCGAGTTTTGCGATCTCCGGTTCGCCGAGTTTCTCGCTCAGCCCCGTCATCAGCTTCTCGACGCGATGCCGAGTGCGTGCTGGCCCTTCAGCGCCCATTTCAGGCCTTCGCGCACGGTGGAGCGCGCGTCGTCGATCTCGCCCGCAGCGATGCAGTATGCGCCGACGTTCGTATAGTCTATTGCGAGTCGCAACGGCTCTTTGCCACGGCTGTCGATCGCGAGAGCCTCGCGCACGAGGCGGAGCGCTGATCGACGCGCTCGTCCGCAAACTCGAGTTCAGCGAGGTTGGCGAGTACTACGGATTCGTTCGGTCGACCCATTTGAAAAAGCGCAAAGGATTTTTCGCAGAGAGCCCACGCCGCTCCACCC
>Ga0102924_1007145_pt1 | contig 10303 bp, 10 predicted proteins | sample PaiPotPPM11metaG_FD_80116 | JGI IMG/M metagenome (GOLD analysis project Ga0102924, IMG submission 80116) | Iron sulfur acid spring bacterial and archeal communities from Banff, Canada, to study Microbial Dark Matter (Phase II) - Paint Pots PPM... ...
CCAGTGAGGTATCGGCACGTGGATGTTCGTCACGCGAAACTAACGTAATCTCGCCTTTTTTTTGCGGGACCGGCACGTCAATCAGTTGACTTGCAAAGTAGCCTTGCTCGCTAGCGGCAACAGCTCGCTGATGGCTACGCAGTGCATATTGATCCTGCTCCTCGCGGCTGATCTTGTAGAGATCTGCGACGTTCTCGGCGGTCTCGCCCATACTGTAGGGATAGTACATCTCTGCGAGGCGAGGATTGACGAAGCGCCAGCCGATTGTCGTATCGTACATGCTGATATTGCCGCGTGGAAAAGCGGTTTCGGCTTTACCCATTACGAAAGGAGCGCGAGTCATACTCTCGACTCCACCCGCTACAAAGAGTTCACCTGTCCGGGCTATGATGGCCTGTGCGGCACTATTCACCGCCTGTAAGCCCGAGCCACAGAGCCGATTGACTGTCTGGCCTGCCACTGTCATCGGGAGGCCCGCAAGAAGTAGTGCCATGCGTGCGACGTTACGATTATCCTCACCGGCCTGATTCGCACAGCCCATAATGACATCCTCGATCTCAGCACCTTCAACCTGTGCACGGACGATTGCTTCGCGGATGACGAGTGCCGCTAGATCATCCGGGCGGACATCCTTTAAGACCCCATGATAGCGACCGATGGGCGTACGGACCGCTGAAAGGATAACGGCATCAAGAGAAGTCATGCGATGCTCCTTTGCGTCTTTTGTTTTTTGTATCTGCTCTCGTGATTTTAAACTGGTTTAAATTGCTCGAATGGCTGATGACAGCTGTCGCAGTAGGCGATAGCGCGACAAGGTGTTGGCCCGAAGACATTCTCCAGGGTGGTCTGTTGCGAGCCACAGTAAGGACAGGTCAGAGGATGTCCCATCAGTAGCGGAATCGCCTTACCATGCCCCATCATTGGAGGAGGTGCGATACCCACACTATGCAGCTTCTGACGTGCCTCCGCGCTAAGCATATCAGTATTCCAGGGCTCTTGCATCGTGATATTGACAGTAATCTGCGAGGCGAATGCGCGTAGACGCGCTTTGATATCCGTTTGAATACGATCTAGCGCAGGGCAACCTGCAAACGTCGGTGTAATATCGATCACAATGCTGGATGTTTGTGGGTCAATCTGAACGCGACGTACGATACCCATATCAATCACGGAGATCGCCGGTAGCTCTGGATCTGGCACCTCTTTGAGTGCCTCCCATACTTGCTCTTCATCTATTGTGGTTGGCATACTTGCATGCTCCTTTTCTGCGTTTGCTTGTACGCGCTCCTGGTGCTCTTCCACACATTACCACTGTGCTTGTGGATCCAGACGGTAGACCATCGTCATCTGTTCCCATAGCTCCATGAAATCCTGTACATGCTGTCCCTGTCGTCCACCGTAGCGCGGCTGGATGGTTGGCTGATAGACGTAAGGTATTGCTTGTTGGATGGTGTCGCTAGCGGGGGCCACTTCTATAAATGGAAAGGGTAGACGCGCACGACCAAAGGTAGCTTCGATACTTTCCAGCCATTCCTGTTCTAGCTGTTTGCTCGATCTGGATAAGATGCCAGCTTCAAGGAGCAGTTCTTCATCTTCGAATGGCTCGAAAAGACCGATTGCATCTGGCCAGAGGCTCTCTAGCGCTGCTGTAAGCAGGGCATGGGCTGTATTGTCTGGAGTATTGTTTGTCGCATGAGTGTTGGCGAGGCGATCTAGCCAGGTGGCTGTATGCATCAAGTGGTAGACCTCTTCGCGCTGGATCTTGCTGACGTCCTGGGCTAACGGTAGATAGGCGGAGTCTTTGAACGCTTTCAGGCGTACGTTATCTGCTGTATCGTAAAGGTATTGGCGTGCGATGGTAAAGGCCCAGTTGCCACGGTTCCGTTCGACAAGCTGTGCCTGGCGATACTCAGCGGGCTGACGGCCATATGCGAGCTGATCGGCGGTTGTGCCGATAATCGCGGCAGTCTCTTCATAGAAAAGGCGCGCATGTCCAATTTCGTCCTGCGCAATAGAACTGCACGCGACGTCCTCCTCTAATATTGGTGCAACTCCCGTCCATTCAGAGTCCCAATAGCCCAAAATAAACTCATCATCCGCGAGACTGAGGAGCAGCCTGGCGAGCGGTTGACGCAATGTTGGGGGAATTGCCTGTGGTGTAGCTATCGTAGCTATCTCATTCATGACGATTGTCCTCTTTGTTGTTCTGTTGTGAACTCTACACCTTCAGTGGTTTGATTGTGTTCACTGGATGAACGCTGGCGAGCGGTCCGTAGTTTGTCGCGGATATTGTAACCGTCCAGGCGACGATACGAACGATCGAGTGGCGGATGGAGCAAGTCAGTATTATTCAGTTCGATGATACTTTCACGTGGACAGAGCCAGAGGCGAGCCGGGTAGGGCACGTCAGATAGCACTCTACCAGTCGTCAGTTGTTGTGTAGCTTCTGCGAGGTTCAGTGGAGCAGGAAGATCGTATAGCCACTCCATTGGTTTCCCTGCTACCTGCTGTCCGAATACTGCGAAGATTACTGCTTGCTCGTGTGCCGTTTGATCGGGTTGTGGCTGTTGATAACGAGCCTGCTGATAACATGCCTCGCTCAAAGGATGCGCTACAGGATATGCTGTATCCTGGATCTCCCAGAGCTGGGTACGAGCGATAATCCAGAGGCGATCGCTCTCCTGACGGCGACCATAGAACTCACGCGCGTAATGGACTGCGAGTTCAGTATCAGGTGCACGGAGGTTCCCGCCATGGTGTGGAGCGTTGTCGCGTTTGAGATCCTGTTGGAAGACTTCGAAGACGTCGTCACCTGCATCCTGCAGCGTAGCTCCCTTGCTCGCTTGTTGCATTATCCATGTACCTCTTCTTTTAATGGCACATGGCCTGTGGTCGCGTGCTGCTGGCGCTGTGCCATACGATATGCCATCAGGTCACGTACCCACTGCCCCTCTTCGTATGTCATACGCCGGAAGCCAATGCGTTCTTCGGAGGCTGGTCCTTGATTGTGGGCGATGGCGCGCAGTGTGGCCCAATCTGGTTCGCTATAGAGCCAGCGTTTGTGTTCAGTATCGTAGCGCAGCTGGGGATCAGGAATGATTAAGCCGATTTCGCGTAGCCGAGGAACCTGTGCGTTTAAAAACTCCTGACGTAGCTCTTCATTCGCCTTCGCTTTGATATGCCATTGCATGTCGCGGTCTTTCTCCGCTGGTGTATTGGGACCATGGAAGACCATCAGCGTAGGCCACCAGCGATCGAGCGCCTCCTGGGCCATAGCGCGCTGCACAGCAGTCCCATTCATGAGCGTAATAACGATGTCTCGCCCGTGCATCATATGGAAGGACTCTTCCCAGCAGATCTTCTGCATCGTACGCGCATAAGGCGCATAGCTACTATCGCGTAGTGCGTGCTGTGAGACAATGGCGGCTGCATCAACCAGCCAGGCGATCATACCGGTATCGGCCCAGGTTTTGGTTGTATAGTGAAAGGTATTATGGAACTTGCCTTTGCCTGCAACCAGATCATCCAGGCAGGCATTGCGTGTTTTACCTAGATCTTCTACTAAGCGATACAGCAGCTCAGCATGACCAGCCTCATCTTGAATCTTTGCAGTCAGCGCCAGTTTGCGTTGTATTGTAGGCGCACGCATGATCCAATCGCGTTCTGGCAAGACACCCATCAACTCAGAGTTCGCATGCATCTCAATAAAACGGATTAAGGACTGGCGATACTCAACAGGCATCCAGTCTGTCGCCTCAACCTTCCCACCATTCTGCACGTAAGAACGGAATTCTTCTACCCGTGCCTCATCCTGTGCATCAGCGCTTGTCTCTGTCATAAAGCGGCCTCCTGTGGCTGCTGGCATGAACGTGTTTACATGAAAGGAGGTAGCTGGCCTCTCTACTACAAATACTTATTTTAACGATCGGTATAATTATAAACAACTACGCACGGGAAAGCAATATAATGAGTAGTTAAATTCATTCAACAGGTAGCATTAGCATAGTAATGAAGCATATGTGTTGTGATTGTGTGACTACACTAAATTTTACCAGCTGGTAAAATAGACTGTATAAGACATTGACTTCTCACCCTGTATCTTGTAAAATTTTACCAGTTATTCAAAATCGACGGAGATTATGAGTGCTAAGGAGAACGCCATATGGCTGTCACAATGATCGTTCTTTATAGAGAACCCCCCAATCGCGAACAGTTTGATACGTACTATTCTGGTACACATATCCCTCTGGTTCAGAAGATGCCTGGCCTGTTCAAGGTGGAAGTACAACGTTTCACTGGCCGTGAGGCCCCATTCTACTTGATGGCGACCCTCTACTTCAACGATAAAGATGAGCGTAAAGCTAGTATGAACTCGCCCGAAGGACAGGCTGCCAGTGCTGATGTAGCAAACTTTGCCGCTCCTGGTACCTATGCCATTGCGTTTGCTGATGTCATATAGTTTGTTCTTGCTAGCTGTTGTAGCAAGCTAAACGAACTCAGGTCTACGCGTAATGATAGTAAGGGAGAACGTAAATTTCTCCCACCTTCCTTCAATGTATCAATGCATCAATGTGTATTCATTGTTATGGATATAAAATCGCTGTTTCTCATGATAGAGGGAGTGCGTAATGGCAAACACAGCCCAGGAGCAGAATGAAGGGTTTCAGCCGCCGCAGCCCACGCGACAAACCTTACAGGCGACCTCGTCTACGTATTTTTCTCAACCCTTTAGCGTCCTGGCTCCCGATGGCACACCGCAACCAGGGATACAGATTGAGGAGTCCGCTGACCTCTTGCTCAAGATGTATCGTTGGATGGTCTATGGTCGTATCTTTGATGCTCGCCTGCTGAATTTACAGCGGCAAGGGCGTATGTTTACCTATGCTCCGATCATTGGTCAGGAGGCTGCTCAGATTGGCAGTAGCCTTGCGCTGCGGCAAGAAGATTGGCTGTTTGGTTCATATCGCGATGGATTAGCTTGTGTTGCGCATGGATTGCCGCTGGAGCATGTGATCCTCTTTTTTCGTGGTCATCCTAAGGCGATGATGGTTCCCCCCGACGTCAATGTATTTGGACAACAGATCGGCATCGCGGAACAGATTCCGCATGCGGTCGGTGTCGCGTGGGGGATGCAACTCCGTAAGCAACGTTCTGCGACGCTGGCGTTATGTGGAGATGGTGCCACCTCTGAGGGAGCCTTCCATGAAGGTTTAAACTTCGCAGGTGTGCTTAAAGCTCCTTTTGTGCTGGTCTGCCAGAATAATGGCTTGGCTATCTCGGTGCCACGTGCAAAGCAAACAGCGAGCGAGACGCTTGCACAGAAAGCCTTAGCCTATGGGATCGCTGGTCGTTACGTCGATGGCAACGATGTCATTGCCATGTATCGTGAGGTACGTGCAGCCCTGGAGCGGGCGCGTCATGGTGAGGGTCCAACCTTGATTGAAGCCGTCACCTACCGTTTAGGTCCTCACTCTGCCTCTGATGATCCCAAACGCTATCGCAGTGATGCTGAGCTCACGATGTGGCAGGATGAACGTGATCCACTGGCTCGCTTGCATGGATATCTGCTGCATGCGGGACTCTGGGATGAGCAGCGTCAGCAGCAATTAGCGTCCGAATTGCGTGATGAGATAACGCATGTCATCTCAAATGCCGTGATGGAGCCGTTCCCAGAACCTGAGGCACTCTTTGATTATGTTTATGCTACCCCTACCCAGACGCAGGTAGAGCAGCGCCAGGCACTCTCCGCAACGTTGCAATCCTCTAAAAAGGGAGTAAGATTTCCATGACACAGCGCAATCTGATTGAGGCGGTCAATGACGCGCTTACCGTTGCGATGAGTGAGGATGAGCGCGTGATGATTATGGGCGAAGATGTTGGGCGTAACGGTGGTGTCTTTCGGGCGACCAATGGTCTGATAGAACGCTTTGGTGATGAACGTGTTGTAGATACCCCCCTCGCTGAAGCAGGGATTGTTGGTTCCGCTATCGGTCTGGCCGTCTATGGACTACGTCCGGTTGCTGAGATCCAGTTTCTTGGCTTTTCAATGCAGGCGTTTGCGCAACTACTCTTGCAGGCCGCGCGTATCCGTATGCGTTCTCTTGGTCGTTTTAGCTGTCCGCTCGTGTTGCGCGCTCCCTTTGGCGGAGGTGTGCGTAGTCTGGAACTACATTCTGACGCACTTGAAGCGCATTTTGTGCACACGCCGGGCTTGAAGGTCGTCGCACCCGCGAATCCCTACGATGCAAAAGGCTTGCTACTGGCTGCTATCGAAGATCCTGATCCTGTCATCTATCTGGAACCACTGCGTGGCTATCGTGCTGGTCGTAGTGAGATCCCTGATGGATACTATACAGTCCCGCTGGGTAAGGCAGCAATTGTACGTGAAGGGACAGACGTTACTGTGATAGCGTGGAGTGCTATGGTCGCAGTTGCCCTGGAGGCTGCTGAGATGCTCGCTGATGAGGGGATATCACTCGAGGTAATAGACCTGCGTACTCTTGTTCCATTGGATACCGCAACGATTGTGCGTTCAGTGCAGAAGACGGCACACGCCATCGTTATTCATGAGGCTCCAAGAACCGCTGGCGTCGGTGCCGAGATTGTAGCGCAGATTAACGAACGCGCACTCTACTCGCTAGAGGCTCCGGTTGCACGGGTTACCGGCTACGATATCATTCCACCGGCAGGGATGGAAGACAGTTATCTGCCCAACGCTACCCGTGTCATGCAAGCTGTACACGCCGTCCTTGACGAGCAAGAGCCATAGTCGCTATCATAACCAGAGGAAAAAGACCGTGTGAAGCGGTCGTCAATACTCTTTAGAGTTTCTGAAGGGGTCATCATGACTGTGCAGTTTCAGCTTCCCGATCTGGGTGAGGGGATTACAGAGGCCGAAGTGGTACGCTGGCTGGTCCAGCCTGGTGCACAGGTTGCACTTGACCAGGAGATTGTTGAGGTGCAGACTGATAAAGCACTGGTTGCGCTCCCTTCTCCGTTTGCAGGTATCGTCTCTGCCTTAAATGTGGCAGAGGGGCAGACCGTCCTGGTCAATACTGTGTTGCTGACGCTTGAAGAGGAGACGAGGGCTGATGAACTTGATATACAGGGGACATCTGGTATATCGGCTATAGCGGACCTACAGGTCGCTCTGCCTACGCTCACCTCAACAGCACTAAAGCAGCAAAATAGCATAGAACACGCAAATGGATATGCCAGTAACGTGCATGGTACTGGTAGTACGAGTAGTGTTGCAACTGTCGAGACGCCGCGTGTACATATGTTGGCGACACCGGTGGCGCGTCGTATGGCACGTGAACTGGGTGTCGATCTTGCAACTGTACAGGGAACTGGACCTGCCGGGCGCATACGTACTGCCGATATACAGCGAGCGGCGGCTCAGCAGCAGTCAGCACCTGTGGCGTCTGCACCAGTGAGGCCGGAGGTACCTGTCCCAATCGAGCCTCTCCAACCAATACGTGAAACTATGCGCGGAGAAGTCGATAGAAAGAGGCAAGCAGCAGGAGACGAGGAAGAGGAGCGTATCCCCGTGCGTGGTTTGCGTAAGCGGATCGCTGAGAATATGGTGCGCTCAGTTCAGACTATCCCTCAGGTTACCTCATGCATTGAGGTTAATGCCAGCGAGTTAGTGGCATTGCGTACTGCATTGCAACCGGAGACTGAGCGACAGGGAGTCAAACTCTCCTACCTCCCCTTTATTGTGAAGGCTGTCGTGCAGGCATTGCGTCTCTATCCTGCTTTTAACTCGATGTTCGATGAAAAACACAATGAGATTGTACGCAGGCATGCCTACCATATGGGTATTGCTACTGCAACTCCTGATGGCCTTCTGGTACCGGTTATTCAGCATGTTGATCGACTCACCATACTTGAGATTGCGCGTGAAGTGCAGCGGCTAAGCGAGCAGGGGAGAGCACGTACATTACAGATCCACGAATTACGTGGCAGCACATTTACGCTGACCAATTATGGTTCAGTTGGCGGCTTCTTTTCAACTCCGATTATTAACCCGGGCGAAGCGGCTATTCTTGGTCTTGGCAAGATAGAGAAACGCCCATGGGTTGTTGATGATCAACTTGCCGTCTGCCCGGTCCTTCCGTTATCGTTGACCGTTGATCATCGCCTGATCGACGGAGAAGAGGCGATGCGCTTTCTAAACACTATTATTGCACTATTAGAGCAACCGAACCGTCTTATGCTTACCATGCGTTAGCGCTACTGTTGTAGCGTACTGTTTCCTGTAGCGTACACCTCTCTGGCATGCGTCAGAGAGGTGTTTTTTTTAGTGTATTTTCTGTGTTATAAGGATCTGCATGTGCAGATTTTTGCACGCTCAATTATTGACTGATTCTCAAAATGGTCACTGCACGAATAAAGTAACTTTATACGTAACATTGTATTTCTATGTAGTTTATGTTATATTTATGATACTGAATCGTCCTGAGAAGATTCTGTGCCTGCAAGTTTTTTTATTAGTAGAGTGAAAGGATGCATGATGCATTATCCCGTTCGCTCCGCCACTCGTCCGTTATTCTATAGTGTACTGATCGCATTGCTTTTATTTGCTGTAACGCTGCTTTATAGTGCACAAACGGTAGCGACGAAAAGCTTGAGTACAGGGCATATTGGTGCTGATGGCGGCCACGCTCCAATATATCGTGTCTATGGCAAGCAAGCCCCCACCCGGGCTGATTGTCTGGCAACTGGTTACCCCTGCTATACCCCGCAAGATCTACAGACAGCCTATGATGTAAATCCGTTGTTAAGCAAAGGATTTACAGGTAAGGGTCAGACCATCGTCATTATCGACTCGTATGGTAGCCCGACTGCTCTGGCGGATCTTAAGCATTTTGATGCTGACTATGGCCTGCCTGATCCGCCATCGTTCCAGCAGTTGTCGCCGCTTGGTTCCGTGCTGTTCGATCCTACCAATAGCGACCAGCAAGGTTGGGCTGTTGAGACATCGCTTGATGTTCAGTGGGCTCACTCGATGGCACCAGGCGCAAGTATTGTGGTTCTGACAAGCCCGGTCAGTGAGACTGAGGGTGTGCAGGGATTGCCTCAGTTCTTGCAATTGGAACAGTACGCTGTCGATCATCACCTGGGCAAGATCATCTCACAGAGTTGGAGCGCGACTGAGAACACCCTGTTTAGCCCCGCCGGTGAGCAGCAAGTTCTTGAGCCGTTTAACAGCTTCTATGAGCGCGCTGCGCTTGAGAGCCATGTTTCTATTTTTGCATCCACTGGAGACTCTGGTTCTTCCAATCCTGATGTGAATGGTAATATCTATCATGAGCCTACTGTCGGTTTTCCTGCATCTTCGCCCTGGGTGACGGCAGTCGGTGGCACTTCTCTGTATACTGATGCACAGGGCAACTATCAGTCGGAGAGCGTTTGGAATGAGAGTGCTCTTGGTGGTGGCGCTGGTGGTGGTGGTATCAGCCAATACTATTCTGAGCCACTCTATCAGAAATTGCTGCCTGCCAGTGATCAGAAATTATTGAATGGTCATCGTGGTATTCCTGATATCTCTATGGTAGGAGATCCATATACCGGTGTGCCGCTCTACCTGGGCTTCCCTGGTATACCAGCTGGCTATTACATCTATGGTGGAACCAGCCTGAGTTCTCCGCTCTGGGCCGGTCTGACCGCCGTTGCGAACCAGTATGCAGGCCATCCGCTTGGTTTCCTGAATCCTAAGCTATACCTGTTGGGAAGCAATAGTCATGTGTCTAAATACTTCCTCCACGATATTACCACTGGCAACAATGCGTATAATGGTATCCCTGGTTACAATGCAACTCCTGGTTGGGATGCTGCGTCTGGCCTGGGCTCACCGATCGCTGCACAACTCGTTCAAGCTCTGAAATATACCCCGTAAGCAGCAGAGAGCAGTTGCTAAACAGGAAGGCCGCACGTTCATAAGCGTGCGGCCTTCCTGTTTTATTACGTTAAGTGCTAGAATTCGTAAGCCAGTATACATGGAGAGGTTTTGGTAATTGGTCCTACTTTGTTATTGCGCTACACTGTAACGTAGTAGATCCTGGCCGCGTGAGAAAAACAAGTGTTATTGCATGTCTGAAAGATTGAGATGCGTTTTATACAAGGGGAAATATGATTCAGCAACAAAACATCCAGGGTGAATATACGTTCCTGCCTCAGGAGCATATCCTTTTCGGTGCTGGCAGTTCAGCGCGTTTAGCGGATGAGGTGAAGCGACTTGGAGGCACTCGTGTTGTCATTATCACCGGTCGCTCACTTGCTACGAAGACCGAGGTAATTC
>Ga0102924_1007147_pt1 | contig 10301 bp, 13 predicted proteins | sample PaiPotPPM11metaG_FD_80116 | JGI IMG/M metagenome (GOLD analysis project Ga0102924, IMG submission 80116) | Iron sulfur acid spring bacterial and archeal communities from Banff, Canada, to study Microbial Dark Matter (Phase II) - Paint Pots PPM... ...
CTGGGCTTCTCGGTGCAATATCCCAATGGTTGGGTCACAGCCGTGGATAGCGGCAAAACCACGGTTTCAATCTATGATACCAGTCGTACCGACCAGTTTATCGTCCTCATAGCAAGCAATGCAAATAATGTGAGCCAATATCTCCAGCAGGAGGCCAGCAAATCTGGCATGACCAATCAGCAAACGAACCTGCCGACTTTAGCGTTTGGCGGCGCTTCCTGGCAGCAGTTGAAGGGCAATGTCCTGGTCAGTGGAGCCAGCTATACCGAAACGATGCTGGCGGCTGCTCATGGCAATGGCCTTGTGGTGATCATGCAATTGGCTCCGCAGACAACTTATAGTCAGGAAGAACAACTCGTCTTCTCGTCAATGCGCTCGTCCTTCCAATTCCTCTCATGACGGTTCCTTCACCTGCATCGATATGGTATACTATGCGCAAATGATGTTATATCATATCCGGATCATAAGAGACTTATGTAGCTGCGCAATTCATTGCGCCAGGGTCCGTAGGGGCTAGATTTATCGCGTCCAGAGTGGACCAGGCGCAATGAATTGCGCAACTATACGAATCCGCCGGATTTGATAGTATGCGAGGCTGCCCAGAAAGTATCGAGTGTTCATATCTTTTCTTCGGTAAGAAGGGAAGCCTCGTGAGATTGAGAAAGGAGGATGTAGCGCCGGTTTTTTGCGCTGCATACAAACAATCGCCATTATGGAAGATATTCGCTTTGAACGGCACTTTCGTACCCCTTATTCTGAGGGATACTACATCATGCAAGGCAGCAACTTGCAAAGTAGCAATCGGCTTGGCACCGTCGATATTCACTTCACCAACACGGCAGTCCACGGAACCCTTATTTTAGAGCGCGAGCTTGCCGAGGCCGATTTGACCAAACTGATCGAGCAGATCGATGAAGACCTCGTCCTTTCGGCGGATATGCCGCGGGAAGATTTTCTTGTGAGCGTCTATGTTGGGAAGGATGTCGGTTTCTACAGCGACGAATATTTTGCCGAAGAAACCGAAAATGGTCTGGGCTTTGTCGAGGACGAGAGCTAATTTGCTCGTCCGGCGCTCAATCTTCGAGGAGGCCGCGCCGCATCGCATATTTTACCAGTTCGGCGCGGCTATGCAAGTTGAGTTTGTCCATGACGTGCGTCCGGTGGGTATCGACTGTCTTAGGGCTGATGACGAGGCGTTCCGCAATCTGATTGTTGGTATAGCCCTCGGCAACGAGCTCCAGGGTCTCCTTTTCGCGCTCCGTCAAGTTGTTGTAGCTATCCTTTTCCTCACCTGTGTGAACCCGTTGCAGATAATCGCCAACGATAACAGATTGCGCGCTCGGTGAGAGATAAAACTGCCCGCTTCGCAGCACATGCAGCGCGGTAATCAGTTCCGTGTCGGCAGCTTCTTTGAGGATATAACCAGAAGCTCCTGCCCGCAGCGCCTGGAAAACATACTCATCATTCTCATGCATTGTTAAAACCAGCACCTTGACCTCTGGCGCAATCCTTTTTATTTGCCGCGTGGCTTCGATGCCGCCCATATCCGGCATAGTAATATCCATCAGGACGATATCCGGCTGCAGATGCATGGTTGCGTTGATGGCTTGTTTGCCATCCTGAGCCTCGCCAATCACTTCCATATCTGGCTGCGCGTTGAGCATCATCCGCAATCCGGCCCGTAAAATCGTATGATCATCAGCCAGCAAAATGCGTATCCTCGTACCCATACAACACCTCGTATTATTCTATGAACGCCGTATCTTCTATCTCGCCTCCGGCTGTTTCAGCGGCCTGAAAGGGAATATCCGCCTTAATAGTTGTGCCATGTCCAATCTCTGATGTGATACTCAGTGTGCCGTTAAGCAACACGGCGCGTTCGTTCATGCCAACCAGCCCCAGGCCGCGATCCTGATAGGGATTTTTCATCACGCTGTCAACGTCGAATCCCTCGCCGTCATCGCGAATCAGCACATGAATGGCCTGGCTATCTTCTTTCATTGTGACCTTGATCTTGCGCGCTTTCGAGTGGCGGGCGGTATTGGTCAGCGCCTCCTGCATGATACGATAGAGCGCTGTTTCAACTTCTGTGGGCAATCGCTCCTTGAAGCCGCTCGTCCGCAAATCCACGGCTATTCCGCATTTCTGCTGGTACTCTTTGATATACCAGCGCATGGCCGGAAGCAAGCCCAGATCGTCCAGCGCGCTTGGTCGCAAGTCGATGCTCATATTGCGTATCGCCCGCAGCGTCTGATGCGCCAATTTGCGCGTCTCGGCGACGCGTTCGTGCGCTTCCTGTGTCGTTACCGATTCTTCCAGGACAGCCAGGCTGATCAGCAGCGATGTGAGCAACTGGCTGGTTTCGTCATGCAGCTCGCGGGCAATACGTTTGCGCTCTTGTTCCTGGGCGTTGATGATCTGGCTGGCGCGGAAGCGGGTCGCGTTGTCAATCGCTTCCAGCATGGTATTAAACGTGCTGGCAAGCTGGTCTGCTTCGGGATCAAGGCCGCTGAGTGGGGCGCGCAGCGCGTGTTCTCCCGCCTGGACGCGCCGCATAACCTTGCCCAGGTCAATGAGCGGGCGAAAGGCGATCTGGAGAACTAAGAAGTTGATAATCACGCTGACAAGCAAGCCGGCGATGATAAAGAGAACAAGTGAAGTAGGCGTGGCGACGTTTTGCTGATTATTGTGCAGATTAGAAGCCAGCCATGTGCCGCCTGTCGCGCCAATGAAAATGATCACGCTATTGGCAAACAGGACTTTATACAAAACCGGCAAGCCGAGAATGCGCTGGAAACCCCGGCGGCGGCGTCTCGGCTCGTGATATTCGATGCTAGAATCGGCCATAGTTGTATGCTCTTTGTGGATGGATCACATCATTGTCTGCCCATATTGTATCGATTGTTACGCCCGACTGTCAAATAGGTTCTCCAGGGCGACCTTTGCGGTCGCCCTTGGAACTGGCCCCAGCCTGCTATGAGGATGATACCTGCAACATGCCGATCATGTCGCTCCCAGCCTCGGTAAACCACAGCGTATGATTGGCGACGATGATGCCCAGCGGTAGGCTGCCAGCCGTGGGGATGGCATAATACACGAAACGCTTTGAGCTTTTATCGAAGCTGGCGATGGCGTTTTGCGCTGAGACAGTGATCCATATGGTGTTGTCCGCGCCAATAGCCACGCCGTAGATGCCGCCGCCACCGCTGTTGTCGTGGGGCGCGTAGTACGGCGTGAATGCCGTTGTTTGTGGGTCGAAACTGAGCAGCAGGTTATTGGAAAACGACGTGATCCAGAGCGTCCCCTGTTGATCACTGGCGATCTCCATTGGCGCGCTCGTAGGGTGCGGCAGGCTATAGTACGTGATCGTGCCGTTACGCGGGTCGAGGCGACCAATGCGATTCCCGCCTATCTCGGTGAACCAGATCAGCCCGTGCGGATCGACGGTGATGCCGTAGGGATCGATCTGCTGCTCTTGCGCGCGCTTTGTCCAGAGCGGGAATTGCGTGATATGCCCTGTCGCCGGGACCAGTTTTCCCACTGCGCCCGCGTTGAGTTCGGTAAACCAGATGTTGCCGCGGGCATCGATGGCGAGGTCGTTGGGCGCGCTGGGCAAGGTGAGCGTTGTTTTGGCGTTGCTGGGATCAGGTACGGTCATCGAGGGTAAGGGATAGATTTTGAATTGGCCGGTTTTGGGGAAATAGTTGCCGATATAGTCCGCGTATTGCTCGGCAAACCAGATCGTATCATCGGCGGCGACTTCTATTCCCATGATGCCTGACTGCCCGTGCGGGGGCGTAATCTGCTGGAACGCGCGCGTGCCTGGATCGAAGACGGCCAGCTTATTGCGGTTCATCTCGCCGAACCAGATGCGCCCCTCGTGATCAATGGCCGGGCGCATCAACCCGTCGTTTGACTGCGGCAGCGGATACTCGCGAAAACTACCCGTGCCGGTGATCGCGGGAGGCGATGCCGCTGGCCGCCCAGGATAGGTGTTTGTTGGACTGATGCAGGCGGCCAGCAGTATTGTCAGAAGCGATGCCAATAATAAGAGCGTCACGCGAAAGCGTATTCCAGGGCGACCGCAAGGGTCGCCCCTACCCTCCACGAATCGCCTTGAGAAGGAGGGTAGGGGCGACCCTTGCGGTCGCCCTGGCAGGTGCGATTCAAATAATTTCTTCATTGCTCTTGTCCCTTGAGCAGTGAACGAATGTCTAGCCAGCCATAAGCCACTTCTTCCAGAGAAACGCCGCCGATTTCAAACCGGTTGGTTCTGACGTAGTGACCGCCGAGTGACTCATAGAAGTGGCGCGCCGGAGTATTGTCAGCGAAGACCCATAACAGCATCGTGTCCAGTCCCATCGCAAGCAGGCTTTGCGCCAGCGGTGGAACCAGTTGTTTGCCGATGCCGCGTCCCTGATAGGCTTGCCGGATATAGATCGCGTACAGTTCGCCTTTGTAGACGGGATCATCTTCGCGATTTGGCCCGCCATCGACAAAGCCGACGATCTGTCCATCCTTGTCCTCTGCCACGAAGATCGCGAATTTCCCCGCGAGAGTGGCTTGAATCTGCTCTGTCCAGCGGGCCGTGCGTTTTTCATAGGAGAGCGAGGCCAGATGATCATCTGGCACGATGCCGCGATAGGTGGTGCGCCACGTATCGACATGCACCCTGGCGAGTGCGGCGGCGTCTTCTGGTGTTGCCTGTCTAATCTTCATAACGTGTCGCTTATTCTATGAATGTGCCGCGAACGCCATCATCAATCAGGTGTGAAAGATGCACGTTGACCAGCGTGTTGTGCCAGTCGCGCGTACCCGCTTCCGGCAACCCTGCGACCTCGACGCGCAGGTAGTTATCGGTGAGACCTTCCCAGCAGCCGTGCTTCTGGCCCTCGATCAGTACCGGCAGGGTTTCTCCCAAAAACTGTTCGCGGAAGCAGCGAGCATGTTCAGCGTTCAGGGCCAGCAGACGCTCGCTGCGCGCCTTTTTCACCTCATCCTTGATCTGCCCCTTCATGCGCGCGGCGGCAGTACCCTGTCGCGGCGAGAAGCGGAACACATGCGCCTTCGCGAAACGCAACTCGCTGGCAAGCTGATAGGTCTGCTCGAAATCCTCGTCTGTCTCGCCGGGGAAGCCAGTGATAATATCCGTGCTGATGGCAATGCCCGGCACAAGCTGCTTTGCCGTCATAATGATGGTGCGGTAGCGCGCGCTGTTGTAGCGGCGAGCCATGCGGCGCAAGATCGCGTCCGAGCCGCTTTGCATCGGCAGGTGCAGGTGGCGGCACATGCGCGGATTCTGCCACAACTCCAGCCATGACAGGCGAAAATCTTCCGGCTCCAGCGATGAGACGCGGATACGGGGCATCTCAGTCTCGTGCAGCAGCGCGGCGATCAGATCGCCCAGATCGCGCTCTTCATCATCGTCGGGATGATAGTCGCCCAGGTGAATGCCCGTCAGTACCACTTCCTGGTATCCGGCGCGTACTTTGCGCTGGACATGATCGACGATGGACGCGATGCCGCGGCTGCGCGATTGGCCGCGCACGTAAGGAACGATGCAATAGGTGCAGCGATTGTCGCAACCGTCCTGCACTTTCATCTGCACGCGCGTGCGCGAATGCAGCGCGTTGTGCGTCGTATCCGGCGTAAATGGCGAGAGCGGCGCGGGATTGTCAGGTTGTGGTTCGTCTTCCGTGACACTGAACAGAGCGCTGTCGCTGCCGATATGCTGTGCATCAAGCGGCAGCACAGGCAGCGCCGGATGCTCTGTGGCGGCCGGGAATGGTAAAGTAGCCGTGAGAGCCGCATCGTTGACTGTCCAACGTTCCTTGATCGCTTCCGTCAGCGTGTCCTTACCGCTATTGCCAACCACCAAATCGACGCCGGGCAGCGCGGCCACGCCTTTGGGGTTCATCTCGGCGTAGCAGCCGGTCACGACGAGCAGCGCGTCCGGCTGGCGGCGGCGTGCCTGGCTGATCATCTGGCGCGAACTGCGATCCCCCAGGTGCGTGACCGTGCAGGTATTGACGATGTAAATATCGGCGCTCTCTTCAAAGTTGCGTTGCACAAAGCCTGCCGCGCTCATTTGCTCGCTGATAGCCTCGCTGTCGGCCTGGTTCACCTTGCAGCCCAGCGTGGCGACGGCGAATGTTGTTTCTGAGTGTGATTGATTGGGCATAGCTCTCTGTTCTATCTTCTCCCGCTGTCAATTGGCTCTATCACCACGATTATAACGCAGCGTGTCAACGCAGAGATTCGGGGCGTCTTCGTCTTTACATTGATGAAGAGCTTTTTGCAACCTCAAGAATATACGGCAGAAGGTTACATGCTTCAGTTTCTCTGTCGCCTGGAGCGTTAGTTTTCTGCTATCAACTGCCCTGTATGCTGCGTCGGCATAGCAGCATCGGGTGAGACTGGTGATGCTGCCTGTTGCTGACTTGGAGGCGCTTCGTTGAGGATTTTCTGGATGTACGGCAGGACGAACCACATGCAGCCCGCGCCGAACAACGTGCCAGTAATCACGCGCAGTTCCCAGGTACTCTCGCGCAGGCCGAACATTTGCGTCAGGCCATCCCAGGCCATGGGCAGCGCCAGGATTCCCCACATCCACCAGGGAATGCCGGGCAAGCGTTTTTTCGTCAGGATGAAGACCAGCCCTGTTCCGAACATCGAGGCATAGATAGAAAGGTTGCGCGCGCAGAGGCCAAGTTGATGGCCGAAGATGTAGAACGAATGCGCCGGAATCTGGGCGCAGACGAAATGCAGGGCATAAAACAACGGCTTGGAGATGGCGTCCAGGCCAAAGTAGGAGAGGAATGGGATAGCAACAGCGATGGCTATAACACATCCGAGCGCGGTCGTAATGATATGCGCCCAGTAGCTTAGTAAAAAATTGCTGAAACGTAGAAAGAATCGCTCAAGAGCGTGTTTGCATACTGGCGCTAACAGTTGGACATTTTTTTTACGCGTGACTGATTGAATTGCCATATCTCAATCCTCTTATGCTCTGAAAAGCAAATGTTCTGCTATGGTATAGCGAATGCTCTGGCTAAATCGCGGTATTCTATGCGTCCCTCTAACAATGTCTCATCGTTAATGACGATCACCGGAATACGATAGCGATACTCTTCAAAGATGGCGGGATCGCTTCGAATGTCGATCTCGCTCAGATTATACATTATTTCCGCGGCAATGTCATCTAGCATATCGCGCGCTTCCTCGCACAGGTGACAACCAGCCTTCGTGTAGAAGATGACCTGCGGCGAAGCTGGTTCCTTGGGTTTGCTCACGCTTGTCGCTCCTGTATGCTCAAAATTGTTAGTATCATCATAACACATTCTTCATCTGAAAGTTGCCAGCGCCACTCAGTCATGTTAGAAGGCAAAAAAAATCTGTAGTTTAGACAGACTAGCTACAGATTAACGCAATGCGGGTATAGTTAACTTAGTCCTCATGATCGGGGTTATACCTTCTGCGACGCTGCTCTATAAAGGCGTTTAAATCTGAGCGAGATATCTGATAACGGCCAAAAATATCTTTGCTTGCTTGCAATTCTCCATTTTTGATCCATCGTCGTACTGTTTTCTCGTCTACTTCCATGGTGCGAGCCACATCCTTGATGGTCATCTGCTTATCGCTCATACGAACACTCCAATAACCTGATTACTTTGTCCTATTCTATACCATATAGGAGAATTGGTCAACTTTTGGGTAGACAGGAGTGGGCATGATATGTTATAATCTGGTATATGGGGTTAGTCGTACCCAGTATTTTGTCCTGTTACTAATGAAAATGCTGGCTAACGTGGTACGAACATGTTAGCCAGCGGTGAGAGTCCGACCCGTCGTTAACGTAACCTAGACTCTCAAGCGGGATGATATCTGCATAGGAGTCAGATGTCAAGCAAGCACAGAAGGAGCCTGGAACATGTTGAACCATGCAGAAACCACGAGTAGTAGTACCATTGTCTCTGTCGCCGTCGCTTGTAGTCACCCCCAAGAACTGGTTGCCAACTCTGTCCCCGCTCTTTCCGCAACCTCCGTCGCATCGCTTTCCGTCCTGTTTGAGCATCCCGATTTTCAACGGGGGTTTACGGATGGGCATGCAGAGTTCTTGGATAGTTATGAACCAGAACCGCTCACAGAAGAGGAGATGATTGAGGAAGTCGAGATGAACCTGAGTCGTCGTATTACCGAACGCTGCCAAAAAATCTACCAGAGCGAGGGATGGCAGCGGCAAGCCGGTTACTACCTCTACAATCTGGGTTTTGTGGTGGGAACCATTGATCAAGGCTTGACTTATGCACAGCGGTGAGGCTGGCATCAGAAGACAAGAGGCGGTGACATCATGCAACTGGTTGAACAGCACGTCATCAGCAAGAACGATCCACGCTATGCGGTGATTGATGCCGCTGCCTTTGCGTCCAAGAACCTGTACAATGCAGCGTTATATGAGGTCCGGCAAGCCTTCATCTTCCAGAAGCAGTACCTGAACTATCAGAAGATGGACAAGCGCATGCAGTCTCATGAAGCGTATAAAGCCTTACCAGCGAAAGTGGCACAGTGGGTTCTCTCAAAGGACTCCATGCTAACTGGGTCAGCTTCTTTGAGCAGTGCAAGGAATACAAGGAGAATCTGTCCAAATTCACGGGACGCCCACGCCTTCCCAAGTACAAACACAAGACAGACGGGCGCAATCTCCTCGTCTATACCGATCAGTCCATCAGTGCGCCAGCCCTGAGACGGGGAATTATCAAGCTCTCGATGTTGCCGATCACTGTTGAAACCAAACAGGACCCAACAACCATCAGTCAGGTACGCATTGTTCCCCGTCACGGTTATTATGTGGTGGAAGTGGTGTATGAGAAACAACCGATACAAGCCAATGTCGATCCTTCCTTCTGTGTGGGCATTGACCTGGGAGTCACGAATCTAGCGGCGATAGCATCAAACCGGGAGGGCTTTGTCCCTCAATTGGTTAACGGTCGTCCCATCAAAGCGTGGAATCAGTGGTACAATAAGCGCATGAAGGAACTGCGGAACAAATTGCCCAAAGATGAGCGGGATCGAGTCACAAAGCAGATGGAGCGCATCACCAACACGCGCAACCGGCGCATCAATCACTATCTCCACACGGCCAGTAAGCGCATCATCGACTTCCTGGTCAAAGAAGGGGTCGGAACCATCATCATTGGGAAAAATCCGCTCTGGAAGCAAGAAACCAGGATGGGCAAGCGCACCAATCAAAACTTTGTGCAGATTCCCTATGCGCGCTTTATTAACATGCTCACGTATAAGGCGGAACTGGTGGGTATCCAGGTGGAAGTCACCGAAGAGAGCTATACCAGTAAAGCCAGCTTCCTTGATCTGGATAATATACCGGAGTATAATCCAAACGATGACACAGTGCATGTCTTCAGTGGGAAACGCATGGGGCGGAGAAACCGTCTGTATCATACCAAAGACGGGTACACAATATGCGCCGATGTGAACGGAGCCTATAACATTCTCCGTAAACGTAGGCCTGATGCCTTTTCGAGGGCAAAGGGGGTAGCGGGCTATGTAGTTCACCCTGGACGGCTTGCCGTCTGAATCAAACAGAACGTGTTGAGTCAGCGTACACTATACTTTTTGGAACTATAATATAATGAAGCGTGTTGAGGACAATCCTGGCGGATGCAGCGAGGAAAAGCCGAAGGCGGCTCGCCAGGGGTTGGGTAGAACGGGCGAGCGGCTGGCTGCCGAAGAACTGGTGCGACGCGGCTACCGTATCGTGGAGCGCAACTACCGTTGTACGTATGGCGAGATCGATCTGGTGGCTGAAGACGGGCCGGACCTGGTTTTTGTCGAGGTCAAGACACGCCGTGGCAATGCGTATGGGCTGCCGGAAGAGGCGATCAACGCGCGCAAACGGCAGAAGCTGGTGCAAGTTGCTTTCTGCTATCTCGATGTACACGCCTGCGCGGATCGCTCATGGCGTATCGACGCCGTCGCGGTACAGATGAGCCAGCAGGGCAGACTGCAAGAAATCCGCGTGTATCAGCATGCCGTCAGTGAAGAGGCGTAGCGTTTTCATAGAGACATGAACTATTGGGAAGGATAAGGATATGGCAGATTTTGTAGAATCCGCGAAAAACTTTGTGAGTTCCGCAGTGAGCCGCACCAGTTGGGAAGCTCAGAAGCAGGGGCGCGTGCGCAGCAAGCAGAGCGAACTCGATAAGCTGATCGATAAGCGACGCAAGCTGCTCGATGACCTCGGCCAGCAGGCGATGAATCTGTACCAGCAGGGAATGCTGAGC
>Ga0102924_1007148_pt1 | contig 10300 bp, 6 predicted proteins | sample PaiPotPPM11metaG_FD_80116 | JGI IMG/M metagenome (GOLD analysis project Ga0102924, IMG submission 80116) | Iron sulfur acid spring bacterial and archeal communities from Banff, Canada, to study Microbial Dark Matter (Phase II) - Paint Pots PPM... ...
AGGCGTCGGGGTTCACCGCGGCACCCGCGTCCAGGCATGCACCCGCAGCAGCAGGATCACGCCGGCAATCTCCATTCCCAAGCCCGCGGTACAGAACAGATCGAAGGCCGCGGCGCGCGCCGCAGGGAACAGCAGGGCGGCCGCCACGGCAATCGCCCAGCCGGCCGGCAGTAGGAATAAAGCCAGGAGTTTCATGAGGGGACGTGTGGGGCGGCAGGCACCCGAAGCGCCGGCGCGCCGCGCATGGTTGGCAGTCTACGGCAAAACCCCCTGCCCGGCCCAGCCGTGCCGGCTTGCCATCAGGCAGCCCACCGTTCGGCCCGGCCCCCCACCGCCGGTCACCCGTGGAAGGCCCCCAAGGCGCGCCGCACAGCGCCCTCAGGACGTCTGCCGCAGGGTGGGGAGGGGATGCCGCGCGCCGTTCGGTCCGGTCAGTCGTCCAAGCGGTGCTCCCGTGGCCCGGGCAGAGCGCGGCTCGGTGCGGTGGGGAGGGAGGCGGGGGGAACGGAGCCGCGTGCCATTGTGAAGCGCGTTACCGGGACCCGTCGCTCGAATCGGAGTGATTTGCGTCGCAGTGGTAACCACCCGGCTGGAGCGCAGGATGTCGACGCGGTTGGTTAGCCCGGCCGGGTGGGCTGATGCCTGATAACACATCGCGGAGGATTGGGTTAGCCGAGGCACCTTGGTGTTCGCAATGCCCACCCTGCGGACCCGACGCCCGCAGAAAACTCCGCTTGACATGACTGGCAGGCGCTGGCCACAAGTTTCTGGGGTCCACCCCAACTTTTTGAATTCAGCGGTGAACAAATGAACAAATGGCCCGCCGGTCTTGGCCGGGCGCTACCGCCTGCCACTCCAGCCCTCGCTATTCTTGGGCGTCTGAACCGCCGAGTGCTTCCACCATCTCGGCGATCACGCGCAACTGGCCTTCTTCCGCCGATTCAATCACGATGGGCTCGTAGTCGGGGTTGGTAGGTTTGAGGACGATGCGGCTATGCCGCCATGAGTCCCCGGATGTTGCTTTCTGGCTCTCGTAGCGCTTGACCGTATAGCGTTCGCCGGTTTCAGGGTCCGTGGAATCCCGAAGCTGAACGAGGACGGTTTTGCCCTGGCGGGTTCCCGTTACCGGCGCCGCGAACAGGCAGTAGGAGCCGTCTGGGATGCCGGGCTCCATCGATTGGCCGACGACTTGGGCGACGAACATGCCGGGCCTCAATTTATGGTGGGTATCGATGTTGACCCAAGCCCAATCGCCGTCTTCGACGCGTTGCGGGTTGCTGAACGCGCCGGCGGCGGCCTGGAGGGAACTAGCGGAACGCAGTCCCGATAGGGGAATGGCGGCCGGCCTTCGATCAGCCGCAGACGAGAGGGGAGCGCTGCAGCCCTTTTGGCTGTTTGCGCCGTACGGCCCTCGGCAGCCGTCTTCAACTTCCGGTAGGCTTCGTTCGCCATCCACGACGTGACCTGCTTCTGGAAGGCGCTGTTGTTCATGAAGCGGACGAACATCTCCTCGTTCTGATCCAAGCGGTCCACAAAGAGCTTTTGCAGCAGATTGCCAAAGACCAGTTCAAATCGGTCCTTGGGGTTGACCGCGGCCGACTGCTGCACGCTCTCGTCAGCCATGGCCGCCTCGACGATCTGATCGAAGAAGAGCTGGTCGGCTTTATTGAAATCCGTCCCGAACCGGTCGTTCAGGATGTCGATGAGCTGCGAGAGCGCCACGGGCTGCTCACGCACCAGTGCGCTCCCCACTTCGGTGGGCCCGTCGAGCGGGCGCGGCGCGCCTTCCTGTAATGAAATCGAACCCTCGCTGATCTTCTGCAGGCGGTAGTATTCCAGCCGTACCTCGTCATCGAATTGATAGGCCACGCCCTTGCGGCGCGGCAGCTTTGCCGACAAATGGCGGACGAAGACGTAAAGGCGCTCAAGGTCCGAATCCTGGTACGGGATGACCTGGCTGAGAAAACTGTAAAGGCTCCGGAAGGCCTGAGCGTTGCTCCGCCACAGCTCCGCCTCGGCCTCGGTATCCCGCAGGAGCACGCTGAAGCGCGACACCGCGGGGTCGAGGGCGGCGTTCATCGCCTGATGGTCGGAAGGGCTCTGGCGCTCTTTGGGCTTGAAGTAAACCGCGCAGAACCGCTCAACCTCCTCGTTCAGGTAGACGCCAGAGGCGTCAAGCTCCGCCTTAATCGTGTACATTCGCGCCGGGTCAACATCTTCGCCCATCTCGGCGCCCTCGTAATACTGCTTGAAGGCCTCCCGGATCTCATCGCGGTCGTTGACGAAATCGAGAACGAAGGTGTCTTCCTTCAGCGGGTGGATACGATTCAGGCGGGAGAGCGTTTGGACGGCCTGGATGCCGGCGAGCCGCTTATCCACGTACATTGTATGCAGCAATGGTTGATCGAAGCCGGTTTGGTACTTTTCAGCGACGAGCAGAACCTGGTACTCCTGGGAAGCGAACCGCTCGGGCAGTTCCTTTTCCCGAATGCCCTCGTTCATCCGCTCCTCGGTGTAGGAGAGACCAGGAAAGTCGTCGTCCAGTACTGTTCCAGAAAATGCAACTAGCGTCCTTATCGGGTAGTTCTTGTCTTTAATGTAGCGGTCAAAGCTCAGCTTGTAGCGGACCGCTTCCAAGCGCGAGCCGGTGACGACCATCGCCTTGGCGCGCCCGCCGATCCGGTGACGGGTCACGGCCTGAAAGTGCTCGACCATGATCTCCGTCTTCTGCGCGACATTGTGGGGGTGGAGGCGCAAAAACCGCGCCAGCGCACGGGCCGCCTTCTTGCGCTCAACATTGGGGTCGTCCGCGCAGGCTTTGAGCAGCCTGTAATACGTCCGGTAGGTTGTGTAGTTCTTGAGCACGTCGAGGATGAATCCCTCCTCGATTGCTTGGCGCATCGTATAGCGGTGAACTGGTTGGCCGTTCCGTCCGAAGACGGCGAAGGTCTTGTACTTGGGCGTGGCGGTGAAGGCGAAGAAGCTCAGGGTGGCCTGTTGCGCCCGTTTGGCCATGCTGCGATAGAGTTCTTCGATCGCATCGTCGCCCTCTTCGGTTGCACGCCGCCGGGCCTCATCGGCCAGATCCTCGCCTCCCAAGACCTCCTTCAGATCTGTCGCGGTCTCGCCCCCCTGGGAGCTATGGGCTTCGTCGATAATCACGGCGCAACGGCGGGTTGGCAGCCATCCGCCTCCCTTTTCATTCCGCTCCTCCGCCATCTTCATGAGCTGACGTGAGACAAACGGAAACTTCTGGAGCGTCGTGATGATGATCGGGACCGCGCTCTCCAAGGCCTCTGCGAGCTGGCGGGAGCTTTCGTCGATCTTCTGGACCACCCCTTGCTTGTGTTCGAACTGGTAGATGGCGTCCTGGAGCTGCTTATCGAGGACGACGCGGTCGGTGATCACGATGACACTGTGAAAGACGCGCTCATCGGCCTCGCTGTGGAGCGATGCCAACCGATGGGCGAGCCAAGCGATGGTGTTGGTCTTCCCGCTTCCGGCGGAGTGCTCCACTAGATGGTTATGCCCCACGCCCTCTTGCCGGGCCGCGCCGGCCAACATTCGCACCGCCTGCAGCTGGTGGTAGCGGGGGAAAATCATCACTTCAACCTTGGCTTTGCGCCCCTGGTCGTCCCGCTTTTCTTCGACCTGAACGTGCAAGAACCGTGCCAGCAGATCGAGCAGACTGTCGCGCTGTAAAACTTCTTCCCAGAGGTACGCCGTGCGATAGGTACGGCCAGCCGGGTCGGGCGGGTTGCCGGCGCCACCGTCACATCCTTTATTGAACGGCAGGAAATGGGTCGAGGGTCCCGCCAGCCGCGTGGTCAGCAGTACGGACTCGGTATCGACGGCGAAGTGTACCAGCGTTCGGCGCTTGAACTCGAAGATCGGTTCGTGGGGATCGCGGTCGCGCCGATACTGCCGGCAAGCATCCTCGACCGTCTGGCCCGTCAGCGGGTTCTTCAACTCTACGGTGGCAATGGGAACCCCGTTAAGGCTGATTGTCACGTCCAGCGACTTCTCGGACCGGGGAGAGAAGTGGAGTTGGCGGGTAAGCGCCAGCTTGTTTTCGGCGTATCGCGCCTCAAGCTCTGGATTGAGCCCATGCGCCGCCTTAAAAAAGGCTACGCTCAGCGTGCGCCCGTAGCACTTGAAGCCATGGCGAAGCGTCGCGAGCGAGCCGTTCTCGTCCATCCATTTGCAGAGATCGGAGATGATCTGCTCGCCGGTTCGGTCCCCGTGCAGTGCTTCCAGTTTGGCCCACTCTTTGGGTTGTGTCTGGTGAATGAAGGCCAGCACCGCGCCGGGGAAGATCGCCCGTTCCCGATCATAGCCATCCGGCGAGTCCGATTCATACCCGTTCTGAAGCAAGTGCGCCTCGATCACCGTCTCGAAGGCCACTTCCTGGGTCCGCTTCATCGCTCTCCCCCGAGAATGAACCGGGCGCGTTCAATCCCGAGCATCTGGAAGGGGTTCATGAAGCGGATGCCCAGTCCGACGCAGGCGTCGGGGATCTTGATCTTTTTCGTTGATGACGACGGACGCTCGTGGGTCACAACCGTGTCCCCAGTGGTCAGAGCGTGCGTGACAAGGTAATAGTCCGCTTTCGATAGGAAGTCGCTGATCGCGGCGGATTCATAGCTTTGGCTGGTCGCCCACAGACTGACCTTCCGAAGCGAGGGTGCCATCTCTGGCTTAAGTTTGAGGAAGAATGCCTTTCCTCTCTCTCGAGCCCAATCCCTTAGCTCGTCGTCGCCCGCTTCAATCTCATCGCCAACCTTTTCAATGCTAAAGACTTGACCGGCGGTGTTGCTCCTGATGAGCCAATCCCAAAATGCAGGGCAGAAGGCGAAACCGTAGTGATGCTTTTTGGCTTCAATGAAGATGTTGGTGTCCAGGAGGTAAGCCATCAGACCGGAACCTCCAGACTGCGGCCGAGATCGTGCAGGGTGGAGAGTTTAGTGAACCCGAGCAGGTGAAGCGCTTCACGATAGAGCGTTCGTCCCTCAGCCGTGCTTTCGATCAGGGCACGCGCGAAACGTTTCCCGACTCTCGCTCCCTGGGTCAGGTAAAAGTCGCCGCCGCCTGCGCTCTCTTTGGCGATGCGCGCCAGATTTTCAAGTTCATGATCGTAGGCTTGCTGGAATCCCTGACGGGAAACGGCTCCGGCATCAAAGACCCGGCGGGGTGCCACAAGACTGCTGACCTTGAAGTAACGGGCGAGCCGGTTGGCCTCCGCATTGAGTTCTGCCCCCCGGCGATAGATTTCGCGGATGGCGCTCAAAGGGACTAAGATCTCCGCCGCAACTTGATCGCACCACCGTTCAGTGGCGTCCTCGGGAAGCCGGCCCGCCTCTTCATCCCCCAGCGCCGTTTGCCCCAGCCAGACATGGGCTAGTTCGTGCGCGAGCGTGAACATCTGGGCCGCCTTGGAGTCGGCGGCGTTAACGAAGATCAACGGGGCAACCGTGTCGGAGAGCGTGAAGCCCCGGAACTCTCCTGGCTCAAGCGGCCGATTGTTATTGTTCAGAACGACGCCGTTTCGCATGACCAGGACCCCGGCGCGTCCGCCTGCTCGACCATGCGCCGTAGCGCTTCGCTCCAACTTGAAATTTGGCTCCGTTCCTCGATGTCAAGATGGAGGGCGTGGCGGATCGTTGCGGCCACTGGTTCGATGGCATTTGAGGTACTGGCCGAGCCAACGAACGGCAGCGGTTCTTCGCCAGTCGCGATCGCATGGTCGCGGTACCACTCTTGTCGCTGCTGGCAGATGTAAACCGTGTCGAGCAGTTCCGGGCTCGGCTGGCGGAGGCGCTCGCCGCCGCTCCTGAAGTCGGGAATGGGCGCTTTCTCCACCGGGGGGGCGGGGAGGAAGAGGAAGCCAATCGGCACGTGGACGGCCTTCGCAAACTGCTCCAGCTGCTTCAACGTCGGCTGCGCCGCTCCGCGCTCCCATTCTTTAAGGTTTGGAAAGCGCTTCGTGAGCTTGCTGACCGGCAAGCCAGACCGCCGGCTGGCCCATCTCAATAATTCGGGTTTGACATCAACACGCATGGCTTCAATTTTGACCCCGTACGCCGCCTATGTGGAGACTACGCTACTGGTGGCGATGGCGGCCATGGGGCGATGTCGGCCCAGTGCCCTTATGGTAAATGCCCCCATCGGCCCGAGGCTACGGCCTTGCTCAGCACCCGGACCGCGCCGCTTCAGCGCCGACAGGAAGCTGCCCGATGACCGCTGCCGCGATGAGGGCAGCGCGTCGCTCCTTAAGCAGCGCAATGCTTTGCTCCGTAGCTGCTCGAATTTGATGACTCATTCTTTTTTCCGCCGACAGATGCTTGCTGATCGCAATCTGTTCATGGATTGGCGGTAGAAAAACAGGTACCCGCCCCAAGACATCGGTTTCCAGTTTGCGGGTCCCATGGGCGGAGCTATCCGCCAATGCCAAAATGCTGGGCTCAGTACCTTGCAGGTAATCCCGCAGGAAACGCGGGTCTAGAAGCTGATGGCAAAGCAACGCCTTCAAGTCTTGATTGATCGTGACGGATTTCGAAGTGATGGCGACGGGGAAACTGTGGGCAAGAATCATTCCTCGCACAACGATAAGTACTGCACCTACCGGAATCATCTTGAGCCCAGTTGCAGCCAGGGCGGCATCTTAAACGTGATCCTCGGAATCGCTGATTTCCTCGCACTTCATGTCTTTTGCCGATACCCACGGGATATCACCGCACCAGAACTCTGCCGTAGCCGTATTCGGCGTGGCGCCGCTGACTAGCTTGACCAGGAATCGCAGCGGCACGAGTCGCCAATGTTCAGGAACTCCGCCAAGCCATTGGACTCCCGAGTCTTTGAGCGTCGTCGACGGATCCAGTCCGCGCGTTACGGCGTGGGTGATGATCGTCCGGCGCTTCTCGGCGAGCAGTTCCAGAAGCCGCCCCTTGGCCGCGATCAGCGCGTCGATGCGCGCCGTCTCCCGATCGAGGTAGTCGGCGATGGCGTGCTGGATCGAGAGCGGAGGAACCGGCACCAGCATCGCCCCAATTTGGGCCTTGGGTATTCCGAACCTTGTCACCCCATTTGCAGCCAATTCAAGTTGTAATCGGATGGGGAGAGCCTGAAGACAACGAAGGAGAAATGATCCGGCAATGCTGGATCCCAGAGGCCGAATCAGCGCCAGATGGTAGCCGCACACCAAATCGTGCGCCGCCTCCCGCACTAGCGCCGGGACCCCAATATCATCCCAGGACTCGGAGTCCTTGGTAATCAGCACATCGTCAGCCATGAGCCGAAAGCGTCGAATTTCGTCCTTCGTCGCTGTGCCCGCCATGAAATCAAGCGAGAGGTCAATGGCGTCATGTTTGTACACATCCGAATAGTTGCACAAACGCACGGCTTCTTCGCCCTCGACTACGTGCTTGTCGATGCTGCTAATCGTATAGTCGGCAACGGCGTGAAGGGGCTTCGCTATCCAATTTCGCGGGAGCGCATCGGCCCAATCCGGTCGCGTCACGCTGTTACCTCGCGCAGGAGGCGCTCGATTTCTTCTTCTGCCTGCTTCAGGTCGGCGTCGATCTCGGCCAACGGGCGCGGCGGGGTGTACTTGTAGAAGTGCCGATTGAAGTTGATCTCGTAGCCGACCTTGTCCTTGTTCCGGTCCATCCAGGCATCGGGGACATGAGGGCGGACCTCGCGCTCAAAATAGGCGTCTACAGCTTCCTTCAGCGGTACGTTCTCGTAATCGCGGCGTTCCGGGTCGGGCTGGGGGTTGCCATCGGCAGCACGGCAGATCTCCGCGCTTTCGTCCCGCTCGGAGCAGGCGTCCAGAATCGCCTTCTTGAGCGGGGAGGAGAGCTTCACGCCAGCCCTCTCGACGGCACGCGCGAGCCGGTTTTCAAAGTCCGGTCTGCTCCTGTCTATCCTTCCAGAATCCATGGATTCGAGCACGGCGATGATCTCGCGCTGTTGCGCCGTGCCGGCTTCCACCTCCCGCTGGCCCTCCGTGCCCTTTTTCCTGGCCTTCGCCAGGTTCTGGAACGCTGTCATATGGCAGAGGAGTTGAATCCGCTCCGGGGTCACCTGAAAACTCCGGCGCAACGGGCGTTCCACCATCACCTGGGTATAACCGAAGTCCGCATTATCAAAGATCTTCGAGCGCTCTCCAGCCTCGAACCGGCCATAAAGCCGGACAATCTCCGCGATCTGCTCTTCGGAAAGATGCCGGCGCTTGTCGCCCAAGCTCCGCTTGCTGTTGGCGCTCCCGCCAGGGCTCCAGATTTCGCGCGCATCCAGAAGCTGGATCTTGCCCTTGCGCCGCTTCTCCTTGCGGTTCGTCACGATCCAGACGTAGGTACCGATGCCGGTGTTGTAGAACATCTGCTCCGGAAGGGCGACGATCCCCTCCAACCAGTCGTTCTCAATGACCCACTTCCGAATCTCGCTCTCTCCCGATCCAGCGCCGCCAGTAAAGAGTGGCGAGCCGCTGAAGACGATCGCCAGCCGGGACCCATACTTGTGCTCGACTGGCCGCACCGGCTCGAACTTGTAGATCATGTGCTGCAAAAACAGGAGAGCCCCATCGTTAACGCGCGGCAGGCCGGCGCCGAAACGCCCGGAAAAGCCAAGCTTCTCATGCTCGCGCTGGATCTCGGTCTGCTGTTTTTTCCAATCGACGCCGAACGGCGGGTTGGTCAGAAAATAGTTGAAGCGCTGCCCCTCGAACTGATCGGCGGTAAAGGTGTCGCCGAACTTCACGTTTTCCCCACCACCGTTATGATCCACTTCCTTGATCAGCATGTCCGAGGCGGCCGTGGCGAAGGCGCGCTTGTTGTAGTCCTGACCGTAGACATACAGCTTGGCGGCGGAATGATGATCTCTCAGGTAGGCCTGCGCCTCGGCCAGCATCCCCCCCGTACCGCATGCCGGATCGAGAAGTGTACTCACGGTCCCCGGCGTGGCAAGCAACTTGTCGTCGTTAATAAAGAGGATGTTCACCATCAGCCGGATCACCTCGCGCGGGGTGAAGTGATCGCCGGCCGTCTCGTTCGCCAGTTCGTTGAAGCGGCGGACGAGGTTCTCAAAGATGAGCCCCATCTGGTCGTTGGGGACCGAGCCTGGGTGCAGGTCAACGTCGCAGAACTTTGAGACCACAAGGTACAGGAGGTTGTCCTCGTGCAGCTTCTCGATCTCGTTATCGAGCTCGAAATATTCGAAGATGCGGCGGACGTTTTCCGAGAAACCCTTGATGTAACGAACAAGGTGCTTTTCGATAGCGCCGGAATCGCCTTTCAGCTTCTCGAAATCCAGCGGCGAGTGATTGTGAAAACGCTGGCCTGAGGCCTTGTTCAGCTTGGCGTCGAGCGCCTTGCCGTCGATCTTCCCCTTCCACTTGGCATGCTCGGCGAGCACCTTGGATTTCTCCGGCGCCAGCACGCAATCGAAACGGCGAAGGATGACCATCGGCAGCATCACCCGCTCATACTGGGGAGGCCGGTAAGGCCCGCGTAGCAGGTCGGCGATCTGCCAGATCAGGTTCTCGAAGTAGCTATGGTCAGGCATGCGGCAGGACAATCTCTCGGGGAGGGCTCCAGTTGTGCTGATCGGCCACCTGGGCGCGCCGCTTCAGTCCGCATTATGCTGGACAGCCGATCCGCTGACAATGGGCGTTTTCAGGGACCGGACAAGCGACGGCTTGTCAGGAGTACCGGTCTTCGATGGGCTGCCTATATCCTGCTTGAAACTCGAAGACAGAAAAAGGGGACAGCGTGAGAGCCTGTCAGAGGGAAAAAGGTCGGGTTGGAGGCAGCGGATGAGCACGAGGCATATTTTGTCCGCGTAGCAGGCTGCCGGCGCGCCGCGCATGGTTGGCAGTCTACGGCAAAACGGCGCTTGGAAAGCGTTTGCCAGTCGCGATTCCATGGATGCCGACTATTCGCTTTTCTTATCCGTTCTACACTCCCTCTCGGAGCCGCGAGCCCCGGCCGCGTCGGCAGCGTTGCCGTCTCTTATGCTGGAAATCGAGTACGCCCGCGCCACCGACGTCGGACGCGTCCGTGACCACAACGAAGACTGCTTGGGCGAGGCGCTGCCGCGCGACGCGGTGCAGTCCCGCACCCAGGGCTACCTGTTCGTGCTGGCGGACGGGGTGGGCGGCCACGAGCGCGGCGAGGTGGCCTCGCGGCTGGCGGTGGAGACGCTGGTGAACGGCTTTCGCGCCGCCCCGGCCGGGCAGCCGCACGCCGCTCTCCTGTCCCGCCTGGTGCAGCATGCCAACTCCCTGATCTACAACCAGCGGCAT
>Ga0102924_1007151_pt1 | contig 10293 bp, 7 predicted proteins | sample PaiPotPPM11metaG_FD_80116 | JGI IMG/M metagenome (GOLD analysis project Ga0102924, IMG submission 80116) | Iron sulfur acid spring bacterial and archeal communities from Banff, Canada, to study Microbial Dark Matter (Phase II) - Paint Pots PPM... ...
CAGCGGCGCGCCCGCCGCTCCGCGGTCAGCGCGGTCGCCTTGCCCTGCTGCGGCGCCTGCACCTGCAGGGCATCGCACCGGTGCCCCGTGCCCTCAAGCACCTCGATGGACACCACCTCGGGGGACGCTATCCGCCGTCGCTCGACGATTGGAGCGCTCCAAGAGTCCCTTCCCGGCTCGGGAAGGGACCGCTTTGCCGTCAGGCAAAGCAGGGTTAGGTGCCCCGCCGCGCGCCGCAACAGGCATTGTCTGATCCACGATCCAGCCCTGCCGCTTCCCCGCTGGCCCCGGCGCACGGATACTGAACGCACGCCACGAGCCGCTGCCACGCCGCGGCGGCATGGAGAGTCCGATGCCTTCGAATCCCGCCTGCTGGCGCCGGCTGTCGTCGCTTGCACTCGCCGTCTGCTCGTTTGGTCTTTGCTCGATGCTGCTCTGGGGCGGCGATCGCCGCGCTCCGTATGCGGCGGCGCAGGCGAGCGACGCGACGGTCACCTATCACGCCGGCTGGAACCTCGTCTCGGTGCCGACGGGCACGGAGCTGATCGGCGCCGTTGGCCCGGCCTACGCGCTCGGCCCCGGCGATGCCGGCTACGTGCCGCTCGGTCAGGGCGAGCTGGTGGGCGGCCGCGCCGCCTGGGTCTACTTCGCCCAGGACTCGACGATCACGCTCGGCCGCACCGCCGCCGAGTTCAGCCGTGTGGTTGCGCCGCCCGGCAGCTTCGTGCTGGCCGGCGACCCTTCGGCAACGGATGCCGTGCGCGTCGACGGCGCCGACATGACGATGACCTACGACCCGGTCAACGGCTACCGCCAGGTGAACGAGCTACAGCCCGGTCAGGGCGCCTTCCTCGTCGCGCAGGCGGGCGGCGCGATCACGCTGGGCAAAGCGCCCGCCGGCGACCTTGCCGATCAGGTGCGGCAACTCCAGCAGGCGCTGACCGCCAATCCCACGGATCGCGGCAACATGGACCAGCTTGGTACCGTCGCGGGGGAGCTGGTGCAGGCGCGGCAGTACGACCAGGTGCAATCGGCGATGGATGACCTGCGCGCCGCCGCCGAAGACGGCCTGCGCCAGGCGGGCAGCGGCCTGTTGCCGCCGCTTTCGGACGTGCAGCGCACCAGTGAGGTGCAGGTGCGCGAGGCGCTGGCACGGGCACGCGACGCCGCGGCCGCGGGCAACCCTGGCCAGGCGGACGCCGAGATCGCGGCGGCGCAAAAGGCGGCGCAGGCGGCGGAAGCCGACGGCGTCTCGCTGGCGCAGAACGGGCCGCGCATGTCCTATCTCGGCCTGCTGCCGCGTCAGGCGGCTGCACAGAACCTGGCGGGCTTCGGCGCCCTGCTGCGCTCGTCCTTCTTCGCCGCCAGCCTGGGCCAGCCGCCGCAGGATGCCTTCTGGAGCCTCGCGGGCACAGTGCTGGCCAGCCCGCCGATCGTCGTGCCGCCGCCATTATCCGTGGCTCCCGGAGGGCCGTCTGCCGCGGCGCCGGCGGCATCGCCCACGCCTACGCCCGCCGCCAACGACTGCGCCCAGAGCTGCGCCTTCAGCGGTGACGGCACCTTCATGCTCGCGGGGCCGCAAAACATCGCCCAGGTCAACGGAACGTTCACGGTGCAGATCAGCGTTGCCGGCGGCCAGGTAAGCGGGCAGGGCTCGTGGCAGGGGCAGGAGACGATCAACGTTCCCGATCTGAGTTGCGCTCCGATCCCGTACTCGGGCAACGTCACGGTGTCGGGCTCGCTCAGCGGTCAAACGCTGCACCTGAGCTTCAGCGCCACCGGCCCGCAGTCGATCAACTTCAACTGCGGTCAGCTGAGCGGGCCGATCTCGGTGCCGGGTGTCGGCTTCCCGAGCAGTATGTTCTTCAATCCGATCGACGTGGCGGCGAAGGACGGCGCCACTGGTACGGCGAACGCCAACGGCCAGTTGCAGGGCGTAACGGGGCAGATGCAGATCACGCTGCACGCGGCGCACTGACGACCCGGCGGCGCCTGGTCCTCGCTACACGGAAACTCGTCGCCGGCCGGTATGCGCGGGCCAGAAAACCAGCCAACGGAGCGGTGCGTCATGCCCTCAGCCAGCCACGACCTCGTGATTCGCAACGCCCGCCTGATCGACGGCAGCGGCGGCCCGTCCATTCCCGGCGATCTGGCGATCAACGATGAGCGCATCGCGCTGCTTGGCGCCGTGCCGGGCGCGGGCCGGCGCGAGATCGACGCGGGCGGTAAGGCGCTGGCGCCCGGCTTCATCGACACGCACACGCACGACGATGGCGCCCTGCTGCGCTATCCTGAGATGCGCTTCAAGCTGGCGCAGGGCGTCACGACATGCGTAACCGGCAACTGCGGCTTCGCCGTGGCGCCCGCCGCGCAGGCCGCGGGGCGCATGGTGGCCGAATCGGCCATCCTCGGCCTCGGCGGCTCGCCGGTCACCTGGGACGATCTGGACGGCTACCGGCAGGCAGTGGCGGCGCGGAGGCCCGCCGTGAACGCGATCGCGCTGGCCGGCATGGGCACCTTGCGCTACGCCTCCATGCGCAACGCGCAACGTGCGCCGAGCCCCGGCGAGCTGGCGCGGATGCGCGGCTGGGTCGAACAGGCGATGGAGCAGGGCGCCTGCGGCCTCTCCACCGGCCTGATCTACGAGCCGAACCGCTGGGCCGAGACGGACGAGATCGCCGCACTCTGCCGCGCGATTGCGCCGCGCGGCGGCGTCTACGCCACGCATATGCGCAACGAGTCGGACAAGCTGCTCGAAGCCGTCGAAGAGACGCTGACGATCGGCCGCGACGCCGGCTGCGCCGTGCATATCTCCCACCACAAGGCGGGCGGCCGTCGCGTCTGGGGGCTGGTCAATGAGTCGTTGGCCAAAGTCGATCGGGCACGGGCGGCGGGCCAGGACGTGACGCTCGACGTCTATCCCTACCCCGCTGGCAGCACGCGGCTGGAGGCGCTCTGGCGGCTCGGCTCGTTCACCGATCCCGACTATGCGCCGCTGATCCGCATCGCCACCTGTCCGGGCCATGCAGAGTGGCAGGGCAAGACCGTGGCCGAGGTCGCGGACGAGCTGGACCTGCCCTACGACCAGGCGGCGGAGCGCATCGTGCAGGGCGAGGGGCGCGAGACGGTCGTGATCCAGTTCACGATGAGCGAAGACGACGTGGAGACGAACCTGCGCCACCCGGCGGTGATGATCGGCTCGGACGGCATTCCCGTGCTGGAGGGGCTGCCGCACCCGCGCCTGTTCGGCACGTTCCCGCGTGTGCTGGGCCGCTACGTGCGCGAGCGGGGCGTGGCGACGCTGGAGGAGATGGTGCGGCGCATGACGTCGCTGCCGGCAGCGCGCTTCGGCATCAGCGGCCGCGGCGTGCTGCGCGCGGGCGCTTACGCCGATGTGGTGCTCTTCGACCCGCAGACCGTGCGCGACACCGCGACCTACGACGCGCCGATGCAGGAGCCGGAGGGCATCGCGTTGGTCGTCGTCAACGGCGCCATCGCCTGCGAAAACGGCAGGCACACCGGCGCGGGTACGGGCCGCCTGCTGCGCTTCCGCGAGGAGTGAGCCGGCGGGGTGGGCCGCCCTGATAGCCTCCACGCCCTTCTGTCAAACGCGCGGAGGCTTCGAGATCCGCGGCCGATGCAGTGCGCTTCGGGGGGATCCTGGGTTGAGCTGCACGCGGCTCGTGTGGCGGGCATTTTACGTCTGCGCGGCGGCGCCGGCCGGCGGCTGGCGGCCGGGTTGCTGCAGCCAACGGCCCATCTCTGCGGCCGGCATCGGCCGCGCCATGTAGAACGCCTGGCCCGCGTCGCAACCGAGCTGAGCCAGGCGCTCCCAGGTCTCGGCGTCCTCGACGCCTTCGGCCACCACCTGCAGCCCGAGCGCGTGCGCCAGCTCGATCGCCGAGCGCACGATCACCGCGTCGTTCTCGTTCGTCGCCATATCCAGCACGAACGACTTGTCGATCTTGATCTCGTCCACCGGCAGCCGCCGCAGATAAGCAAGCGATGAGTAGCCCGTGCCGAAGTCGTCGATCGCGATGCGCACGCCCGTGCTCCGCAACTGCTGCAGCACCACCAGCGCCGCGTCGGGGTCGGCCATGATGCTGCTTTCCGTCAGCTCCAGCTTCAGATTGGACGCGGGCAAGCCGTGTTCTTGCAACAACGCGGCGATCGTGTCGGGCAGTTCCGGGTCGTGCAAGTTGCGGGCAGAGAGATTGACCGCGAGGCCGGTGCTCAGCCCCGCGCGCTGCCAGGCGGCGCACTGGCTGATGCCCGCTTCCAGCACCCAGCGCGTGAGGTCGTTGATCAAGCCCGTACGTTCGGCGAGCGGCACGAACTGGTCGGGAGAGAGCAGGTTGTAGCGCGGGTGCTGCCAGCGCACCAGCGCCTCCACGCGCGTGGTGTGGCCGGTGGCGAAGCGCACCACCGGCTGGTAGTGCAGCACCAGCTCATTCGTGACGAGCGCCTGACGCAGCTCGCTGAGCAGTGCCAGCCGGCCGGGGCTGTGCCAGTCCACGTCCGGACTGTACAGCATCATACCGGCGCCGCTGCGCTTGGCCGCGTACATGGCGATGTCGGCGTAGCGCATCAGGTTCACCGCATCGCCCGCGTGCTCGGGGTAGAGCGCGATGCCGATGCTGCCGCCGACATCGAGCCGGTAGCCCTCGACCACGCAGGGCCGCACCAGGGCCATCAACAGCTTTTCGGCGGCGATGTGCGCCGTCGCAGCGCTCGCTTCGGGCAGCACCACGGCGAACTCATCGCCGCCCAGCCGCGCCACCGTGTCCGATTCGCGCAACACCTGCGGCAGCCGCCGCCCGACCTCCTGCAAGAGCAGATCGCCGGCATGGTGGCCAAAGGTGTCGTTGATCTCTTTGAAGCGATCGAGATCGAGAAAGAGCAGGGCGAGCGTATCGCCCTGGCGCTGCGCGACGTGAATCGCCTGCTCCAGGCGGTCCTGAAACAACGTCCGATTCGGCAGGCCGGTCAGCGTATCGTGCAGCGCCAGCCGCTCCAGATCTTCGTCGGCGCGACGGCGATCGGTAATGTCCTGCAGATACACCGAGATGCCGTCGTCCGCCGGATACGCGTGGATCTCGAACCAGGTGCCCGCGGGCGGCAAGCTCTCCTCGAAATGGACGGCGGTGCCCTCGACGGCGGCGCGCCGTGTCTCCTGGTAGAGCGCGGTGGTCCGCAACGCCGGAAATGCTTCCCAGATCGAGCGGCCGGCGAGTTCGGCGCGGGCGCGGCCCAGCAGGCGCTCGGCCTGGCCGTTCAGGTAGGCGAAGCGCCACTCGCCATCCAGCGCGAAAAAGGCGTCGCTCATGCGTTCGAGGACGCCGGCAATGCGCTGCTCGGCGGCCTCGGCCTGCATGCGTCCGCTGTGTTCGGCCAGCCGCGCGGCATGCTCCTCCGCGGCACGGAGGCGCTCGGTCACGTCGCGTACGATCGCGATCACGCAGCCGTCAAGCGACGGCTCGCCGGCCCGCGGGCCGGCGGCCGCCGTCAGCGTCAGCTCGATCGTGATCGCGTCGCCGCTTTTGGTCAGCGCCGGCAGTTCAGTTGGCCGGCTGGAATCGATCGGCGGACCATTCCCGCTCGCGTCGTAGCGCAAGACGCCGGCCGGCTGTCCCGCATGGAGGTGCAACGGCACCAGATCGTCCAAAGTAAGACCGAGCGCCTCGGCCGCGCTGTAGCCGAAGATCGCTTCTGCCGCCGGGTTCCACAGACGAATGCGGCCCGATCCCGCGTCGGCGACGATCACCGCCTCGTGGATGTTCGCGAAGAGAAGCCCGAATCCGCCATCCTCGGGCTGCACAACCGGCGCCTCCCGCTCCCTTTTCACCATCGTACAGGAAGCCGCACGCTCATCGCGGTGGAACGGGTTACATTTCGGAAACGGACACGGCCGCCGGCTGCACGCTCCCGTCGCGTGCGGCACAATGGAAGCGCGACCGCATGGAGAAGCATGTACACGTGTACAGAGGAAGCGCGGCAGCGTGCGCGAAGCCGGACAGCACCTGCCGACGGGAAGGACGCCATGGCCATGAATAAGGGGCTGAGGGAAGAACAGCACGAGTCGCGGCTCGCCCGGCTGCTCAGTGCCCGGCTCGTCCTCGCGGTGATCGCGGTGATCGTCTTCATCGTGTTCGTGCTCGAAAACCGGCGCACCGTGCGCGTCGATCTGCTCTTCTGGCACGCGAATACCAGCATCGCCTGGGCGCTGATCGTGGCCGGCCTGCTGGGCCTGGTTGCGGGCCTGCTGTTTCCGCGCCTGCGCCGCATGCTGTGAGCCGCGCTGCCGAGCCTGACCGTCACGCAGTTTGGGTACCTGAAGGAGCCTGGTCATGCCTGCCTACTGCATCGCCGAGGTCACGGTCACCGATGCCGAGGGTTTCGCCGAATACCGCGAGGCCGTGCCGGCCACGATCGCACAGTATGGCGGTCGCTATCTCGCCCGCGGCGGCCGCGTCGAGTCGCAGGAAGGTGGCTGGCAGCCGAAACGGCTGGTGATCCTCGAGTTCCCGAGCATGGAGCAGGCGCTCGCCTGGTATCACTCGGAGGAGTACCGCGGCCCGAAGGCGATTCGCCAGCGCTGCGCGGAGACGAAGTTCGTGATCGTGGAAGGCGCCGGCTGAGCCGCGCGGCCCTCGCCCTCACCCCCTTCCCCTCTCCCAATCCTGGGCGAGGGGCGATCCTGGGTCAGGCGATTCGATCGGCTTGCGGCTAACCCGTTGCCCTGTGGAGCGCTCGACCCACGATCGCCCTTGCTCTCCCATACGCCTGTCGCGCGGCAGATCGTGCGCCGCCGGCGTATAGGAGAGCCAGAGCGCAGCGCAACCGTCGGAGACTTCAAATGACCGCAGCGCAACCGTCGGAGACTTCCAACGAGACCGGGGTTATGAGGGTCTGCCCGCCGGCTGCGGCGCCGTTGTCCCACCCGTCGCGTCGCGCACCCCGCCACTGCCCTCCACGTCCAGATGCGGCAGGGCGCGGTCCAGCCAGCCGGGCAGCCACCAGTTCGCCCGGCCCAGCAGCTCCATCACCGCGGGCACCAGCGCCAGCCGCACGATCGTCGCGTCCACCAGCACCGCCGCCGCAAGGCCCAGGCCGAACTCCTTGATCACGCGGTTGTAGCTCAGCACGAAGCTGAGGAAGACGACGATCATGATCGAGGCGCCGGACATGATCACACGGCCGGTCGAGGCGAGGCCGCTAGAGCCTCCTATGAACGTGAGGCCCGCCGCGGCCGCCCAGGGGCGCACGCTTCAGCCGCCAGCCGTCGCTACGCCAACCAGAACCACAAACGTGGCACAGCAACGGCATGATCGGTTTCGGATACTGCATCCAAGAACCAGTAGATACGCTGAAAGTGCATAACAGTCTCCAAGCGTAGAGGAGTGGTTGCTCGCCATGCAAGTCCCGGCCAGGGGCCGACCAGGGTCTTCTGATTCTCGGCTGAGCACTGCGCTGCCTTCCGGCTGGACGGTGGCACCGCCCGTGGGCGTCCTCCAGCGGTCGGCAGGGGCCGTTCGTGAACGGCCCGTCGCCGCGGAGCGGCGAGCGCCAGCGCCGCGATCTGCCGCGACAGTTGCAGAATCAAAAGACCCTGAGGGGCCGACGTCGCCGACGTCGCCGGATAGGCGTCCAGGGCTGGTTCACCGAGCACGCAGAGCAGTAGCGGGAGCACTCATCCCGCCGATTCTCGGGTATCTCAGGGCGCCATCGGTCAGGCGCCCTGCCCAAATATGTAAAGCATCATGGCTATATGTGTAATACCATAGCAATTCTCAATCATCCACGGTAAACTACTGCGCGGGAGTCAGCGAAGAAGCGCTGCAGCGGCAGCATCAGCCGGCGGCCCGCAACTCCACCCGCCACACTCAGGCCCGGGCTGTTAGTCGGCCGCTGACTGCCATCCCAGCTACTGCCTCGCATTCTCCCTCCACCGGAGGACAGCATGTTCAAGCGAGATGGCTGGCCCAAACGGTTGGCCTGGATGGGGCTCATCGCCTGTGTCCTGCTCGTGGCTGGTACCTACCTTGGAGGCAGCAAGCCCGGCCGCGTGCTGGCTGTGGCGACTGCGCCGTCGCTGGGCACGGCCCAGAGCTTCGCCGTCCTCGCCGGCTCCACGGTGACCAATACCGGCCCGACGGTCGTCCAGGGAAACCTGGGCGTCAGCCCGGGTACCGCGGTCACCGGCTTTCCTCCGGGCATCGTGCTCGGAGGAACGATCCATGCAGCCGACGCGGTCGCGCTTCAAGCTCAAAACGACGTGACGACCGCGTATAACGTTCTCGCGGGCGAGCCATGCGATGTCGACCTGACCGGTCAGGATCTCGGCGGCCTCACACTCACGCCGGGCGTCTATTGCTTTTCGTCGTCGGCTCAGTTAACGGGAGCACTCGTGCTCAACGCCCTGGGTAACCCCAACTCGGTCTTCGTGTTCAAGATAGGAAGTACCCTCACGACGGCAAGCAACTCGTCTGTTGCCGTGATCAATGCCAGTGCCTCTCAGGGTTGCAACGTATTCTGGCAGGTGGGTAGCTCCGCGACGCTGGGTACAGGCACCACGTTCGTTGGAAATATTCTCGCGCTCACGAGCATTGCGCTGGTCACCGGGACGAATGTGTCCGGCAGAGCATTGGCACGAAATGGCGCGGTAACGATGGATACCAACCACGTCAGCCCCACCTCCTGCTCGCAGGTAACTCCGACCCCAACCACCAGTCCCACAGCAAGCCCGACCACCAGTCCGACAGCAAGCCCGACCACCAGTCCGACAGCAAGCCCAACCACCGTTCCGCCGGTGTTCATCCTGCCGTTCGTCCCCCCAAGTCCATCCCCTGTTCCAACAGCCATTGCGCCGACCACGACGGCGCCGGCCGCGGGGCCAGCGGCTATCGCGACGGCCAACGGTGCGACCGCTACACCGACGGCCAGCGGCGCGACCGCCGGCGGTGCGACCGGTACACCGACGGCCAGCAGCGCACCGGCCAGCGGCGCGACGGCCGGAGGCGCGACCGCGATAGCGACGGCTATGGCGACGGCCAGCGGCGCGACCGCTATGCCGACGTCGGCTCCGATCGTACCTCCGACCCCGATCGTCCCGTCGCGGCCTCCGAAAACCGGCCTCGGTGGCAGCGCTGTTCAACTGGCGTCTGGCGCGCCAGTTGGCGCAGCTCAGCGACCGGCTGCTCCAGCGATTGCGGGTGGCACGGCTGCCGCAGCGCCTGCGGTTGCGCTGTCTCTGCCGAATACGGGCACTGGCGGGCTAGCCAATTCGAAGGACGGCACATTGATCGGCCTGCTACTTCTCGGCGGCCTCGCCGTGCTCTGCGCAGTCGCTGGCGCGTTGCGAGGCCGGTGTTCGCCGGGGTAGGCCGTCAGCTCTATCCCTCGCCGTGCTCTGCGCAGTCGCTGGCGCGTTGCGAGGGTATCGTCGGTCCTGAGTAGTTAGCTCGGCACCGGGTGTACCAGGGGGCCCAGTCGTGCATCCGGCCGGGCCGACCCGTGTGCGAGACCTGTCTTGCTGCAGAGACGGGGTTCGTTGCCACGATGCCGTCGAAAGGACTCGACCCGCTGCCCAACGACGGCGCACGTGGCGCGGGACACCGCGGAAAACCGGGCAGCGACCGCGCCTGTAGCAGCCCGCCATGACGCCACACAGCGCTGAAGATTCTGGGGGCTGCCTTCGCTGGCGGAGGAGCGGGCGCGAAACGAGGCGGAGCTGGCAGCGCATCCCGTCGTCGCTTTGGCGTCGAACAGCTTGAGCACCGCTGGCGCTTCGCTCATGGACAGACGCGCAGTCTGCGGCTCTCCGAAGCGGGTTCCTCAACCTGCGGAACCTCGACGACGCGTCGGATACACAGAGAGCCGCCGTGCAGCGCTACGAAAACCTCAAGGCGCAGCCTGCAGCCACACCACCACGACGCGCAATCCGCTTGTTGGTCTACCAACGTGGGCGGCTCGTGGTCATGGATCCCGATCGCAATGAGCAGGTGGCAGGAGCACTCCAGGAAGTGTTGGGCCCGCCACTACATGGCGCTCTCTAGCGGGCAAGAGAGTCAGTGCCGAGGAAGGGTGGACGGGCTCAGATAGTCGCCGGCGAATTCGGGCACTACACGACGTCATTGGTCACGTGAAGTGCCCACGGGTGTCACCTATCATGGGTCATCCGCGGACTTGGTGAAGGCGAGTCGTCTACGCTAGCGACGTTATGCCGACCACCATTGCTGCCGCCGCTCTCCTGCCCGCCAGCCTCGCCCTCCGCGTGGACATCCTCTGCCTCAC
>Ga0102924_1007153_pt1 | contig 10292 bp, 11 predicted proteins | sample PaiPotPPM11metaG_FD_80116 | JGI IMG/M metagenome (GOLD analysis project Ga0102924, IMG submission 80116) | Iron sulfur acid spring bacterial and archeal communities from Banff, Canada, to study Microbial Dark Matter (Phase II) - Paint Pots PPM... ...
CCTTCGCGGCGGCGAGCGCGGTCGCACTTGCGATCCAAGGCGCCAGCTTGTGGGCGATGCGGCGGCCTAGGTCCCGTCGACGATGAAGGCGCGGCCGGTCGCGTTGTCCAGGCGGCCCGGCAGGATCTTCTGGTATTCGGGCGAGTTGTACCAGCGCGTGACCGCGGCAGCGTCGGCGAATTCGAGGATGACGATCCGCTTCGGCTCCGGGCCGCCCTCGACCAGCTCGGTGGCGCCGCCGCGGGTCAGGAACCGGCCGCCATATTGCGCCAGCGTCGCCGGCACCGCAGCGCGGTAGGGCCCCATCGCTTCGGCATTGGTGACATCGAGTTCGACGACGAAATAGGCCGCCATAATCTCTCTCTCTCTTAAGGGGTATCCGGAAGCAGCCTATCACGGCTTGGCGGAGGCCGGCGGTCCGGACGCGCCCGAGAGCCCGACCGAGCGGCCCGGAAATCCGGCGGCGTCGAAGTACCGGGTGTCGCCGACCCGCTGCAATTCGAGGACGGTGCGCAGGTCGCCATGGCCCGGCTCGGAGGCGACGGTCTCGCGGGCGGCTTGCGGCGCGCCGCCGCCGCCGGCCATCGCCTCGTCGAGAACGCGGCCGACGAGCTTGCCCTTTTCTTTCGGGGTGACGCCCAGGATGTGCGCGATTGTCTTGCCGACATCGGCATTGCTGGCCGGCGCCGGATCGGCAAAGCCGGCTTTGAAATCGGGGCCGATTGCGGCCATGAAGTTGGCGGTGTCGGCGCGGCTGAACGAGCCGTGCATGCCCTGGCCGGTCTGCAGGCCGGTGTCGGCGATCTCGACGGTGCAGCGAAGCGGCTCGCCGCAGCCGGTGTCGAAGGAGCGGAAGTTAACCGCGATCGCCGGCCGCGGCGTCACCGCCGCGCCGTAGAGATTGGCGGCACTCAGCGGCAGCGTGCCGGGAAAACGCCCGAGATCGTCATCGACAAAAAGGCCGCTGACGTAATCCTGCGCTAGCAACGCCTCAACCACCTTTGCGGCCAGCGCCTTGTCGGCCGTCGGCAGATAGATCAGGTCCGATCCGCCGTTGGCGGCGACGACGATATCGGGCATGTCGGCGCCGGCGCCGATCAGGCCGTTGCCTTTGAGCGGGTGCTTGCCCGTCTCGATGCGCGCGTTCTTTGCGTCGGGGTCCCACATCGGCATGCCGAGGGCGACGCCGATGTCGAGCGTGAGAAACCCGACCGGCAGTTCGCCCTTGGCGACATCGGCATAATCGGCCTTGGCCGCCGGGCTGGTCTTGCTTTCCTTCGAGATGGTCGAAAAGCCGTGATCGGCGGCGATCACGATGTCGGTCGTATCGGCGAGGCCCTGGTCGGCGAGCGCCTGCCGCAGTTTGGCGAGATCATCGTCGGCGTTGCGAATGGCGGCGAGCGACGTCGGGCCGTTGATGCCGGGGGTCAGCTTGCTGAGGCTGTCGCCCTGGAAATGCTGGGTCCCGTCGGGGTCGCGCGACCAGAACACCAGCACGAACGGCTTGCCGCGCTTCTTCAGGAGCGGCAATACCGCCTTGGTCGCGACATCGGCGAACCAGTTCTGCTGCTCGACATTGGCGACGGCGGTGCCGGGCTTGGTCGAACTTCCCGGATTGCCGTTGGCGCCGCGGCCCGGCGCCTTCGCCGGCAATCCGGCGGCCGCGAGCGCCTCGGCGAGCCCGGACGACAAGGGCACGCCGGCATTGCCGCCGGTCGCGTCGTCGACAACGATCGTCGTCTTCCCGTCGCGGGCGGTGTGATCGAAGATGTATGCGGGGCCGAGCTTGCCGATCGCCGCGGTGCCGAGGCCGGCCTCGCGGGCGGCGGCAAGGATCGCCTCCTCGTCGAGGTAGTTGCCGCCGAAATGGTCGTCGACCTCGTCGATGACCTGGTCGTTCTCCAGAAACGGCGTGATGCTGCCGACCGCGGTCTCGACCGGGAAGCCGGTGTAGATCGTGTTGCTGAAATCGCCGGTGTCGCCGAGATAGTGACCGGTCGCCATCGCCGACGCATTCGCGGTCGTGAAGGTCGGAAACAGCGAATGCGGATTGGCGAAGTTGACGCCCTTGTCGCGCACGTCTGCCATCGTCGGGGCGGTGGACCGATCGACGATCGCGGCGCGCAGCCCGTCGGGCACGAACAGGATCACGTTGTGCGGCGCTGCATTCTGCGTCAGGGCCGCTGGTGCGGCGGCGAGTACTATGGCCGCGGCCAGCCCGAACAATCCGGCTTTCATCATCGTCCCCCTTACGACTCTCGGTTCTTCCTTCGCTCAGTTGCGCGACGGTATCATGACAGCGATGCGTCGGAATGACGCACACACGGTTTGACGGGGGTGGCCGGCGGGCCTACCTTCGGCTCAGCCATTCGCGGCGGGTTCAACCGCCGCTTGTTTATCGGGAGGTCACCTATGAGCGCGCATCTCACCCCCGCCCAGATCCACGCCAAGCTGTCGCACCCGATCGTCGACGGCGACGGCCACTGGCTCGAATACGCAGCGGTGTTCAGCGACAAGATGCGCAAGGCCGGCGGCGACAAGGCGGCAGACGGCTTCCTCGCCGCGTTGAACTCGACGACCGAGGCGCTGAAGATGACGCCGGAAGAGCGCCGGCGCCGGCGCATCGCGATGCCGAATTTCTGGAACCGCCAGGCCGAGAACACCCTCGACCGCGCCACCGCGATGATGCCGAAGATGCTGTACGAGCGGCTCGACGAGATCGGCCTCGATTTCGCGATCGTCTATCCGACGGCCGGGCTGCGGCTGCCGCGGATCAAGGATGACGAAACCCGCCGCGCCGTCATCCGCGCCTACAACATCGTCTCGGCCGAGTATTTCAGCGGCCTCGAAGACCGGCTGACGCCGGCGGCGATCATCCCGATGCATCACCCGGAAGAAGCGATCGCCGAACTCGAATTCGTCACCAAACAGCTCGGCTCCAAGGTCGGCATGTTTGGCAGCGGCATGCCGCGACAGATCCCGGCGGCCGGGACCGAGGACGCGGAGTCGAAGCGCTTCACGGTGTCGTACGATGTGCTGGCGATCGACAGCGACCATGATTACGACCCGGTGTGGAAGGCCTGCGTCGCGCTCGGCATCGCGCCGACGTTTCACTCGAGCGCCAGCGGCCAGGGGCTGCGCAACAGCCCGTCGAATTTCGTCTACAACCACATCGGCCATTTCGCCGCCGCCGGCCATGCGGTGGCGAAGGCGATCTTTTTGGGCGGCGTCACCCGCCGGTTCCCGGAACTGCGCTTTGCCTTTCTCGAAGGCGGCGTCGGCTGGGGCTGTCAGTTGTTCGGCGACCTGATCGAGCATTGGGAGCGGCGCGGGGCCTCGGCGCTGGAGCGGATGAAGCCGGAGAAGCTCGACCGCGATCTGCTGATGCGGAAGGTCGAGCAATACGGCTACAGCGACATCGCCGCGACGCTGAAGGCGCGCGACGGCTGGCCGAGCCCGGACACCCAGCACCTGACCGGCAACCGCGACCAGCTCGACGACTTCGCCGCCTGCAAGATCACCAAGAAGCAGGATTGGCTCGACCTCTACGCGACGCCGTTCTATTTCGGCTGCGAGGCCGACGATCGGATGAACGCCACCGCCTTTGGTCGCGGCAACCCGTTCGGCGCCCGGATGAACGCGATCTTCAGCTCCGACATCGGCCATTTCGACGTCATCGATTTCCGCGATCCGGTGCCCGAGGCCTATGAGCTGGTCGAAAAGGAGCTGATCACCGCCGACGATTTCCGCGACTTCACCTTCGCCAATACGGTGCGGCTGTGGGGCACGCAGAACCCGCGCTTCTTCGACGGCACCGTGGTGGCCAAGGAGGCCGCGGCGGTGCTGAACGGCAACGGCCAGATGAAGGCCGCCGCCGACGATTAGGCGAGCGGCCGCAGGCCCCTCTGCCGCAGAATGGTGGCAGAGGGGGTGATGGAACTACACCTAAAGTAGCAGCTCCCGGGGTGCGGCGCGGCGCAAATTGGCGTTGAGGCGCGATGCATACGTAGGTAGTCTTTTTCTACCTACGATTTCATCGCACAGCACCCTGTTGAGCCCCCATCAGCAGCCTGTCCCGAGGATCGATTTCGCGTCGGCGCTGAGCGCCGGCGATCTCGACGGCTGCCTGCGCCGCTTGCGGACGGACCGCACCGCCGACCTCGCGGCGGCGGAGCGCAACTGCCGGCTGGCCGAGGTGCTGTTTCACGCCGACCGCGGCGACGAGGCGCTGGAATGCGGCCGGCGCGCCTTCGCGCTTGCCGACGGCCACGGTCACCTGCTCGATTTCTGCGCCTGGCTGTTCAGCAATTGCGACTGTCACGGCGAGGCTGCCGAAGCCTATCGCCGGCTCGTCGCGTTGCGGCCGGATTGGGTCGAAGGCTACCGTCATGCCAGCGGCGCGCTGATCGCAACGGGCGCGATCGAGGACGCGATTGCCTACGGGCTGAAGGCATGTGAGCTGGCGCCGCTCAGCGCCGAATTTGCGGTTCACGCTGCCGAGCTGTTGCAGCGCGTCGGGCGCTTCGATGAAGCCGCCACGGTGTTGCAGGCGGCCGCAACGGAGGCCGCGCCCGACCCGCTGCTGCTGCGGGTGCTCTCCGGCGTCGAAATGCTGCGCGGCCGGATCGCCAGCGCCCTCACCGCGATCGAGCAGGCAATCGCTGCCGCGCCGGAGCGCGCCGAATACCACCTTCACCGCGCCCATCTGCTGTTGCGCCGGCACGATTTCGCGACGGCGGCGCAGGCGCTCGCCGAGGCCGCGGCGCTGGCCCCTTCCGACGCTGCGGTCGCGCGGGTGCAGGTCGAGCTCTTCGCCGCCGAGGGCCGTCTCGCGGCCGCAACCGCGCTCGCCGGCACGTTGCTGCGCGATTTTCCCGATGACGAGGCCGCCGCCGCGACCGCACGGCACGTACTCGATCTGCGGCAGGACGCGCCCGGGGGCGACGATGTCGTCATCAGCCGCGGCGGCCGGCCGAAGCGGCCGCTACGGCCGCCGCCGGGTCTGCTGGCGCGGCTCGTCACGCAGCGCCGGGTGATCCGGGCGCTGATCATCCGCGAAACGCGCACCCGGTTCGGCGAGTCCCGGCTCGGCTATGGCTGGGCGCTGTTGGAACCGGTGCTGCACATCACGCTGCTGTCGGTGGTCTTCGCACTGCTGATGCACGGCAACCCGCCGATCGGGACCGAGTTCTTCATCTTCTACTTCACCGGCCTTATCCCATACCATGTCTTCGTCCACGCCAGCGGCGCGATGGGTTCTGCAATCACCGGCAACGCGCCGCTGCTGCAATTGCCGCTCGTCACCACCTTCGACGTGATCCTGGCGCGCGGCGTGCTCGAATTCGTCACCGATGTGATCGTCGCCGTATTGCTGCTCGGCGGATTTGCCGCGGTCGGATTGCAGGCGATGCCGGCGGATGTGTCGATGCCGTGCATCGCGTTGCTCGTCACCGCCGCGCTCGGCTTCGGTATCGGCTATGTCAACGCCGTGGTGACGGTTTTTGCCCGCTCCTGGGAGCGGGTTTACGCTCATGTCGCCCGCATTCTGTATTTCTGTTCCGGCATCTTCTACGTACCCGGGATGATGCCGGATTGGGTGCGCGAGCTGCTCGGCTGGAACCCGCTATTGCACGCGATCGACTGGTTCCGCAGCGGCTTTTTCGAGACCTACCAGCCGCATTGGCTCAACCGGGGCTACCTGCTGCTCGCCGCGATTTCGGCGGTGCTTGCCGGGCTCGCGCTGCATAGCGCGTTGCGCCGTAAATTGAGCGAGCCGCTATGATCAGCTTCGAGGGCGTGTCCAAATCCTACGTCACGCCGATCGGGCGGCGGGTCGTGCTCGACGACGTCAGCATCGTCTTCGCGCCCGGCCGCAATCTCGGCATCCTCGGCGTCAACGGCGCCGGCAAATCGACGCTGCTGCGGCTAGTCGCGGGATCGGAGATGCCCGATCGCGGCCGGATCACCCGATACGGGCGCGTGTCGTTTCCGCTGGGGTTCTCCGGGACATTCCACGGATCGCTGTCTGGGCGGGAGAATGTCGCGTTCATCGCCCGCGTCTATGGCGCCTCGGTGAAGAAGACACTCGCCCATGTGTGGGACTTCGCCGAGCTCGGCCCGTATTGGCGGTATTATGTAGCAAGCGCCACCACGCCGCCCGTTGGGCGGCGCCCCGCTCGCGGCTATACGAACCAAGAGTCGGATTCGACCTGCGCATACTCGCTGCGGTAGGGTCTACCAAATGCCAGGAATTGCGCGGATATGGGGGCGAATTAAACCGTGGCTTGAGCGGCTTGAGCATTCCGATTTTTTGTTCGGCTGGCTCGCCTGGAAATGGCTCACGCCGATGATCGGCGGAGTGATCATAGCGGCGCTAGCCTGGTGGAACCATGCCCCTGCATATGTTCGGGGCCTTGCTGGCCTTGCTGCATTTGTTTTGATCCTAGGGACGATCAATCTTGCGCTCCAAATCCAAGACCGATCAGCTAGGCGCGCCGCATTAGCGGCTCTTCCGCCGGGGGCGGCGCGCCGGGCAATGGCCCAAGCCGCACCGGACGTAATTAAACTAACGCAGTTGATAGGGGCATGTGTTTTTATATCAATAATTACGTCGATTTTTTGGTACACACTTCAAATAATACATTATGAATCAATTGACGTGAAAAATGCATATCTTGACGTGGTTCCCGTTCAATTGCGATCCCGCTCTCCAAATTATTTAAAAGTTGGCGTTGATGTTTACTTTCAGAACGCCAGCCAGACTTATCCTATGGTCGGACTATTACATCAACATAGGTTTGAATATCCACCAAAACAACTGAACAAGTCTGATGAAGATATTGTCATGAGAGAAGTCTTGGCTGGCCTAGACAAGCCAGTCAACACCGGAAGTGAGATGCGGCCGCATGGAGGTAGGTGGGGCACATTTGAGGACGATAGACTTGGAGATGCTCAATGGCAAGAGTTCATTGATGGAAAAAGACTAATATACTTGATCCTCGGCTTCACATATTTTGTAGGAGATACTGTAAAAGTAACCGAATCCTGTATGTGGCTAATGAAGGGTTTTCCCGCTCATGAATGTCACGATCATAATAAAACCATTGCCGAATAAAATCGGTTCACAAATTTTCTAACTGAAATTCGCTCAGTTCGAGTGCCGCCATTACAGCAATCAGAAACGTCGCCGGGAATGTGCCTCGCTTCAGCTTTGCGGTGATTGAGTTCCGGGTCTCCGAGAGGCCATGTTCCTTCAGCCGCTCGGCCAGCTCATCATAGGTTAGATCAGCTCGCTTCAGTTCTGCCTTGATGAAGCGGGACGCCCGCTCCCCGATCTCGGCTTCGGACTGGGCAAATCCCATCGGCGATTCCCTTAACGACCGAAAACAATCATATACGACATTTTATCGCTGGACAACACGCCTGTATTAGGTCATATTCGACATATCAACGTCGAATATGACTGATGTCTCAGCATTTCCTTCTTACCGCAGCCGCCCGGACGCTCACGTTAGCGTCGGTCGCGCGCATGTCGGACAAGGAAGCTGAGGCGGTATTCGTTCGGCTCCGCTGGTCAGACAACAAGGGCGATGCCTACTGCCCGCATTGCGGCTGCGCCACGGTCTATTCCTGCCGCCGCCCGAACGGTGCGCCACGCTGGCGCTGCAAAGCCTGCCGGAAGGATTTCAGTGTAACGAGCGGCACCCTGTTCGCCTCGCACAAGATGCCGCTGCGATCCTATTTGATGGCAATCGCGGTCTTCGCCAATGAGGTCAAGGGCAAGTCCATGCTGGCCCTCAGCCGCGATCTCGGGACGCAGTACAAGACGGCCTTTGTCCTGGCCCACAAGATGCGCGAAGCGATGGCTTCTGAGGTTCGCCAGAACCCGATTGGTGGCGAAGGCAAGCGGGCTGAAATCGACGGCGGGTATTTCGGCGGCTATATGAAGCCGGCCAATCGCCGCGAGGATCGGAAAGACCGGCGGCTCCGGGTCAACCAATCCGGCAAGCGCAAGGTCGTGGTGATAATCCGCGAGCGCGGCGGCAACGCGCTGCCGGGCGTGTTCGCCAGTGAAGCCGCCGCCCTCGATTTCATCCGCACGAAGGTCGCGCCGCAAACGACACTGTACGCCGATGAGGGCGCATGGTGGAACGAACTACACGCCCGGTTCACCTTGCACCGGATCAACCATCAAGAGGCTTACAGCCTGGGCGGCGAGTTCGCGATCAACACCAACCAAGCCGAGAGCTTCTTTAGCCGGCTGCGCCGCGCGGAAATCGGCCATCACCATCACGTCGCCGGCCCGTACCTGATCCGCTTCGCGCAGGAAGCGGCGTGGCGCGAGAACTACCGCCGGGTGCGCAACGGCGATCAGGTTGACCGCATCGTATCGCTGTCGATGAAGCACAAGCCGTCAGTCGATTTCTCCGGCTACTGGCAACGGCACCTTGGAGCGTGACGATGACGACCTACACGTTGACCGAGCTATTCGACAAACGGTCGGAACTGGCCGGGCTTATTCTGCAAACCGAAAAGCACGCGCGGGCATTGCGCGGCGAGCTTGCCCATATCGAGGCGGCAATCCGTATCCTGCGGCCCGGCATCGGCATGCCGAAGGTCGTGCCGAGACGCGTCGAGTTCCGACCGAGGTATTTCAAGCGCGGCCAGCTTACGCGCCTGCTACTCGACTACCTCCGCGATCACGAGTCGGCCACGGCCGATGAAATCCTGCCGCTCGCCATCGGCGAGCGCACTCTGTCGGCACGCGACAAGGAAATCCTGCGAAATACGATCCACACCGCAATGGGGAAGCTGACCAAGCGCGGCATTGTCGATCGCGCTAGCTCGCAAGGCCGCGTCGTGCGCTGGCGATTGCGCTGACCGTGGCCCGCGTCAGACTGGCACGCGCGGCGGCAATTGAGGCATAATTCGGAATGGCGATCGGCGGAGAGACGGTCAATATCGCCGATCTATAGCCCAAACCCCCATCGCGCCACATGATCGGCAGCAACGATAGTTCCAATCCAGATCGCGAGCGTCGGGACCAAACCGAAAATCCCGAAGTAAATGGGCAAGAAGATGGACGCAAGCGCCATCCCGGCGAGAGTGGCCATCACTATTATCGCCGCCGCATATGCCAAAAACTGTCCCAGATAACCCACGAACAGCATTTGGCTTACGGCACCTGGGTTCTTGCGGTAGGAACTTTGTTGCTGGCCTTTTTCGCTTACTTCGCGCTGAGGGACGGTCGGCAAGCGCTGGAGGCTAATCAGCGTGCGTGGATTGCTCCGATCGCCGCCAATTTCGAGGCTCCTGTCGTGGCGGGCCAGAACGCCAAAATCAGAGTTGTTTATGAAAACACCGGGCGCGAACCGGCCTTTGATGTTGCCGTTCGTGCGCAGCCAATCGTTACCGATGCGCCCTCCGAGTCTGATCGTTGGGCAGACATCCCGGTCATTCGCAACAGCCAGTGCGATGACCTCTCTCCAATCCCCGCGGGGCCAATTGTTTATCCGAGCAGATACACCACAAACGAACAGCATTTCACGCTTGATAAATCGTTCGTTACCGTCGATGTCATCGCCGGGAAAAAGGCGCTCTATTTCGAGGGGTGCTTCGTCTACAACACGCCCCGCCGGGAAAGCGGATTTTGTTTTGTCCTGATCCCCGACCAAACGCCCACGCAACAGTGGCTGTTCAGCCATTGCAATGCTAACGTGGCCAATTAGCAGAAGCGCTATTGAAAGGTCGCCCCATCTCACCCGCACTGTGCGTCGCTCCGCACACCGTCGCCTTCCTATAGATTAGGAAAGCCGGACAGTGATTAGGTGAGATTTTAGACCGCGCGCCGCCACAAATGTTTGGTGGCGTCTGCTGCATAATGCCGCGTATTGGGATATGCCGGTCAACACCTACTCTTCCGGCATGCGCGCGCGGCTCGCCTTTGGCACCTGCCTGGCGATCGATTTCGATCTGTACCTGATCGACGAGGCGACCGAGGTCGGCGACGAGCGCTTCCGGCGAAAATGCGCCGCGGCGTTCCGCGAACGGACGGCGTCGTCCGACATCATCCTCGTCACCCACAACGCCCGCACGATCCGGCAGTATTGCGATCAGGGCGCGGTCCTCGCCGACGGCCGGCTGCGGCTGTTCGAGGATCTTCCGAGCGCTTTTGCGAGTTATCGCAACCTCGCGGCGGAGGCTGCCTGATGTTGCTGCGAGCACGCTCTTGGCAGCGATCGGGGGCAGCTCCGCAGCTCGCATCGGGACAGCTCGCGGCGGCGAACGATGCG
>Ga0102924_1007154_pt1 | contig 10290 bp, 9 predicted proteins | sample PaiPotPPM11metaG_FD_80116 | JGI IMG/M metagenome (GOLD analysis project Ga0102924, IMG submission 80116) | Iron sulfur acid spring bacterial and archeal communities from Banff, Canada, to study Microbial Dark Matter (Phase II) - Paint Pots PPM... ...
CGAGCTCGAGCCGGCGCAGGTCTCCGACACGCTCGGAGTGCTGCTGAAATACCAGGACGACATCGCCAAGATGCAGGGCGGGCGGCTCGCCGAGCTGATCCAGGAGGCGAAGGCGGCCGCACCTCGATGAGCGAGAACCGCCTCGACGAGCATCATCTGGCGGACAATATCGCGCATTTCGCGCGCGCCTTGCGCAAGGCGGGCCTGCCGGTCGGGCCGGGCACCGTGCTCGGCGCGCTCGCCGCCGTCGAGGCTGCGGGCATCGGCAACCGCGACGATTTCTACTGGACACTGCATTCGGTGTTCGTAACGCGCCATGAGCAGAGCACGCTTTTCGACCAGGCCTTCCACATCTTCTTCAGGCGGCGCGGTCTCCTCGAGAAGATGATCGCGGCCATGAGCCCGATCGCGCCCTCGCTCGCGGCCGCCAAGGGGAGGCAGGAGGCGGGCGCGCTGCGGGTCAACGAAGCGTTGCAGCCGAAGATCGAGCGCGAGAAGCCGAAGGCCCGGGAGACCGACCTCTCTGCCGAGTTCCTCGCCTCCTCGGCCGAGCTGCTGCAGACCAAGGACTTCGCGCAGATGACGGCTGCCGAGATCGCGCTCGCCGAGCGGCGCATCGCGCGGCTCGTGCTGCCCGATGACCGGGTCCCGACGCGCCGCTTCCTCCCCGATCCGCACGGCGCGCGCGTCGATCCGCGGGCAAGCTTCCGCCGCTCGCTGCGCTCGGGCGGCGCCGCCATCGAGCTCGCGCGGCGCAGCCGGCGAATGCGCCATCCGCCGATCGTCGCCATCTGCGACGTCTCCGGCTCGATGGACGAGTACACGCGCATCTTCCTGCACTTCCTGCATGCGCTCATGGAGGCGAGGGGGCGCGTCCAGGTCTTCCTGTTCGCGACCCGGCTCACCAATGTGACGCGCCAGCTGCGCGCGCGCGATGCCGACGAGGCGCTGGCGCGCTGCGGCGTCGCGGTGAAGGATTGGGCCGGTGGCACCCGCATCGCCGACGCCCTGCACGATTTCAACCGCGACTGGTCGCGCAGGGCGCTCTCGGGAAGCCCGGTCGTGCTGCTGTTCACCGACGGGCTCGAGCGCACCGTCGATCACGACCTCGCCTTCGAGATGGACAGGCTCAAGCGGTCCTGCCGCCGCCTCGTCTGGCTCAATCCGCTGCTGCGCTATCGCGCCTTCGAGGCGCGCGCCGCCGGCATCCGCGCCATGCTGCCGCATGTCGACGAGTTCCGCCCGCTCCACAACCTCGCCTCGATCGCCGATCTCTGCGAGGCGCTGGACATCAGGCAGGCCCCGAGAGCCGATCCGCGCCGGCTGCTGGCCGCTGCCTGAAACGGCCGATCGTGATAGACGCGACCGCAGGCGGCGACCGGTCTTTGCGATCGCTGGAGGAGCTCCGGATGGATGAGAGGCAGAGTGACTTGGAAGACAACGCGGCTATCCGCGATGTGATTGAGTCCTGGGCCGCCGCCGTGCGTCGCAGAGATATCGGAGGGATTCTCCAAAACCATTCTTCTGACATCATCATGTTCGATGCCACCGTTTCAATCCAAGGGAATCGAAGGTTACACGAAGACGTGGGACTTGTTCTTTTCTTGGTCAAGCGATCCGGTCGTCCTCGATTTTACTGAAATGATTATCACCGCCGGCACCCGGATTCAAACCGAGACACTACCAGGGGAGCCCTCCTGGCTCTCGCGATCGAGACAGGCTATCACCATCTTCGTGAGAGCCGGCGCGAGAAGGCGTCGCTAGCATCGAGAGCGAGCCCATGCATGTCCAAGCTCACAGGCAGAGCGCCGGATCGAGGAAGGCGTCGACTGCGCTGCTCGCGCGCGCCGAAAGGCTGTGCCGCGACCAGAATCTGCGCCTCACCCCGATGCGGCGGCGCGTGCTGAAGGAGCTGTCCCTGAGCAGCGAGCCGCTCACCGCCTATGATCTCGCCGACCTCGTTCGCGACGACAAGCGCGTCGCGCCGGTCACGGTGTATCGAGCGCTCGACTTCCTGCTCCAGGCAAAGCTCATTCACCGGATCGTGACCCGCAACGCCTATACGCCCTGCGACCATGCTCCTCATCACGACGAGACTCCGGTGTTCCTCGTCTGCGCCGAATGCGGCGCCGTCGAGGAGATTGCGTCGGAGACCTTCGGCCATGACTTGGGCGAAGCCATCGCCGAGACCGGCTTCAGGCCCAAGAGCCGCGTCTTCGAGATCGACGGCGAGTGCGCCAAGTGCCAGGCGGGTCGCTAGCGATGCCTCTGCTCCCGACCTCCTCCTTCGCCGGTGGGGCGATCGAGGTGAGCTTCCTCGAGCAGGTCGGCGAGCCGGGCACGCAGGACGCCTCGCGCGACGCCCAGATCTCGGCGGTCGCCGATTATGTCGCCTCCTTCATCAAGGGAGCGCGCACCTCGCTCGATCTTGCGCTCTATGATTTCCGCCTCGACGGAGCCGTCGGTGACAGGATCGTCGCGGCGCTCGAGGCGGCAGCCTCCGCCGGCGTCACCATCAAGATCGCCCACGACCCGACGACGGCCGAAGCCGTGCCCGTGCCCGGCGGAGATTTTACCGTCGCCACCCATGGGGGCGTCGGCAAGCCGCCCGACGCGGGAGGCTTCCTGGCGCGCCTCGCGAGCTTCGCGCAGATCAAGCCGATCACGGGCTACAAGGCGTTGATGCACAACAAATACGTGATCCGCGACGGCCTTGCCGCGGAGGCGGCCCTGCTCATGGGCTCGACGAACTTCACCAATGACGCCTGGGGTCTGCAGGAGAACAACATCGTCGCGCTGCATTCGCAAGAGCTCGCGGCTTTCTATGCGACCGATTTCGTGCAGCTCTGGTCGCGCGGCAAGATTACCGAATCGACCGGCTATCACGACACCGGCACGGTCGAGATCGCGGGCGTGCCGGTAACGGTCGCCTTCACCCCGGGCGAGAGCGCCACCATCGTGCATGCCGTGGTGAACGCCGTGGAGATCGCGCGCACGCGCCTCGCCATCGCCGCCATGGTGATGTCGTCGGGCCCGATCGCCGCCGCGGTGTCGGAAGCGATCGACCGGGGCGTGCCGGTCGCGGGCCTCTATGACGGGCCGCAGATGGATACGGTGCTCCATCAATGGGCCGAGGCCGGGATCGGCGGCGAGAAAGCCGCCATCTGGAAGAAGGTCGCCGCCCGTCTCGCGCGCAAGGAATCGATTCCCTACGCCCCCGGCACGCCGCACAATTTCATGCACGACAAGCTGATCGTGGCCGACGACCTCGTGGTGACCGGGAGCTTCAATTTCTCCAACCATGCGCGCGGCAATGCGGAGAACACCATCCTGATCAGGAACAGGGGTGTCGCCGACGCCTATGACGGCTATATCGGCGGGTTGGCCAGGCGCTATTCGAAAGGCTGAGGGCGCGGCGAGCTCGTCGCCGGGGCCTGCCGTGAGGCGGGCCGGCGCGCCATGGCGCGGCAAGCCCTTGCGCTCCTGTCATGGCCGCCCTTTGGAACCGGCTTCGTGGCGAGCCGCTGAGGCTGGCATGAGGGATGCTCCATCGAGCTCAGCTTCGAGTTGGAGTGCCAGATGGAGCAGCCAGGCGGGGGTCTCGTCGATCTCGATCGAGACGAAAGCAAGGAAAGGGGCGGGAACGTCCCGAATTGGGACGCGAGCGCTCTCAAGAAGGTAGGCGGTGTCGTCCGAGCCGGGCCGCAGCCGGTCGCACGGCTCGACCCGATGCGCATGGCGATGCTTGGTGTTGCGGGCCTTCTCACCATTCTGTGGTTTGCCTTGCTTTTCTGGGGTGCGGTGCGGCTGATCCGGGCGACGATCTTCTAGGTCCGCCATCCGCAAATCGTTCGAAAGAATATCGCCGCCGCCCGAGCTGCGCAGAAGTGGAAGTGCCCACAATGGCGACGCGTGATTTCATGGCGCGCGGCATTCTATACACGGCCTGTCAGGAAGCGATCTTCGCGGCGTTGCCTCTGCGTTCCAAGTCCACCTTGCCAGCGTGACCGAAATGTAACTTGAATCCGAGGGCCGACCTCACCTATCTGCGCGGCAGTGGCGACGTCATCGATCGGCTGATGGAGACCGATATGAACCGATTGATTACCGTCGGCGCTGCGGCTGCGCTCACCTTGGCCGGAGCCGCCGGCGCCTTCGCTCAGGATCGCCCCGCCGAGGGCGCGCGTGGCTTCGGCTCGATCGCGCGACTATGCGCGATGGACCCGCAATGGACGACCGAGAGGATGGCCGAGCGCCTCGCTCGACGGCTCAACCTGAACGATCAGCAGAAACCGGCGCTGAAGGACCTGCAAGACGCCGTGGCCAAGGCCAAAAGCGATGCCAAGGCAGTCCTGTGCGGAAGCGCGCCGGACCTCTCGACCTTGCCGGCCCGTCTGAGCTTCGCGCAGAAGCGTCTTCAGGCACGGCTCGACGGCATGAAGGCCGTGCAGCCGAAGCTCGAGGCCCTCTACAGCGGGCTCTCGGGCGAGCAGCAGGCCGAGCTCAACCAGCTGTGGCGCCATCGCGGCATGCGCTGGCGCGGCGAGGGCGGCGGCCGCGGCGAAGGACGCTGGCGCGGCGGCGAGGGGGGCTGGCGCGGCGGCCAGCATCCGGACGGCGACGACGATTAGCGCCTTGCCGGCTACTCCTTGAACTGGGCGCTGCGCCATTTGAGAGCGGCGCCCAGGCCTTGCTCCTTGGTGATCTGCTTGAAGGTCATCCCCGCTTCGGTCCTGGCCGCATAGAGCGGCGCCACCACGTCGAGCCCGGCCTGCATGGCATTGCGGAACCCCGCAACATCGGCGCCGCGGTTGATGGAGAGCTTGGTCGCCAGCAGCGCCTCGGGTGAGATGAGGGCGAGGCGGCGCGCATATTTCAGCGTCGCCTCGCGCAACTCCGCGACAGGCACGATCCTGTTGATCATGCCGAAGCGCAACGCGGTCTCGGCGTCGATCATGTCGCCGAAATAGAGGAGCTCGCGGGCGCGCTTGTAGCCGATGATCCAAGGCATCACGAGGCCTGGCCCGGTATTCGAGAACCTGACCTCGGGCTCGCCGAACATGGCGTTGTCGGCGGCGATCGTCAGATCGCAATACATGGCGAGCTCGCAGCCGCCGCCCACCGCGTGGCCCTGGACCGACGCGATCACCGGCTTGCGCATATACCAGGGAATCATCTCGAATTCGAGCTGCGGGCCGAGATGCGAGTGCCAGCGCAAGGCGTCGTGGCGCCAGGCATCGCGGCTCGGATCGACCGTGCCGATATCATAGCCCGCGCAGAAGCTGCGCCCTTCGGCGCGCAGGATGACGACGCTCGTGACGGCATCTTCATCCGCCCGGCGGAGCACGCCGACAAGCTCCTCACGCAGCTCCCTGCTCAGCGCGTTGAGCTTCTGGGGCCGGTTCATCGTGACGATGCCGACCTCACCGTCCGTCTCGTAGAGCACGAGCTCGTCAGTCATTCCGTTCTCCTCTAAATGGGTTCCAGCACGAGATCGACTCCGACGGCCCCCTGGCCTTTGCGGCGCACGATCAGCGGATTGATCTCGACCGCGGCGATCAGCGCCTGGGCCGCATGCGCGAACCGCGACAGGGCGACGATGGCCGCGATCGCGGCCTCGCGGTCGAAGGGGCCCCTGCCGCGCGCGCCGGCGATCAGCGCCGCGGCCTCGGTCTCGTCGAGCATCTCGGCGGCGGCCGCAGCGTCCACCGGACCGATCCTGAGGCTCGCCTCCTTCATCATCTCGACGAGCGTCCCGCCGAGGCCGACGACAGTGATGGAGCCGAATTGCGGATCGTTGCGGACTCCCAACAGCAGCTGCACGCCATCCTCGATCATGGGCTGGACGAAGATCGCGGCGCGCGGGTCGCCCGCGGCCTGGCGCAGCAGCACCGAACGGAGCTCCTCATAGGCCGAGCGGGCTCCCCGGGCATCGGCAATGCCGAGCTTCACCAGGCCGAGCTCGGTCTTGTGCGGCAGGTTCGCCGACACGCCCTTCAGCACGACCGGGAAGCCGAAGGTCTCGGCGATGCGAGCGGCCTCGTCGGCGTCACGCGCCACGGCGCATCGCACGAAGGGGACGCCGGCCGAGCTGAGCAGCGAGATGCGCCCGATCTCGTCGAGCTCCCGCAGCGGCGGCAAGGGGGCCGCTTCGGCCAGCACGGTCCTCGCGGGCGGCGCGAGATTGAGCCAATTCGCCATGGCGGCGAGCGAAGGCCGCATGCCGAGAAGATAAGGGATGCCGTGCGGCTCGAGCATGCGGCGCACATCCTCGTTCACGTCGCCGGGCGCGGCGTTGTTGAGGAATACGATCCGCTTGTCATGGGTCAGTGCCGCTTCGATGCAGATGTTCGCCATGTCGGTGGCGACATGTCCGTCGGCCCCGTTGCCCCTCGGCGCGTCCACGGCGAAGGCGATCACGCCCGCGGAGGGCTCGCTCGCGAGCGCGGCGAAAATCTGCTTGAAGCGCTCGGCATCCCAGCCGAGCCCCCAGGCATCGACCGGGTTGCGCGGGCGCGAGAAGGAGGGGAAGGCCGGCTTCAGGGCGGCGAGCGTTGCAGGGGCAAGCTCGGCGAAGTCGAGCCCGACATCGGCGCCGATGTCGTTTACCAGCGCCGCCTCGCCGCCCGACACGGTGACGACGATCGAGCGACGGGTGCGCGGGGGCCTCGGATAGGCGGACAGCAGAATGGCGGTCTCGACCATCTCGTCGATGTCGCCGGCCCGCCGGATGCCGTAGCAGCGGAAGAACGCGTCGTAGACCTCGTCCTCTCCCGAAAGCGCCCCGGTATGGGCCGAGACCGCGGCCCTGCCGCCTTCGGTGCGGCCCACCTTGAGGACCACGATGCCCTTGCCGCGCTCGGCCGCCTCGAGAGCGGCGTCGGCGAAGGCGTGAGGATCGCGGATCGTCTCGAGGAACATCATCACGACCCTCACCCGGTCGTCGCGGATGACCGCGCAAAGATAATCCGCAGCCGTGCACACCGCCTCGTTGCCGGCCGTGATCACATAGGCGAGGCCGATATCGCGAGTGTCCTGGCTGATGGCGATGGCGACCGAGCCGCTCTGGGAGATGACCGCCGCCGGCCCGGCCTTGAGGCGCGGCAACCTTCCCGCCGTCCACATGCAGATGCGGTCATGGAGATTGATGAAACCCATATTGTTGGGGCCGCAGACCGCCATCCCGCTCGCTCGCGCGGCGTCGGCGAGGCGCCGCTGCAAGGCCTCTCCGTCAGGGCCGCTATCGGCGAAGCCGCTCGCATTGACGATCGCCGCCCGAACGCCGCTGCGGCCGGCCTCCTCGATGACGGCGACCGTGCTCTCGGCGGCGATCGCGATGAATGCCGCGTCCGGCGTCGCCGGCAGCTCGCCGAAGCATTTGTAGCAGCGCTCGCCCTCGATCTCGTCGTAGCGGGGATTGATCGGGTAGACCTGCCCCCCGAAGCCGAGCGCCTTGAGATTGCTCATGATCCTCGTCGCCGCGGCTCCCTTGCGCGGGGAGGCGCCGACGATGGCGACCGATTTCGGCGACAGGAGCTTCTCGAGATCGAACGGCATGGGGGCCTGCGGCATCGCGGGCGGCAGCGGAACGCCTCCGCCACGGAGGGGGCGGGTCGGGTGACGGAAGCTCAGGATTGCAGCCAGGTCTCGAATTTGAGCGTCAGCTCGTCATAGTGCTCGACCCAGTAATTGTAGTCGACGAGCAGCGAGACCTTGACGTTGTCGGGATAGGAGGGGAGCTGCTTGGCGAGGCTCGCGTCGATATAGTCATAGGCCTTCAGATTGGTCGGCCCGTAGAAGAGCGCGCGGGCGAAGGCGGCCTGCGGCTCGGCGCGTCCGACATAGTCGAGCAGCTTCATGCCGCCTTCGGGGTTCGGGCAGTTGCGCAGCAGGAACCAGGCCTCGACGTCGCCATTGTAGAGAGCCTGGTTCCAGACGATCTCGTAATGCGCGTGACGATTGACGATCGAATCGCTGGCGCGGCCGTTCCACACCATGCACAGGTCGACCTCCTCATCCTGCATGAATTGCTGCGGCTCGGTGCCGCTCGACCACCAGGTCTTGATATGCGGCTTGATCTCGTCGAGCTTCCTGAAGGCGCGGGCAACATCGAGCGGATAGATCTTCGCGGGATCGGCCGGCACGCCGTCCGCCATCAGCGCCGCCTCGAGGCAGGTGAGGGCGCGCCGCTGCAGCGAGCGCGGCCCGGGAAAGCGCTTCACGTCCCAGAAATCCGCCCAGGATTTCGGGTGATCGTCGCCCGGCCATTTCTTCTTGTTGTAGACCATGAGGGTCGACAAGGTGATCGCGCCGATGGCATTGCCGTAGCGAAGCTGGCCGGGCGAGAGCGCCGACTTGTCGATCACCTTGAAATCGAGCGGCGCGTTCATGCCGAACTTGATCAGCCGCGGCGTGTCGATCGAGCCGGCCTCGATCACGTCGATCTGCTGTTGCTTCGCCTGGTCCATGGCACGGACCTTGTTGAAGTCGTAGGGCGCGATGTATTGGACGGGGATCCCCGATTTCTCCGTCCAGGGCTTGAAGAAAGCCTTCTCCATCGCGTCCTGCCAGGCTCCGCCCCAGCCGAGCGTGGTCACCGGCTTCGCCGCCGCGGCGGCCTTGCCGCGCATCATGTCGGCCATTGAGCCCAGCAGCACCGAGCCCGCCGCCGCCTTTGCCAGGCGATCGAGGAAGCTGCGGCGGTCGAGATGCCTGGTTTCATCGAGGACCTGACGCAATGTCTCGAGCGCGCGTTCCGTCTCCTTGGCGGCCATGTTTTCCTCCTTCGACCTGAACGGTTCTGGTTCCTAAGCGGGCTGACCCCTGGCAGCTTCGAGCGTCCGGCGATTGCGGCGATTGGCCAGCATCACCGCCACGAGCCCGAGGATCGCGAGCCCGGTGACGGAGGTCGTGGCGGCGGCGATCGACGGGTCGATCGCCACCCGCACCCCCTCCCACAGCTTCACCGCCAAAGGTTTCTCGAGGGTGCTGAGCACGAAGATCGCGATGAGCAGCTCCTGGGCCGACTGCATGAAGGCGAACACCGCGCCCACGATGATGCCCGGAGCGATGATCGGAAGGGTGATGCCGATGACCGCCCGGACCGGTGAGGCGCCATGGATGGTCGCGGCCCGCTCGATGTCGCGGTCATAGTTGCGCAGGCTGGCCACGACGTTGATCACCACAAAGGGTATGCCGGACACCGTATGGGCGAAGGCAAGGCCCCAGACCGTGTTGAGCAGCCCGAGGGGCACGTAATAGAGGTAGATCGAGATCGCCTTGATGATCGGGGGCGTGATAAGCGCCGCGAGCACGAGGGCGTTCAGGAGGGAATGGCCGCGCGTGACGTAGCGCGAGAAGGCGAAGGCCGCCGGCACACCGATGAGGGTGGACAGCAGGGCCGCGAGCGGGCCGACCTGCAAGGTCACGAGAAAGGCGTCGATCCACTGCCAGTTGGAGAGGATCACGCGATACCAGCGCAGCGATAGTCCGGGCGGCGGGAAGGAGAGGAAGTCGACCGAGCTGAACGAGATGAGCACGACGACCCCGACCGGAAACAGCAGGAACAGGAAGACGAGGCCGGTGAGGCCCTCGACCGCCAGGCCGCCGGCCCCGCTTCTCATCAGGGCGCCCCGCCGAGCATCCGGTCGAGCCGGAAGAAGCGGTTGTAGAGCACGAGGAGCCCGGTGGTCACGATGAGGAGCAGCACGCCCGCGGCGCTGGCGAGCGGCCAGTCGAGCAGGTCGCTCGCCATGACCATGATGGTCTGCGAGATCATGGTCTGCTCGGGCCCGCCGAGGAGTGCTGGCGTGACATAGAAGCCGAGCGCCGACACGAACAGCAGGAGGCCTGCGGCGTAGACCCCTGGCAGGCTGAGCGGCAGGAACACAGTCAGGAAAGCGCGCCAGCGATCGGCCCCGTGGATGGTGGCGGCGTCGAGGAGCCGCCGGTCGATGCGCAGCATCGCCGCGAGCAGGGTCAGGATGGTCAGCGGCAGCAGGATCTGGATCATGCCGACCTCGACGCTGAACAGGTTGTAGAGCAGCGGCAGCGCGCCGTCCGCGAGATCGAGATGGATGATCAGCTGGTTCAGAAGTCCGCGCCGCCCCAGGAGGATCATCCAGGAGTAGCTGCGCACGATGAAGTCGAGCCAGTAGGGCAGCACGACGAGCACCAGCAAGGCGCCTCGCACCCAGGGACGCGCGACCGTCATCACATAGGCGACCGGATAGCCGAGCAGCAGGCAGCCAGAGGTGGTGATGGCGCAGATCTTCAGCGTAGTCAGCAACA
>Ga0102924_1007155_pt1 | contig 10289 bp, 15 predicted proteins | sample PaiPotPPM11metaG_FD_80116 | JGI IMG/M metagenome (GOLD analysis project Ga0102924, IMG submission 80116) | Iron sulfur acid spring bacterial and archeal communities from Banff, Canada, to study Microbial Dark Matter (Phase II) - Paint Pots PPM... ...
CCCAACTTTGCCATCCGCCTTAACGCGCTTTACGCCCAGTAAATCCGGATAACGCTCGCCCCCTACGTATTACCGCGGCTGCTGGCACGTAGTTAGCCGGGGCTTTCTTGGAGGGTACCGTCACGATCGTCCCCTCCGACAGTGGTTTACAACCCTAGAGTCTTCATCCCACACGCGGCGTTGCTCCGTCAGGCTTTCGCCCATTGCGGAAGATTCCTCACTGCTGCCTCCCGTAGGAGTCTGGGCCGTGTCTCAGTCCCAGTGTGGCTGGTCGTCCTCTCAGACCAGCTACCCATCATCGCCTTGGTGGGCCGTTACCCCACCAACAAGCTAATAGGCCGCGACCCCGTCTCGAAGCGATGAATCTTTAGACCAAGGCAGATGCCTGCCCTGGGCCACATTCGGTATTACCCCTACTTTCGCAGAGCTATTCCCAACTTCGAGGTTGGTTGGTCACGTGTTACTCACCCGTCCGCCACTCGGCCTTGCGGCCTCGTTCGACTCGCATGTGTCAGGCACGCCGCCAGCGTTAATCCTGAGCCAGGATCAAACTCTCCGTCATTACCAACCCGACCGAAGTCGGGAAGGTTGCAAAGAATTTGTTGGGCCCCTTCCTGTAGGGGCATGTGGACGCAGAATCGTCTCCACTCTTCAATTGTCAAGGAGCAGACTGGACTCGCCTTTGGAGCAATCCCAGCCACCGAGCCCGGAGCTCGGCGCGGACTTGGAAGTATATACCCCAGTTCGCCTGAGGTCAAGATCGATCTCAGAGGGGTAGTGGGTCAGTTTGAATTTGACCAATCTGAGATCACCTGTAGACTGGGGATATGCCTAGGCGGTCAAGGAAGCCGGCCGATCTCAACCGACTAGCCGCCTCGATCGTAGCCGAGGCCACCGACGAGGATCGAGACCCCTATCAGGGGAAGAACCCTGCCGCCGTTGAACTAGGGAGGCGGGGCGGCAAGAAGGGCGGCAAGGCCCGAGCCGCCAAGCTCTCGGCCGAGGAGAGGTCGGAGATCGCTAAGAAGGCGGCAGCCGTCAGGTGGGGGGGCCGAGCCTAGATCGACCGCGGGGGGCGGGGTGCCGAGAGCGTGACTTACGAGCCTTTGGCACAACGCCTCGGGCAGCCTCCAAAGCCGCCAGGACATCCAGATGCCGCTCGGTGTCTAGCAAGGCGTTGCTATACCACCGTCCGTCCTCTACCGGGACGGCAGATCGGTGTTCGAGCACAAATGATGGCGGACTAGGCCCCGGTTGGAATTCCGACCCCCGCGCCACGAGCCGGATATTGAATGTCGGCACAATCTGGAGGTCGGCGCCGTCAACGTCGTCGGGACGAACCTTCTCTAGCGCACGAATCGCACTTGGCTCCAGGAGGGCCGAGAGCGGCAGATCGAGCGTCGCCGTGATTTCGGACAGGTCATGTAGATCGGACGGCTCTCCGATGCACGGCCCTCCGTCTGGCACTTGAATCGTGTCTGCCCAGGCGCGAAGAAGGGCGTATATCCCAGCGATCCGAGAACTAGGCGCTGCCACGTCGATCACTAGTCTGACTGGCTCGACATTTATGTGGCGCACCACGATTAAGGTGCCGTCAGTCGGGTCAACCCACTCCCCCATGCTGAATGTCAGCCCCGGGGGATCCATGGCCACAACGGGTAGAAGCGTCGGCGTCGGCGTCCCAACATCTACCGATGTGAAGTGAAACAACTGCTGCAATTGCGTCCGGTACGTCTCCGAACTGAGCATGCTGAGGCGCAGATCGTCGAACTTGAAGTCGAAGATCCGTCGCGCCGAAATGACGATAACGTCCCGAGGCATCAGGCAGCCTTGCTCACTCGCGGCTCCTGGTACAACCGGGCGGCGGGTTGGCGCCGGACGCCTTCGTCCGGCGCCTCGCTCGGTGGTGTGACGATCGGAAACGAATTCCCGTTCAATGCGAAGTAGGGATCATAGGTGACTGTCACGTTTTGCATGGGAATTTCCACTGTCGTCTGTCCGAGGCTGTCGTGTGCCCAGTGCCGGTTCACTCTCTCAAGCCAGTCCGGAGGCGCAGGATCTTGGAAGGCGGGTGTTTGCGCGCGATCCGCCAGTGGTTCGATCAGGACGATGGCCCGGTAACCCAAAGTCCACGATGCCTCAGCCACCGATGCGAGAGTGAGGTTGGCGGCACCGGAGAGCAACTGACTCACCCTGCCCGGAGTGACGCCGAGGCGATCGGCAAATCCCTGTTTGGTGAGCCCGACGTTGGCGACCAGTCCCGACAGGGTCTCGGCGGTCTGGCTGAGCAAGAGTTCCTGCTCATAGGCCTTACGCACGCCAGCCGTTCTCATTGCCGTCCTTCCTTCCACTCGGCGGTGATTGTATCTGCAAGGCGGACGTCTTGAGGACGCAACTTTGTGCCTTTCTTCGGCATGCCAAGCGCAACCCAGACGTCTTTTCCTTCCAATAAAACCAGCATTCGCAGGGGTGGCCGACCGCGTGACCCGCGGGGTGTGGGCCTCAACTCGTAGAGACGATGCTTCGATCCCTTCACTACGTTGAACTTCGGGCCTCCGGCGGGACGGCTAGTAATTTGGCTCGTGTACCACGTTTCGACACACGCGCATACCTTGCCCTGTTCCCACTCACTCAATTCATCGTACCAACGCCTGGCTGGCAAGCGGCCGTTGCTTCTCTTCATGGCTCGGATCTTTACCCCACTATCCGGGAGCCGTTCGAGGAGGTCTTCGTGTGGATCGGGAACCGTCCCTCGCGGTGTGTCCACCGTGGGAGTAAGGGTACACGGCGCTCGATTGGTCGAGAGCCGAGAGACAGTAGGCCGGGTGGAACGATAGCTCTGTTACTTTAGCTGTAACTAAAGGTGATGTCAAGTTCCCCCCAGACATCCACATTGACGATGCCTAGACGCTCAAGTATTATGGTCAGTATGAATCGACTCCCCCAAACCAAACGGGTCCAGGTGGTAAAGGCTCTCGTCGAGGGCAACTCCATCCGGGCCACCGTCCGCATGACGGGCGTGGCGAAGAACACCGTCGCCAAGCTCCTGGTCGAGCTGGGCGAGGCTTGCTCCCAGTATCAGGACGATGCTCTCCGGGGACTCACCTGCCGCCGCGTTGAGGCCGACGAGATCTGGGCCTTCTGCTACGCCAAGGAAGCCAACGTCCCAGCCGAGCATGAGGGAGAGTTCGGGTACGGAGATATATGGACGTGGGTGGCGATGGACGCGGATACCAAGCTGGTCCCGAGCTGGCTGGTCGGAGAGCGCGACACCCCGACCGCCATCGAGTTCATGCAAGACGTAAGGGACCGCATCGCCAACCGCACCCAGCTCACCACCGACGGATTGGTCTGCTACCTCACCGCTGTCGAGGAAGCCTTTGGGTCTGACGTTGACTATGGCCAGCTCGTCAAGGTTTACGGAGAGCTTCCCGAGTCCAAGCGGCGCTACAGCCCGTCCCGATTCATCACCGCCGAGAAGCGGCTGGTAAGCGGGACCCCTGATCCGGCCACGGTCACCACTAGCCACATCGAGCGCCAGAACTTGACCATGCGGATGGGGATGCGCCGCTTCACTCGACTGACCAACGGATTCAGCAAGAAGGCTGAGAACCTAGCGGCTGCGGTCAGCCTTCACTTCATGCACTACAACTTCGCACGGACCCATAAGAGCCTCGCTAATCCCTACCCACGGACTCCCGCGATGGCCGCTGGAGTGACGGATCATGTTTGGTCGATTGAGGAGATCGTGGAGCTACTCGGGTGACGCCTCTTCGGAAATCGGGTAATCACTGGGTAGTTGGTAAACACCCTCTAACAAGTACCTAGTAACCGTCAGCGTCCATCGAGAATCCTTTTCGCTTGACGAAGGGATTTGGTGGTTGGCTTCGTTGCCACGGTCCTTTACACGGTCGAGCAACGGCTTCAGTCTAGAGATGATTAGACCAGCCGACTCAAGATCATTGACATACTCGACGAAGTGTTTCCCCGGCTTACTGCCCGCCTTGTCCACGGCGACGTGCATGAGCAGCTTGCGACACATCATTTCGCACGCTGTGTATGCACTTACGCTGAAGGCCGTCCCCGCCTCACGCCACGCGCCATCTACCTCCGTGGGCAGCCCCTTCAGGGGTGCTCCGACGGGGGCAGCCGGATACACCGCTCCGGTCCTCAGCTTGACGCTGCCCTCTCCACAGTTCGGGCATTGGAGCCATAGGGTCGAATTCATCGCGGCGGAGTTGTTGTCCAGGGGTCCCGTTCCGACCACAGGACTGCCGTACACGGCCTCTGCGGCCACCAAAAGGCCGCATCCCCCACAGACGATCCGCCACGTCGCCACGTCCAGGAGTCTAGCCCCCGTCACTAGTGGAGGCTCGCGGCGGAAGTCAAGCGAAGTACACCATCAAACTGAGCCACTACCCTCAGAGGGGTAGTGGCTCAGTTTGAGCTTGTGTCCTCAAGAATCCCCAGCCCGGCTTACATCAGCGACCGGCAGCGGCCACGCGGTCAGGGCCCGGGCTGACGCCAGGTCAGGATCCCGCCTTGCATTGAGTGCCAGATCGGAATTCAGCTCCACCGCTCTGCCGATGCTTGTCAGGCTCGCGGCTAAGTCCCCGGACAGAGCCTGGGCGCAGGCCAGTGAGTACTGCGCCATCCCCCGAGCGGGCGGCGGCAGGTCGACGGCCTCGGCCAGGGCCACGCCCGCGCGGTGCAGGCGCAAAGCCGACTCTCCTTGATCGGAGCGCATCAAGCACTCACTCAGATGTCCTCCCGGGTGCCAGAAGCCACGTACCACCACCTGTAGCCAGAGGGGGCGCCCGCGCAGCCAAGGCAGGCGCTCGGGCCGAGTGAGGTCCTCGTGCTCCACCGCCCAAAGGCTGTCGATCAAAGCGGCGGTGGTGGCCCGGCTGTCCTGGAGCACCGCTTCCCAGGGCAGAGCGGCGAATCCAGCGTAGACGGCGTCCGAGCCGTGGTCGGTCTCCGCGAACTCAGGTGGCGTCTCCCGGGAGTGGACAGCCCGCAGCCGTACCACTTGCTGGCGCTTGAACTCGCTGTTGTGGGCCACGGTGGCCGTAAACGACCAGGCTCGGGCACTACCGCTTGGCTGACGGTCTGCGGGGCTGAGTTCGAGCAGAGCCCCTTCTTCGGCCCCCGCGGTCAGTCGGAGCATCATCGTGATCGCAGTTCGCAAGACTTCGCTTGTCAAGTGCTCGCCTCCGATATGCAACTGCCTCAGCTCGAGACCGGTCTTGCGCCGGTCTGAACCTCGCTCTCGTGGTTCAACGACACGATGGGTTTCCCGGCGCGCCCCTGGTCTCTCGCGCGCAACCAGCGGAGTGGCCGGCCGGGCTCGGCAAGCCCCAGGGCGCGCTGGCGCTCTACCTCCCGCAGCCGGAGATCGCGTTCACGGCGGATCACGGCGTAGAGATCACTCATGGTTCGCTTCCCTCCACTGAATCGAGGCCGCCATTGGCCGCGGCCATGGCCCCAGGTCGTGGGCTGATCCCGAGCTCCGAGCGAGAAAGGCGATGTGGGAAGGGGCGGCCTCGATCTTGCTGGCGTCCAAGCCGACTCTTTGCAGTCGCGCCTCCAGACCGTCGGCGCCTATAGGAGTGCAGTTGTCGAGCAGGTGGATCAAGCGAAAGCGCCAGCCGCCCCGACTGTCGCTGGCCACAAAGATCCCGCCCGGTCGCAATACCCGGGCGACCTCGGAGAAGAGATGGTCTTGGGCCGCGGTCGACGGGAGGTGGTGGAGCATGGTGAAGCAAACCACCGCCGAGAAGACGCCCGCGCCGAAGGGCATGCGGGTGGCATCCCCTCGAACCACGTCCAACCGCGTGCCGAACTCCCTGCCCAGCCGCGCCGCGAGCCGAGGATCGGGCTCCAGCACCACCAGCTCGCGCAGCGAATGGAGGAGCGCTCTGGTACTCGCGCCGTAACCCGGACCCAGTTCCAGGACGCGATCGCCGAGATCGACCCCGCCAAGGCTCTCGGGAATCACGGTGCTGCCAACGAACTCAGACCAAGCTTGGGAGCGGCACAGCCACTGGTGATAGAGATTCATCTCAAGCGCCTCTCGTAACGATGGTGTAGCACGGTATGTAGCAACTATATCACCTTTTATGTAGCGCAGTCGCTGCATATCATGAGATATGATGGCTGCGGATGACGAGACCAGAGCGGGCTGACGGCGGCGCCGAGCGGTTAATGACCCAGGCACCGGAACCGGTTCAGGACGCTCGGCTGCGACAGGCGGCCGTGGAGGTGCTAGCGCGTTCTGGGTGGGCAGGCTTGACGATGGAGGCAGTGGCTGAAGAGGCGGGCCTCTCCCGAGTCACGGTCTGGAGGCTAGGCGCGACCCGGGATTCCTTGGTGGCCGACCTGCTGCAAGGGTTAGAGGAGGACTACCGAAAAGCGCTCTGGCCAGCGCTCACGGCTGCCGGTTCGGCTCGGCAGCGACTGGACTTGGCTCTGAGCGGGCTGTTCGAGGTCGCGGAGGCTCACCTGCCTCTCCTGCTGGCCTCGGATCAGGTCTTCCACAAAGCCAGCGCCAGTGGGATCAATTTCAACGAGCCCTTCACCCGAATCTTCCGAGACGGGCTAGAGGACGGCAGTCTGACCCCCCCGGGGGGAGACCCGGAGGAGGCCGCCGATCTGCTCTTCAACACCGTGTGCTGGGCCTATACGCACCTACGTGGGCGCCACGGCTGGGACCCCGCCCTTTTGAGTACCCGGCTCAAAGATCTAGTCCTGCCCGGGCTCGTCGGCGCTGGTTGAGCCCTCTCACGCCGACTTCTCGCAAGCGTCGACTAAATCTCCACATGACGCTACATCGCTCCACGATATAGCCAGCGGCACCCGGATCCCAGCGATCGACGAAAGGCATGTCCACTTACCGATCTTGGGATGGTGGTCAGCTTCGGGTTCGCGATCAGCCCGGACCCCATCACTGGGTGCGGGCTGATCGCTGCTGAAATCGCCGTCAGCTGCTCTGTGGGCTGTGGCTGACATCGCAGCCGCCCGCCAGTTGCCGCTGGGTGCTCAATTGGCTCTGGACGCTAGACCCAACCCGAGGCTGGGGGCGGTGTCGTCGCTCCCGTGCCAGCCGCCACACCCGCGCCGACTCGCGATCTTCCGCCTGCCTCCGCTCGGTGTACTTCTGCGCCTCATACATGTTCATCATGTAGCTATATTAGCATATCGCTATCAGCCTGTCAACCCTATCTCGCAGCCTGCCTAACGGCCTTGCCTAGTTCGATCTTGGTCCTCAGATGTCCACTTGGCCTCCCCATATGATATAGTCGAATGGCTATGCCTCCTATCGACCAAGGCTCCGAACTCATCGGGTCACGGCCGCCCGTGGAACCCTCGGCCCCGATGGAGCTGTTGTGGCTGGGCCATCAGCTCCTCAACCGACGGCCAGGGGTTCCCGACCGGTTCGACGCGATGGGCAGCAAGCGAGCTGAAGGAATAGCAGAGCGGCTGCGCTCGTTCTGGGGCGATGGGGTCAGCGGAGGCGCTGGAGAGCTGGTGGTGCTGGCCGATTACGCAGGTCAACTCTTTGCCACCAGCTTGGACGAGATCCTCGACAACCTGCCGACGCCGGTCGGAGACCTGTCGGAAGTCGGCCTCCGCGTCGAATTGCCCGACGACCGTCGCCATTTCATTGAGCGGCTGACCCGTCTCCAGCGCGAGCCGGATGTGCGGAGTCGGTATGCAGCCGTTCTGCGCGACCTATGGGAGCCGATGCGTCCCGAGTGGGAGTCAAAGGGTCTTCCCGAGGTGCTCGGCATCGCCAGGCGCACCGCACAAAGGCTCGAACTGGGGGCGCCACTACCGGAAGTGGTGCCGGCCATTGCCGCGGTCAGCAAGAAGAATTCCGAGTGGCGCTCACTCATAGACGAGGCGGCTGGTTCGGGAAAGCTAGCCCTGATCCCGGGCTACTTCGGTGGTAGCTGGAGCATTTGGGACCTTCCTCACCATCTGGTTGTGAGCTTCAGCGCCGGAGCAGACCCACTGGCGGATGCGAAGAGCAGCGGTCAGCGGCTGGCACCGAGACTGCGTGCCTTAGGTGACCCCACTCGGCTTTCGATATTGCTGTACTTGGCCGAGAGAGCGACCAGCGTTGGCGAGGTGGCACGCCGATTCGAGCTTGCTCAGCCCACGGTGAGCGCCCACCTGAGATCCCTGCGGGGCGCGGGATTGGTGACCGGCACACGGTCCGATGGCCGGACTGTCTACCGAGTGGAGCAGGATCGGCTGGTGCAGCTGCTACAGGACCTCGCAGAATCGTCGGGCGTAGACCTGCGCAGCTAGGTGGTCAGCACTAGCCTCAGCAGCGGCCTAGCGACCCCCAGATGCCCTAGCTCGAATATCCAGCGCCTCAGCTGCCCACAGGCACTTCACCGCCGGCGCCCTCATCGCTCTCGGCAATGACCCGCCGGCGCAGCCGGGCGTCGGCCCGGCTGCGGGCCTTGTCCCAGAGGACGTCAGATCCCATGAGAACGTCCGCGGTGGCGATGTTGGTCGCCAGCGGCACATCGTGGACGTTGCAGATGCGCAGCAGGGTCTGGATGTCGGGGTCGTGGGGGTGCTTGCCCAAGGGATCGACGATGAAGAGCACCGCGTCGATCTCGCCGTCAACCACTTGAGCTGCGACCTGAACGTCCCCTCCCATCGGTCCCGATGGGAATCGCTCGACCGAAAGTCCCACCTTCTCCTGGAGCAGATTGCCGGTGTGGCTGGTGGCCAGCAAGTTGCAGGTCTTGAGCCGGTTTCGGTTATAGGTGGCGAACGCCACCAGATCGGCCTTCTTGCCATCGTGGGCGATGATGGCTACGCGCGGGCGCGATCTGGCGTCCAAAAGCGCGCTCCCTGTCAACCCCTAATTGCTAGCGCGGATTCGGGCCTTTCGGGGTGATCGCGTCCGGCCCGCCTCCTGTGCATAAGAGTACCCGGGTCGGGTTGCCGGTTGCGGGCGATACACAGCCCGATCAGCGCCACGGCAGCGCGCTGCGCTCGCTCCAGTAGAGCTGGGCGGGCTCGGAAAGGTCGCCAAGGGCGTCAAGTTCCGCCGCCGCCAGTTTCAGGTCCGCTGCTCTGACATTGCTCTCGAGTTGGCCAACTGTCACCGCGCCCGAGAGCGCCACGTCTGCCCATTCCTGAGCCAGGACCACCGCCAGAGCGACTGCGTCCGCACCCACCCGGTGAGCGGCCGCCACCTCACGCAGCGGCTCGAGCCGCGGATCCTCCGTGTCCAACAACCTGCCGTTGGCAAGGCCCTCCTTCACCAGGACTCCCCAGCCCGCGTGGTGAGCCTCCGCCAGCGCCGCACCTGCCGAGGTCTCGAGCAGATTCCAGGTTGCCTGAACTGAGGTGATGGGATTCACCCCATCCACCCCCACGGTCAGCGCGCGCCGAATCGTGTCCGCTTGGCCGGGACCGCTCACGGTAATGCCAATCACCAAGCCCGCCTCCCTGAGACTAAGCAGCTCAGCCAGCACTTCTCGGTTCTCCAAGACGCCGCTCTCCAGCGCGGCGGAGTGAACTTGATACAGGTTGAGGTGCTCGCCCAGCAACGTCTGGCTCTCCTGATACTGAGCCCTGAGCGCGGAGATCGAGTGTTCCTTGACCTCATGCACGGGAGCATCCAGCCGCCAATCGCCGACATAGCGATAGCCCCACTTGGAACCACAGGTGATGGGTACGGGCAAGGGAGCCCGGCTGCGCAGCCATGAGCCCAGGAAGTCCTCGGCTAGCCCATAAGAACGGGCGACATCGAAATAGCGCACGCCAATCCGCAATGCATCGTCCAAGAGTTGGTGCGCTCGGGCTCGCATGTCCCCCACCACCCGATCCCCAGGTAGGTCACGCTCTCGTCCCAGATTGATGTAGGCGGGGCGACCGATAGCTGCCAAACCCAGTCCGACAGGAGTTACCCGGAGCTCAGTTTCACCGAATCGGCGCTCATTCATCGTGCGCCTGAGTGTAGAAACAGAGCCCCAGACGAGTGACGCGTTTCCTGCTCCTGTCCTATGTGTGTCGAATCGACCTGCGAGACGATGAAAAAGGGCGAGGGCGCCGCGCTCCACCGACACAGCGCCAGCCTTCCAGCGTTAGCCCCTCAGGGACATTCAGTGTGAGGCCTCAGTTCCCGGGCGATCTGGCATGGACCCAGCCGCCGCCCAGCCACTCCTGGAGGCTGTCGGATCACGACTCTCCCCTCTTCCGCGGCCCCGTCGTCTGGACTCGCAGTGGCGAAGTCTCCCGCCCCGGGGTCTGCCCAACAC